>Ga0302323_100001317_pt1 | contig 20044 bp, 26 predicted proteins | sample Fen_T0_3_FD_201950 | JGI IMG/M metagenome (GOLD analysis project Ga0302323, IMG submission 201950) | Peat permafrost microbial communities from Stordalen Mire near Abisko, Sweden - Fen_T0_3 | ecosystem: Environmental > Terrestrial > Soil > Wetlands > Permafrost | place: Sweden: Abisko... | reverse complement strand
TCCATCCAGACCCCGATGGTGTCCCGGATCTCCCACGAGTCCTTAGCCTGGCCCGGAACTGGACCGCGTGCGAACCCGATACGAGCCTCCCAGCCCGCGGCCCGAGCGGCCTTGGCGAGACCACGAGGCCCAACCGGATACCACGCCTCATCCCAGGCGGGCCAGGTGTCAAGCGACGAGATGACGATGTCCGGCCGTTCCTGGATCACCTTGGGCGTTGGCGGAACGTAGGCCGGACCACCGCCCTCCCACACGGGCCGGACGTTGGCCTCCGCGGGATAGACCGCCATAGGACCGCAATGGACCGGGTACAGGTCCGGGCTCTGGGCCGGATACTGGATCATGGCTTCACTCCCAGGATGGCCGTTGCCAAGCGGGCGCGCTCATCAAGGTCCGAGCCCGCCGGGACCGCTTGCATGAGAACAAGTGCGGGCGGGCTCATGAGGTACCGCTGGCCGCGTGCGAACGCCTCCGGGTTGTCCCGGAAGTTGCCCACGATGCGGTTGCATGAACGCTCACCCTTGGTACAGAGGAGGCCCCGGATGAGCCCGGTGGAGTGGTTGTGATCCCACCCGAGACGCTGGCTCCCGCGGGCCTTGGGGTCATCCGGGTTGATGCCCTTGGCCCGCTGACAGATGTAGCAACGCCCAAGCTGGGCGCGGTACAGGATCACATAGTCCTCCCAGCCCGCGGTATACCCCGCCGCGCCACTGGCCGCCTTACGGAAGAACTCCCGCCACGCACGTAGGGCGGCGGGAGTCATTCCGGCTGGAGGTGTCCAGTCAGTCACGGTTCATGATCCAGAGAACGAACGCCAGGAAGGCGAAGAACCCCAGGAACTCCACCGCGTCAACCCAGGTGTCATGCATCGTCTCGGCCCGCCATGATGAGCGCGGGCACGAACACACCCAACACCTTGTGCCACGCCTGGTCCAGCGCCCACGCGCCGGTACCCAAGCTCGGGTTGTCCAGCGGGACCACGGTACCGGCCTCATCCACCCGCGTGGTGTTGGACCGCGGGACACCCAGCTTGAGGAACTTCCCCTTGCCCGGGATGGCCCGCGCCAGCGGGAACATGAGCCCGTGCTCACGCCGATCCGCGGCATAGTGCGTGATGCCCGAGACAGCGAGGCCGAGCGCGACCCGCCCCCACTTGGGCTTGCTACCGGTAGCGAGTGCGGCTCCAACCACACACACCGCCTGGGTGGCCACGTAGCTGAGTACGTGCTTGGCACATGCGATGTCCCCCGGGATGCCAGGGTCACCCTTGTGGGCCGCCTGGGCGTCCGTCTGGACCCAGTAGTCTCCGAGTTCGTGTCCCGCCTCCAGCGCGACCGCGTAGCCCGCCATACGCTTCACTGTGTGCTCCTTAGACCTTGATCCGGAAGTACGTGTGCGACCGAACACCCCGCGCGGTGGGCACCTTGCGGGACTCGCTCTCCAGGTGACCCTTGGAGGCCATGCGGAACATGATCCCCCTCAAGGTCTCGGTGGACAGTTGGAACCGCGGAGCCACGTCCATCCAGAGGGCGTGACCATCGCGCCACTCATCCGGGTCCTTGGACAGTTCGGCCCACACGGCGGCCCACGCTGGGCCTACGCGCGCGCCCTTGCTCGGGTAGCCCGGAGTCAGGTCCGGGGCGGTGGTGGTTTCCATACCCGAACTATAGCACAACACGGGACACCCCCGACACCCCCTCTTCAACGCGGGCCAGGCTGGGCAATGCGATGGGTCAACCCCCTCGGATCGGGTGCGGGGTTAGGGGGGTTTGCGGGGTCTAGGAAGCTCTACTACGCGGGAACTTTTTTATCCTACCAATTTGGTATGGTATTACACATGCCGGAGCCATGGCCATTCTCAAACCCCCCAGACCCCGCTAACCCCGCACGCTCCGCGGGCACGCGAAAGGCCCCCCGGGGCGTCCTGGAGGGCCTAACGGGCAGAGCATTGTCCCAGCTAGGAGCGCGTTTCCACCTTCCACAAGGCCACCTTGGACCGGTCCTTGCCAGCCTCCCGGAGCACGAGCGACACGCCCTCATCGGTGGTGACCCAGCGCCCGAGCCGGTTCATGAGCCAGCGCCCGAGCGACTTGCGGCCCCCAGCCTCCGAGCGCTGGAGCTTGTCCAAGATCGGGCTGGGCAACCACTCCCGGGCATCGGCCCGGAACTCGTCCGGCTCCGCGGTGAGGAGCTGGGACACGGTCCACGGGGTGGACCCATGCCCAGCGTTGATGTGCTCCAAGAGCGATGCCAGGCCATCGTCATCACCCCCGGTTGCCGCGCGTTGGCCGCTCTCCTGATCGAACATGCCGGGCACACCCGCGGACTCCAGCATCCCGCCCAGGCACGCCTCCCAGGTGGCGAACGAGTCCGATTGCGCGCGGACCGAGGGCCGCTTACCGGACGCCACCCAATGCCGGATGATGACCATGAGCGCGTGCAAGAGCCGGTTCCGGTTGCCCTCCACCCACGCGGGCAAGTCCTGGATGGCGAACTCCCGTCGCTCGGGGTTGGCCATGTTCGGGTCAATCATGATGGTGATGGTCCGGCGCACCATGTCCCCGCCCAAGCTGGGGTTGTTGCCCGTGAACACCCAGACCCGGTCATTGGTGAACTTGACGTTGCCAGTCTTGCCCAGCTCCCGGTCCTCCAGCTCCCCGGACGAGGTGAGCAACCCCGCCAGGGTGGCGGACCGCAAGACCCCGGTCACGTTGTCGATGTGGACCACGGGTGCGGACGTGGTGGCCAACAACGAGGTGGTCATTTTCTTGATCTCCGGCTCATCCCCGGGCATCTCCGAGCGGAGGATGCCCCCGTGGAGGATGCGGACGATGTCCGCCAGCAAGGTCTTGCCCGAGCCCGGTTGGTGGGCACCGATGAAGAACGCCTTATAGCTCGGCGGGGCGAGCATCCGCAACAAGGGCGTGATCAACAACCCGTAGTAGTTCACCCGGTCTTCCTTGGTCACGAACGGGAAGCCCGCCACCATCTCGTCCAGGAGGTTGACCGCCTTGGCCACCTCCTCCTGGGTCGGGGTCTCGGACACCGCGGGGACGTTGACACCGAGGCCAGGCAGGAACAAGTACCCGCTGGCCGCGTCATACCCGGGCATGTCCAGGATCGACCCGTCCCGCCGGACCATCGGGGTATGTGTGACCCCCGCCAGCGCCCGCAACATGACCATGGCCTCCGGCGCGTCCACCGCGCGCTTGGCCGCCTCCAGCGGGAAGAGGGCGGCCACCTCCCGCTCCTGGCCCCCGTCCTTCTCCTTCTCCTTGATCACCTTGTAACAACGGTGCCCGTACTGGATCTTTGCCGTGAGCTGACCCGGGGTAACCGCCTGGATCTGGGTGGGTCCGTTCTCATCGTGGTCATCCCGGGGCGGGACGTACCCAAGGTCATTGATCCGCGGGGTGTGGACCACCGCGCCGGACCGCGTGAAGAACCCGGACAGCGAGCCCGAGCCCAGGGCCGACTGGAGCCAGTACGTCATGTCCGCGGTGGTGGTGATGCACAGGTCCGGGAGGGCCGCCCCCGGCGCGCGCGCCACCTTCTCCCCGGGCTCATCCCGAGCCTCTTCGGGGAACGCCTCCTCCTCCTGGACCACCACGTCCCAGGGCTCCTCCTGGCCCTTGGCGATGGCCGCCCCGATCACGGTGCCCGCGGTCCACGCCCGCCCGTTGGCCACGTTCCAGGCGTCCGAGTGGACCCCGCCCCGCTTGAGCGCGTCCATGAGCTGGGTGGCGGCCTCGTCCTCGGTGAGGAACCCACCGCCCACGAACCGGCCGATGAGGCGCGCGGCCCCGCCCAAGGCGGAGTTCACGGTCCCATCCCTGGCCGCCTCCACCGCCGCAAGCTGGCCCTGGATTACCCGCGTAGCGCTGGCCACCTCCCACATCGCGCCCGCCACGTCAAAGGGGTCATCATCGTTGGCCTCGGCGGCGGCCCCCGCGCGCTTGGTCTTGACCGGGGTCCGGCGGGCGCGGCCAGCCCGCACGATGGCCGCCAGGGCCTCCTGGGTCCCGTCGCCCTCGTCCGTCCAGTCCGTCAGCCACGCCAGGTCCGGCTCCGCGTCCCAGGTGTACTCCACGTCCTGGCCATCGTGCGGTCCGCCCTTGGCCCGCCTCACGCTCGGCGGGGCGAACACGAACCCGCGGCCCTCCCCGTTGTCCTCTCCGGCCTGGAGATCGATCCCCGCGGCTGGGCTGGCCTTGGCGACCCGGGTACGAGTGATCCACTCGTGGGTCCCGCCGCCGGGAGTGTTCACCGTGCCGTACACCCGGGGCCACACCCCGGCATTGGTGAGGTCCACGCGCGACTCCGCCCCGCCGTTGCGAGGGTCGGTGTCCAGCACGTCCGCCACCACCCCGGTCACGGCACAGAGGGCCATCCCTGGCCGCCACCGGTTCACCCAGTCGTGACTGGGCTTGGTGGTCTCCCAGCCCTTGGGGTACAGGAACTCCGGTCCCGCGCCCGAGTTGCGAGACGCCACGAATACCGGGATGCCCGCGTCCACCATCTCGTGGGCGGTGGCGATGGCCGCCGCCTGGGCGGGGGTCAATTCAACATCGGTCATGCTATGATCCGCCTTACTTGGTGAGGTGAGCCAACGAGGCCCCGGGATGCGTCCCCGGGGCCTCGTGCTGTCTACCGGCTGGAGCGCGCCGGGGTGGTGATGGTGACCTCCTTGGCCGCGCGTGTGGCGGCGGTGTAAAGCCACTGGCGGCCCTGGGCCTCCGCCGCCTTGATCCCGTCCTTGCGCGTGACCATGCTCATCATGTTGGGGAGTTCGTTGACCACGTACACGTGGTCCCACTCGGAGCCCTGGCTCTTGTGGCACGTGATGGCCTGGGAGAAGGTGGCGAGCATCCGGCCCCCGCGGACACCCGCGCCCGAGCCCTTGGCTTGCTTCTCCAGGTCCATCCCCTGGAACCCATCCGTGAACGTCGGGATGACCCGCTCGTGTCCATCATCGTCCAGGAGGCGGAGCGTGGGGCCGAGGGCGGCGGGCGTGCTCTCCAGGACCGTGAACTGGGCTCCGTTGAAGACCGAAAGGTCCTTGTTGTTGGTGAGGCACATGATGCGGTCCCCCGCGGTGGGGACGCCCGGGTCAAATCCGGCGCGGCGGCGGAGGCCATCGATCATGGCCCACCGGCGCTTGTTGCTCCACACGATGACTTGGTCCGCCTCGGCGGCGGCGGCCAGGCTGGCGGGGATGGTGTCGCTCGGGCGGAGGCCGAGGGCCGCGCCCTGGCTCAACCGCACGCGGGTGGCCAGCTCCAGGACCGGGGAGTCAAGCGCCTGGCGGTGGATGGTCTCCAGCATGTAGTCCGGGGTCCGGTTGATGTAGTGGCCGCCGCCCTCCACCGGGGGGAGCTGGGCCTGGTCCCCGAGCACGAGGACCGGGATGTTGTACCGCTCGATGTCCATGGCCAAGCGCTCGTTCACCATGGACACCTCGTCCAGGATGAGGAGGCCCGGGTTGTCGTTCATCGCCTCGGGGTTCCACTCCCAGGACATCCGGCGGGACCGCGCCTCCAGGTCCACCACCTCGGCGCGGAGGTCACGGATGGCGGGGGCGTCCTCGTCCGTGCTGGGGTCCAGGGCCGCCAACTCCTGGCGGGCCTTGACCAAGCGGGCCTTGGCGTCCTCGTCCTGCATCGGGTAGTAGATGGAGGAGTGGATGGTCCGGGCGGGCGCACCCTTCCTCGTGAGGACGTGGGCGGCCTTGCCCGTGAAGGTCATGAACCGGGCGTGAACCCCGAGCGCGCCCGGGATCTCCTTGGCCATCGTGGTCTTGCCGGTACCGGCCGGACCCGTGAGGAGGAAGGCCCCGCGCATCCCATCCAGCGCGTCCGTGTGCCACTTCTTGATCTCCTCAATGCCCGCGCTCTGCTCTGCGGTGAGGGAAGGTGTTTGCGTCATGGGAAGACCATAGCACACCACGGCAGACCCGCAAACCCCGCGGAGCCCTGTTGATTCGGGGTCTCGTGCTGTGCTATAGTCCTCCCATACCGACCGCATATGCGAGGAGCACAGCATGAACAAGACCGTCAAGAGCCTAGCCCACAAGGTGGCCAACGGTACCGCGGAGCGGGCCGAGGTCCGAGGCTTCAAGGAGGCGGTGGGCCTCTTGGGCTGGATGGGCATCAAGGGCGGCGGAGTGGTCAACCACTACTCCGATGAGCGCGTGAAGTCCTGGGCCGCCCTGGCGGCGGACCTCCTCACTGAGGCCCAGGAGGTCCTGGACGAGACCCCCTCCACCGAGGCCGCTCCCGTGACCATCACCCAGACCGAGGGCCGCGCCCTCCGCCCCGAGCCGGAGGCGGACGTCCAGGTGACGTACTTCTACATCACCCGGACGCCCACGGTCCCCCTCTCGGACCTCACCTCCGTGGACGCCTACGTCCAGGAGGAGATCCCGGGCATTCACGAGGGACTGTGCGAGTCCCAGGCTTCCCTGGAGTGCTCGGAGGAGGACCCGGGTGCGGGCTTCCTCCGCATCCTCCCGGAGTCGATGCTCCCGGGCCAGGAGCGGACCCAGCTCATCCAGTGCCTCCCGTGCTACGAGGCCAGCGCGGAGGCGTACGTCCGCAAGCTCCACCGCGCGTCATGAGAGTCATCCTCGGGGCGGTCGCTCTCGCGTGTATCGCGGGGGCGGCCCTCGCCCTGATCCGTGGCGACTTCCGGGCGGCGGTCTTGTTCGCGTTCGGCTTCTGGGTCTCCGCCGGATGGTTCGTGGCCATGGTGGCCGCCAATGCCAGCGTGGACAACATGCTCAACGAGGTCCCGCCGCGGGACGAGGACGAGGAGGACAAGCGATGATGCCCGAGGCTGCGGCGGTCATCCAGGCGGCCCGCTACTTCCTGGAGAACGCGGACGTGATCGGCCAGTGGGAGGCCCCACTGGCCGAGGCGGTGGCCGCCCTGGACGCCAAACTCCTCACCATCGGCGGCCCCGCCTCCAAGGTGGAGCAAGACCGCACGTGGGGCGAGGTGGTGGCGGGGGACGAGATCCTGTCCACCAAGACGATGAAGTTCTACGAGGTCCACACCTCGGTCCGCCAGCCGGACAGCAAGATGAAAGTGATGATCAAGGGCGCGCCCAAGCCGATCCTCCGCCCCGTGGGCGACCCGGTCCGGGTCCGGCGGGGTGTGGATGGCGAGGCGGTGGACATCCTGGAGGTCCTGTTCTCTGGGCAGACCGCGCCAAGCGAGATCAAGTCCATTGAGGACAAGGAGGCGGACGATGAGTGACGAGGACTGGATGGACGCGGCCCCCGCGCATGAGGCGATGGGGACCCCGTTCTCCGCCGCCCTCTCGGGCACGTGTACCGATTGCCATTGCCGGATAAACCCCGGGGACATGATCCAGCGGACCGAGGACGGGTACGCCCACGCCTTGTGCATCCGCCTGGTCCGTCGCCCGGTGGTCTGGGAGTGAGCATCCTCCGCCCCTACCAAGCGGCGCTCCTGGATGCGTTCCAGGAGCGCCTGGCGGAGGGGGACCTCACCCGCGGGGCCGCCGAGATCCCCACGGGGACCGGAAAGACCGTGACCGGAGCGGAGGGCGCGGTCCAAGCTGGAGGCGCGCTCATCCTCACGCACACCGAGGAGATCACCTCCCAATGGGAGGCCAAGCTGGCGTTTGCCGCGCGCAAGACCAACCTCACCGTGGGCGTGGTCAAGGCGGACCGCAACGAGGCCGGAGCGGACCTCGTGGTGGCCTCGGTCGCCACGGTCCGCAACCCCGCCCGCATGGCCCAGATCGGCCAGCGGGGGTTCATCATCGCGGACGAGTGCCACCACGCCGTATCACCCTCGTGGATGGACGTCCTCCACGCCGCGGGCTCCTGGGATGGCGTACCCACGCTCGGGTTGACCGCCACCCTCAAGCGCTCGGATGGCCAGGGCCTCGGGCACGTGTGGCAAGACCTCGTGTTCTCCCGCTCCATCTCCTGGGCGCAACGCCAGGGGTTCCTCCTGGACGTAATCCCTTGGCGCGTAAGGGTTCCAGACCTCAAGGCCACGGACTCGGACACCGCCCTGGACGCCATGCTGGCCGATGGCATCGCGCCGGAGGCGGTGGTGGACGCCTGGCTGGAGCACGCCGCGGGGCGGTCCACGGTGGTGTTCGCCCCCTTGGTCAAGTCGGCCCAGGCGTTCGCGGATGCGTTCAACGCCAAGGGCATCCGGGCCGAGGTCATCACCGGGGAGTCCAAGGACCGGGAGGAGATCCTGGCGCGGTACGAGGCCGGTACCACCATGGTCTTGTGCAACGCCATGGTCCTCACCGAGGGATGGGACTCGCCCCGGACCATGTGCGTGGTCTGGGCCAGGCCCACCACGTCCAAGCCCTTGTTCATCCAGGGGGTGGGCCGCGGGCTCCGGCCGTGGATCGGGCCAGGCGCGCCGGACCGCGAGGGCCAGGTGTGCGTCCTCATCGCGGTAACCGACACCACGGGCGCGGGCCTGGCGGACGTGGCGGACCTCTCGGAGGCCCCGCTAGCCGAGGTCCAGGACGGTAAGAGCCTCCTGGCCGCCGAGGATGAGTATGACCTGGGCGCGGCCCTGGACGCCGAGGACCGCTCGTACCGCGGGCCGGTTCGGGTGGAGGAATGGGACCTGGCAGTCCTCGCCAGCTCCAAGGCGTGGAAGTACACCCGCGCCGGAGCGCCGTTCCTGCCCACCGCCAAGCGGTCCAAGGGCTACGTGTTCGTGGTGGGGTCCACTGTGTACGCCTACGGGCCGCACCCGAGCAACCCCCGCCGGATGGGCGCGCGCAAGCTGGCCGCCGCGCCGGACGTGTCGCTGGCCATGGCCCTGGCCGAGGACGAGGCCCAGGACCGCGGAGGGGACATCGGAGCCCTCCTGGCGGACAAGAGCCGCGCCTGGCGCAAGGCGGTCCCCTCGGTGGACATGGTGGGCATGGCGTTGCGCTCGGGCGTGACCCAGGCCCAGGTGGACCGCATCCTTGGCCAGCGCGCCAGCGGCAAGGCCGGAAAGTTGTCAGACCTCACGGATAGCCTGTTGGCATCGCAAGTGCTGGACCCCATCGTGAAGCGCATTGAGGAGAAGTCGTGACCGCAACTGGACCCACCACACCGCCGTCCGCCATCGCGGGCTGGGGTACGGACCTCGTCCCCGCGGAGGACATCGAGACCGTGGATGCGGAGGTAATCAACGAGGAGGAGGAGTTCTGGGACCTCGCCCCCGCGGTGGACACGTACGGGGTGGACCTCCCGGGCCGCGTGCGGGGCCGGTACATCTACCCGGACCCCCCGGGCTACGTGCGGGCCAAGGGTGCCACCACGGGGTTCATGCGGATGACCAACCTCTCCTCCGCCTTCTCGGACCAGATCCGGCTCCAGCTCTGGCGGGAGCGGATGATCCTCCTCGGGCTCCGTGCGGACGAGGGCACGATGTTCGATGAGTTGTGCGCCCAGCCGTTGGAGCACATGGACCCCAAGGACGTGCGGGCCTACCTGGAGCGGTTCGCCAAGCTGGCCAGCGAGGTGGCGGGCGCGGACCGGGGAGCGCGCCGGGGAACCGCCCGCCACCTCATGCTCCAGACCAACCTGGAGACCGGGACCATCATCGGGAACCGGCGGATGAAACTCCAGTTGGCGTCCCTCTGGGAGGCCCTGGAGCGGCATGGGCTGGAGGCCCTTCCCGGGTGGTCCGAGCGCCGGGTGTGCAACCCGCGGTACCACGTGATCGGCACGTTGGACCTCCGGGTCCGGGACATCACCACCGGGGAGGAGGGCGTCCTGGACCTCAAGACTCAGCGCTCGTTCTGGTCCTACCTGGAGATTGCCGGACAACAGTTCGGGTACGACGATGCGGAGTGGACCTGGGAGGGGCCGAACACCCCCGCGGGCCGCTGGGTCATGAGCCCGCCTAACACCCTCACCGGGCTCATGCCGGAGAACATCGGCAAGCGGGTTGCCCTCCTGGCCCACATGCCCCAGGCCGATGGCCCGGGGTCGATCCCGGTGGAGATCCATGAGGTGTCCCTGGAGTTCGGCAAGCGTGTCCTGGACGTCGCCCTGGACAACGTGACCCTCCGGTCCATCGGGGCCAGCAAGGGTAAGGGCAAGCGAATTGGTGGCGTGAGGCCCTTGCGCGCTGGGCTATAGCACGTGATAGAGTAGAGACATCGGAAGGGCCGGGACAACAAGAGCCGGTGAGGGGGATTTCCGATGGTGGCCCGATTCGCCCACGGATAGGGAACCGTACCAAGACAGTGGGGACCGGACCCCGGTTGTGAGTGCCGTAACAAGCACGTAGGAACCGGGGTCCGGCAAGGGGATGTAGCTCAACGGATAGAGCACGGGACGCAAGTACCGGGGGTCATGGCCCGGGGACGTAGACCGAGGTTGGCTGTTCAAATCGGCCCACCCCCACGCAAGACCGCTGGACCCCGCCAGGGGAACGGCTCCGTAGAAGAGGAAGAAGATCAAGATGGCAACGAGCAACAAGCCCGCGGACGTCAACACCAAGGCCATCACCTCGGAGGACGAGGAATGGATGGATGGGGCGTCCGCCACGTTCGCCAAGGCCGAGCACTTGGCCCCCAGCCTCCCGCCGAACTTCGGTGATGGTCGCCTGGTCGCCATCTGGGCACAGGAGAACGGCACGCGCAAGAGCACCAACCCGGGCGGGAAGGACTACCCGTTCGTGTCCACGGTGACCCTCGTTCTGGACGAGGGCACGAACGGACAGGATTGGCTCACGGGGGCCAACGGCTGGGACGCCGAGGCGTCCACGGTCATCCCCGCGGCCCCGGTCCGGCTGGATGACTTCCAGCACTCCACGGGCGGCCTCGTGGCCCGCCTCTCCAAGCGGGTCACCGGAGTCAACGTCAAGACCGGGACCCCGCTGAAGTACCGGCCGATGATCGGCCGGATGAACACGCGGGCCAGCGCCCAGAACAAGAACGTCCCCGCCTTCTCCATCTCGGAGCCCACGGCGGCGGACATGGTCATTGCCCGCAAGTACGCGGACATGATCAAGGGCATCAATGCGGAGCTGGAGGCCAAGGACAAGAAGACCGAGGACCAGGCCGCGTTTGAGTAGGCCCGCACCGTAAGCCCGAACCGCCCCCGGTCGCTCATGCCGGGGGCGGTTCGCTGTTGTGCCCCCTTGGCGAGGTGTGCTATAGTCTAGCTATACCAACCGAGCGAGGGAGAACGACATGAGCAACCACCAGGGCGACGCGGTCCAGCGCCAGGCGAGCCAGGCCAGCCAGGAGCGCATCCGCCAGGCCGAGGACGCCCGCATGAACCGCGAGAACGCGGAGGCGGCGGCGGCCAACCGCAACCGCTAACCACCATCCCGGATCGGCCCCGCACCCGCGGGGCCTTTCCGCATGTCAGGAGGAGCAATGACCGAGCCCATCTCTCTGGCCAGCCTACGCGCCGGGGACATCATGTTTGCCAACCACGTCCGGCCCTGGGCGGCGGACGCGCTCATCTGGGCGGGCCAGGCGTTCCTGGGCCAGCCTCGGTACCCGCATCACGTCGGGGTCATCGTCCAGGGCGGGTACCCGGGCGACTGGGACGCGGACCACCGGCCCCCGAGGATGGTCCAGGCCATGCCCAGCGGGGCCGAGGAGGTGGACCTGGACGCCCGGTTCTGGACCCCGGATTACGTGTTCATCCGGCCCAACTACATGCGGTCCGGCGCGGCCCTGGACGTGGGCGAGGCCGCCCGCCGGTACGTCGGGACCCCGTACTCCTTCCTGGACTACGCCGCGATTGCGGGAGTCCGGGTCGGGGTCGCCAACGGGCCGGTCCGCCGGTACGTCACCACGTCCAAGCACATGATCTGTAGCCAGCTTGCGGACCAGTGCATGGCGGACGCGGGCTACCACGTGTTCAACGATGGCCGCCTACCCCAGGACGTGACACCCGGCGCTCTGTACGGCAAGCTGTTGACGATGAACCCTGCGGCGGCCTTCCGCCCCGCGGCATAACCAAGGAGCGACCGCATGACCAACGGTGTCCCAATCCTCGGACAGACCCCGCCCATCCCGGGCGCGGGTGACCCCACGTACTACGTCCTCACTCAGTGGTTCAACCCCCAGAGCGGCCAGGGCGGCCCGATGGAGATCGATGGGTACGCCCCCAAGCTCCACGGGCGGCCCGCCACCTTCTCCATGGCCCACACCCAGCACGTCAAGCAAATGGTCAAGGAGAGCCTGGCCCAGCAAGGGATCTTGGGTGTGGAGGTGATCATCCAACACATGTGGCGGTACGAGAGCCTTCCGTCCCCGGACGTGGATCTCCACGGGGGCAAGCTGAATTGAAACGTTACACATGATCCACAACGAGAGGCCCGCTCCCCGATCGGGGGCGGGCCTCGTCCGTGCTGTCCTACTGCTTAGCTCCGCACCCGTTCCCGGTGTGGATCTCCATGTCCCCGGTGATGACCCAGCCCGAGGTCCCGCCGCACGTGGTACAGGTCTTGGCCTCGCCGTTGTTCACGATGCGCCCGCCCACTACGGTCTGGGCGTTCCGGCCCCGCCGGTTCATGGTCATGCCACCGGTCACGGTGTGGGCCTGAAACCCCACCACCGAGGCCCCGCGGGCCACGTTCCGGACGTTCTGGACGATGCTCACATCGTTGTTCCCCTGGACCACGATGCCCGAGTCCCCCGCCTCGGCGGCGGCCTCCATCGCGTCCGCCCACTCCTTGGTCTTGAAGGGGTTCCCCTCGTCCGTGAAGGGCCACCGGTCGAATGCGCTCATCTTGTCCTCCTCGTTGGCTTGTACCTGAACTATAGCACACCACGGGGCGGGGAGGCTACCCCCGCCCCGGGTGCTTCTTGCTACGCCGCTTCCCAGCCCGAGCGCTGGCCGATCTCGCGGGCGTTCCGGATCTGCATCCGGCGGGACTCCCGCCCCAGGCCCGCGCGGGCCGCCACGCCGAGCATCCGGGCCAACTCGTTCTCGGTCCGGCCCTCGTTGCGGCCCTCGGCCCGCCAGGTCCGGTCCAGCTTGGCCACCTTGCGGAGGAGGGCTCCGGCCTTGCGCTCGGTCTTGGTCATGTCTGGCTCCTTGTCTCGGTGTTCCTTGCTGATACCAATACTATAGCACACCACGGGGGTGGCGTGTCTACCCCAGGGGACCGGGGAAAGAAAAAAGATAGGGCGGTATCAGGGCTTGACCCCGGTCCCCCGTGGTGTGCTATAGTTCTCGTATCAGCAAGGCCCGCCACACAGAGGAGAACATGACATGAGCGCCATCGCCCAGGGCAAAGAGAACGCGGCCAACATCAAGGTGGGGGACCGCATCCTGGTCAAGCACTACACGATGGACAACGAGGGCGACCGCGAGACCCTGACGTGGCTGGGCAAGGAGCGGGCGCTGGGTATCTCCCGGACCAAGACCGGGGCGGGCGTCACCGTGGCCCGCGTCCTGGACGTCCAGGCGGTCATGGTCACCGGAGGCCGCCGCAACAAGCGGGTTTACAACATCATCACCACGGAGGGCGTCCTGGAGAACAACGCCCCCATCCAGACCATGATCATGGCCCCCGAGGACGCGGCGGGGATCAAGCGGGCTCACGCCGAGGCCCTGGAGCTGGACAAGGTCTACGAGGCGTACCCGGTGGCCGAGGAGGCCGCCGAGGCCCCCGCCGCGGAGGTGCCGTTCTTCCAGGCCAAGGCCGAGGTGGAGGCCATCCTGGCGGACGCCAACGCCACCGAGGAGGCCCCCAAGAGCGAGGTGGACCGCCTCCGCGAGGAGTTCACCACCACCGCCCTCTACGTGCCCCAGCGTCGCCTGGCCATCCGCCTCCGCCTGGCCCAGCTTTCCGCCACGGTCTACCCGGACCGTTTCGAGACCCAGGAGGAGTACGAGGTGGACCGCCTCCGGGCGCGCCACGCGGCCACCAACCTCCCGGAGGAGCGGGACCGCATCGTGGCCAAGCTGGCCAACCTCGGCACCGTGGTCCACCCCGAGGGCTCCCCCGCCTACGTCCAGTACGTCAAGGACCTCCGGGCCGCCCTGGCGGACCCGCGGGCCTGGGACTTCCTGGAGGTCTAAACGCACACCGCCCGGGGGTTCCGGCCCCCGGGCGTGGTGTGCTATAGTTCAGGTATAAGCCCACCAAGGAGGACAGCATGACCGATCAGGAGATCACCCAGGACCTCTCCGGGTACCTCACCCCTTCCGAGACGTACCGCTACATCGTCCGGCACATCGGCTCCCGCCGGACCACCATCGGGGACTTCCTCCCGGAGTACGGCACCGAGTGCGTGGACTCGTGGACCGGTGACGTGATGACCGTCCACTGGGCGCTCTCCGCGGAGCTGTCCAGCCTCGTGGCCGAGACCCAGTGCGCCGAGCGGAACGGGGCGGCCACCGCCATCACGTTCCCCTCCAAGCTGGCCCTGTTCATCGACCGGGCCAACAACTCCGAGGACCACTCCCCGGGCGAGGTCCTGGAGGACGTGGGCCGCATCCTGGAGTGGCACCTGGGCCGCGTGCGGGGGCTCACCGTGGAGCCGCTGAACCAGACCGCGCTCTATCACCAGGCTCCCGAGTTCAACGCATGATCTGGGTCATGATGGCCGCCCTCGTGGCGGCCATCGTGCTCGTGGGGGTCGGGTTCGCTGCCTTCTGGCCCGAGTGGCCGCCGATTGAGCCCGGGGTCCACCGGGCGAGCCCAGACCCCGCAAACCCCCCAGACCCCGCGCCGGTACAGGAGCACCCGCTCCCGATGAGCCCGGACCCCTCGGAGGACATGATCTGGTCCACCGAGGCTAGCAAGCGGGACCGAGCCCGCCACCGGTACGAGGACCTGGGCCAGGGAACCATCCGGCTCCCGTGGTACGAGGTCCCGGTGACCGGTGAGTTGCCCATCTACCCAGAGCAGTAAGGTACGCACCCGCGGACCCCCGGCTGATCAACCGGGGGTCCGTCCATGTCCGGGGAAAGTCCCCTCCCCCGACTTGACCGCCGGACCGCTACGTGTGCTATGGTTCTCTCATGGCAACGCGCAAGCGGGCCGCAAAGCCCGCCACCGAGACCGCACCCGTCCAGGAGGACACCGTGACCGACATCAACGAGACCGAGACCGTGGACGCCACCGAGGGCCAGGAGCCCCAGGAAGGCACCGCGGACGCGGGCCACACCTTCAACGTGGGCGACGTGGCCCGCGTGATCCGCGGCAAGCTCCGCGGCCAGAACGGCAAGATCATCGCCTTCAACGAGGGTGACAAGACGTACGCCATCACCCTGGAGAGCGGGACCCTCGCGGTGGTCAACGCGGCCAACCTCAAGGCCCCCGCGGACTCCACGGTCTCCATCCAGGCCCTCGTCAAGGTCCTGTCCTCGTTCCAGTTCGCGGACCCGTCCGAGGCGGTTCGCCTGGCGTCGGCCCTGGACGAGTTCGCCCCGGGCACCTCGGCCAAGCTGAACGAGGCCACCGCGGTCTGATCGGCTTGCACCATCTGAAAGGCCCCCGCTCCGGCGGGGGCCTTTTCGTGTGCCCGGGGGTTGCGGCGGTCCGGCCGTGGTGTGCTATAGTATGGGTATGAGCGAGAACATGAACCCCGAGAAGTCCTACCGCCGCCCCAAGCTGGTTGCCGGTACCGTCCTCGTGGCGGGCCTCCTGGCCTCGGTCGCTGGCAACGTCCAGTCCATCCTCCTGGAGGATGGCGCGCCGGGGGTTGGCTCCATGATCTCCGCCTTGTGGTGGCCCGCCATCCTCTTCGGGATGATTGAGCTTGCCATCCACACCCCTTGGGGCAAGAGCGCCCTCTGGCTCACGGTCCAGTGGTCCGGCTCGGTAGTCATCGGCGGGGTGGCGTTCTACATCTCGTACTTCCACCTGGCGCACGTGCTCTCGTCCTTCGGTTACGACACGGTCTCCCGGTATGTCGGCCCGATTGCGGTGGACGTGGCCATGGGGGTGGCCACGCTGGCCATGAACCGGATTGGCCACGCCCAGACCGCTGGCCAGATGGAGCTGGCCACGGCGGCCACGCTGGCCAACCTCGGTGGCCAGACCGAGCCGGTGGCCACGGACGAGATGGCCAGCGTGGCCGCCGACTGGGCCACCCTGGACAGTGATCTTGACGAGGAGCTGGCCAACATGGTGGCCAGCGCCCAGAGCGCGCCGGAGCCCGCCGCCGCCGAGGAGCCCGCCGTGACCGTCCAGCCCGCGCCGGAGCCCGCCGCCGACCGCTCCCCGGTCAAGCTCACGGCGGTCCCCGCTGAGGCCGCCAAGCGCATCCAGGACGCCCTGGCTGAGAACCCCAAGGCAACCGCCGCCGCCCTGGCTCGGGACCTCGTGGCCGCTGGGCTGGCCGAGGAGCGTACGGGCCGCCGGTACGTGGCCGCCATCAAGAACAACACCGCCCGGGTGGCCTAGGCCGCCAGGGGGTACTTTCCCCAGGTCACCGCGCATGGTTCGCCCCGCTTGGGTCACCCCGGCGGGGCGTTCTTGTGTCCCCGGTTGGTGGTGTGCTATAGTACAGGTATGAGCATCCGATGCGGCAAGTGCAAGGACCGCCACGAGACCACCGCCGCCGTCCGGGCGTGCTACGCGGGCCAGGGCAAGGCGGCCCCCGCGGCCCCCCAGGAGCCCGTACGGCGCGGTCCGGCCGAGGAGGGTATCTACTCCGTCAACGGCGTGATCTACAAGGTCAAGGTGGCTCTCCACGGCTCGGGCCGCCGGTACGCGACCGCCTACCGGGACGGGTCCTGGGAGCTGGCCCCGGGCATGGTCAACAACCTCCGGCCCGCCGACCGGATGACGCTGGAGGCCGCCAAGGCGTACGGCGCGCTCTACGGGCGGTGTGTCCGGTGCCAGACCGCGCTCACCGATGAGAAGTCGATCGCCGCGGGGATCGGCCCCGTGTGCGCCACCAAGCTCTGAACGCGGAAGCGCCCTGGCCAGATGGCCAGGGCGCTCCGTTGCCCGCGCGACCGCATATCGGTTGGACGTGGCCAGCCTACTGGCCAGTGGCCACTCTGGCCATGGCCCACTCGGTGAGCTGGCCAAGATCGTAAAGCCTGGCCTCCGTCCGGCCATACTCCTGGCCACCGGGCTTGGCCAGCGGCTCGGGGAAGCCTGGCCGCTTGGCCGCCGTCCGGAACCCCTCCAGCGAGAGGGCCGCCGGACCATCCTGGCCAGGGAGCATGTCCAGCGCGTTGGCCAGGGTCACCGCGGAGGTGATGGCCAGGCGGTCCGACTCGGTCTCCAGCGGGTCCACGGTCTCTCCGTCCAGCGACCCGCGTCCCTCCTGGGGACCGAGGACCGGACCGTGGACCGCGTCCCCGCCCAGGGCGTAGGCGGTCGCCTCCGCGTCCGTGACGAACGGGACCCGGAACACCGTGAAGTCCTCGCCCTGGGCCACGCCCCAGATCCCGCGGGGACCCGTGGGACACGCGACGTACGCCAGGGTGTCCACGAGCATTTTCCAGAGCTTGCGGTCCCACCGGGCGATGAAGCGCCCGCCCTGGAACGACTCCCGGATGTCCCCGCCGTTGCCCCCGAACACCGAGGCGGACAACCGCTGGGCCATCACCATCACGTGCATCTTGATCTCTCGGCCCATGCCCACGGACTCTTGCATGGCCACGATGGCGGGGGACGTCGCGGGGAGGTCCAGCTCCCCGAGGTCCAGGCCCACGGCGGCGGCGGCCTCCTCCAGGTCCAGGTCTGACTCCTCCATCAACTCCTCGGCCCGCTTCTTGAGGGCCTTGGCCAGGGCCATCCGGCGCTTGCGCTCCGAGGTCCAGTACCGCGCCAACCGCTTGGTGGCGGTGTTGATCTCCTCCACCACGACCCACACCCGGCGGAGCGCGTCCAGCTCCTCCTCATCCAGGTCGATCCGGCGGGCCGCCTCCTCGGCAATGGCAATCCACGAGTTGTGGATGTCCTCGGTCTTGTATGCGTACACCACGCGGTCCTGGCCGATCTTCCCGCCGCCAGCCCACCGCCAGTGAGACCACCGCTTGGGGTCCAGGATGAACACCCCGTCCCCGCGCCGGATGCGCTGGATGAGGAACACCTTGCCCAGGACACTCTTGCCCGTGCCGGACGCGCCGGAGAAGGCGAAGTGAGGGGAGTCCTCCGAGGCGGACACGGTGAGGAAGCGCCCGCCCGGGGTCCGGCCCAGAAGGACCTCATCCTCCGCGCACACCGCGATGCCCGGGAGGAGCGAGGACCAGAGGACCACCCGCGGGGGCGTGGGCGCACCCTGGATGTCCACGAACGGGGTAGCCCCCGACTCGTTCCAGTCGCCCACCGGGGACGGGATGCCGAGGCGCGCGCCTACGTTCTCGGTGATGCGCTTCTTGGTCCCCGCGTCCAGGGTGGCTCCCGCCGGGAGCCAGACCCGCGCCACCTTGGGCGCACCCTCGTCCACCGTGGCACCCGTGCCCCAGCCGTGGGGGAGTTCGATCAACCGGCGGGCGCGGGAGGGATGCATGGAGAGGCCCAGCACGCGGACGAGGACCGCCGCCGCCGGTTCCTGCCAGTCCCGCCGGACGCGCCACGTCCTGGCCCAGCGGACCGGGTTGTGGATGCGGAGTCCCTTGGTCAACTTGAGCGACACCCAGACGAGGCCAGCGATGGCGCACACCGCGAGCCAGGCCAGCGCCAGCCACCACGGGACCCAGGTGAACGGCGCGGCGGCCTCCAGCAAGATCGGGAAGGTGATGGCCGCGTTGCGCCTGGCCACCCTCCGCCACCTGGCCCGGGACAGCACGGTCACGGGCTTGCGCCGGTAGTCCTCGGTTGCATCGTGGAGGAAGGACGCATTGTCCCGCGGGGATCGGATCGGGTAGCCCGTGACGAGGTACCGCCACGGGGGGGCCAGGCCGCTCGGGGCGTGCCAGCCCATGGGGTGGGCGGTAACGATTGCGGTCGCTTTCATGCCATACACCATACCGCGAACGTCCGACGTTTTCGTGTCTCGTGCCATATACTGGCGCGCGTGAGTGAACAGACCGCCAGCGCCAACTGGAAACGGACCTTGGTCCGTCTCCGCCGCATGATGGACGAGTTGCGGACACACGATGTCCAGTGCATCGAGCCACCCAACATGGACACCCCGCCGCACAAGCGGGGACTACCGCCACCCCGGGATGGTGTGCTATAGTACCTATAGTGGGAGAGGTGGTCGCGGGAACGGACGGGACCTCCTCTCCCTCACCAACCCGAGGAGGTTACATGCCGCTCACCGATCCGCCCCAGCCCTTGATCATCGTGGGGGAGGAGTTCCCCAACTGGCGGGACGTCGGACGGGTCCGCAACCGTCGCACCCTCATTGAGGTCACCACGGACGCGGCCTGGGGCCAGGCGCTCATGGGCAACCTCGGCCAGTACGTCCCGGGCCTCTTAGAGGACGGTACCGCGGTGGAGTTCTACGTCTCGCAAGTCAACTGGTCCGGCATCAACGAGTACAAGGCCCTCCTCATCCCCGAGGTCCGGGCCAAGGAGGAGTACCTGTGAAACTGTCCATGAACCTCCCGTCCGAGGAGAACACCCGCTGGACCCCGGAGGCGGCGGAGAGCCTGATCGGCCAGCGGTTCCACGTGCTGGCGTTCGGCCAGGCGTATCTGGCCCGGGTCACCCACGCGGAACTCTACGATCAAGGCGCGTCCGTCCAGATCACCTCCGAGGTGGAGACTCCCGAGGAGGAGCCGCTGGAGGACCCCGCGTTCACTGGCCCGTTCATCAACGAGGTGGAGGACGGGATCACGTACCCGTGCCAGCCCATCGGATGCGACTCCGGGTATCACCTCAAGGGATGCGTGTTCGACACGGGTCGGGGGCCAGAGAGCGATGGGTAAGCGACTCCGCAAGTGGAAGCGCCGGAAGGGCGGTATCTACCTCTGGCGCACGCGCAAGCACTTGCACCCGGCCTCCCGCGAGAACGGGTACGTGGGCCTCACCAACTCGTTCACCCGGCGGGAGCGCGACCACAAGGGGAAGACCGCGCACCTCCGCGAGGACGGGACCATGGTCGCCAGCACGGAGAAGCCCTGGATGGACTTGGACGCCAAGGTGTATCGGGTCATCCG
>Ga0302323_100001314_pt1 | contig 20061 bp, 13 predicted proteins | sample Fen_T0_3_FD_201950 | JGI IMG/M metagenome (GOLD analysis project Ga0302323, IMG submission 201950) | Peat permafrost microbial communities from Stordalen Mire near Abisko, Sweden - Fen_T0_3 | ecosystem: Environmental > Terrestrial > Soil > Wetlands > Permafrost | place: Sweden: Abisko... | reverse complement strand
GCAGCGCCTCGCCGCCCACCTGCCGCTTGTCCTCTACACCGTCGACCTGCGTACTGGAAAAACCAATACACTGCTTCACAGCACCGACTGGGTGAACCACCTCGAGTTTTCCCCCACCGATCCGACATTGCTCATGTATTGCCACGAAGGCCCCTGGCACAAAGTCGACCGCATCTGGACGATTCGAACAGACGGTACGCAAAACACCCTCGTTCACAAACGCACCATGGGGCGCGAGATCGCCGGCCACGAATTCTGGAGCCATGACGGTAAAGCTATATGGTACGATCTGCAGACACCCCGCGGCGAAGTTTTCTGGGTTGGCGGACTAAACTTGGAGACAGGTGAACGAACCTGGTACAACCTCCAACGCAACGAATGGTCGATCCACTTCAACGTCTCACCCGACGGGAAACTCTTTTGCGGCGACGGCGGCGATTCCGGCCAAGTCGCCAAAGCTCCCGACGGTCGCTGGATCTATCTTTTTCGTCCCGAGTTAATCAACGACTCCGACACCCTCGGCGACAAGCTTGTTCACCCCGGCGTCTTCCGCGCCGAGCGCCTCGTGAATATGTCGAAGCACAACTATAAACTTGAGCCAAACGTCAGCTTTTCACCCGATCAGAAGTACGTGATTTTCCGCTCCAATATGTTTGGCCCAACCTACGTCTTCGCCGTCGAGGTCGCCCGAGCCCAATAGCCGTTTCAGAGCTTCGATTTCCGGCCGCAAGTTTCAGTTCTCTACTCTTCGGCCGGGGAGTGCTTCAGTGGTGTTCAGACACCAACGCTTGGTTGAGACCGTGCGCACAATGCTGCCCAGGTAAGCGCTATCTTTTTGCATAAAAAAGCGCTCTGCGGTGTAACGTCGACGATTCCGGTGCATCCAATTTTCGCCGTGCTTCATCGAACCACACGTCCCTCATCTCCTCTCTCACCATGAAGCGCTCATCGTTTGCTTTTGTAACAATTACCGGAGCCTCAGCTCTGTTGTTCGTTTCGCTTTTCCTTTTCACCCGTGCCGCCGCTCACCCCGACGATCATTCGGCTCTCAACGGCGATGACTTCGATCACAACATCCTTCAATACAACGCCTATCTTCTACGGGCCGGTCGTGAGATATTCCGATTCGACACGTTTGGTGATGAGGTTTTTTGGGGTGATACACTTAAATTACATCAAGCGCTCGCCGGCGCAGCGAACGGCGGTGTTGGTCCTGGCGTCAGCCCACAAACGGCTCTTGCAGTGGGGCTCAAAGTTGACCGCGACGCACTTCCTCCGTCGCTTCGCGCGCAGTTACAGAAAGGCAAAGTCGATCTAACCGATCCCGCCACGACACTAGCGCTACTCAAGCTCGATGCCGTCGTTGGAGTGAAGGGTTTCTTCGATCGCGGCAAACTGAAGTCGGTTGGAATTCAATGCGCATTATGCCATTCCACCGTCGATAACTCCTTCGCTCCCGGAATCGGCTCGCGGCTAGATGGCTGGCCAAATCGCGATTTAAACGTGGGCGCAATCATCGCTCTTGCACCTGACCTCACCCCGTTCACGACCGCGCTGGGAGTTGATGATGCGACCGTACGTATGGTGCTGCATAGCTGGGGCCCGGGAAAATTCGACGCTGAATTGATGCTCGATGGAAAGGCGTTTCGGCCTGACGGAAAACCTGCCGCGACTTTGCTGCCGGCAGCATTTGGGTTGGCCGGTGTCAATCTTCACACTTACACCGGTTGGGGTTCGGTCCCACATTGGAACGCGCTTGTAGCCAACCTCGAGATGGGGGGCCAAGGCACGTTCTACGATCCTCGCCTCGCGGACGCCGAGAAATTTCCAATCGCTGCGAAACTAGGCTCCTTTTCAGTGCGGCATGATCCTGATCTCGTCACCTCGAAACTGCCCGCCCTTCATGCCTATCAACTTTCAATTCCGGCGCCGAGTCCGCGCCGCGATTCCTACAATGCCGCGGCGGCAAAACGGGGAAGCACCGTGTTTAGAGGCAAGGCGCAATGTGCCACCTGCCACGTTCCTCCTCTTTTTACCGATCCGGGCTGGAACATGCACACGCCAGCTGAAATCGGAATCGATGATTTCCAATCTCAACGCTCGCCCGATGAGCATTATCGCACGACGCCCTTGAAGGGATTGTTTACGCGCGAAAAAGGCGGTTTCTATCATGATGGACGGTTCGCCACTTACCGAGACGTCGTAGATCACTACAATAATCACATGAATCTCCAACTTAATGAGGGCGAAAAGAACGATCTGGTTGAATACCTCAAGTCCCTATGACAACGCTTCTCTCCTCCCACCACGCAGACGGTATTCCATGATTAGACGACTGTATCGAACTGCAACCGTCCTCAAGAATCCAATCCGCCTTAGTCTATAGTCCGCGTTTCACCCGATTCCGTGGAGCGGGTGAATGATTAGGTGCGCGTGTTGCGAAAGGTGTGCACAGCATTAACTTTGTTTGTTGGCTGTGCACCCAAGCTCGATGTCTTTAACACCACCGATCGCCGTTCACGGGGAAACAAAAGCGTCACCAATACTTGGCGAGTGCTCCGACGCTGACGTGATCAGTGCTGTTCTCGGCGGCGACCGGTCGAAATTTGAGATAATTGTACGCCGCTATAACCTGCAGCTCTATCGTGTCGGGATGGCGTATCTTCACAGCCACGTGCAAGCCGAAGATGCCATGCAGAATACCTATTTGAAGGCGTTCGTAGGACTGGGCAATTTCGAAGGTACAGCCGCGTTCGCCACTTGGTTAACCCGCATAATGGTCAACGAATGCCTGATGATCATTCGTAGTCAGAAAAAAATTTTAACCGAACCATTCGAGCCTGACCAACTGGAAACTGGCCTACAATGGGTCGATTCAGCCGCCCGCGATCAGATCAGTAATAAGGAAATAAAAACTCTGCTTGAGCAGGGCATCAACCTCTTGCCTGACACCTATCGTTCCGTCTACGTGATGAGAGAGATCCAGCAGCTCAGCACGATCGACACTGCCGCATGCTTGGGCATTTCTGAAGCAAACGTAAAGGTGTTGCTGCACCGCGCCCGAGCGGAGCTCAAGACACACCTGCTCGAGTCGGCGGCAGGCTCAGAGCTCTTCAAATATCCCGCTATATACTGCAACGCCATCACTGCCCAGGTCATGCACCAAATCAGCAGCTTATCTGACGCGTAGCTTTGGTTCGGCGCCATCTCAGGCGCCTGCACTCCGATGCGGCCGCGATAACGCTATCGAAATCTCCCCCATCCAAAAAATAAATAGCCGCCTCAGCCAAATGGCTTAAGGCGACTACTTATCCGCAGTGGTTACAATGCAATCCGGTGGGTACCCCCTTCAGGCAACCTGAACTCGACGGCGTCGTGACCATGCAATAACACACAAACCTAACATTGCGAGACCTGCAAAATAAGTGGCCGGTTCTGGGATCGGCGTGATACGGCCAAATAGCCCGTGTTCTTCATCAGCGATACCTGCGGTAAAGTACAACGTGTTTCGGTCTCCACCGTTGCCACCGTTACCGAACGTAAGGGCCCATAGGCCGTCGATCGAGATCGGCATACCATCGGTGCCTCTCAGAGCGTCAATCCAAGCTCCCGTCACGGGATCATAAGCATTGATCATCCCGTCGCCAAAGTTACCGATCAAGAGATCGCCACCTAAAGCGCCGAAACCTGCTGGCGCCATCGCCACGCCCCAGGGAGCATTCAACGCTCCGTTCGATGCGAAGCGACGCACGAAATTACCGTTCAGGTCGAACACACTGACATAGCCAAGACCCGCACCGGCAATCTCGTCTTCCGCCGCCGCGTCTTGTTTTGCATAAGTTACATAGAGTTGGCCACCCAGATTCTGGACATTAAATGGCGCGTATCCCATTGGGAGCGACGGGTCGATAAAGTTACCTGTGAGGGCCGGCGCACTCGTGCTCGGGAAAACGGTGATATGGTTATTGTGGAAATCAGCGGCATAGAGATAAGTGTTGGTTCCCTGCGTCGAGATCGCGAGGCCCTTATAAATCGCGGGGTTTGTCGCTGCAGCAGGGAATAAGGTTTCCGCCACTGTACCTGACCGCCAGCCATGAATCGTGCCGTCCTCGGACGCGAAGATGAAGCGGTCGCCGTTGAACGCAGACCCACCGTTAAAAACTTGTCCGGTCACCGCCGACATATCGCCATTCGGTAAGGGAATAGTGACGATAAGCGCCTGGGGCGTTCCGCTGGTATTATAGAGCGTCGAGGTGCCAGTGCCATTGTTGGCAATCCAAAACGGACTGGTTGCACTGGAGGCGATTCCCCACGGATTCACCAAGTTCGCGTCGGTAAAAATCGCCCGACCCGGAATGTCTGAAACGAGATCTGTTTCTACAAAGGAATTTTGCGCATGCAGACTTTGTGATGCTAAACAAAGCGCCAATGTAGCGATAATCGGCGCGAATAAACTTTCTCCCAAATGATGCTTTTTCACGATATTCTCTCCTATTGAGGGTTGAGTGTTCATGACGGGTATTCGCACCCCGCTGATCAGCAAATGGGATAAGGTAACAGCTCGGTTACAATTCAGCGCCCAGGCTGATCGAGAGCACCCGCGAGTTATTCTGTGTTCCCCGCGCTACGCGTTGAGTTCCAATGATGGAAGCGCCGCCAATGGTATATCTTTTTGCATTCAGGGAGATTCAACTCTAAGTTTCTCAATGCAAAACATTGAAAATTCCGTCGTAGCGTCTTTCGGACTTACCACGATGGGAAAGTTTGCCCGTCTTCTTGTTGCATCCAGCGCCGTTCGCCCTTCGGGCTCTAAGCGCCGTGCCGGAGAAGATCACAACCACACGCAAAGACCCTACGAGTCTTTGCACAACCTATTCTGTTTGAAAATCGTTTATGACGCCTGTCCCTAACTCCGATACTCACCAACACGAAGAATTTTCGTTCCCACTCTTTGCCCTAACTGTCGCAACGACCCTCACAGGCCTGTTTGCCGCACTTTGGTTTTTCTTTCCTACAATCTGGAATGCCCAACTCGTCGCACCGCTCTGGAAAGGAGCTGTAGCCTTTGTCGGCGTTAGTCTACTCAACTGTTTCGTCGAATATTTCTTCCACCGTTACGTGCTTCACACACCAGCAGTTCCGCTGCTACGGCGGTTCTACCGACTTCACACGCTCCACCACGGGCTCACCCACATCGCAAAGAAACAGCTACGCGGGGATAACCAAATTCTCTTTATCGAAAATAAGTTCCCCATCGTCGAGCCGGAGCAACATGAGGCCTCGTTCTTCCCGTGGTATACACTGGCCGTGTTCGCGGTGATCCTTACGCCCCTATTTATCCTTTTTCAATGGTTAGCTCCTTCTTTTCCCTGGTTTTTGTCAGGGTTTCTCGCTCTCACCAGTTCGCTCGCTCTTTACGAGACCTTACATGCCATCAATCATTGGTCACTCGAAAAATGGCTGCCCCTGATCGAGCATCCTCGCTGGGGACGCATTTGGCAACCAGCCTATGGGTTTCACCTCCGCCATCATGCGGTCATCGACTGTAACGAATCGATCTCAGGCTTCTTCGGCCTGCCTCTCGCAGACTGGGTCTTCGGCACCTGCGTAATTCCAAAGACCATCTACGCGCAGGGCGAAGAATGGACGCCTGGAAAGTTCCGCAGTCCTCAACCACGTGCTGTTATCCGGTGGCTCGACATTTGGGCAGATCGAGTGGTTAAAAAGCGCCGCCTCGCAAAAGCTGCTGCCGTTCTCCCGCCTCAAGACAGCGAATCCTCTACCGTTCGGCCTTACACCCGGGGTGAAGAAATCGCCAATTGGCTGACCCACGGAATTGGCCTGATTCTCAGCATAGCTGGTCTGACGCTGCTCATCGTTTTCGCGAGTCTGCGAGGAGATGTCTGGCACGTCGTAAGTTTCACCGTATTCGGACTCACGCTCCTGTTCTTGTACGCGGCGTCGACACTCTATCACCGCTGGCACAACTCGCGCAGCGCGCGCTTGCTGCTAAAACTGGATCACACCGCGATCTTTTTGGCGATCGCCGGTACCTACACTCCGTTCCTTCTTGTGAGTTTGCGCGGCCCTTGGGGTTGGTCGCTTTTCGGTGTAATCTGGGGGCTTTGCGGAGCCGGCGCGGTTTTTCAGCTCCTGTTCGGCGAACGCTTCCGCATCGTTTCAACGCTCGCGTATCTATTTCTCGGCTGGTTGATCGTGGTGGCAATCAAACCAATGCTCGCCGCGGTACCCGCAGGCGCACTTTGGCTGCTCCTCGCTGGCGGGTTATGCTACAGCGTAGGCACGCTGTTCTACCGCTGGCAAAAACTGCGTTATCACCACGCATATTGGCACACCTTCGTCCTCGCTGGCAGCACCTGCCATACGCTAGCCGTACTTTTGTTTTTGCTCCCTCAAACGCCTTAGGCTTTACGCCGATTGGCGGAATCAGCGCCTAACGGCGCTCCAACATCTCACGTGTGGCGAGTTCGTAGCTGATCTTGCCTTCCATGACTTCGCGCAGAGCGATGTCTTCGAGCGAAAGTTTTTCAAGCGACTCGACTAACGCGCGACTGCCACGCCTGAGTTGTTTCACACGTGTCGAGATCACGTTCACGAGGATATTTGGGTCATCTATGACTTTGAGAGCTGCCTGAAGGTATTCGTCTCGCATGATTTTGAACCAACCTTTTGGTATCAGTAACGCGCCAAAGAGGATGCCACGTCGTGATGCTTTTGGTTGAGGCCAATACTCTACAAAGATCCGAAGCACCAACGCGATAGAGATCGTTCGCCAGGCGGGTCAAAACAATCAATTCATTCCGGGGTCACAGGTTTGCGACGATTAAAGCCGGAGCAGTATACAAAAACAGCACAGCGGCTGCTGTGCTGTAAGGTTCAAAGCTGGTTGAACCGGTGTGAAGCAAGACGGGGTTCTTACTTTTTCTTTGCCTGCTTCGCCGCCTTCTTCTGTTTAGGCGTTTTTGCCGGTAGCTTCTTGGTTTGTTTCTTTGCGTTTTGGGACTTGGCCATTTTATTTTTATTTGAGGTTACTGAACGGATTCAAACGTATCGACCAATTCGATGCGGGGCAATCGAATCTCCACACTATTTTCACGAGTTGCAAATCATCAAAGCCGATACCGTCACAATCTGCGGTTGAGCCCACGATATTTCACGACAGACTTCCGCCATGAACCAGTCGAAATCTAACGATCCCCTGCATGGCGTCACGCTGGAATGTTTGCTCACTGAGCTGGTGGCACAGCATGGTTGGGCAGAGCTCGGCCAGCGCGTTCCAATTCGGTGTTTTCTTTTCGATCCAAGCATCAAATCGAGCCTCACCTTCTTACGGAAAACTCCATGGGCACGCACGAAGGTAGAACAGATTTACCTCGAGAAAAAGCGCTAACGCGGATTCTCCAGGTGCTCTTTCGTTAACGTTCGCGAAAACATTCAGCCATTTTCTGCGTCTTATCTTTTAGTACATGTGCACATGTTTTCCTCGCCGCGTAAAATTTTGCTGACTGTTTCGACCGCTTGCACGCTGTCATCAATGCTAGCGAGCTGCAGCTCGACTGCACAACAAGTCGTCGCGCCAACGGACCTTTTCCGAGAAATCGGCTATGAAGACGCGATTTACCTGTCTAGGGCCGAGACCAAGCCGCTTTTCCTCTTCTTCGATAACGACGCGGCCAAGGAACGCCAAAAGCGGGCCTTGCGCACGCTAGCTAGCCCGAAAATCGCACCGGTTCTGCGTGAACGCACAGTCTGCCTCCGAATCGACATAGCTGATCTACCTGATATCGCTAAAAAATATCATGTCACTCGCGTGCCACTCCTGATACTCGTCGCCCCAGATGGCCACGAAATGTCCCGTTGGTCGGGCACGCCCAAGGCCGAGACGTTTAGCAAGGAAATCACCACCCTCCTCTCCAGCGCACCCGTGAAAGCAGAGCAGCATGCCTCAAGCGAATCAACCGGCCACGCCGCTCAACAACAGCCATCGCCCGAGCAAGGGCAAGGAACCGAAGAGCAATAATTTCTCCGTAACAAATGGCACCTTCAAACAGAATCGCAGGGCCACGGTCACCGCTTCCACTTCGACGAAAAGCCGCCTTTCTTGCGTTTTGGATACGTGGAGTTGGTGGTCTTTGAAATTTTCTTAAAGTCGCCGCTCTTCAATGACGCGATTTGATCGCGCAACAACGCGGCGCGTTCAAACTCTAGGTTCGTTGCGGCTTCAGTCATCTCGTCCTGCAGTTCCGAGATCACCGCCTCGACCTCGTCGGGTGAGGTTTCAGCTACGGCCGTCTCCTCTTCCTCACGTCCGGTGTAAACATGCAGACTCGCCTGCGCAGCACGTTTTACACTGCGTGGCGTTATACCATGCGCTTGGTTGTAGGCGATCTGTTTTTCGCGACGGCGTGTAGTAATTTCCATCGTGGCACGGATTGAATCGGTGATATTGTCGGCATAGAAAATCACGCGGCCTTTTTCGTGACGCGCTGCACGCCCGGCGGTCTGAATAAGACTCGTCTGACTGCGCAAAAACCCCTCTTTATCCGCGTCAAGAATCGCGACGAGCGCCACCTCAGGCAGGTCGAGGCCTTCGCGCAGCAAATTGATGCCGATGAGCACGTCGAAATTGCCGAGACGCAGATTGCGTAGAATCTCCACCCGCTCGATCGCGTCGATATCCGAATGCAAGTACTCAACGCGAATCTTAGCCTCACGCATATAAACCGTGAGATCTTCGGAAAGGCGTTTGGTCAACGTCGTAACGAGTACGCGCTCGCCCTGTTCGACTGCACGACGGGCCTCTGCAATCAGGTTCTCCACCTGCCCTTTGGTTGAGCGGATTGTTATCTCGGGGTCGAGCAGGCCCGTAGGACGAATAACCTGTTCGGCTATGACGGCGGATTTCTCGATTTCGAATTTAGCGGGCGTAGCAGAGGCGTAAAGCGTCTGTCCTGTGACCTGCGTAAACTCAGCAAACGATTGCGGACGATTATCAAGCGCAGACGGCAGACGAAAACCAAAGTCGACCAGCGTTTGTTTGCGGGCTTTATCGCCGTTGTACATCCCTCCGATCTGCGGAACCGTCGCATGACTCTCGTCGATGAAGAGCAGAAAATCCTTGGGGAAAAAATCGATCAAACAGAACGGACGATCGCCGGTTTTTCGACCAGTTAGATGCAGCGAATAGTTTTCTATACCGCTGCAAAAACCCATTTCCTGCAGCATCTCTAGGTCGTAGTTGGTCCGCATGCGGATGCGCTGCGCCTCAAGGAGCTTGCCGGTTGATTCAAAAAGGTCCACGCGCTCTTCGAGTTCGCGTTTGATACCGGCGATGGCCTTTTCGAGCCGACCGCGCGTTGTTACGTATTGATTGGCTGGGTACAGATCAAACTGGTCGAGAGGACGAATCACATTACCCGTAAGCGGATCAAATTCCGCCAATGCTTCGATCTCATCGCCGAAGAATTCAACTCGCAGACCCTGCTCAAGATAGGCCGGCATGATGTCGACCACATCTCCCCGCACCCGAAAACGCCCAGACTTCAATTCGTAGTCGTTACGATCATAAAGATTATCGACAAGACGCTCGAGAAGCTTGTTGCGGCCAATCGAAAGCCCACGACGAAGCGGAATACGCAGTTCGACGAAGTCCTCAGGTGAACCTAAGCCATAGATACAGGAAACGCTCGCCACCACGATCACATCGCGCCGAGAAACCAGAGAACTTGTCGCGGCGATACGCAGGCGCTCAATCTCCTCGTTGATCGACGAGTCCTTATCAATATAGGTATCGCTCGACGCAATATAAGCCTCCGGCTGGTAATAATCGTAATAACTAACAAAATACTCCACGGCGTTCTGCGGGAAAAAGTTTTTGAACTCTGAATAGAGCTGAGCCGCTAACGTCTTGTTATGTGAAATGATCAACGTCGGCCGTTCGCAGCGCGCGATGACATTGGCCATAGTAAAGGTTTTTCCCGAACCCGTGACGCCAAGAAGCGTCTGGTGCTTGTTCCCAGCCTTGATAGAGCCGACTAGCTTGTCGATCGCCTCGGGTTGGTCGCCCGTGGGTTGATAATCAGCTTGGAGTTGGAAAAGCATCCTCCAACACGGAAGCCAAGACTGCCGGAAAGTCACTCGCAACCTAAGCGATAGGTCGATGAAACCGAAGTCCACCAATATTAGCTCGCCTAAAAATTGATCGCTTTATCGCGAAATTCTGTATTATCTAACTGTAAGATTCCAAGAGATTGGCACTTAGAGAATGCCGTATTTACCTCATAAACCGCGTTCAGCGTGTACCGCCTCAGGTAATGCCTTACCCAGCCTTAGGCGTTTTGCCTACCGTAATACTCCTAATCAAAAACCTTTAAGCCCATCGCGCCCCGATGGGCAGCACTGCATTTGAACAGACCCAACAAACATCGACTACCTACGTCTATGAAAAAACAGATAGCACACCAACAACCGTGGCTGCGATTCCTAGCAACCATGTGCGTTCTACCCGTTGCGATAACTGCAAGCGCCATCGCACAAGATACGAATGCCCCTGAAAAGAAGATCCCAGTCGAAACCGCTCCTCCCTCGAAAGAAGTTGTGAGCGATGACGACATCCTCGTACTTTCACCGTTCACCGTCGACACCAAGAAAGACACTGGTTACTTCGCTGAAAATACTCTCGCGGGTAGCCGCATGAAGACGAAGCTCAGCGATCTCGGTGCTTCGATTTCCGTCGTTAATAAAGCACAACTAGAGGATTTTGCCTCAAACGACATCAACGACGTGTTCCGCTACGAGGTGAACACCGAAGGTTCAAACACGTACACGCCTATCGTCGCCTCGCAAAAGAGCGATGGACTCATTGACGTAAACTCGGGCGGTACGAACGGAGGCAGCGTGTCCAATTTCACGAACTCCGGAGCAAATCGGGTACGCGGACTTGGCGTACCAAGCGTTGCGATCAATTATTATCCAACGGTCGGTGGTGTTCCGGCAGATTCCTATAACACAGCTTCGTTTGAAATCAGCCGCGGGCCCAATTCGATGCTGTTCGGCGTAGGCAGCCCGGCGGGCGTCGTGAATCAATCCACACAGCAAGCGGTGCTGTCAAAAGACTCCAATCGCGTGGGTATCAGTATCGACGATCGCGGATCTTATCGCGTAAACCTTGGGTTTAACCGTGTCCTCATAAAAAACAAGTTAGCCTTTTACGGTGCCGCACTATGGGACGAGAAGCGATTTGAGCGCAAACCCTCCTATGACAACACGCGTCGATTGTATGCCGCTCTGACCTACAAGCCGTTTTCAAAGACATCTATTCGTGCGAACTTCGAAGACTACAGTAACCAGAATCGCCGTCCCAACACGATTTCGCCAACCGACTATGTGACACAATGGAACCTCGCCGGCCGACCGACCTATGATGCGCTCAACAAGACATTCACCTTTCTTTCGACTGGCGTAGTGAAGGGGCCGTATCTCAGCAGCGCGAGCAATACACTCAATTCGACTGCAAATGCAGCGATGGTACGCGCCTATGTTATGTCTCAACCCGGGTATGACCCGAATCTGAAGAACACCCAGTCTCCCGACGCAACCCACCCTAATTCAGCATCAATTCTAGATACCGCATTTACCTGGTACAATGGTGCGCCCATTTTCGGTGCAGCCGCGGCAACCACCATTGGCGGAGTTCTCTACGTACCCGGGGTCGCCGAGATTAATCAAGGCCGCGCAAGACAACAAATCGCCAATGGCCAATTGCAAAATTGGTTCCAGCAGCTGAACGGTCAGGGGTATCGCACCGCGTATGGCATTGCGGGTAATCCGGCTGGATCCGCACCTTTGTCGAATAACCCTGAATCCAATATGTGGAACAGCGCGCTCAATTCGGATATCTATAATCGCGATACGTACCAGTCGACCGGCTGGACCAACAATGCTGCTGTAACCAATATTGGAAATTATAAGTATGCTGGTGTAACCGATCGTGCGATCTACGATTGGAAAAAGATCAATGCGACCGAGATGAACTATGGCTCAGGAAAGAACAAAAATTACAACCTCGAGCTAGAACAGGAGTTTACGAAAGATTTATTCCTAAGCGCAGGTTGGCTCCGCCAAGACTTCTCGCAGATGTCTAACTACACAGTGGGGCAACAGAACGCCCCGTCATTGATGATTGATGTCAATAAATACCTGCCGAACGGCACCGCCAACCCGTACTTCGGTCTCCCGTTTGTGTCTGATATCGATCCTGATATATATCGGCTTGAGCAGTTGGACGATCACTTCCGCGCTTTGCTGGCCTATACGCCCGATTTTACTAACAAAGACGGCTGGCTGAAATGGCTGGGCCATCATCAAATCCTCGGCATGTGGTCGCGAGACGAGTCCATGGCTACGGCCACTCGCTGGCGGCTGAATTGGGTCGGTGCGGACACCACCTCCGGTGCTTATCGCTATCTACCAAATTCGAACAACAACGCCGACGGTTCGCGGACAGGCTGGTCCTATAGTGGCCCTGGCTCAGCGCCGACGACTTCAGCGACCCGAGCCTTCTATCTCGCCAATCCGGGCGATCCCATGGGCGTTGTCACGCGTAGCTCCGGTGAATGGAATGCACAGAGCTATCACAGCAATGTGCAGGTTTTCAATTATGCCACCGGCCAATTTGAAAATGTCGGCATGACCCAAGCTTTTAATATCTTCGACAGTCCCTCTCGCACCGAGAAGATTCTCCAATCTCTGAATACTGGTCTAACGAGTTACTTCTGGAAGGATCGCTTGGTTACCACATTTGGTGCACGTTTAGACAAATTCCATGTGCGTCAAAATACGAACGGCGCGTTGACACTCGACGATGGCACGACGGTTCCGGGACTGACAAATCAACAAAAGTTCACGCCGGATGGCTACCTCGACACGGGTGTAATATGGAATCGCTTTAATAAGTGGTTTCGCATGACGGGCAGAACGAAAACGGGCGGCGGCGTTTTGCGCCCTTTTAGTGGGTGGTCGTCGATCGACAACCGTGCAAACAGCGGCAATCAGTTCTGGCAGTTCGTGCAAAATTTCGGCATCAGCTACAACTGGTCCAATAACTTCAACACGCCGAATGGACCTGAAAACGATGCGTTTGGTAAACAGCTAGAAAAACCGTATGGCATCGGTCACGATCTTGGTTTCCAGTTCTCAGCACTCGACGGTAAGCTATTTGCCCGTGTCACTTGGTTCGCAGCGACCAATGTTAATCAACGTATCACGGGTGGCACTGCGATCAGCCGCCTAGATAACAACATCGATACGACTCTTTTCCGCAACTGGGCGCGAACGATTGCTATTATTAATAGGAACGAGCCAGCAGGCGGCAGAGGCGATCCCCGAGCAGCAACTAATTTTGACGCCGCTGGCTCTTGGTCTGCGGCGGAAGAAGCCCAGATTGAAGCCGATACGGCAGCTATCTGGAAGCAGTCTTACACATACTACAACGATTTGCCGGGCTCGATCACCACGACAGGTGATTCCAAATCCAAGGGCGTGGAAATCCAAGTAAACTACAACGCCGGCAATTGGCGTAACCGGATGACCTTCGGCAAGCAAGAGACGGTCAATTCCAACGTACTAAAACAGTTCGATGCATGGTACGCACAGCGTTCGCCGATCTGGCTGGCTGCGAACGCGGCTGACTATATGAACGCGACCGCTCGGGCTAATTTTACACAAGCAGACGGCAGTATTGGTTATACTAACAGTAACAACACATCAGTAGATCTGACGCACTTCTGGACGAGCTATGGCTACAATGCCGCCGTTCGAATTAACAATGCAGACGGTAGCACCAACGTCTCTAATTATTATGGTATCAACGTAACTCCGTTCGTCCTCCAAGCAAAGGACCTGAACGGCCAGGCCGCTCCCAATCAGCGCGTTTATCACTGGGCGTATAATACCGGTTATGATTTCACGACCCGTATGCTCAAGGGATTTGGTATTGGTGGAGCCGAGCGATGGGAATCGAAATCCGTCATCGGTTATTATGGCAAATCAGCGCACACCAATACTGCCATCCCGAACTTGCTAGACGTCTCCGATACCACTCGCCCGATCTACGACAAGGCCAATTATTACACCGATCTCTTCGTAAAATATAAACGCAAGATTTGGAGAAATCATATCGATTGGACTGTACAGTTGAACGTCGAGAATGTGTTTGAAAATGGGCACCTTCAGGTTGTCCAAGTAAACTACGATGGCTCTCCTTGGGGTTACCGTATTATCGATTCGAGAAAATTCACACTGACCTCGACGTTCGATTTCTAAAAAAATTCGTTTCTTCGATTCACAACTCAAAGCTCCCTTCGTACGAAGGGAGCTTTTTTTGCGCGCTAAATATCCAGAGTTGTCCAACGCGCCTAATGCGTCTGACATACATTAGCTAAGTCATGCCTACCCAACCACCACTTAGGATGAGTGATCCCGCAGATAGCGTGTGGTGCCCTGCTGCAATGCGAACTTGGATCGGCATCGCGTTCATCATCACGGCCGTAATTCTTGCCTGGGCCAACAGTGTTTCCGCGCCGTTTGAACTCGATGACGAAAGCTCGATTGTGACCAATGCCAGCGTTCGAGACCTCGCGTCGTTTCGCTGGCTGACCCCGCCCGCCACGGCTGGCGAAACCGTGAGCGGTCGACCTGTGCTCAATCTTTCATTCGCGATGAACTACGCGATCGGAGGACTTGATGTGCACGGATATCATATCACCAATATAACGATCCACATATTGGCGGCCCTGACGCTTTTTGGCGTGGCACGACGGACACTTTTGCTCAGCAAGGCCGCAATTCGATATCGTAGCGCGGCAACATCGATCGCGTGTGCGACCAGTGCCGTTTGGGCTGTCCATCCCCTTCAAACCGAAGCGGTCACTTATATAGTGCAACGCGCTGAATCGCTCGCCGGTCTATTTTATCTGCTGACGCTGTATTCTTTTATTCGCTCACTTGAGACATCCACTAAAGCGCTCCGTTGGACAATCGGTAGCGTGCTCGCGTGTTTCCTCGGCATGATGACCAAAGAAACCGTAGTGACGGCCCCGATCGTCGTCCTGCTTTACCACCGCGCCTTCGTAGCCGGATCGTTTGCGACCGCGTGGCGAAGCCGCTGGCGTACTTACGTGGCATTCGCGTGCGTTACCATCGCGCTTGGAATGCTCGTTTTGCTAAATGCCAACCGAGGCGGCTCAGCTGGCTTAGGTTCTTCGATCCCTGTCTGGAGCTACCTACTCACGCAATGCACTGCAATCGTGCGCTATTGCTCGCTCGCCTACTGGCCGACGCATCAGGTTTTCGATTACGGCATGCGCACGGTTTCTGGAATGCACGAAGTGGCGCCGAAGTTGCTCCTGCTCTGCAGCGTAGGCGGTGCGACTATCTGGCTGCTGTGGCGCAATCACGTTGCGGGTTTTCTTGCCGCCTGTTTTTTCTTAGCTCTAGCACCGAGTTCGAGTTTTGTGCCGGTAGCGACCCAGACGATCGCTGAGCATCGGATGTATTTGGCTTTGGCCCCACTTATTTTTCTTACTGCGCTCGGTGTTCGCTCCACCATGCGGTGGCCAATTGTGTCAGGGCTTGGAGTTATCTTGTTGGTTATTTCACTCGGTTCGGCTACATTTGCAAGGAATCGAGTATATATATCTTCACTAAGTCTCTGGCAGGACACGGTCACAAAAGCTCCGTATAATGCGCGCGCCCACAACAATCTCGGTTGCGCTTTCCTCAATGAAGGTCGCGTCGATGAGGCGATAGCTGAATACCAACACGCCATCGAATTGCAGCCGAACCACGCTTTCGCCCATTTCAATTTAGGCAATGCACTCGTAACGCAACGTCGCTGGTCAGAAGCCGCGGAACATTTCAGCACCGCTCTGGCGGCTGATCCGCACTACGCTAATGCACGCATGAACCTGGGCCTTGCGTTGATGCAGCTTGGTCGGAGGACAGAAGCGGCCAATCAGTTTCGTGACATCTTACACGACGACAATGGAGCGCAAGACGCACGCACCAATCTAGCATCATTGCTGATTGCAGGCGGAGAAGTTGAAGAAGGCATGACGCTTTTGCGCGACGTCGTCGCGGTGGATCCTGGATTGTCTTTAGCCCACTACCATCTCGGGCTTGGGCTCGAAAAAATGGGTCAAGTCGATGCGGCAGAGAACGAATTCCGTGAAACGATTCGACTAAAGCCGAATTTTGCAGAGGCCCATTTGGCGCTGGGAAATATAGCTTTAGGTCGCGGCAATATCGCGCCAGCCGAGACTTCCTATCGTGAAGCAATCCGCCTCGATTCAAACTCGGCTGAGGCGATCTACGCGCTAGGCAATGTTTTGGCACAACAGCAGCAATTTGAAGCAGCGATGACCTCTTACCGACAAGCGTTGGTTGTAGATCCAGCCCACATTCAGGCTCGGAACAATTTAGCCAATTGCCAGCTCGTGACGGGAAGATTTCCGGAAGCGATTGCCAATTATGAAGAAGTCCTTCGACTGCAGCCTCAGGATGAGACGGTACGTCGAAATCTCGAAATTGCCCGTGAGCAATGGCGCCAACCACCCAAGTAGCACGTTGCTCAAAGTCCGATGAGTTTTCGCGCGCGATTTCGCGTGGCTGACCAAATGCCAGGTGTTCGCCCGGGTAATGAGGTTTGTATCAGAACAAAACCTACACCCTTAAAACTTGCATCGAAAAGCGTCGCCGCCCAACGGTAGTAATTCCAAAAACGCGTCGTGCGAATGAGCCGGTATTCCAAATTTGGAGTAAACCCAATGGTCTTATCCTGACTCGTACGGCATGCAGGCACCGCACCATCTTCACGCACAATGAGACGCTCTGCACGCAAACCCGGCCGGCCAGCGACAACCAATCGACAGGGCCCGGTAAACTCCACGAAACGCAATTGCCCAGTCAACCAGGCTTGCCAGCGAAAAAGCTGCCAGCGGAGTCGGAACCGCAGTTTTTGTCCCGGCGGCAAAATTATACCCGCCAGAAAACTTGGCCGCACCACCAGCGAGCCGCCCTCTGGCACGTGCACGACTGCCATTTGGTTTTCAGGATTTTTGTGATGAGCGAATGCTAGACGATAATCACGGCCAGCGCGGGCGTTGCGTAGATTAACATCGTGCACGAAACCACTCAATATGCTCGTGAACGGAAACCGACGGCTCAACAGCAAGCGCGATTCGCGCACAACTCCCTCTTCCACCGATTGCAGGTAGCGCTTGCGCACGCGCGCGGTCTCGCCTGGCCAGAGGGAAGTTTCTACTACGGTGCGACTTTCGCCAAGCCAAGGAAAGGGTGCTGAAACCCGGGTGAGCTGTAGGGGTCGGCTTCGCGCAATTCGAGGTGCAAAATAGTAAAACAGGCCAAGCTTGCGTAACGTAGGCCCAAAAAAGTACAGGCAGCTCAGGCCGATAAAAATCCACTGTCCCGCCAGCCACGATTTGTAGAGATAGTAGATTATTCGGGAATCGCTCCACTCCGCCACTTGCATCTGTGTGCTAAGAGACTCCAACGCTTGTTCCTCTTTTCCCAGCCTAACCGCGGCGCGCGTAAGATTACGGCGCAGCTTGTTGGCCGACTGCTTCGACTCCTTTTCAATCTGCTGCATCCGTTCTATGCCTTGGGCGTTGAGTCGCCACTGCTGACGATCACTAACAAAGCGTTTCCACCAACTTTGCATTTCCTGCAAATCAGCCGCGATCTTGGCTGCACGCGCCGCACGCTCTTCATAAGAACTGAATTCCTGCTGCAGGCCGGCGAGTTCCTGCGCCGCAGCGTCACGTTCTAACTGTGCAGTTGTTTGCTGCTCTTTTAGGCTGGCAACATGTCGCACATAAACAGCAGAGAAATTCGGATCATCATGCTCGAAAAGCCACAGCGCATAAATCGTGACCGCTGAACCTAGAATGAACATGCCGAAGACTAGCTTCAGAAATGCCCAAGAGATAAATTTGCGCAGCGAGGAAAACACGTCTGCCACAGTCTTCTACACACTGGGCGGCAGTTTCAACCACCCAAATGAGATTCTTGCTACGATAAAAGGATCAACCCTTGGCTTGATCGCGGACAAGCCGTTTCAGTTCACGCAATGCGTCGCTAGCGCTTGCTTCGGTAAACGTCACTGTGTGCTTACGGCCACTGGCATGATGGACCGTGAGGCTATGCTGGAAACTGTCCGCGGTCGCCTGGCGCTCAGGTAGCTCCGCTGGCAGTGAAAAAAAATTCGCCGTCGCCAACAACTCCTCGACGCGCTGCACAACCGCTTCGGATTTTCCCGTCGTATCAAAGACCAAAGGCGGCGGGCGGATTCCCGCCACACCGCCACTACGCGCAAGCGTTAGCACCGTTGGTTTTTTTGTAGGCATTACAGCACTCCGACTTCTTTCCAGGCAGCAGTTGTGGCCTTGGCCTCATTGCTGGTGCTTCCGAAAAGCGAAGCTGCCGAGGCAACCGTCGCCTTAGCCGCAGTTTTAAATGTAGAATTCGAACGGATGCGATTGCAGAGCGCATCGTACCAAATCCGGCCGGCTTTTTCCCACGCGAAACCGCTTAGTTCAACGGCCAGGAGATAAAAAGCGCGATTGGGGATGCCTGAATTGATGTGCACGCCACCGTTATCACCCGCACGCGTATCGGCAAGTTTGACGTAGTGCTTCATATCGCCGGGTTGAGGATCTTTACCTCCAAAGAGTGGATCGTCATAGGCAGTGCCAGGCGCCTTCATTGAACGTAAGGCGACACCATTAACACCCTTCGCGAGCAGACCAGCGCCGATGAGCCAGTCGGCCTTTGCTGCTGTCTGTTTATTCTTCCATTGTTTCACGAGCGAACCAAACACGTCGGAAAACGATTCGTTGAGCGCACCCGACTGGCCATGATAGGCCAGTCCTGCTTCATACTGCGTAATACCATGGGTTAATTCGTGACCGATCACATCGAGGCATTTAGTAAAACGCTGAAAAGTTTTACCATCACCGTCGCCATAGATCATCTGCGAACCATTCCAAAAAGCATTATCGAACGGCTCGGTCGGATCTTCCCGGAAATGCACAGAGGAATCGAGTCGCATGCCGCGGTCATCGACCGAATTTCTTTCAAAAACCTTTGAGTAAAAATCATACACCACCCCTGAGTAGTCGTAGGCCTCATTAATCGTGACATCCTTGCTCTTCGCGCCACCTTCGCCGCGCACAAGCGTGCCGGGCAGAGCGGATTCTTCCTGGGCATTGTAGATGGTTCGGCGTTTCACGCCTGCCGGCGTCATGAGGGCAACCGCGCCTAGCGCACCAAGCATGTCACGCTGGCCGCGTAAGCGATGAGACCCCAGCATCGTGCTCAGAGCGCGCGAACGTTGGGCCTCATCCCCACCTTGAGCGAGGCCTCGCATCATATGAGCAGGAATAATCGAGCAAAACGGACAGCCCACATGGGCTCCGGAACGAACACGACAAGCGATTGGTTTTTGCGATTTCATTGGCAGGATTGTTCGGGGTTTGTGACGGCGCCGGAGCCGCCAACCATGCACCCATCTCCCCAAAGATCAACTGCAAGCACACTTTCGAGTAATCCACCAAGTGACCGAACCTGTCGCAACGCATCCTCCACCTACGACACCTCCGGCCAACTCTACCGATCTCAGTGTGGTAAAATGCCGGAAAATCCTACGACCTCATTCCAACTATTGAATAACGTTGACGAACCATCTAAAACCGCCTTGTCAAGAGTCAAGACCTGACGTCTTTCTCCTGACTTCCGGCCTTTCCCCTGCGCGACGAGACGTCAAATCCGTACCAGGGGGAAATAGATTTTGATAGGTATATCCCGACCGCGTGGTGCTGTTTCCGAGGCGGCCGCGCACCGCGCCGTCGGGTAGGGTATAATCAAGCACGTCTTGACTTGTCTGAGCCGAAACGAAGTCTGCGCACAGCAGTAAGCTAATGAGTACTATCGTCCTCACTGCTTATTATTAACAACAGGCTCCGC
>Ga0302323_100001310_pt1 | contig 20081 bp, 19 predicted proteins | sample Fen_T0_3_FD_201950 | JGI IMG/M metagenome (GOLD analysis project Ga0302323, IMG submission 201950) | Peat permafrost microbial communities from Stordalen Mire near Abisko, Sweden - Fen_T0_3 | ecosystem: Environmental > Terrestrial > Soil > Wetlands > Permafrost | place: Sweden: Abisko... | reverse complement strand
TGCTCCGTCCGCCGGCTATCGTCCGAACTGAGCGCAGCAGCGGCAAAGCTCGTCACGACTCCGCCCCACAGACTGGTCGAGACCGTGAAAGAGGTGCGACCGGGTGTCGGTTGACGGAGCGCACCAACCACGCCGCCGCCGATGGCACCGAGCGTCGCGCCGCCCCAAAGCGCCGAGGCCACTCGCTTGCCATCCCAGGCCGATCCATCGTCACGTCGCGTCGCGCCGGAGTGCTGAATGCCGACCAACCAGATCCCCTCCCCGAAGCCCAAGTACGCGCCGCTCGCGATCGATTGCGGCACTCCTCTGCGAAAAGGGCGATAATTGTCGGCCAGGGAAACACCACCCACTGCAGCCGTGGTCAACACTGCGAACGGAAGCAGCGCGCCGGCCAGATTCTTGGGCTGGGTCATCATCGCGACCCAAGCGCTGGTACCGAGCCCATAGACGAACGCCGTCGAGTACAGGAGTGTCAGTTCTCCGGTGCCACGCAGGTGGGAAGAGTCCGCTTTGATGGTCAGCTTTGCGCGACAGAGCTCGGCAAGCTCGCCGGCGCGGCGTGCGTCCTCCAGAGTTGGCGCGGTGACGCTGAGCTGCTCGAATTCGGGCGCGGCCTCGGCTTCGTGATCCGAGACGAACAGGCGGCGCGCGTGTGCGTAGCGCTCATCCCAGTCGACTCGGCTGGCCTGCGGGGCCGGGCTGGCAGACGCCACCGGATTGACCGTGGCAGCCGGGCTGGCGGCCTGCGCGGCCGAGTGGCCCGACGAATACAGGGCGCTGAGCAGAACCGCCAGTGCCGGTCCAAGCTTCGTCATCTTCGAGTTCGAGTCGACCATCGTTACCTCTCAAAACGTCGCGCGAGCCTGGAGGCCAGCGCTGGTTTCGTGCGCCGACGCGCGCGCCACACCGAGCCGACCGGTGCGCACGAGATCGTCGGAATAAAATCGCAGGGACCAGCTGGGGTCGATATGATAGCCAACCGACCAGCCCAGTCGGCGCCAGGCATCACTCATCGGCAGCTGCGCATGCTCGTCGACGCACACAAAGCTTCGACCGAGAAGACTCAGCTCCGAGTCGAGCCGAAAGACGCGTAGGCCGAGCGAGCCCTCGAGCTGGGCGCCGGCGCCGAAGTAGTAGTCGAAGTGACTCAGCACCGACTGCCACGCTGCGTGATCGGGGCCATACGCCTCGCTCGCGAGCGGATGGACTCCACCGTAAATTGCGGTAACTGCCAGCCGCGAACTGAACGACAGATTGCCGAACTCGACCGTTGATTCGAACAGCGCGCCGGCTGGTTCGACGAAAGCGGTGCGATCGTGCCCCGTCTCTGGGACCGCAGCGAAATTGTGAACCAGGTAGCGATAACCCATCTGGAACCCGAGCACCCAGCCGCTCCCATGTAGATCACCCGCTGCTCCGCGCATCTCGCGTTGGTAGTAGCCAAACGGCACGAAATCCGCTCCGAAAGCGAAGTCGCGCAACCCTTGTTCGCCGAACGCGACGCCTAGGGACATGCCCGACAGATTGGCATCACTGAACCACAGCGAGTGCCGTCCGGCAGCGTCGTAATCCGGCAGGCGGGCCAAGCGCTCCGAGACTTCGAGTCGGTAATCCGTGTGCTCGCTCACCGACAACCCGGGTTGGTGGAACTCACTACGCGTGAATGCCAACGATGCTGCGGCCGAGAAGAGGTGCCAGTCGTTGCGACGAGTCGATGAACGGCTGAGCTTCGATCCGTCCAGAGCATCGTTGACCGACTTCAGCGGTCCGAACACACTTCCGAACGCACGATTGATGGCTGTCGGGCTCTGCCGATCGAAAAACGCAGAGAACTGGACCAGGGGCTCGCCCAGCCCGATGCCCGTAAATGGCGTCACGATCAGGTCGTTGACGCTCACGACCTCACTGATTTCACCGAAGTATTCCCAGAGCACGGCACCGGCGATCGCAAAGCCGAGGGATTCTCCGATGCCCAAGTGATTGCTGCGTGCAGAGCCGTAGTACACATTTCCGCCCACGCCATGCCCGCGAAAATTGGTACCAAAGGCGTTGTCGTCGTGCGCAATCGCGGTGCCAGACAGCTTCTTCTGGAACATTTGCCAGCGATAGCCGACATCCCGGCCCTGACGTACGTCGATCGCGTACCAGGCCACGCCCACGCTCGTGAGCGCGCCGAGCTCGAGCACCGCGCGCAAGTAGTTCTTCTCGGTCGGTGTCGTGTACTCGAACGTGTCCGGGACGAAGTCCGGGGACTCGGCGTGAGCGTCCATACTCCAACAGGGCGCCCAAAGCGAGGCGAGGAGCAGCAGCGAGTAACGTGGCGCGAGCAACACTTCGCTTGCGCCTCTGCAAGACACACGCCGCAGCTCGAGCACACCGCTTGCTCCGGCGTGGCACGTGCAGCCGTCGTCGCAATTGGACCGCATCGGCCGCTTTCAGGTGAGCTTGCTCCCTTTGCGGACAAGCGGCACGCGGCTGCGACGCCCTTTTCACGCACTCGCCGGAGGCCCACGAGAACCTGACGCAAATCCTGCGTCGCTACGCGCAATAAGCGCGCATCGACACGTCCAGAGGCGCGGGGTTAGCCGCCGGCCTTCGCACGTCACGGCGAAGATCCCGATCTCGAAGATCTGCTTGGACAAATGGGGATAGCGTGAACTGGCGCGTGTGACATGACCGGAGCGTCGTACGACTGACTGCTTCGTGAACGAACGACGACCGGCGCCGCAATCTGAACGACGCGCCTTAGACTGTCGATACGTTCAGTCGATCACCAACTCCTGCGAGTCGTCGCGACCTGGCACGATTACGGCGCTCACGCTGACCTCTGGTGGTGAAGCCAAAGTCTTTCGCACTTTGCAGCCCTCTGCTGCGCGCACGACCGCTGCCCGGTATTTATCGGGAAACGCGCGAGGCAACCGCAGTTGGAGCTCGACCTTGCTCAGGTGCCCATTCGGGTCCAACTCATGGTGTTGGACGAGCTCGATCTGGTCCGTAGGGATCCCGCGCGTTTGGCAGAAGCTCACTACATACAGGCCGGCACAGGTCGCCAACGACGCCAGGAACAGCTCGAATGGTTCTGGCGCGCTGTCATCGCCACCGCGCGAAAGCGCCTGATCCGTCACGATGTGATGCTTTCCCACGGTTGCTTCGACGCGCTTGCCGCCAGGGAATGTCAGATAGATATCATTGATGGTCATCGTAGGGCTCCTCCCTAATCGGTGCATCGTGCATGCCAACTCGCGGCGCCTGCAAACCATCGACGGGTCACGCCTCGAGCAAGCGTATTGTGTCCTGAGCGCGGCTCATCGAGCCGTTTGGGGGCGCCGGAACCGGGTCGAACGCAAATTCTTCGCATCGCCGCGCGCCGCACGCAATCGCTGCACCGGACGGCGGGGTGGCTCCAAGTGCGTGCGCCAGTCCTTCGTCGCACGCGCACGATACGAGCAGGGCCATGCGCGGAGAACCGTGCGCGCGCTGCGCGCCGACGCCCGTTAAGGCGGGAGCGCACACGCTTTCCAGTACGTGGAACGAAGCTTGCTGAGGGTTGAGTATTTCGCGGGGCTTGCTCCGAGCCTCGGCGCGTTCGAGAGCGCGGTTTTCTCGCCCGCCTTCGAGGTCAAGGAAACGAGGATTGGACCATGAACACACCGAAATACGTGATTGTCGTCGGCATCGATTATTCAACGGCCTCCGAACGCGCGCTGGACGAAGCGCTTGCCCTGGCCTGCGCCAAACACGGCGCCCAATTGCACATTGCCAACGTTCGCTCGGCACTCGACGCGCCAACGGCGTCGAACGGGGCGCCCGCCCCACTTCCACCGTGGGAGTATTGGGCAGGCGAGCTCCGCGAGTATGTCGCGCGTCAGGTCGCCGTTTTTCAGGCAACCGCTGGCGTAGCGCCCTTCCAGCATCTGTTCACTCACCAACGCATGAACGACCCGGCCCACGAGCTTGCTCAGCTGGCCGCAGATGTCGATGCCGACCTGCTGGTCGTCGGGACACACGACTGGCGCGGCGAGCCACGTCCGATGCTGGGCTCGGTAGCAGAGGCAGTCACTCGACTTGCGCCGTGCCCGGTGCTCGTGGTGCGCCGCAAGGCCGTACCCGCGCCTGCGCGAACCGCCGTTAGTCCGGAGTAAGCGCTTGCGATACGCTGTTAGTCCGGTGTGAGCGCCTTGCCAAACGCTGTCAGTCCGGTGTGAGCGCCTTCCCAACGGCGCTCAGAACAACGATCGAACCGCGCGATAGGTGGTACCAAGCGCGGGCAGAGCGACGAAAGCGCGCTCGCGAATGCGGCTTGGAAGATCGGTACTGTAGCGATTTGGCAGGAAAGTGATGCGCCCCTCGTGAACCTGGTATGGATCTTCGAGAGCGCTCCCACCGTCCTCCCAGGTAAAGGCGAGCATCGGCCGTGGCTTATCGGTTCGGTTGGGCATGCCGCGGTGCCAGAGCGTCGAGGTGCGGATGACCACATCGCCTTGCTGCATGCACAAGCGGACTCGCTGCGGCCGAGCGAGCAAGATCTGCCAAAATTTCGAGTCGGCGCGCTGCGTTCCGCGCAGGATCTCCATCGCTCCGTTGTCGAGGTTCGTGTCAACTGCAGCGACGTTCACGACCAAGAACGGTGAGCTCGCATAACCGTCGACGTGCTCGTTCTGTGGGGCGCTGCCCGCCAAATTCAGGTTGCAGCCGACATTTGGTGCACGCAGCGCCGAAGTCGACAAGCCTCGCACGATCTCGGTAATCCCCGATTGCTGCAGCTGGTCGTAGACGAAGCGTGACTCGGCTCCTGGAAAGCAGTTGAGGTGTCCGCTCACCGTTCCGCCGCCCGAGAACAGCCGTCCCTCGCGTCGCTGCTGGTGGAACTCGTCGGCGATGCTTTGGCTTAGCCGGGCCAGCTGAGCTCTCGGAATGAGGCGATCGAATTTCAGATAGCCTTCGTCGGCGAATGCCTTTCGCAAGCTATCGTTCAGGACGTAACGAGTACCGGATTCGTGCGACTCGGGATTGGCTTGCATGCGTTTAGTGCCCGGAAGCAAGCCGAGTGCCAGCCATTCTAGCGGGGGAAACCCGAATCCCCGTGCGCGCCATTTGCGTTTTACCGCGCAGATTCTGCGCGCTGCTTTCGCATTCTGGGCGCTGGGCCAACAATCGCTGCTGGCACGATCTTCGCTGAGCGAGCAACCATGAATGACTCGGAGCGGGTCGTAGTCATCGGCACCGGACCCGCCGCAGCCGCCGCGGCCGTCGTGCTCAGCGACGCCGGGCAGGAGCCACTCTTGCTCGAAGCCGGCTCGGCAAGCGCTGGGCTCGGCCTGACAGCCCGGGTTCGCGGCTTGACCTTCGCCAAGCTTCGCCCCGCGCTCGGGCGCCGCGCCGATCTGACGATGACGGGAGACCCCAATGCGGAGCTGTTCGAAGAGCTCGCACCCGGCGGGCTTTCGAATCATTGGGCATGCGCCGTTCCGCGTTTTTCTCCGGACGACTTCGCGGACGCGACGCGCGCTGGCTCCGAATACACTTGGGCGATCGGTTATGCCGAGCTCGCCCCCTGGTACGATCGAATCGAGCCGCTCCTGCACATCTCTGGCGCGGCGAGTGACGTTGCAAGCCTGCCGGCCGGAAATTTTCGAGATCGTTGGTCGTTGGCGCCCGAGTGGGAAGCGATGGCGCGAGAGGTGGCCGCACACGGTCGGGACTTGGTGGCGATGCCCTACGCTTACGGCTCGGAGACGATCCTGACTCGCTCCGCGACGGCTTTCAACGCCTACACCCGCTTGATCAAGCCAATTCTTCAGCGCGGAGGGCTGTCCGTGCGTTACGACACTCGAGCCGAGAATCTGGAATGGTCCAACACCGAACGCCGAGTCGTCGCCGTTCATTGCCGGGACACCCGCACCGGCGCACGGCTACGTATCCCCTGTCGTGCCGTAGTGCTCGCCGCGGGGGCCGTCAACAGTGCTCAAATTCTGCTCGAGTCCACGAGCACTGAATTTCCAGAGGGCTTGGGTAACCGGCACGGCATACTTGGGCGATACCTGCACGACCACCCGTTAGCGAAGATCGTCGTCGATTTGGGGCGACGCGTTTCGCTCGCACCGGCAAGCTACGTCACGCGGTCTGCGCTCCAGCGCTCACAGCCGCTTTACGCCGCCGCCTGCATGCAATGGAATAGCGCCTCGCACATGGCTCGCACGCTGCTCTCAGGTCACCCGGGTCAAACCAGTCGGCTCGGGTTTAGCGTGTTTGGCACGATGATCCCGACGCGAGAAGACCGCATTGCGATCGATCGACGAGCAGCCACCCAAGGGCGCTCGCCGATACTGTTTGCGCTGCGTTACCCACAGCGAGTCGTACGCGAACTGGAACGCACCAAGGAGGAGTTGCTGACGTGCCTCGAGCGCGCGGGCTGGGCGCCCCAATTGAAGGTATTTCACGTCGAAGTGCCGGGCAATTCAGTGCACTACGGCGGGACGTGTCGCATGCACGACTCGCCACGGTTCGGCGTCGTCGACGCGTTCTCCCGCGTCCACGGCGCGCCCAATGTCGTCGTCGCGGATTCCTCGGTGTTCACCACGGGTCCGGAAAAGAACCCCGTGCTTACCGCGATGGCGTTGGCGGCGCGCGCCAGCGATCGGCTAAGTCGGGACCTGCGAGCGCAAGCGGTCTAGCGGCCGCTCCCGGAATTGCGGAGGGACCCGTGCCCGTCTCGCGATTCGTCCTCTCTGTAGACTTCAACTTCCGGGCGCGGGCGGGCGTAAGGGGACAAGACACCTAGTTGCGCTGAGCTATTCGACGTCGCCCTTGACGAGCAGCACCGGCTGCCGCGCGCGCCGCACGACCTCCTCGGCTTGAGAGCCAACCAAGAGGCGCGAAGGTCCCGAGCGCCCATGCGTCGACATGCAAATCGCATCCACTCCGAGGCGCGAGGCAGCGTGCCAAATTCCGGACCACGCTTCTGCTTCGTCGACGACATGGGTTCGAGTTTCGATGCCACGCTGCTCGGCTCCCACGGGGACCAGGGCCCGCAAGCGAGCGTCCAAATCAGGGGGCGCCTCCCCGCGTTCGCATGTCAGCACATGAACCAGGTGCACCTCGCCGCCGTCGGGCAAAAGGCCGTAGCCGGCTCCGAGCGCGCGGTTGGCTAGGGGCGAGAAATCGGTCGGAATCAGCACACTGCGGAAACGCGTGATTTCGGCCCTATCAGCCGCAGCCGAGGCGGCGCGGGGCACGCACGCCACGTTGCAAGACGAGCGATGCACCACTCCACGCGAGATAGAGCCCTGCCACACGCGCGCGGACCAGGCGCGCTGGTGGGTCCCCACCACGAGCAGGTCTGCCTGCTCTTCCTGGGCCAACAGCGCAAGCTGCTCATCGAAGCGCCCCCAACAAGCCTTGACCGCGAACGATAGCTGTCCTTCGCCTGCCATGGTCCCGGCCCAGGCGCGCAAATCGCGATCGAGCAGAGCATGTAGCTCTGGACGCAATCCTTCGAGCTCGACCGGCCCCTTCAAGCCGAAGCGCGAATGCTCGCCAACGGGCCACGCAACCTGCACCACGCGCACGTCGCACGGACGGATCTGGCGCAGTGCCTCGACCCAGCGCAGCGCGGCCCGGGCATTTTGACCTAGGTCGACGCCGAGCAAGATTCGTAGCGGTCGCTTGCTCTCTGCCCATTGCTCGATGCTGGCGGCCTCTCGCACGACCAGAACCGGAGTATCGGAGCGTTGCAGCACGCGTTCGGCAACACTTCCCACTCGCCAATGCTCTTGTTTGCGCGCACCGAGTGAGGAAATCACGATCAGACGCGAGTTTGCGGAGCGTGCGAAGTCCACCAGACGCTCATCTGCTGGCCCTTCGAGTACGATCGGGTTGACCGTGATCGCGAACTCACGGGCCAACTTCCCCGCCTGAGCGGCCAACAGCTCCTGCACTGGTGCGTAAAAGATGCCCAGCGCCGGAATGCCCGCGGCCGCCGGATCAGCGAGCACGTGAACCAGCTCGAGCCGCTCACTCAAGCAGCGGGCAATGCTGGCCGCCGCTCGCGCGGCTTGCGCAGCATTGTCGGAAAAGTCGGTTCCACAGACGATGGTCATCGCGTTGCTCCTGGATGAGAGCCACTGCACGAAGCAGGCCAACGTCCGACTCGCTCTCGCTGATAGGGGCGGTCGATAGTCCACGCACGTTTTGCGTTCAGCCGAGATCTTAGCCGCAGCGATTGCGCTCCCCCCGTGCGACTCGAGCATTTCGCGCTTTGGCCCGCCTCTTGCGTTCTAACAACGGCACGCCAATGGATTCACCGATCGATCGCCTGACGCCAGTCGAAAGTACCCAAATCCTCGTCGTGGGCGGAGGTCCGGTTGGCTTGCTTAGCGCGCTCAGCGCGGCACGCCGCGGCCTCCGGGTCATCGTCCTGGAGCAAAACTTCCGAAGCACCGCGCCGGGTCACGCCGCGATCTTGCACGCTTCCTCGTTGCGCCTGATGGCCGAGCTCGGCCTATCCGAGAGCCTGCTCGCGGGAGGAAAAGTCATCGATCGCCTCGACCTGTACGTCGACGGAACAAGCGTCAAGAGCTTGGATCTAAAGCGACCCGTGCTGACCATCGCGCAGAGTGTCTTCGAAGAGCTGCTGTTGAAGGCGCTGCGCAGCGAAGACGTCGAAATCCGTTCGCCGTGCGAGGCGACCACTCTCACTCGAAGTGCCAATTCAGTGCAAGCCCGGGTGGTACGCCGGGAGTTCCGCACGCTCGGCGCCCCAGAGCACGACGGCGAATGGGACCCCGTCGAGTCGTCATTGATCGACGCTCAATTCGTGATCGGCGCGGATGGCTATCAGTCGCGCGTACGTGCGTGCCTAGGCTTGGAGACACTGGAGGTAGGCCCGACGGAGACGTTCGCGGTGTTCGAAGGGCCGCGTCCTATCGTCCAGTCCACGATGGATCTGGGGTTTTGCGACAGCCTGGGCAGCGCTGCGTTCCCGCTGCCCGCCCAGCGCGGGCGCTGGGCCTTCCAGCTTGCCTCGGGCTTCAGCGCAGCCCCTGACCTGGAGCACTTATGCTCTCTGCTCGCCGAACGCGCTCCCTGGCATGAGCAAGCGCCGAGCGAGGTCGAGTGGAGTACGGTAACGCACTTCGAGCGCCGCTTGGCACGCCGTTTCGGTAGCGGGCGAGTTTGGTTGGCTGGTGACGCTGCGCACATCACGAGCCCGTTCGGTGGTCAAAGCATGAACGGCGGTCTCAGTGAAGCGAGCGACTTGGTCGAACACATGGCCGCCTGCCTCCTCGAAGGCAAGTCCTTGGCGACTCTCGAACAACTCGCAGCCGCGCGCGAGCGCGAATGGCACAAGCTGCTCGGATTCAATGTGCAGTTCGACGCGGCGGCCTCTGCTCCCGCCTGGCTGCGCGAAAACGCTCGACGCATCGTGCCCGCGCTGCCCGCTTCGGGCCCCGACCTTCAGCAGCTATTGTTGCAGCTTGGGCTGACCGTCCACTGAGCTCGACCCTCGAGTCGGCAATAGCTCTTTGAGCACGCGGAGCAACTCGTCAATCTTGCTGGGCATCGGCGCAGAATCGCTCAGCGGACGCGCCAGTTCAGCACTGATCGACGCCTGAGCTTGCCGGCTTCGGCTCAATCGGCATCCGGAATACTCAACAAAAACCGCGCCCCGGGCTGGGCGTCCTCGACCCAAATCCGTCCTCCGTGAGCTTCGACCGCCAACCGGCAGAACGCGAGGCCCAAACCGCGACCGGATCGGCTTGCGGCCTGCTCTGGGCTGTCCACTTGCACGAATCGATCGAAGATCGCATCGCGCAAGGCCAGCGGCACGCCCTCTCCTGAATCGGCCACTCCCAACTGGGTTACGCCCGCACTGGCGCGAGCGGTGACAGTGACGACGCTGTTGACCGGTGCGTGCCGCAGGGCATTCTCGAGCAGGTTCTCCAAGACCCGACGAAGCAGGTCTTGATCTGCGTCGACCGTGTCGGTATCGACGACTTGGCACAAGCTGATCTCTCTCGCCCTGGCTCGCCCCGCGAGGGCGTCGCACACGTCTCGCACGAGGGCAGCGAGATCCACGCTCGTCCGCGCAGGCATCAAGCGTCCCTCCTCGCTCTTGCTGAGGTCCAGCAGATTGAGCAGGAGCCGCATCAGTGAGCGAACTTCTTCGCGGATGTGGGCGCCAGCTTCGCGGGCATCCGCAGAGAGTCGATCGCGAGCCAAGAGCTGCGCTTGCAAATCGATGTTGCTGACGGGATTTTTCAGATCGTGCACGACGAACCCCATCAAGCGCTCCTTCTGAAGCTGAAGGCGCATCAGGTCGTCGCGCTGCTGTCGCGCGAGCTCGACGTACTCTCGATTGGATAGGTAGGCGCGCCGCAATTTGAGACTTGTCTGGACGCGCAGCAACAGTTCCGTTGGCCGCACTGGCTTGGTCAGAAAGTCGTCCCCTCCGGCTCGCAATGCGGCGTCGAACGTATCGAGATCACGCTGGGCGGTCAGGAATACGACTGGAGTTTCCGAGCCGTGCGGCAGCTCTCGGATGCGAGCGCAGGTGGCGAATCCATCCAGCCCGGGCATCCGGACATCGAGCAGCACGCAATCCGGCGCATGCTCTCGATAGCGCTCGATGCCCTCTTCGCCGCTCGCAGCCAAGATGACCTGATAGCCCTCGTCTTCCAGCGCGGCTTGTGCAAACGCGCGATTTTGCGCCTGATCGTCGATGACCAAGATCCTGATCGGGCTCGAAGTCGGGCTCATCGGCGGCCTCGCGCAGCATAGCCCGGATGCTGGTCCGCCGGCCAGGGCCCTGCCCCTTTGCCGTCTAGATCGATAGAAGAGGGCGCGCGCGAGCGCGGCCGCGGGTTGGGTTCAGCTGCGGGAGTTGGAGTGCAGACCCGCCTCCGACCACGGCCGCTGCCGCTGCCGAACCCGATCCCCAGTCCGACGCACTTCGTGACACACAGGCTCGAAGACGTCTTCATTAGCGGGCCGGCGCGGCCGCAGCGACGAAAAGTAGCCGGTCGCGCAGGCCACCCTGTCGAAAGCTACGGCAAGCGCGCACTTTTCAGCTTGGCCCCCAAAACCCAACCAACAACTCTGCCACACAGCAAACTGCGATTCGTTTTGAACTGCTCGCTCCTTGCTAGCCTGGAAACGAAGCGAACAGCGAGCCAAGGCGCAGCTCGAGCAGCCATCACGCCGCGGATCACGATCGTGGATCAAGGCACGCAACATATTCGCTGCGGTCCGCGGGCACGCAAGCTTTGCGCGAGCGACGGCTTGGCGTTGGTCCTATAACGCGGTTTGGCGGCAAATAAGCCTCGGCACGAGCCTTGCCGTGTCGGGTCAATGACCTCGAGTCACGTCGACCCGATTCTTTCGTGTTCCGCCATCAGCAAGATCTACCGCATGGGTGAGATCGACGTGCACGCGCTCGACGGTGTCGACTTTGCCCTGCATCCAGGTGAGCTATTGGTGTTGCTGGGCGCCTCGGGCAGCGGGAAGTCGACCCTGCTCAATATTCTCGGCGGCCTGGATACGCCGACGGCCGGGACCGTGTGCTTCGAACGAGAGGAACTAACACAAGCAGACGAGGACACGCTGACCGACTATCGTCGACACCACGTTGGATTCGTATTCCAGTTTTACAATCTGATCCCGAGCCTCACAGCGCGCGAAAACGTAGCGCTGGTCACCGACATTGCCGATGATCCGATGGAGCCCGAGGAGGCGCTTTCATTGGTCGGATTGGCCGAGCGACTCGATCACTTTCCTGCGCAATTATCGGGTGGCGAACAGCAGCGTGTGGCGATCGCTCGCGCCGTGGCCAAGCGGCCCTCGGTGTTGCTCTGCGATGAACCCACGGGCGCGCTCGACTTCCGCACTGGGATCTTGGTGCTGGAGGTGATCGAGCGGGTCAATCGCGAACTGGGCACCGCGAGTGCCATCATCACTCACAACGCCCCGATCGCCGAGCTCGCCGATCGCGTGGTCACGCTCGCGGATGGGCGCGTGCAGAGCGAACGCCGTCCCCTCCGACGGTCGCGCGCTCGCGATCTGAGCTGGTGACCAGATGCTCCTCTCCGCACTCAACCGCAAGTTGCTTCGCGAGGTGACGCAACTCAAGGGCCAAGTTCTGACTATCGCACTCGTCCTCGCCAGCGGGATCACCACTTTCATCGGCATGCGTGGAACGTACGAGTGTCTCGAAAGCGCTCGCGACGCCTACTACGATCGCTATCGTTTTGCGCACGTGTTTGCCAGTCTCGAGCGCGCACCTGAATCACTCGGTCCTCGCATCGAGACGCTGACCGGCGTCGCAGCGGTCGAAACTCGCATTTCCGAGCAGGTCACCTTGCCGCTCGAGGGCATGTCCCGCCCGGCCTACGGAAGGCTCTTGTCCCTTCCGGCTGCGGGCTCGGGGGGCATGAACGCAGTCGCGTTGCGCACTGGGCGCCTCCCGACGATCGACCGCGACGACGAGGTCCTGGTGCTCGAGTCGTTCGCCGCGGCCCACGGCCTTCGCCCCGGTGACCAAATCCCAGCAGTATTGAACGGTAAGCTTCGACGACTGCGCGTGGTCGGCAGCGTGCTCTCACCGGAGTTCGTGTACGCAATCCGCCCGGGTGCAATCGTCAATGACCCGCAAAGGTACGCGGTACTGTGGATGACACGCAGCGCGCTGCAGTCCGCATTTCGATTGGAGAGCGCGTTCAACGACGTCTCTTTGCGTTTACAGCCGGGTGCCTCCGAGGCCGAAGTCCTAGCGGCATTGGACCGACTCTTGGTCCCGTACGGGGGCGACGGCGCATATCCACGCAAACGCCAGATCTCCGACCAAATGCTGACTACCGAACTCGGGCAGCTCGCGGCACTCGGAGGGATGGTGCCGCTGGTGTTCCTGGGCGTGGCCGCCTTCCTGATCAATTTGGTCCTCGGTCGCTTGATCGCACTCCAGCGCTCGGAAATCGCGACACTGAAAGCCGTCGGTTACTCGAATCGGGAGGTTGCTTGGCACTACCTCGGTTTGGTGGCCGTCGTGCTCGTGCCGAGCGCCGTGCTCGGTACGCTCGGCGGCATGGCCCTCGGCCGCTTCGTGCTTGGCATCTACGGCGCGATCTTCGGATTTCCGGATCTAGCGTTCGGCCTGCCGATTTCGCTGTTGTGCTTCGCCTTGTTGGTAAGTGCTGCCGCGGCAACGTTCGGTGCACTGTTCGCGGTGCGAAGCGCCACCAGCCTACCGCCAGCCGAGGCCATGCATGCTCCCGCCCCCGCTCGCTATCGGCGAAGCGCACTCGAACGACTCGGGTTGGGCGCGCTCGCCGGACCAGCCGGATTGATGGTCCTGCGCGAGGTACAACGACGCCCATTGCGTACGCTGCTCTCGTCCCTGGGTGTGGCCGGAGCGACTGCACTTTTGATCTTGGGCCGCTTCGGGCTCGACTCATTGGACAGCTACTTGGAGGGCACGTTACGACGCGAGCAACGTCAGGTCCTCACCGTCGTCTTTGCGCATGCGGTCTCGAGTCGAGTGACCGGGCAACTCGCACGCATACCCGGCGTCAACATCGCCGAGGGCGTGCATTCAGTCCCCGTACGCGCACGGCATGAGCATCGCAAGCGCGACAGCGTGCTGATCGGTTTGCCAGAAAACGCCAGCTTGCGCCAACTCGTGCAAAGGAACGGAAAGCTCGCCCAGTTGCCGTCGGACGGGGTACTGATGACTACTGCGCTCGCCCAAATCCTGGGCGTTCACTTGGGTGACCGTTTGGAGCTCGAGCTCCGGGAAGGTGAACGGCCCACGGTTCGTCCGCTGGTCGCAGGGTTCGTGGACGAGTCCATCGGTCTATCAATCTATGCGCAGAGCGAGTTCCTGGCGAGCCTCGAAGGCAGCCAAGGAACCGTGTCATCGGTGTTGCTCGATGTGACCCCCGCCTTCGTTCCAGCCCTGGAGCAGCGGCTGCGCAAGTCCCCCCAAGTGATCGATGTTTCCGACTTGCGCGCCGATATCCAGCGACTCCGTGACATGAACGCGCAGGTGATGGATATGTGGACGCTCGTCGCCATCACGCTCGCCGCGAGCGTGATCCTCGGAGTGGTTTACAATAACGCTCGCATCGCGCTAGCGGCTCGCAGCAGAGATCTGGCCAGCCTGCGGGTACTCGGCTTCTCTCGTGCCGAAATCTCACGAGTTTTGATCGGCGGTCTTGCGCTGGAAGTCTTACTCGCGGTTCCGATTGGGCTGTGGCTGGGCCGCCGCTGGGGTGAGCTGTTCATGGCCGGCGTAGATCAGGAGATGTTTCGCTGGCGGGTAGTAGTCGCGCCAACCACTTATGCGATGGCGACCGTCGTGACCTTGCTCGCCGCGACCGCGAGCGCCCTCTGGGTCAGACGTAGCCTCGACCACCTCGACCTAATTGGCGTATTGAAAAATAGGGAGTAATGGATGGCCAACGTCGATTCCAATGCCTCAGCGCTGAGCCAGGCGCCAATCGTAGCCCCCGCTCAGAACCGACTTCGTCTCCGTGAGCGGAAACGCAGGCTCATGCGCCGCATCCGCCAGGGTTTACTGGTATTGATTGTTCTGGCCGCAGCGGGAGCGGCGGCACTTTCGCTGCGACCCCGGCCCGTTCCGGTCGACCTTTCGACCGTGTTAACCGGCCCACTGTCGGTGGTGATCCAAGAGAGCGGCGTGACGCGGGTCAAAGACCGGTACGAGGTATCCGCGCCCGTCACCGGCAGACTTTCGCGACTCGTGCTCGAAGTCGGCGACGTGGTGAAAGAGGGCGACCCTCTGGCGGAGATCGCGCCCGCGCTCTCGCCGCTGCTCGACAACCGCACTCGGGCCGAGGCGGAAGCCCGGGTCGGCGCCGCCATCTCGGCGTTGGATCAAGCTCGGTCGCAGGTTGCGCGTGCCAACACAGCCCAGGAACTGGCCAACCAAGATTTGACTCGCGCACGCCAGCTTGCGAGCTCTGGCGCCCTTACGGCTCAGGCGTTGGAGCAATCCGAATTCGCTGCGCGTATGCGCACGGATGAGCAAACCTCCGCAATTTTCAACGCCAAGGTGGCGTTCGAGGAGGTCCGAGTGGCCCGTGTCGCGCTCGCCGGCGATCACGAGCATGTCGGTCCAGACCGACACATCGGCGTCCTTTCCCCGGTGGGCGGACGCGTACTACGTGTTCAGCAAAAGAGCGCAAGCGTCGTGCAGGCCGGCGCCCTACTAGTCGAGGTCGGGGACCCAAGTGCGCTCGAAATCGTGGTCGATCTCCTGACCACTGACGCCGTGCACGTGCTCCCGGGAACGGAAGCCGTAATCGAAGGTTGGGGCGGAGAGGCTCCGCTGCACGGTCGCGTGCGTCGCCTGGAGCCGTCGGCATTTACCCGCCCCTCCGCGCTGGGCGTCGACGAGCAACGCGTAAACGTGATCGTCGCTCTCACCGATCCAGTCGAAAAGTGGGCGGCGCTGGGCGACGGCTACCGAGTCGAAGTGCGCTTCGTTCTCTGGCAATCGTCGAAAGTGTTGAAGGCAGCGCAAGGCTCTGTGTTTCGCTACCGCGACCAATGGGCGGTCTATCGCGTCAGCGATGGCGTGGCTCACTTGAATCCGGTGAGCATCGGGCATCGCGGCGAAACCGAAGTCGAAATCAGTTCCGGCCTGCAACCAGGAACGGCAGTTGCCGTGCAACCGGGTGATCGAGTCAAAGAAGGGGCACGAGTGGAGGTGCGTTGACGCGCGCGCCGGTCCTCGTTCAGCGTTTGAAGCTCAAGATTCTCGGCGCGGCGCGCGGAGTTGGAAGCGAGGCTGGCCCGTCTGCGTAGCCAACGACGATCGGAGCGATTGCCTCGATGTCCCTTGGTATGTCCAGCTCCGCTTTGACCTTCGCAGAATTCAGGTACGGAAGCGCGCTTCCGACGGGACAGGTTCCTAGGCCGAGATCGCAGGCCGTGAGCATCAAATTTTCAGCTGCTAACCAGCAATCCGCCTCGGCGTACTCGTTGTCCGTCTTACCGCAGATGACGATCAGCGTGCCCGCACCGTAGAAGACGTCGAAAGCCGGGCTGTGTAACAAGGCGAGACTCGCTGGTGATGCAGATTTGTTCTCCGATGCACCGAGCAACGCCTTCGTCTGGTCCGAGTATCGTTGAAGCAGCTCACGGTCTTGCACGATGGCGAACGACCAGGGCTGTTCGTTCCTGGCGTTTGGCGCACGCACGGCCGCCTCGAGCAAGCGATGCACGTCTTGCTGGCCGATGCTTTCCCGCCTGTACGAGCGCACCGCATGTCTCGATTGAATCGCCTGCTTCAGATCCATGGCCCGACAGTGAGCAAGGGACATGCCGTGCGATCGAACGCCTCGAGCGTGCCGACCGTGACTGGCACGAACCGTGCACTAGTTGACTCCCATGAATGCGAAAAACCTGCTCGTCAGAGACGTGATGACCAAAGACGTTGCCACACTCGGGCGCAACGAAAAACTCACCGTGGCCGCTGATGTGATGCGGCTTGGACGCATTCGCCACTTGCCGGTCATCGATGAAGACGGAGCCTTGGCGGGAATCGTCAGCCAGCGCGACCTATTCCACAGTGGATTGCTGCGGGCTCTGGGCTTTGGCACTCACGCCAAGGATCGAGCCATGGAGCTCTTGGTGCTCAAGGAAGCCATGAAGACCGAGGTCGTGACCGTGACCCCGTCCGCGCCACTCATGGAGGCTGCAAAGATCATGCTGGAGCAGAAGATTGGCTGCTTGGTCGTGGTGGAGGGCAAGAAGATCGTCGGTATCCTCACCGAAAGTGACTTCGTGAAGTTGGCGCTACGAGATTAGGTGTCTGCGCATCGCTTGCGCGGCGGCGCAAAGCCTGCGCCACGGTCGTTGGCACGGCAGTTGAACGGGATACTAGTAACTGAAGGCAGGGCAGAGGAGCAGTGATGACTGGCGTGATTGTGTGGTTTACGGGCTTGCCTTCCTCCGGAAAATCTCGCCTGGCTCGTCGGGTGCAAGCCCGTTTGGTCGGCGAATGCAAGCCCTGTTGTTTGCTCGATGGCGACCGGGTGCGTGCCCTACTGCACCCAGAGCCCGGCTACTCGAATACCCAGAGGGATGACTTCTACCGCACGCTCGGGGGTTTGGCGCTCGAACTTGCGCAGCAAGGGCTAATCGTCCTCGTCGCGGCGACTGCAAACCGAAAAGAGTTTCGCGATCGGGTCCGCGCGCAAGCACCCCGCTTCATCGAGGTCTGGCTGACTGCAACGCTCGACGAATGCCGGCTTCGCGATGCAAAGCGGCTGTACGCACAATTCGCGGGCGGTCAGCTGCAAGGAGTTCCGGGCGAAGACACGGCGTACGAAGCCCCCGAGTTCCCTGAAGTCAAAGCCGACGGCGGAGACGACGAAGACGCCTTACTGCGAATCGTTCAGTACTTGGCAGCGCCCCACCGGGCGGCGCGAGCTTGAACAGCGGCGCTTCCGAGACCAAAGCGCGCTGTCGCATCGCCGATGACCGGCGGGCCCGGCGGGGGAAAGACAACCGCGGCCGATCTGTTCCGTCGCGAACTCGGGCCGGAAGTGGTGATCGTGCCGAGGTCAGCCAGCATTCGGTTCGTGCCTCACGACCAATCGTTCCTCCGCAAGCTCACGGTTGCACTCACGTTGCTGTGGGCGATCACTGAGGAGCTGCGAGATTGAAGGGCGCGCATCTTGCTAGGCAGCGAGCAAGATGACATTCGAACGAATCCTAGTAGCCACCGATTTCAGTGACAGCTCTCAGCAGGCGCTCGAGCTGGCCCTCAGTATTGCAGAGAAGTTCGGCTCTGAGCTGACCCTCGTACATAGCTGGGAAGCTCCGAACTATTCGTATGCTGCGGGGCTATATTTCCCTCTCGACGTGGTTGCACCAATAGAACGCGCGGCGGTCGCACGCCTGGAGGAAGCCACGACCCAACTCAGGCTGCGATTTCCAATGGCGAAATCATTGCTTCGCGCGGGTGTCCCGTGGGAAGAACTGCTCAGCGCGGCGACCCAAATCAAGGCCGACCTGATCGTGATGGGCACTCACGGTCGTCGAGGGCTCGAACGCGCGCTACTCGGCAGCGTGGCGGAGAAGGTCGTGCGAATGGCGAGAGTACCCGTCCTCACGGCACATGGAGCAGCGTAGCGTGTCGCCACCAAGTGCGCCCGGCGGGCCGCCCACTCTGGGCTTCTTCGGAGCCACGGGAACCGTGACGGGTTCATGCTACTGGAGCACAGAGGCGGGCGAGTGCTGGTCGATTGTGGCCTCTTGCAAGCCTACAATCGCGAAATCTGCGCGCTGAGCTGATAGCGCAAGTTTTGCGTGTCGAACGCAGTGCGTGCGTGCAATTCAGGAAACAGCATACAAACCCGGCGTCATAGCACCGAGCGCAGCTTGGCACGAGCAATGCAGTTACGGCCTCGGAGGACGAAATGAAGAACAATCCATATGTCTTGCTGGTCGGCGTGGACTTCTCGGAGTTAGCCGACCGCGCGCTGCACGAGGCCTTCGAGCAGGCGTCACAGCGTGCAGATGCGGAAGTTCACGTGCTCTCCGTGCTTCCCGTCGCCAGCGAGGATCCGGGCTATGCGGTCTCGGTCTATGCGACCTTGGAAGAGAAGCCGCTCTTGGAGACGGCAGTCCAAAGATTACGTGTGCACGTCGAGCTCCAGCTGGAAAAGTTCAGGCTCGCTCGGCCGAGCGCCGGATTGGCGTTCCGCGTGGTGTCGCACGTGCTGGTCGACACAGCGGCTCACGGCATCGTCGAGTTGGCCTCGGTTCTAGACGCAAATCTGATCGTGATCGGCACACATAATCCGAAGGGGCTCGAACGCCTTCTGCTGGGCTCGGTCGCGGAGGCGACGGTACGCGCGGCGCGCTGCCCCGTGCTCGTCATCCCTCCGTCCCCCAGCCCGGACCCGGACGAGATGTTCACACCGGCGTGTCCAGAGTGCGTGCGAACCCGCGCCACGAGCGCCGGCAAGGAGTTCTGGTGCGCGCAGCACAGCCAACGGCACGGGCGACGACACACCTATCATCAATCCGACCGAAGTGGCAGCGACACAAACAATCCTCTCGTTTTCAGGTGATCCAGTGAGCAAATCCATCCCCTCCGTTCAGAAATACATGACTACCAGCCCGCACACCATCGGCGAGGATCAGCCGATGTCCGTGGCTCACCGCATGATGCGTGACCATCACATCCGACATCTTCCGGTCTTGCGCGGCGCCAAGATCGTCGGCTTGGTCTCGGATCGCGACCTGAACATGGTCGAGACCTTGAAGGACGTCGATCCACACAAAGTCTTGGTGAGCGAGGCGATGTCGCAGGATCCATACTTGGTGTCGCCGGACGCGGCGCTGGATGAAGTCGTTGCGACGATGGCGCAGGGTAAGCTCGGCTCCGCAGTGGTCACGCAACACGACAAGGTCGTCGGCATCTTCACCACTGTCGACGCTTGTCGTGCCTTTTCCGACCTGCTTCACACCCGCCTGGCCCACTAGCAAGCGGTCGAGCAAGCCAGCATGAACGTAGATCGCATTTTGGTTGGCCTGGACGGATCACCTCGCGAGCCGCTCGTGCTGGCCACTGCGCAGGACTTGGCGCTGAAGTTCGATGCCAGGCTCCTGCTCGTGCGCGCCGTGGGGCTTCCCCCCGAGATCCCGCCCGAGGCCTGGCAAGATCCCAAGTGGTCGCTGAAGGAATACCTAGAGGGCAAAGCCCGTGAGGGGCTCGAGCGGTGTGCAGGATGCTTGTCTGAAGAGTTACGCTCCCGATATGCCATCGAGGTGATTGTGTCCACGCCCTGGGAGGCGTTGTGTTTGTCTGCCCAGGCTCACGAGGTGGACATGATCGTCATCGGTTCGCACGGCTACGGCGGCATCGACCGCGTTTTGGGAACAACCGCAGCGCGCGTGGTCAATCACGCATTATGTTCGGTGTTCGTCGTGCGCGCGTCTGAATCCAAAACGCGCGGCGCTCACGCCTAGCAGACGCGGTCCCTGGGGTTGCCAGCCTAGGGTTCGCAGCGAGAGACGATGAAAATCGTCCACCCACCGAGCTGACCTCG
>Ga0302323_100001309_pt1 | contig 20094 bp, 20 predicted proteins | sample Fen_T0_3_FD_201950 | JGI IMG/M metagenome (GOLD analysis project Ga0302323, IMG submission 201950) | Peat permafrost microbial communities from Stordalen Mire near Abisko, Sweden - Fen_T0_3 | ecosystem: Environmental > Terrestrial > Soil > Wetlands > Permafrost | place: Sweden: Abisko... | reverse complement strand
CTTCCCGCCGATCAGCAGGGTGAATCCCGGCTGCATCGAGAGCACGGCCGAAATCGTCGAATCCGGCGTGGTCGAGACTCCGTTGTCGATCACGCGGTGGCCGCGGAAGCGGCCGAGATCCTGCATGCGGTGGGGCAGCGCTTCGAGCCCCGGGATCGCGCGCGCGAGCACCTCGGCTGGGGTGCCGAGCAGGCGCGCGAGTCCGAGCGCAAGCAGCGTATTCTCGCGCTGAAACGCGCCCGGCAAGGCCAGATCCTCCACGCGGCCTAGCGCTTCACGGTCGAGCCTGAATTCCCCGTGCGCGATGTTCAGCCCGAGCTCCGAGGCGCGCGAAGCCCACAGGTCCACGCGCCTCCACGCGCCTGGCTGCCAGGTCGAGAGGCGCGGACACTCGCCCGGGAGCACCGCCGTCCCGCCGCGCGGCTCGACGAGCTCGAGGATCCGGCGCTTGGCTGCGGCGTACAGATCGAGCGTGCCGTGGCGTTCGAGGTGGTCGGCGAGCACGTTCGTCACGGCAACCACCTCGACGCGCGCTCCCGGCTTGCGCGCCGCGAAATCCGCGGGCAGTGCCTCGAGCTGGTAGGACGAGAGCTCGAGCACGACCAGATCCTGCTCGCGCATCGCCTCGGCTTCCTCGAGCAGCGACTTGCCGATGTTGCCCCCGAGGTGCGCTGGCTGTCCTGCCGCGCGCAGCAGCTGGTGCAGCGTGGAGCAGGTCGAGCTCTTGCCCTGCGTCCCGGTCACCGCCGCGATGCGCGCGGGACAGAGCTCGAGGAACAGTTCGATCTCCGAGGAGATCGGCACGCCGGCTGCGCGCGCGACCCGCAGGAAGCGGCTCGTGGGCGGGACGGCGGGGTTCGCGACCACCATCTCGGCCTGCGTGAAGTCCTCTTCCGCGTGCGTTCCGAGCACGAAACGCACGGGCAGACCCGCGAGTTCGCGCAGCGCGGGCTCGAGCTCGGAAGGCTTGCGCAGGTCGGTCACGGTCACCTGCGCGCCGCGCTGCGCGAGGAAGCGCGCGACGCTTGCACCGCCGCCGAACAGCCCCAGGCCCATGACCGTGACGCGCCGGCCTGCGAGTGCGGAGAGCGGCGGCCGGGCCGCGACCTGCGGATCGGTGGAGCTCACGGCTTCTCGTCGGGGGGGTGCGGGGCGGGCTTGATGCTCGTGCGCGGCGGAAGCTGGCTCGGGCCGTCGGGACCGGCGAGGCGCAGCGCCTGCGCGCGTTCGAGCACCTTGGTCAGGTCGGTGTCGGTGACCTCGCCCTTCACGGCTTCGAGCTGCAGCTTGTAGCGGTGCGGATCCTTCCATCCGAAGGGGAAGAGGATCTCGGAGAAAATGTCGAGCGGGAAGATCGCGTACCAGGGCGCCTTGAGCGTGACCACCTCCGAGCGGCTGTGGTAGCCCGCCTTGTAGAGCGTGATGCGGCGCGTGCCGTAGTCGCTGAAGTGCTCGACGTAGGGCGTCGGTCCGACCACGCGGTCGTCGATGCGCAGCGTGGCGCCCGGCGGGTCACTCTGGACCTCGAGCGTGCGCTGCGCGGCGCAGCCCGCGCAGGCAAGCACGATCGACAGCAGCAGGAATCGGTTTCCTCGTTCCGTCACGAACCCCCTCGCAGACCTTGGGCTGGCGGAGAGGGAGGGATTCGAACCCTCGGTACCGGAAAAACCAGTACACCGGCTTAGCAAGCCGGCGCTATCGGCCACTCAGCCACCTCTCCTGGCAGCGGCGCGGGATGTTACTCGGCACGCCAGCGGGGCACAAGCGCGCCTTGCGGAGGCCGAGTCGCGCACGCTGCGCTCGCGGGTCAGAACTTCGAGTTCTGCAGCGAGATGGCGGAGGCGAGAGGATTCGAACCCCTGGTGCCTTTCGGCACAGCGGTTTTCAAAACCGCCGCGATCGGCCGCTCTGCCACGCCTCCGTTGGGAATCGTCCGGCCAGAGCCTAGGCGCGCGCGGCGGGAGCGTCCAGGCAAGGCAGACTTTCGGTCGAAAGCTCCTGAGCGAGATGGCGCACCCTCTCCTCGAGTTCGACGGCCGCTTCATGGAGGCACTCCTGCGCCTCCTGCCCGCGCTGTTGATGGGCGGGCTGATCGGCCTCAATCGCGAGCTGCGCGGGAAGCCGGTGGGCTTCCGCACCCTGGGCCTCGTCGGCATGGGCTCAGCCTTGATGACCTATCTGGGCGTCAGCATGGCGGGCTCGAACGACGGTTCCGCCTCGCGCGTCTTCCAGGGCATCCTCACCGGCATCGGCTTCCTCGGCGCGGGCGTGATCCTGCAGCCCTCCGCGGAGGAGCGCGTGCGCGAGGTTCGCGGGCTGACCACCGCGGCTTGCGTCTGGGTCGTCGCTTGCATCGGCGCCGCCTGCGGAGCGGGGATGCAGGCCGAGGCGCTGCTCGTGACCGTGCTGGTCCTGATGCTGCTCTTCTGCGGCGGCTGGGTCGAGCACCAGATCGAGCGTGCGCTCAAGCGCAACGGCGGCAACGGCCCCGAGAGCGGCTGACGCGTCGCGCTCAGGCCGGATCGGGAGGTGCTTCGGGTCCGGGCAGCGGGTCGGGCCCGCTGGTGTCGGTGCGCACGTGCTCGAGGACCTCCTCCGCGACGCGCAGCGGACACTTCGCGCGCAGCGCCAGAGCGACGGCGTCGCTCGGACGCGCGTCGACGACCGCGTTCACGTCGCCCTTCTTGTTCTGCAGCACGAGCTGTGCATAGAAGGTGTTGTTCTTGAGCGCCACGATGTCGACGCGCCGCAGGTCGGAGCCGAGCGCCCGGATCGCGTCGTAGGCGAGCTGATGCGTCAGCGGCCGCTCGGTCTGCAGGCCGGTCACCACGCGCCGGATCTCGTGTGCCTCGCTGGTGCCGATCACGATCGGGAAGCCGCGCTGCCCGTCGCGCTCCTTGAGGAAGATGTACTGCTGGTCCGCACCCTCGCGGATCACGATCCGGCCGAGGTCCACGGGGACCATCGGAACGCCTTCAGAAGGGTCTTTCACGTGCTGCTTCGCTCTCGCTTGCGGGGCCTGCCGGGGATCGCCGCAGAGCCTAGCCCTCGCGGGGAGGCGAAGCGAGCCGCCGAAAGTGCCGCAATCGCGCGCCCGCGCTTGCCGAGGAGCCGCCGCTGGTGTCTGCTGGAGGGGTCCGCTGGGGGCGCACCCCGCCTCCCCGGCCTGATCATCGTCCGGAGACTGATTATGAAACTCCTGCTTGGCTTGACATTGGTGCTGGCGGCTTTCAGCACGCCTGCACGCGCCCAGACCGGGCGCGACGCGCCCGAGTTCGACGGCAAGAAGTGGTACAACACGGCCCCGCTCTCGCTCGAGGATCTGAAGGGCAAAGCCGTCCACATCGTCGTCTTCCGCACCTGGTGAGGCCCTTGCAACGCCGAGGTCCCTGAACTCTCCGCCAAGTTCGGCAAGGAAGAGTCCAAGGGCCTGGTGATCATCGGCGTGACCGATGAAGAGACGAAGCTGGTCGACGAGTTCGTCGGGAAGCGCAAACCCACGTACCCGATCGTGATCCTCAAGGGCAACGCGCTCGAGACCGCGCTGGGCGTGGCGCACTTCCCGTTCAACGGCGTGATCGACACCGAGGGCAAGCTCGTCTACGCCGGGGACTCCCCGGAGAGCACTCTCGGCAAGGTGATGAAGAACGCCAAGCCGGGCTCGCCCTGGCCGAAGAAGCTCGTCAAGGCCTCGCTCGCGTTGCGCGCTGGCCACTTCGGCGATGCCTGGACCGAGATCCAGGCCGTCTCGAAGGACACGGGCCTCGACGAGCGCGAGAAGAACGTGCTCCAGCGCTTCCAGAAGTACGTCGAGGGCAACGTCTCCGACGACCTCGCGGTCGCGAAGAAGGAGGCGAGCGGGGGACTGATCTTCCGCGCCGTCAAGCGCCTCGAGCCGCTCTCGGCGGCTCAGCCTCCGCTGCCGGTTTCCGAGGACGCCACGAAGCTCCTCGCGGAACTGAAGGCCGGGCCGAAGTTCGAGGACGAGATGAAGGGCGGCGAGGCCTTCGAGGCGGCGGATGCCAAGGAGGACGCGCAGGACTTCATCGCGGCCTTCGGCGGCTTCAAGGACGTCGCCAAGAAGTACGACGACACGCGCATCGGCTCGGTCGCGAGCGGGCGTGCGAAGAGCATCATCGACCGCGGCATGGCGGGCTATGCGCCTGCCTGCCCGAAGTGCCAGGAAGCCAAGAAGGCCTGCGCCAAGCACGCCAAGCCCCTGAAGCTCTGAGTTCGCGCACACGCGAGACCGATCGGGGCGCGCCGGGCGGCGCGCCCCGATCGTTTTCGGAGTCGCGCGGCGCTACGCACTCCGCTCCAGCGCGCCCCCGAGGGTGGCGCATGGCGGGGATCGCGGAGGTGGTCTTGGATGCACTCGACCCAGGGAGGGTCGAACCCCATGAACCCGCTCAACAAGATCCACGCCAAGTCCCTGATGCGCACCCAGGTGCTCAAGCTCTCGCCCAACATGCCGATCGCGCGCGCCCTCGAGCTGTTCGAGGACCACAAGATCAGCGGCGCGCCCGTGGTGGACACGAGCGGGCGCGTGCTCGGCGTGCTCTCCGCCAGCGACACCACGCGCGCCGAGCACGTGAGCGAGAACAACGCGCACGCCCAGGTGCGCAAGCTCGTCATGCGCGGCGGCGACGACGAGAGCGACGACGAACTGGCCGAGGAGGACCTGCTTTCGATCGAGGACTACGGTCCGGAGGTCTCGGACGGTCCCACGGTGGGGGACTGGATGAACCCCGAGGTGATCTCGGTCCGGCCCGACAGCACGCTGCCCGAGCTGTGCCGCGTGCTGCTCGAGAACGGCATCCACCGCGTGCTCGTGATGGATGGGGGCGAGTTGCACGGCATCGTGACCAGCAGCGACGTCGTGCGCTGCGTGGCGCAGACCTAGCTTCGGATTGGCCCGCCGTCCGCGCGCGCGGGTAGGATGCGCGCGAATCGCCGACCGAGGATGAATCCGCGCACGCAAGACAGCCCGACGATGTCCAGCCTGGCGCAGGGCTACCCGGAGAATCCCGTGCTCGTGCGCCTGTGGCGCGGCGACTGCGTCGAGTCGCAGCACCGCGGCGCGTGGGTCTACACGGATACCGAGGGCCGCGCGCTCGAGGGCGCCGGAGCCTTCGACGCGCCGTACTTCGCGCGCAGCTCGGTCAAGTGCCTGCAGGCGCTGCCGCTCTTCGAAACGGGTGCCGCCGAGCGCTTCGGCTTCACACCACCCGAGATCGCGCTCGCGATCGCCTCGCACAATGCCGAGGAGATCCACACCGCCGCGGTCGCGCGCATCCTCGCGCGCGAAGGGCTCGAGCCGCGGCATCTGCAGTGCGGCCCGCAGCCTCCCGGGGATCCGCGGGCGCGCGCGGAGCTCGCGCGCCGCGGCGAGAAACCGGGCTCGATCCACAACAACTGCTCGGGCAAGCACGCGGGCTTCCTCGGGCTCGCGCTGCAACTGGGCGTCGCGCCGGAGCGCTATCTCGAGCCGGATCTCGCGCCGCAGGCGCTCGTGCGAGGCGCGCTGAGCGAGATGACGGGCGTCTCCGCGCAAGCTCTCGGCTCGGCCACCGACGGTTGCAGCGCGCCCACGTTCCGGCTTCCGCTCACCGCGCTCGCACGCGGCTTCGCGCGCGTCTCCTCGCCCGCCGGGCTCGCGCCAGAGCGGCGCAGCGCTTGCGAGCGCATGCTCGCGGCCGTCGCCGCGCATCCCGAGATGATCGCCGGCAACCACAAGCGCATCTGCACCGACATCGCGCGCGTGACGCGTGGCCGGCTCTTCCCCAAGCTCGGCGGCGAAGCGGTCTACGCGATCGGCGTGCGCGGCGGAGAACGCGCACTCGCGATCAAGATCGACGACGGCGGCTACCGCGCGCTGCACGCCCTGATCGTCGGCCTCTTGAGGCGCTTGAAACTCGCTTCGGCCGAGGAACTCGCGGCGCTCGAGGGCTGGGAGGAGCGCCGCCTGAAGAACTGGGCCGGACTCGACGTGGGCCACACGCAGACGCTGGTCTGATCGGAGCCGCATGCGCAATCTCAAGCCCAGCCCTCCGCCGCGCCTCACCCCGCAGGCCCACAAGGGTGACGCCGGCCGCGTGCTGCTCGTCTGCGGCAGTCGTGCGATGCCGGGCGCCGCGATCCTCGCCGCGCGCGCCGCCCAACGCGCCGGCGCGGGCCTCGTCGCGGTCTGTGCCTTCTCCGAGAACCTGCTCGTCGCGCTGCCGGTTGCAGCCCCCGAGGCGGTGATGGTCGAGGCCGCGGGTCTCGCGGCGCGCGGCGCGCGCGCGTTCGTGCGCGAGCTCGCCCCGCGCAACGACCACGCCTGGCTCGCGGGCTCGGGCCTCGGTCGCGGAGCGCGCACGCGCGCGCTGCTCGAGGCGCTGATCGAGGAGAGCCGCGTCCCGCTCGTGCTCGACGCCGACGCGCTCAACGAGCTCGGCACGCGGCTCGAGCGGCTGCGCAGGGCGCAGGCGCCCGTGGTGCTGACGCCGCATCCGGGCGAGGCCGAGCGGCTGCTGGGCCGGCGGATCGGCTCCGACGCGCGTTCGCGCCGCGCGGCGGCGAGCGAGATCAGCTCGCAGAGCGGCGCGATCTGCTGCCTCAAGGGCGCTGGAACGGTAGTCGCGCAGGGCGAGCGCGTGTATGTCAACCGGACGGGCAACGCCGGGATGGCGACCGCCGGCGCGGGCGACGTGCTCGCGGGAATCCTGGTCGCCTATCTGGCCGCATGCAGCACGATGCCGAGCGAGCACTGGACGCCTTTCGAGGCCGCCGCCAGCGCGGTCCATGCGCACGGACTTGCAGGCGACCTCGCCCGGCGCGTGCGGGGCATGCGCGGCCTGGTGGCCAGCGATCTCGTCGAGTTCCTGCCCGCGGCGCAGATCGCACGCGACCGTCGCGAGCTAGACTGAGCCGCATGACGCTCTCCCAGATCACGCTGCCCGAGGGTGCCGTGGAGACCCTCGGCGACCGCACCGGTTTCGTGGCCCTCGTCGACCGCATGCGCGTCGATCCCGCGCTCAAGGTCGTCAACGCGGCGCGCATCTCCTACGACAAGCGCAAGCAGGCCTACGACGAGAAGGACCAGAAGCTGTGCCGCTTCCTCTGGGAACACGGCCACACCTCCCCTTACCGCCACTCCTTCTTCACCTTCCACTGGAAGGCGCCGCTGTTCGTCTTCCGCCAGGCCTTCAAGTACCAGGTCGGCAGCGGCTGGCGCGAGTACGCGGTCGACGGCAACGAGGTCTCGCTCGAGGTCTTCGACGTGCTCTTCGACACCGACAAGGGCTGCAGCTGGAACGAGATCTCGGGCCGCTACGTGCAGTGGACGCCGGAGTTCTACGTGCCGTCTCTCTTCCGCGGCAACCCGCCGCACGGCAACAAGCAGTCCTCGCAGGATCTGCCCGCGAGCTTCGACCACGCGCGCGAGACCGAGCTCATGGCCGAGGAATGCCGCGACGCCTTCCGGCGCTACGAGGAGCGCATCGGCCGCGGAGTGGCGAAGGAGATCGCGCGCATGTGCCTGCCGCAGAACCTCTACAGCCAGGCCTACTGGACGGTCTCGCTGCAAGGCGTGATGCACTTCCTCGAGCAGCGTCTCGAACCGGATGCACAGTGGGAGATCCGGCGCTACGCCGAAGCCGTCTACGCGCTCGTCAAGGACGACCTCGATCGCCTGGGCGTGCGGCGTGAGGAGCTCGTCAAGCCCAAGTCATGAAGCTCGCGGCGACCCTTGCGCTCCTGCCCGTGTTCCTGCTCGCCGGAGCGCCGCAAGGCCCGCAGGCGCAGAAGCCCGCCGACAGTGTCGCGGCGCTGCAGCAGGCGCTTGCGCAGCACGAGATCTGGCTCGAGCCCGCGGCCGGAGCGTGCGCCATCCCCGCGCGTGTGCTGGTGCGCGCCGATCCGCTCGAGTACCTGCTCGTTCACCGCAACGGCAATGCGCACGAGAGCCTGTTCGTGACCGACACACAGGCGAGCGAGCTCAACGTCGCGCTGCTCGCGCTCGGCGTCCAGCCCGGCAAGAACGCGGTCTGGTCCGCGAAGGAGCCCGCGCCTTCGCGCGAGGAACTGCTCGCGGGCGCGCAGGCCTATACGGTCGCGCCGCCACAGGGCGATGGCTTCCTGCTCTACGCCGCCTGGAAGGCTGGCGACGAGTTCTACTTCTTCCGCGTCGACGACCTGATCCGCAACCTGCAGAGCGGCCGCAGCATGCGCCGCCACGCGTGGGTCTACCTCGGCTCGCGCAGCGTGCACAGCCGCGAGGATCCCGCGCGCGAGCTGTTCGTCGCCGACGAAGAGGGCAACCTCGTCAACTTGTGCTTCTTCGAGCAGGGCAACACGCTGCTCACGGGCGCGCTGCCCGAGTGCGAGTCGCAGACGATCTGGGTCGGCAACGCGCCGCTCCTGCCTGCGTCGGGCGAGCCCGTGCTGTTCGTCTTCTCGCGCAAGCCGCTCGAGAGCTGCCCCACGGAACTGCGCGCGCACGTTCCCGCCAGCGATGCCCGCTGAACCCGAGGCCCTCTCCGCCACGCTGCGGCTGCAGCGCGCCTTCGCCGGCCTCGTAGCCGTCGAGCGGATCTCGCGTTCGCTCGAGGCGCTCGCGATCGGTGCTTCGAGCGCGTGGATCGTGCTCGGACTGGCTGAACTCGAAGGTCCCGCGGCGGGCGCGGCGGCGCGCATCCCGGCCGTGGTCGCGGGCCTGCTCGCGGCGGCGAGCTGGGTGATCGAGCGCTGGCGCGGCCGGCCGGAGATCGCGGCGCGTGCCGAGCGCGTGCTCTCCACCCCGCAGCTCTTCGACACGGCACTCGGTGCAAGCGCCGCGCCCGCGGGCTGGGCCGAGATGCTCGCCCGTCGCGCACTGGCGCGCTTCGATCGCACGCGCCTGTGGCTCGCCGCGGCGCCGGCCTGGACTGCGAGCGCGGCGCTCCTGCTGCTCGCCGCCGGCACGCACGAGTTGTGCCTGCGCTGCGCCCCGGCCACGCCACCGAGCACGCCGCTCACGAACGCCTGGAACGCCCTCGCCGAGGGGCTCGAGGCCGGAAGCGACCCGGCCGCGAACTCCGCCGCCTCGGCGCGCTCCGAGCTCGCCACCGAATTGCGTTTGGCCGCAGGCGAGGAGTCGCGCGGAGAGCTCGGCGCGGAGCAGGCGCGCAGCCTGCTCGGACGCGCGGTCGAGCGGCTGGAGCCGGAGCTCGGCCCCGCGGGCTCGCGCTCGGCCCCTGAGTCGGCCCTCGCGAGCTCCCTCGCCGAGTTGCAGGGTGCCTACGGACGCCCGCCGGCGGCCGGGGAGGCCGGGTCGCAGGCTGGGATCGCGGGTACGCCCACTTCCGGAGCGGGCTCGGGCGTGCCCCCGGGCGTCGGGGAGGGCACAATGGGCGGCTCGACGGAGAGCGGCCCGGTCCGGCTCCCCGCCCCGCCCGGCGCCGCCGTCGCGGGAGCGGAGGCCCTGGTCCGGCCAACGCTCTCCGCACGCTGGTGGCCACGCGATTCCGACGCACTCGTCGAAGCCTGGATCGAGCGCCAGCAGCGAACCCGGAGCAAGCGTTGAGCAAGGACGAAGAGATCGAAAAGCGCGGCGGACGCCTCGGCGTGTGGCTGATCGGGGCACGTGGCTCGATTTCCACTTGTCTGCTCTACGGACTGCACGGCCTGCGCGAGGGCCTGCTCGAACCGATCGGCCTCGTCACCGAGCGCGCGCCACTGACCGAGCTCGGCCTGCGGCCCTTCGAGGAGCTCGTGCTCGGCGGCCACGACGTCTGCACGCGCCCGCTCTCGCAGTCCGCACGCGAGCTGATCGAGCACGGCATCCTCGGCAGCACGCTGGTCGAGACCTGCGCGCGCGCCGCGGCCTCCTATGAGGCGCGAGTGCGCCCTGGCCCGCTCGACACGCCCGACGTCGGCATGGCCGACCTCGACCCGCGCTCGGCGCGCCTCGGCGGCCTCACGAGCCGCGAGCAGGTGCAGGCGATTCGCGCCGATATCGAGGAATTCCGCAAGAGCGAAGGGCTCGAGCGCGTGGTCGTGGTCAACCTCGCGAGCACCGAGGCCTGGCACGAAGACCTGCCCGAGTGGAAGTCGCTGGCGGCCTTCGAGCAGGCGATCGAAGCCGGCCGGCCGCAGCCCGCATCGATGCTCTACGCGCACGCCGCGTTCCTCGCCGGCTGCCCGTACGTCAACTTCACGCCCAGCCGCGGCTCGAGCTCGCCCGCGCTGCGCGAGCAGGCGCGCAAGCTCGGACTGCCGCATTGCGGCAGCGACGGCAAGACGGGCGAGACGCTGGTCAAGACCGTGCTCGCGCCGATGTTCGCCGCGCGCAACCTGCGCGTGCTGACCTGGCAGGGCTACAACATGCTCGGCAACCGCGACGGCGAAGTGCTCTCCGACGGCGCGCACAAGCTCAGCAAGGTGCGCAACAAGAACGAGGCGCTGCGCTCGCTGCTCGGCGACGACGCGGTGCACACACACGTCGCGATCGACTACGTGCCCTCCCTGCAGGACTGGAAGACCGCCTGGGACTTCGTGCACTTCGAGGGCTTCCTGGGCGCGAAGATGACCCTGCAGTTCACCTGGAGCGCCAGCGACTCGGCCCTGGCCGCCCCGCTGGTCCTGGACCTCGTGCGCCTCGCGGATTACGCCCACAGCCACAAGGAGGGGGGGGAGATGCCCCACACGGCCTGCTTCTTCAAGGCACCCCTGTCCGGAGGCACCCACGACTTCCTGCTGCAGCATCAGGTCCTGCTGGAGTATGTGCGGAACCACACTCAGCGGCGCGCTCGCAGCTGAACCGGGGAGGGGGGGCGTCTGAATCGTTGCACTTCCCCAACACACTGCGGATAATCTGCGTAGCTGCCGTATAGGCAACCGCTATGAAGAGCGTGCTCCGATCCGCATTCGACCCCGTGCCCCGACCGCTTTCCGTGAGCGCGCAGCTGCTCGTGGTCGCTCTGCTCGTGGTCGGGATCTCGATCTCTGTCGTCGAGTACCTCGAGAGTTCGAAGGTCGGCGCACTTGCGCAGGACTCGCTCGAGCTCTCGGCCAAGCCCGAAGCGAGCGCGCCCGCGCTGCGACCCGAGCCGCGGCCGCGCAACCTGGTCCGCGCGGCGCCTGCGCGCACGGACTCCGGGCCCGCCACGAGCGCTGGCGATGCGGGATCTGGCACCCCGCCGAGCGCCGAGCGCGGCGCGCCGATGTCGTTCCAGCCCGGCGAAGACGGCTGAGCGGCTCGTGCAATCCGGCCGCACGCCTCCGCCGCCGCCGCGCGGCAAGCCTTCGCTCAAGCTCCAGACGACGACGCTCTGGTACTACCCTTCGCAGCAGTATTCGTCCGTGCCGATGGGCACGCCGGCCTATCCCGGAGCGACGCCGGCCTACGTGATCTGGAACGTGCTCGAGCGCTACACGCGCGCGAACGACCTCGTGGTCGATCCCTTCTGCGGCGGCGGCACGACGATCGACGTCGCACGCAGCCTCGAGCGCCGCGCGCTGGGCTACGACCTGCAGCCGCAGCGGCCCGACATCTTCCGCGCCGACGCGCGCAAGCTGCCGCTCGAGGACGGCAAGGCGGACTTCGTCTTCATGGACCCGCCCTACTCGACGCACCTCGACTACTCGCAGGACGAGGACTGCATCGGCGAGCTGGATGCCTTCGGCGGCGGCTACTTCGAGGCCATGGAGGCGGTCTTCGCCGAGACCGAGCGCATCTTGCGCGACCGGCGCTTCCTGGCCGTCTACTGCAGCGACAGCTTCAAGAAGAAGCGCGGCTTCGTGGGTATCGGTTCGACCTTCTACGGCATGCTCGAGAAGCGCTTCCGCCCGGTGGACCACGTCGCGGTCGTGCGCGGCAACCGCAAGCTCGAGAAGCCCAACTTCCACAAGGCCGCGGCCGAGGGCAACTTCTTCCTGCGCGGCTTCAACCACCTGCTGATCTTCAAGAAGGAGCGCGCCGGGGCGCGTGCCTGATGCCGTGCAGCGCTCGTTCTTCGAGCTCCCGACCGTCGAGCTCGCGCGCGCGCTGATCGGCTGCGTGCTGGTGCACGAGACGCGCGCGGGCCGCTCGAGCGGCCGCATCGTCGAGACCGAGGCTTACCTGCAGGGCGACCCGGCCTCGCACGCCTTCCGCGGGCGCACGCCGCGCAACGCAGTGATGTTCGGGCCAGCGGGCCATGCCTACGTGTACCTCATCTACGGCATGCACCTGTGCTTCAACGTGACCAGCGCGCCCGTGGGCATCGCCGAGGCGGTGCTCGTGCGCGCGCTCGAGCCGCTCGAGGGCCTCGAGGCGATGCGGCGCAGGCGCCATACGTCGCGCGAGCTGTGTCGCGGACCGGGCCGCCTGACGCAGGCGCTCGCGATCACGCGCGCGCACGACGGCGTCGATCTGTGCGCGGGCAAGCTGCGCATCGAGCCCGGCGAGTCGCCGGGCCGGATCGTAGCCGGCCCGCGCGTGGGGCTCTCGGTCGCGACGCGGCGCGCGCTGCGCTTCCGCGTCGCGGACTCGGTCTGGGTTTCGCGCGGTTAGTGCGGCTTCTCGTCTGCGGGCTTCTCGGCCGGCGGGGGAGGGGTGCTGCCTTCGGCCGGCGGGGCGCCTTCGGCCGGCGCGGGCGCCGGCGGCGGCGTCTTGGCCTTGAGCATGTCCTTCATGTGCTTGGTGAAGAAGGCCTTGTTGTAGGCCGGGATCTGGTAGACCCACTTCGAGAGGCGTGCCTCGAGCTCGCTCGCTTCCTTCTGCACCTCCTCGGGCGTCTTCTGCGCGGCGGGCTTCGGCTCGGGCGGCTTGGCCGGGTCCGCGGCGGGTGCCTCGGGCGTCGGACCGACCTGCGGCGGCGCGTCGTAGACGACGCTGAAGCGCGCGTAGGTCTTCTCGCCGTCCTCCTTGGTCTGCACCGTGACCTTGAGGCCGTCGAAGGTGCGGAACTCGCTCGTCGGACCCGCGCCCTGCGTGAAGTCGACCTTCTCGGCGGGCAGCACGTCCTCGAGGTTCAGGTACTCGAGCGCGCTCGTGATCGAGCCCGCGGCGCTGGGGTAGGAAAGCTCCTGGCCCTCGGGGATGCCGGAGAGTTCGAAGTTCGCGTCGTCGGGCTTGGCGCGCTCGACGTGCACGACCTCGCCGTCGGCGTGGCGCACCTCGGCCGAGCGCAGGCGGTCGCGCTTGACCTCGATGATCTGCTTCTGGAGCCACTCGCTCGACTTCTCCTTCAGCGCGGGGTTGCCCTTCGCGAGCCAGGAGACCTTGTCACCGGCGCGGCGCACGTAGGTGTTGCCCGAGGGCAGCCCGCCCTTGCCTTCGCTCTGCTTGCCGACGATCAGCTTGGCGAGTTCCTTGCCGGCCTTGTCCTGGATCGTGACGAGCGTCGAGGTCGAACCCTCGGTGCCGGGCTCCTGCACGCCGAGCTTCTCGTAGCGCGCGGGATCATCGGTCTTCTGCTCGAGCGGCTTCAAGTCGGAGAGCACCAGGAGCGTCTGCTTGACCGCTTCCGCATCGACCGGATAGCCGTTCTTCTCGGCCATGCCCCAGCCCTTCTCCTGGCGCACGATCGTAACGCTGCCGTCCTTGCGCTCGAGCTTGATGCTGGCGACGTTGTTGATCGAATTCTTCAGCTCGGGGAGCAACTCGGCGCCCGGCGCTTCGGAGCGGACCGAGGCATCGTCGCGCGAGAGCTTCAGGGCCGCGACTCCGCCGACGACGAGCGTCGCCACGAACAGGATCGTGAGGGTCTTCTGGTTCATGGAATCAGCCTCCCTTGGGCTTCTGGCGCAACGAGAACCCGGCGATCGCGCCGAGGATCACGAGCAGGGGCAGCACGAAGGTGTTCAGGAACTTGATGCGCGTGCCGAGCGCCTCGATCTCCTGGTTGCGCTCGTGCTTGACGCGCCGCAGGTCCTTGCTCGTCGCGACCTGCTGGTCGCGGAACTCCTCGATCTTCTTGCGCTGCTCGTCGGAGAGGATCAGGTCCGAGCCGTTGTCGTCCTTCTGCATCTTCCCGAGCTGCGTCTTGAGGTCGTCGAGCTTGGCTTCCAGGCCCTTTTCCGTGGCCAGGAAGCGCGTGTCCGCGTCGCGGCGGATCTCGTCGACCTTGTCGAAGGGGCGCACCGAATTGCCGCGGCCGCGCAGGCTGATCAGGTCGTTGTTGCCCGACATGTTCTCGAGCGCGTTGAGCACGAAGTCGTTGTTTTGGGCCATCGGCGTGGCGATCTTCTGCCCGAAGAAGTTCTGCGAGCGCGTCCACCACTTGTCGGCCAGCATGTCGGCGTCGGCGACCACGATCACGTTGATCGGGCCCTTCGACTCCTTCAGGCCGGCGTCGGCGCCTTCCTTGGGAGCGTCGGGCTTCTGGGCGTCGGCCGGCTCCGCCTTGGGCTTGCCCTCGGGGAAGGCCGTCTTGGCCGGGCCGTTGATGCGCGCCGCGAGCATCAGCTTCTCGCCGCCCGAGACGAAGCTCTCCTGCAGCTTGCGCGGATCGTCGCCGAACTGGATCGCGCTCTTCTCGAGCTTCATCGAGTTCTTGCTGGTCTGGATCAGCGGCGTGATTTTGGTCGTCGCGTCGGGCTTGGCGTGCAGAATGCCGCAGGTCGCCATCTGCAGCAGGTTGAGCTGCGAGGTGATCGAGTCGCTCTTGTCGAGCGTGTCCTTGTCGCCGCGCATGCCCAGCCAGACGATGTAGGAGACGTCGCCGCCCTGCGGGATGCGCACGCGCAGGCCGTTCTCCTTGTCGGCGGCGAGCTCGTCCTTCTTGTAGTCGAGGCCCCAGGCGCCGAGCAGCGGACCGAGGTCCGATCCGCGGTCGGCCATCATCGCCGTGAGCGGGTTGTTCGGATCCTGGCGCACCTCCTGCGCGATGCAGTTGGGGTCGACGAAGACCACCGCCTTGCCGCCGCCGAGCACGTACTGGTCGATCGCATACAGCGTCTGCGGCGGCAGGCCCTGCGGGTGCACGACCATCAGCACGTCGATGCCGTCCTCGACCTTCTCGATCGTGTCGGGGATCGTGCGCAGTTCGAAGCGCTCGCGGATCTGGTCGAGCATGAACCAGCCGCCGGCGTCGGCGTCGGGGTTCTGGAAGCGCGCCATGGGATTGCCTTCCATGGGCAGCTTCGAGATCAGACCCACGACCTTCTTCTTCGTGTGCGCGAGGTTGTAGACCATGCGCGTCAGGTCGTACTCGAGCAGCGATTCGCGCTCCTGGCGGATGAAGGGGATGTTCTCCTTCTCGTCGGTCGAGTTCGTGCCGGCGAGACCGAAGTAGAGCGTCTCGCCCGCGGAATTGACCGGCACTCCCTGCATGCCGGCCTCGACCGCCTGCTCTTCCTCCTCGGAGTAGGGCTCGGGGTCGACCACCTCGAGCTTGAGCTTGCCGCCCGAGTTGGCGGCGTACTCCTCGATCAGCTCCTGCACGCGCTGCGCGAAGGCGAGCAGCGGCGTCAGGTCCTTGGCGACCTTCTTGGAGAAGAAGAAGCGCAGGCGGATCGGCTCGTGCAGGTCGGAGAGGATGTTGCGGCTGCCCGCGGAGAGCGTGTAGAGCTTCTCCTGCGTCAGGTCCAGGCGCGCCGAGCGGAAGAACGAGCGGCTGAGCGTGTTGAAGGCCACGAACAGCACGACGGCCAGGATCAGTCCGGTGGCGGTGAAGAGTTTCTTCGAGTTCATGGTCTGCACCTCAGTCGGCCTTCTTGAGGTCGACGACGACCGCGTTCGCGAACATCGCCACCACGATCAGCGAGGCGAAGAAGAGGAAGTCGCGCATGTCGATCACGCCGCGCGTGATCGCGTCCCAGTGCGTCAGGAAGCTGAAATCGCTGATCGTCGCCGCGACCGCGGGCGGCAGCACGCCGCTGTAGAAGGCGCGCACCGGCGGGTAGCCGATCAGGAGGAAGAGCATGCAGGCCACGAGCCCCAGGATGAACGCGATCACCTGGTTCTTCGAGATGGCCGAGAGCGCCGCGCCGATCGCGAGGTAGCCGCCGGCCATCAGGAAGCTGCCGAGGTAGCTCGCCACGATCACGCCGTTGTCGGGCTTGCCGAGGTAGTTGATCGTGATCCAGGTCGGGAAGGTCAAGAGCAGCGCGACACCGCAGAAGAGCCAGGCCGCGAGGAATTTGCCCGTGACCACCTGGCCGGGCGTCATCGGCAGCGTCATCAAGAGCTCGATCGTGCCCTGCTTGCGTTCCTCGGCCCACAGGCGCATCGAGATGGCCGGGATCAGGAACAGGTACAGCCAGGGATGCCAGCCGAAGAAGCCCTGCAGCGTGGCCTGCTCGTTCTCGTACAGGCCGCCGAGGTAGAAGGTCAGCACGCCCGAGAGGACCAGGAAGATGACGATGAAGACGTAGGCGACGGGCGTGGCGAAGTAGCCGCCGAGCTCGCGCTTCATGATGATCAGTGTGTTGCGCACGGGGTCTATTCCTCAGCTCAACGCCGGTTCGGCGGACTTGGTGATCTTGCGGAAGACCTCGTCGAGCGGTCCGCGCTCGGAGAGCTCGGCCGGCGTGCCGTCGAAGAGCACCTTGCCGCGCGCGATGATGATCGCGCGCGTGCAGACCGCTTCGACCTCCTCGAGGATGTGCGTCGAGAGCACGATCGCCTTGTTCTTCGACATCAGCTTGATCAGCGAGCGCACCTCGTGCTTCTGGTTGGGATCGAGGCCGTCGGTGGGCTCGTCGAGGATCAGCACCTCGGGATCGTGCAGGATCGCCTGCGCGAGACCGACGCGGCGCTTGAAGCCCTTGGAGAGCGTCTCGATGCGCTGGTGCATGACGCGCTGCAGCTGCACCTGCTCGACCACCTCGGCCACGCGCTGCTTGCGGCGTTCGGCCGGGATGCCGCGCACCTCGGCCACGAACTCGAGGAAGCCCGCCGGCGTCATGTCCGGATAGGCCGGCGCGCCTTCGGGCAGGTAGCCGAACTTCTTCTTGGCCTCGAGCGGCTCTGCGAGGATGTCGTGACCGCAGATCACGGCCGTGCCCTCGGTCGGGGCGAGGAAGCCCGTGGCCATCTTCATGGTCGTGGACTTGCCGGCGCCGTTGGGGCCGAGGAAGCCGAGCACCTCGCCGCGGTCGACGCGGAAGCTGATGCCGTCCACGGCCTTCAGCGGGCCGAAGTGCTTGGTCAGATTTCGGATCTCGAGCATGCTCATGGACTCCGCGAGGGCAGTCGGCTCGCCTGCGGACGCGCCGCGGCGACCCGTCCACCGGAAGGAGAGGAGGGTCCGGGCCGGGCTCGCCGGCCGCGAATGGGGGGCCACTAGTTAACCCGCGCCCCCCCGGCAGGCAAGCTTCCGGTGATCGGGGCGCGTTGGCACCCCGCTACGAGGACGCGGCGGGCGATGTTGGCGCGACGCTGGCGTTGGCGCGCGCGGGGGGCGACCCTGTATAGAGGTCGGCCAGCTTTGGACACCTCGCCTCAATCGATCGCGCTGCTGCTCCTGGCCGTGAGCCTAGCCGCCGCCCTGCCGCCGCTCTTCCGGCGCTGGTCGGAGCGCGGACTGCACCTGTTCGTGGCCGTCGCGGCGGGGATCTTCCTCGGGACGATCTTCCTGCACCTCCTGCCGGATCTCGCCGGGGTGGAGCTCGCGGGCCACGCCGAGGGGCATGCGCAGCCGGCCGGGCCCTCGCTCGGGCCCTGGATCGCCGCGTTGGCGGGCTTGCTGCTGCTCTTCGCGCTCGAGCGCGTCTGGCTGCGCTCGCTGGTCGAGCGCTCGGGGCCGAACGTTCACACGGGGCTGTGGGTCGCGACCTATCTGGGGCTGAGCTTGCACTCGCTCACGGCGGGCGTCGCGCTGACGGCGATCCTGCACAGCGAGGACGTGCCGACGCAGTTCCTGCTCTCCTACCTCGTGCACAAGGGCAGCGAGACCTTCTCGCTCGCCACCGTGATGCGCCTCGCGCACATGCGCACCGGGCCGGCCTTGCTGCTGCTCGTGCTCTTCGCGGCGATCGAGCCGCTGGCATTGCTCGGCGGCAGCCAGATCTTCGAGCATCACCCGGACATCGATGGCCTGCTGACGGGCTTTGCCTGCGGTACCTTCCTCTACGTCGCGGTCTGCGACCTGCTCCCGGAAGTGTTCCACGGCGCCGAGCGACCGCGGCTCAAGCTCGCGGCGGTCGTGCTGGGCGTGCTTTCGACGGCCTTCAGTGTCGAGCGCGGCACGCTGTTCCTGCACTTCCTCGCGCGCGTGGGCGCCGAGCTGTGGTCGATCCTGGTCGACATGGCGCCCTTCCTGATCGCGGGCTTCCTGCTGGCGGGCTTGCTGCACCGCTTCGTGCGCATCCGCAGCCTGGCGCAAAAGCTCGCGGGCAATGATTTCGCCTCGGTCGGGCGCGCGGCGCTGATCGGCGCGCCGCTGCCGCTGTGCTCGTGCGCGGTCGTGCCGCTGGCGATCGAGATGCAGCGCGGCGGTGCGAGCAAAGGCGCAACGGCGGCCTTCCTGATCTCGACGCCCGAGACCGGCATCGATTCGGTCAGTGTCTCCTGGGCGCTGCTCGATCCGCTGCTGACGATCGCGCGGCCGGTGGGAGCGGTGCTCTCGGCGCTCTTCAGCGGTTCGCTGGTCAACCTGCTCGTGCGGCGCGGCCTCGACCGCGAGCCGGAGTCCGTGGAGGCAGCGCCCGCAGCCGAGCACGATTGCTGCGCGCACGAGGAGGCACACGCGTCGCACGCATCGCACGCGGCTCCCGCGCGCAAGCCCGGCCGCTGGCCGCTCGAAGTGCTGCGCTACGGCTTCGTCGAGATGCTCGACGACCTCGCGCCCTCGCTCGTGCTCGGTCTCGCGCTGAGCGCGGCGATCAGCGTGCTCTTGCCCGCCGACGCGCTCGATCCCGCCTGGCGCGGCGGCTTGCCCGGCATGCTGTTGATGCTCGTCGTCGGGATCCCGCTGTATGTCTGCGCCTCGGCCTCGACGCCGATCGCGGCCAGCCTGATCCACAAGGGTTTCAGCCCGGGCGCGGCACTGGTCTTCCTGCTCGTCGGGCCCGCGACCAACCTGGGCTCGCTCTTCGTGCTCGCACGCGAGATCGGCCGGCGTGCGGTGCTGACGATGCTCGTGGGACTCTCGCTCGCGGCGCTCGTGCTCGGCCTGCTGGTCGACTGGCTCTACCGGCTGCTCGCGATCGAGCCCTCCGCGGCGCTGGGCGAGCACGCGCACGTGGTGCCCTCGGCGGCGGCGACCTCCTGCGCGCTGCTGCTCGTGCTGCTGCTCGGTGCCTCGCTGCAGCGCACGCTGGTGCTGCGCCCGCTCGCGCGGCGCAGCGCGCCCGCCGCCTAGCCGGCGCGCACGCTCTCGAGGAAGCTGCCCGCGCGCTGCTCGAGCTCCTGCGAGCTGCCCTTGAGCTCGTGGCTGGATTGCTGCAGGCGGCCGAGCTCCGCGCGCGTGGCCTCGGTGGTGCTCGCGAGCTCGGCCACGGTCGCGGAGAGCGAGTTCGAGCCCTGTGCCGTGCGGTTGACGGCGGTCGAGATCTCCGCGGTCGCCTGAGCTTGCTGGTCGACGGCGATGGCGATCGACTGGCTGCCGTGCTCGAGGCGTGCGAGCTGCGTGTCGACGCGCGAGATGCTCTGCACCGTGCGCTGCGTCGAGGCCTGCACCGAGGCGATCGTGCTCGAGATCTCGTCCGTGGCGCGCGCCGTCTCGCGCGCGAGCTTCTTGACCTCCGCGGCGACCACCGCGAAGCCGCGGCCAGCCTCGCCGGCGCGCGCGGCCTCGATCGTGGCGTTCAGCGCGAGCAGGTTCGTCTGCGCCGCGATGACCGAGATCAGCTTGACGACGCTGCCGATGCGCTCGGACTCGCGCGCGAGCTCGGCGATGGTCTGCTTGGCCTGCTGCGTCTCGCTGACGCTGTCGCGCGCCGCGTTCGAGGCCTCCTGCACCTGGCGCCGGATCTCGCTCGCCGTGGCGGAGAGCTCTTCGGTCGCGGCCGCCACCGACGAGACGTCGGAGGAGAGCGTGCGCGCCACCTCGGTCACGCTGCCGATGCCTGCGAAGGACTTCTCGGCCGAGCCCGCGAGCGCCTGGCACGAGCCGTCGAGCCGGCCCGCGGCGCCCGCGACCGAGGCGATCACCTCGTGCACGAAGCCGTCAAACTCGCCAGCGAGCTCGACCCGGCGCGTCC
>Ga0302323_100001308_pt1 | contig 20095 bp, 11 predicted proteins | sample Fen_T0_3_FD_201950 | JGI IMG/M metagenome (GOLD analysis project Ga0302323, IMG submission 201950) | Peat permafrost microbial communities from Stordalen Mire near Abisko, Sweden - Fen_T0_3 | ecosystem: Environmental > Terrestrial > Soil > Wetlands > Permafrost | place: Sweden: Abisko... | reverse complement strand
ACCAGGCGCTCGATCACGTTGCGCAGCTCGCGCACGTTGCCCGGCCAGGTGTAGGCCGACAGGATCTCGACCGCCTCGGGCGTGATGTTTTTCTCGTGCAGGCCATTTTCGCGGGCGATCTGCCCCACGAAGGACTTGCACAAAAGCGGGATGTCGGTCGCCCGATCGCGCAGCGGGGGCGCGCGCAGGGGAACCACCGCCAGACGAAAGTAGAGATCTTCGCGGAACTGCCCGGCAGAGACGCCAGCCTGCAAATCGCGGTTGGTAGCGGCCAGCACGCGCACGTCCACCTTGAGCGTGGTTTCGCTGCCCACCCGCGACAGCTCGCCCGACTGGAGCACGCGCAGCACCTTGGCCTGCGCGGACAGGCTCATGTCGCCGATCTCGTCGAGAAAAATCGTTCCGCCATCGGCCAGTTCGAACAGGCCCTTCTTGCGCGCGGCCGCGCCCGTGAAGGCCCCGCGCTCGTGCCCGAACAATTCGGATTCGATAAGCTCAGGCGGAATCGCCGCGCAGTTCACCTTGATGAAGGGCCGATCGCGCAGCTGACTTTCGCGGTGGATGGCACGCGCGACAAGCTCCTTGCCCGTGCCCGATTCGCCCGTGATGAGCACGCGGGTGCGCGTGGGCGCCACCTTGGCGATCTGAGCGTACAGCGCGGCCATGGCGGGACTTTGCCCGACCATCTCGAAGCGGCCTTGCGCGATGGCGCGCAGGCCAGCCACCTCGCGCGCCATGGCCCGCCGTTCAAGGGCGTTGCGCAGGGTCACCATCAGGCGCTCGCGGTCGAGGGGTTTTTCGAGAAAGTCATAGGCCCCGGCCTTGGTCGCCCGGACCGCGTCGGCCAGCGTGCCATGCCCGGAGATCATGATGACCACCGGCTCGGGCTGGGACTTGGCGCCTTCGTCGTCCTGCGCGCGCGCCTTGCGCATGGATTCGAGCACGTCGTGCCCGGACACTCCGGGCAGCTGCACGTCCAGCAAAATCACGTCGGGTGCGATATCGGGAAGGCGCGCCAGGGCCTCCTCGCCGCTCGACGCCTCGTCGACCGTGTAGCCTTCGCCCTCGAAGACCATGCGGATGGTCCGGCGGATGTTCTTTTCGTCGTCGACGATGAGAATGGTCGTGGTCATGCAAGTCCCCCTCGGCAATCTACCGCGTTCGGGCGAGCTAGAACAGCGAACCTAGGCTGCTCAAAGCGCCCAGAGATGTCGCGAAAGATCGGCCCAAGGGTTCAAGCCCGGTCTCCGGCAATTGGGGCGCGGGCAGAAACACGCGGTAGTCCACCAGGCGGATGGGCGGAGAGCCTTGGCTGGCGGCACGCGCATTCTCGCTGTCCACGAAGTCCAAAATGCGGCGAAGGGCGCGCACGGCGGCCACGTTCTTGTCGTGCAGAAGCAAGATCACCGGGCCGCGCGCGCGGCGCAGCCCAGCCGTCGCATACTTCACGATGGCGTCCTCGTCTTCGCCCCGCCACTCCTGGGGATCCATGTTCCAACCCACTTGGATGATGTCGCGATCGGCGAGCGTGCGATCGAGATCGCGGCAGCGCGCGCCGTAGGGCGAGCGGAAAAGCAGAGGCCGAACAGACGTCGCGTAGCCTATGATTTCCGAAGCGCCGTCGATCTCTTTGGCCATGGCCTCGCGTTCGAGGCAAAGGTTCTTGTGGTTCATGGTGTGGTTGCCCACCAGATGCCCGCGCGTGGCCAGCTTGCGCAGCAGATCCCGGCGCGCCAAATCCTCGGGCCGATTGCGCACGATATGGTTGCCGTTGACGAAGAACACCGCCTTGACCCCACGCCGGGTCAGCTCCTCGAGAATGAGCGAGGTCCCCACCAGGTCCGGCCCGTCGTCGAAGGTAAGCAGAAGACTCCGCTCGCCCCCGCCGGCTGACCGACTAGATGCAGCGGCGGAATCACCCGGCAACGGCCGAAGAAAGCGCGGAAAGCTCGCCGTTGCCTGCTCGCCAGCCAAGGTAGGCCTTGGGCAAAAGCACAGGGCCGCAATGCCGAATGCAAATCGCCACCCGCGCAGGTCCTTCCATGTTCCGCTTTCACGCATGCATATGCCCGGCCGACGTCGTACCAGGACACAGCTTCTCGCCGTGCCGTTCGTTTCGCAAGTCATGCACGGGATATCGTCCTACGATCATTGGCGCATTGGCGATAAGGGATGGCCAGTCTGTTCTGGCCTCATGACTGCTCAAAACGGAATATCGTCGTCGCTCGGGGGCGGGCCGGAGGGACCGTCGGCGGCGGAGGGAGTCTGCGACTCCTCGCCCCAGCCACGCTTCTTGGCCCCGCTACTCGGGCCGCCAGCGCCACCCTCGGCGCCAGGGCCTTGGCCTCCCAGGAAGACCACGCGATCGGCAACCACCTCGGTGGAGTAACGGTCCTTCCCTTCCTTGTCCTGCCACTTGCGGGTTTGGATGCGGCCTTCGATGTAGACCATGCGGCCCTTGGCCAGGTACTTCGAGCAGTGCTCGGCCTGATCGCCCCACACGTTCACCCGGTGCCATTCCACGCGCTCCTGCTTCTGCCCGGCCTTGTCCTTCCAGACCTCGTTGGTGGCAACGCTCAGGTTGCACACCGGCCGATTGCTGGGGGTGTACTTCAGCTCGGGATCGGCCCCGAGGTTTCCGACCAGAATGACTTTGTTGACGCTGCCCATGGTGACTTGGCCTCCTTGCCCTACGTGTTTTTGCCACCTTCCCGCCGGGTTATCAATCCCGGCCTTGGGCGGCACCAAGAGCTATCGGTGGCGACCCGAAAAAGGTTGCTGGGTGCCGAAAAAAATCGCGCCGCCAGCCCCCCGGCAAAAGCTCGGAGGACAGGCGGCGCGGGAAATCGGGACAAACGGATAGACTGGCTACACCACGCCGTGGTCGATCATCGCGTCGGCGACCTTGATGAAGCCGGCGATGTTGGCGCCCATGACGTAGTTGGTGGGCTGACCGAAGTCCTTGGCGGTCTTGTAGGCAGCGGCGTGGATGGACTGCATGATGCCCTTCAAGCGGGCGTCCACTTCCTCGCGCGTCCACGCCAGACGCATGGAGTTCTGGCTCATCTCCAGGCCCGAGGTGGCGACGCCACCCGCGTTGGCGGCCTTGCCTGGACCATAAAGCACCTTGGCGGCCAGGAACTTGTCCACGGCCTCGGGAGTCGACGGCATGTTGGCGCCCTCGGCGATGACGTAACAGCCATTCTTGAGCAGCGTGGCGGCGTCGTTGCCGTCGATTTCGTTCTGGGTCGCCGATGGGAAGGCCGCGTCGCACTTCACCACCCACGGGCGCTTGCCAGCCACGAACTCGCAGCCGAACTTCTTGGCATATTCCTCGATACGGCCACGGCGCACGTTCTTGAGCTCGAGCACGAATTCGAGCTTGTCCGGGGTGATGCCCTTGGGATCGTGGATGAAGCCGTCCGAGTCGGACAGGGTCACCGGGATGGCGCCGAGCTGGTTTAGCTTCTCGACGGTGTACTGGGCCACGTTGCCCGAGCCGGACACGGTGCAGACCTTGCCCTTGAAGGTTTCATTGCGCGTCTTGAGCATTTCCTCGGCGAAGTACACAGCGCCGTAGCCCGTGGCTTCGGGACGAATGAGCGAGCCGCCCCAGCCAAGACCCTTGCCCGTGAGGATGCCGACGAACTCGTTCTTCAGGCGCTTGTACTGCCCGAACATGTAGCCGATTTCGCGGCCACCCGTGCCGATGTCGCCAGCGGGCACGTCGGTGTCGGCGCCGATGTGGCGGAACAGCTCCGACATGAAGCTCTGGCAGAAGTGCATGACCTCGTTGTCCGACTTGCCCTTGGGGTCGAAGTCCGAGCCGCCCTTGCCGCCGCCCATGGGCAGCGTGGTAAGCGAGTTCTTGAACACCTGCTCGAAGCCCAGGAACTTGAGAATGGACAGGTTCACGCTGGGGTGCAGGCGCAAGCCGCCCTTGTAGGGGCCGATGGCGCTGTTGAATTCGATGCGGAAGCCGCGGTTGACCTGGACCTGGCCCTTGTCGTCCAGCCATGGCACGCGGAACATGATCTGTCGTTCCGGCTCGACCATGCGCTCGAGAATCTTGTTCTTCTCGTACTTCGGGAAGCGGTCCAGTGCGGGTTCGAGGGATTCGAGCACCTCGGTTACCGCCTGATGGAACTCCGGCTGCCCGGGATCACGTTGCTTGACTAGTTCGATCACTCGCTTTGCGTAGGACATGGTTCCCTCCCCGGTTGATCGGGCAGCCAAGGCTACCCTGCATTCATGTGTGAATGATGAGTATCCATAGTGTTTCTTTAGAGTAACTTGGTGTTAAAAATTAGTAACTTCCGTGTTTCCTTAATGTTTCTAATGACGCGAGAATGTTTCCAGTGTCTTCGTGAGGGCAGCCGCGGGATATTCACCGAGGCTGATTCCAGCTTGCAGCCGGGCGCGCTAGGGACGAGCCAGGTAACAAAGCAGCGTCTGCTCGACCGGATCGGCAAACAATCGCATGCGCGGCTCGCCCGGCGAGCTGACCGGGTCGATCACATGAATCACGTCCGCCCAGCGAGCAGCCTCGGGCAGAAGCGCAGCCAACCGGTTGGGCGCCTGCTCGAAGTAGTTCATGTTGAGGCTGTCCTTGCCGCGCGGAAAGACGGCGACGTAGAGGATTTCCATCTCGATGAGGCCGTTGAAGAAGTGCGTCCCCAGCGACACATCGGGCACCAGATCCTGGTGCATGGCCACGATCTCGCACAGCACCGACACGCCGCTGATGGCCTTGAACGAAACAGGCACGCCCAGCGACGGCGTGCTGGTTCCCCAGCGCCCCGGCCCCATCAGCATGATCGAGCGCTTGGGTTCGCCCGCCTGCGCCCGCGTGAGCTGCCCGATGATGCCGGCCACCTCGTGGCGTTGCCCGTCGCCGAGCTTGCTGTAAGCCGCGGGTGACACGTAGATCACGCGATCGATGGTCGCCGCGCGACCTTGCCCCACCACGGCACCGCGCGATTCAAGAACCACGTCTTCAGGACGCAGCTCGGAGCGGTTGGGCTGTTCCACACGACCCCCTAGCCCCATGACCACCGGCCGACATTGCAGCAGGTTGATGCGGTAACTACCGTCGGGCAGGAAGTTGAGCGTGAATTCGATCTCGACGGGGCTTTGATAGGCGGCTTGCAAGGTTTGCAGCATCTCGCGCATGTCCTCGGCGAACGGCGTGCTGGCCAGCAGGCGATCGAAGGTCAGCACCCAGGGAAAGCTTTGCCGTCCGCGCTCGGCGTCGCTGCGGGCCAGGTCTTCGTCGCGCGAAGCCACCATCTCGAATGGCAGATTGGAACAGCGTTTGGCCACGTCCATGAAATCGTAGGACGCCAGCTGATTGGTCTCGAGGTCGAGAACGTCTACCCGGCGCTGCGCGTGCCGGCGCACGTCCTGGAAATCGTGCTCGGGCCGCTTGGTCGGGGCATTGAGCGCCACCACCCGCGTGTAGTCGTCGTCCGAACGATCGACCGCGCGCGTTCCCAGTCCGAACACCAGCCGAAGCACGCCCGCGCTCGGATCGATGGACTTGTCCCAGACGTACGGGTTGTAGGACAGTCCCACGCCCGCCACGTGTGGAAAATAGAGCGTGCCGTTCTGGGTTCCCGACACGCGCTGAACCAGCAGCGCCATCTGCTCGTCCTTGTGAAGCACGCCGCGCGCCTTGCGGTAGAGCAGCGCCTCTTCGCTCATGCTGCTGGCATAGGTCCGGCGCACGGCCTGCATGAACTCGTCGAGACGGATGTGCTTGGGGCCCTGGTTGGCGCAGAACACGCTGTCGTACTTGCCCGCGAAGGTGTTGCCGTAGGCATCTTCGAGCAAGCTCGACGAGCGCACGATGATGGGCGAGTGGCCGAAGTATTCGAGCATGTTCTGGAAGCGCTCGCGGATGTAGTCGGGGAACGTGCCCATGAACATGCGCTGGCGCGCCTCCGCGGCGCCGTCGAGAAAGGCGTCGGGATCCTTCTGCTTCTGGCGCATCAGCCAGACATGGTTCTGCACGAGGTACGTGTAGAAGTTCTCCGAGGCGATATAGAACGAATCGTGGGGTTCAAGCACGCTGGCCCAGCGCGGGCTGGCGGCATCGAGGATCCGGCGGGCGAGGAGCATGCCCACCGCCTTGCCGCCGATGAGGCCCGAGGGAAGGATGCGCTGGCGGATGCGCACGATGTCGTCGAGCGTGAAGGTGCGCTCGGCCAACTCGGCCAGGCGCTCGTCGCGCGTGATGCCGATATGCAAGCTCAGCTTGCGTGCCTCGCTCACTTGCTCGGCGGAGGCCACGCCCCGCTCCTGCAGGCGCAGCGTGGCCTCCGCCTCCTGGAAGGTACGCGTCCACGGCCCCACGCGGTTTCCGCCCGGCGAGGAGCCGGCCCATGGCGCCGAGGCCAGCACCCGGGTGGTTGTGTAGCTTTCGGTGACCGGCAGAAAATCGTCGCCCTGCCACACGTGCAGCATGTGCATGGTGGGCGAATAGCGATGCTGAACCTTGCGCGGGTGCAGATACAGCTTGTCGTCCATGCGATACACGTCCACCAGGATCTGCGTGGTCTGGGCAATGGGCGACGAGGCGTGGAACGAGTGGTGGTTGCGCAACAGCACGTGGTACGCGATGGTGTTGAGCGCGAACAGATACGGACAAGTAAGCACGAAGAAATTGCCCAGCATGCGGTCGCTGATGCGTTCGAGCGACAGGTCGGACATGCTGTCGAACACGTAGAAGGCATCCTCGCCCACCTCCTCGATCACCTCGTGAATCTGGGTGATGAAGGTTTCGAAGCCCGCCTCGGTGCTGACCGTGCGCACTTCCGCCTCGCTGACATCCACCAGCGGCCGATGCTTGGCGAAGCGGAAGTAGACAAGCTTGCGCCCGTTGCGCCGCGCCCACTGGCAGAACGGCTGCACCAGCGCCGCGTAGTCGTCCAGCGAGTCCACCTGCCAGACCACGTTGTCGCCAGCGCGCAAGCCCGTGAGCATCTGGTCCAGCCCGGGCAGGCCCGTGCTGATGTGATTGCGATCGAAGGGCATGGCCCAAGATTGTATCCCAGGCCGCACTTGCCAGGCGCGCTTGCGCGCTTGTTGGTAGTACGATAGGGGCGTGCCCGCGCAGGCTGCCCCACGTTTCATCTGCCCCGCTTGTCAGACGCCTCTACCCAATGCCGTCGCTGGCGAACAGACCCTGCGCTGTCCCGCCTGCCAGGTCGAGGTCGATGCGGCACGCCTGGAAACCCTGATAGGCAAGCCGCGTTTCGTGGCCGAGCGAAGTTGGACCGGGGTCGAGCTCGAAGGCCTGGTGGTTGAAGAGCTTATCGGCGCGGGTGGCATGGGCACTGTGTATCGCGCGCGCGCTCTCGACGGTGGACAAGCGCCACTGGCGGTGAAATTTCTGTCGCCCAGCCTGGCGGCCGAGCCCGAGCTGGTGGCGCGCTTCTGGCGCGAGGTGGCCCTGCTGGAAGCGCTGGATCATCCCGCCATCGTGAAGGTCAAGGCGCACGGACAAAGCCAAGAGGTGCCCTGGTTCGCCATGGAGCTGGTCGACGGGCCGACGTTGGCTGTGCGCCTGGGCAAGGGCTCGCTGATGGTGGAAGAAGCGCGGGCCATCTTTTCCCGCCTGCTCGATGCCCTGGCCCACGCCCACGCGCACGGGGTCGTGCACCGCGATCTCAAACCGGCCAACGTCTTGCTGGCCAGCGACGGGGCACGCCTGGCCGATTTCGGCATCGCCCGGTTGGACATGGAGGCGACTACGCGCAAGACGCAGCTCACGCGCACGGATGCCATCCTGGGCACCTTCCCGTATATGTCGCCCGAGCAACGCGCGGGCCGACCCGTGGATGCGCGCAGCGATCTGTACGCGGTGGGCGTGATGCTGTACGAGGCGCTGGCGGGCGAGCGTCCCGAGGGAGCGTTCCCGCCCCTGCACCGCCAGCGGGCAGAAATTCCCGGCCGGCTCGACCAGGTCGTCCTGCGCCTGCTGCAACCCGATCCCAAGGCGCGCTTTGCCTCGGCCGTGGACAGCAAGCGCGCGCTGCTGGCCGCGCTCAAGGCACCGATGCCCTACCGGTGGCCGCTGGCCTGGGCCGCAGGGGCCGCTGCGCTGGCGCTGGTTGCTGTCTTTGGTTTGCGAACGCGCTCAAAGGTGGTGCCGAGCGCGCCACCCCTGCAGAAGACGGCGCCGGCCAAACTGGCGATGCCGATTCCACCCGAGCCGACCCCAAAGCCGGCTATTGAAAGATCCAACGTGGATCTGCCCGTGCAGGCCGAAGCGCCCAAGCATCCACTGTCCACAAAGCCAGAAAAACCGCAGTTCCTCGCAAAGAAGAAAGCATCGGCACGCGCCTCCCTGCCCAAGGCGAAAGCCGCGAACGACAAGAGCCGAGCGTTTTCGAAGGACAAAGGCGACTGGTCGGCTCCGCTCTATCGAGCGGACAGCCCGGGCAACCAGCAAGCACTGCCACCGCCGCAAATACAACAGAAGCTACAAGGCAGCGCCCCATCCCAGGATGTCACGCCAACCACCAACGCGAAGTCCGCGAACAAGCCCAGTCCGAAATCTTCCGGAAAATTCAGTGGCAAGAAGGGCGGCTGGACCGACGACGACATCTTCGGCCCGACCATGAAGTAGTGGGCGGTAGGGTGTGCACGATCACGCCGAGCAGCCTCGAAACAACCTGCGCCCAAAGCCCACGACCATCGAAGTGGTAGTCTCTCGATCGAGATCCAATGACTAGGAACATGCGCTGCTTTTGCTCTTCGCCGCTTGCGCTACTTGCCGGGTTGGTCGGCTCAGTTCTCGCGGCCAACGGCTGCGTTCAATCGAACTGCGGAGCCGATTGCATGTCCTCGCTCGACTTGGACTTCGATTCTCCGATCGGACAGCCGGGCACCTACCAATTCACCATCGGATCCCACGACTGTGCTGTGGCGCTGCCAGCGGCATCCGCCGCATGTGTGAGTATCCGCGATTTCGCCGTGGTGGGGCTCCATTCGAATGAGACGCCAACACGGTCGCTTCACGTGACGATCTCAAAGGATGGTGTGGAAGTCATCAACACCGACGCAACACCCGTGAGCTACGGTTCCCATGACGTTTGCGGATCAACGTGCACCGGAGCGCGTTTCAGCATGCCGGTTCCGTCTGACCTGGTCCGGCCATTTTGGGGGCCTTGCGACCAGGCGAGACTCACGGGCACCTACCAGGTCAACGGGAGCCAAAGCGGAACCTGTACCGCCAACTTGTTCAGCGGTCCTACCATCACGTTGGAGAACGGCCTTTTGCAGATGAACGATTCCACCTGCACCAGCCAGCTCACCGCGTGGTCGCCTGATGCTTGCAAAATCCAAAGCAGCGCCATCTGTGCATCTACGTTCCTCGGTGTCACCTGGGGGCTCACCCTGACCGACGTGATGGGCGACGGCTCACGCTTGCTCGGCTATGGCGATGTGAACATGTCAACGCCCGTGACATGCCAAAGTTCAAGCAGCCTGGAGCTGCTTCGCCAGTAGGAGATCCGACCGAACCTCGCGAGATCGGCGTATAATGGCGCGCGGTCTGCAATCAGCTCTCGCGAGCGCCAAGGAGGATCCTAGTGACGACGACAAGCCGATTCTTTGTGTTGTGCCTCTTCGCGACGGCCGGTGGCGCGGCGTTTTCCGTCCAGGGTTGCGGCGGGTCGAGCATGGGCCTGGAGGGCGGTCTGCAAGGCTTCGATGGCAATACCCCGGTGGAGACCGGCGGCGCGGGCAGCGGCGGGATCGCGGGCGGAGGCGCGCAAGGGCAAGGCGGGATCGGCGGCGGTGCGCAAGGGGGCGCTGGCGGCACGAGCACCCCGACTTGTGGTGAACCCGGCACCCAATGTTGCGCCGGCAACGGATGCAACAGCGGTGGCTGCTGCGTCTCCGGCATCTGCATGGCGGTGGGCGGTAGCTGCGTCGGCCTCGGCGGTGGCACCTGTGCCGCCGGAGCTTGCGGCGCGTGTGGCGGACCCGGCCTGCCTTGCTGCGGCTCGAACCCCAGCACCGGGGCCTGCACGGCGACTGCAACGAAGTGCAATGCTGGCACCTGCGCCAAGTGCGGCGACCTCGGCACCGCCTGCTGCGCCAGCACGAGCGGCGGTACCGGCACGTGCAATGACGCCAAGGCCATCTGCAACAGCAGCGGCATCTGCATCACGTGCGGTACACCCGGCAGTGCGTGCTGTCCTGGCAACGCGTGCGAAGGTGCCGGTTGCTGTTACAACAATGTTTGCGTTGGCGAAGCCACCACCTGCGGCACCAGCGGGGGAACTTGCCAGGCCGGCCGGTGCTCGGGCTGCGGCAGCGCGGCCCAGCCCTGTTGCTCGAACCTTTGTTACGACAACTTGCTTTGCAAGAGCGGGACCTGCACCGCGTGCGGTGGTTCGGGCCAGACCTGCTGCCCCGCCAGCGGAAGCGCGGCCCCGTGCCAGGCGGGCACCGCATGCACCAGCACCGGCGCGGACGGCGTGTGCGCCAGGTGCGGCAGCCTGGGTGACACCTGCTGCGCGGGGAATACCTGCACCGACGGTTGCTGCTCGGGCGGCAGGTGCCTGGCCAGCACGGGTAGCTGCCCGACGGAAACACCCGATGCCAGCATCCAACCGGATGCACCCGTGACCGGCTCGGGCGGGAAGGTCGGTTCGGGCGGCGCGACCGGCGCGGGCGGCGTCATCGGCTCGGGCGGCAGGGTCGGCACGGGCGGCATTGTCGGTTCGGGTGGAACTACCAGTACAGGCGGCTGCGGCGTTGTCATCGACGACATGGAGGCTGCAACGGGCAAGATCTGCTCGGGCAGCGGGCGCGTGGGCCTGTGGTTCACCTATGTGGACACCAGCACGACTTCCGCCATTGCACCAGCGACCACAGGGGCAGCCTTGCCCGAGTATCTCTCCACTGCGCGCGGAACCAGCCAGTACGCCATGCACATGCAGGGCTACTACTCGACCTACGCCGGCATCGCCGTCTGGCTCAACAAGTCCACCTTCAGCGGCTCGACTGGAACCTACAACGCAAGCGCCTACACGGGGATCACCTTCTGGGCCAAGGGAACGGGTTCGCTCATTGTGGTGGGGCAGATGGCCTCGACCGAACAGACTAAGTACGGGGGAACCTGCACACTGGGCACGACCTGCTCAGGGGATTCCTACGCCTACGGACTACTGTCGTCCACGACATGGAAGCAAATCAGCGTGCCGTTTACCAGTCTCAAGGGCGGCACGGTCACGCCTTTCGACCCGACTTCGACCTGGAGCTTCGAGTTCCAGTACTACTCGGCCACCAGCCTGGCTGGCGCCGCCTTCGATTTGTGGATCGACGACCTGTCGTTCTACTAGGACTGGCGTGGCCGGCGCGACCGGCGTGCCAGCATGAACGCCAGTCCCACCATCACCAGCGCGAATCCTGAGGCGGAGGAATCGCGACCGACATAGCATCCGCAGCCACTGCTTTTGCCACCGGTGGTGCCAGACGTGGTGCCACCACTGCCACTCATGCCTGCGCTGCCACCGCCACCGAGGCTGCTCGATCCGACACTGCCCCCCATGGCCGTGCCGCCACCGCCGCCGATTCCGCCGCTGCCACCTGCACCACTCCCACCGCTTCCGCCACCGATTCCGCCGCTCCCACTGCCGCCGCCGACGCCACCGCTCCCGCCTACCCCGCCTGCTCCACTGTTGCCGCCTTTGCCTCCACTGCCGCTGCTGCCACCCGCGCCGCCCGTACCCGTGGGCGAGCTCGACCGGCAATCGCTGCTGCAGTTCGGATTTCGCGCCACGCCGACAGCGCTTGTCCCCGGGTCACACTGCTCGCCGTTGTCCACTACGCCATCTCCGCACTTGGCTTTGCTACAGTCGAGCCTGCACGCATCGGGGGTGCGATCGCTGTTGCTGACGCCACTGTCGCACTCCTCTTGCCCGTCGACGGTTCCGTTGCCACAGCTGCCCGTCCAGCCGATGTCCCACAAGAGGGCTCGCTCCATGACCAAGTCGGTGACCGTGATGGGCTGTTCCACGGGTTCAAGCAATAGATTCGGGCGAACCAAGGGATCCCAGTGGCTGCCGGTCGACCCCGACTGAACGGGATTCGAAGCGTACAGCAACGTGCGCCCCGAGGCATCCGCGCCAACCTGCCGGCTGGTATCGGCCGAGATCGTGATCGTGGCAGAGGCGGCATTGCGAATCAGGTTGGCGTCGTCGCGGGTCAACGCCAAGGCTGGGATCTTGACCGGATACTTCGCGAGCTGCTCGGTGCTGAACTCGAGGGCTTCCGGCGGCGGGTTGCCCGCCTCATCATAGGCAAACAACATGGCGATGCCGCCATACCCTTCCACGAACGAGGCCACGCCGAGGGATGCGCAGGTGGTTGGCGATGTCACAACGACGACTTTCCCGGTGTAGCTGGCGCTCGACAAGGCGCAACTCGTCGGCGCGGTGGCAAAAGCGGCTTGCCCGGTGATGGTGCCTTTGTCGACGACCAGCGGGCCGAAGTTCGCCTCGCCGATGAAGCCGGTGTAGCCGCCCGGAGCCGGCGAGACCTGCACGCTGGGCAGGCCCTTGGCCAGGAACCAGGCCGCCACGGACTGCAGACGTTTGCCGTCCCACACCACCTTGCGCGCGTTGAGCAGCGAGGCCTTTCGTTCCGTGTCGCTCATATCCGACCAGTGCTTGCCACTGCTGGTATCGAGCGCGGAGTACGCGAAGACCGACGGGTACGACATGGAAAACGCGCCGGTGTCCGGATCCACATCGCTGGTGAAGCCCAGCCCATGGGTCAGCTCGTGCATGACCGTGGACAGCAGGTCGGGTTGATTCGTCGCCTTCTGGCCGTCGAGGCCATAGTACCAATCGACCCCCATGCAAGCCTTCAAGGCGCCATTGAACTCGGCGCTGATGTCAGCCGGGGCATTGACGATGGGCTTCAGATCCTTGCCAAGGATCTTGCTGGCCAGCGCCATCGGATAGCTTCCAGTGGTGGGCAAGCCAGGATAGTCACTCACCGAGTAGGGCGCCGCTTGGCCCTCGACAGCCGCGCCGCCGTTGCAATCGAGGGCTGAGAAGCTGGCCTCGACCACGATGGGCACCGAACTTTCCAGGACGCGTCCCCAGGCGTCGGCCGCGGCTTGGAACACGATCAAGCGTTGCTGGCCGACCGTGGTGCCGGTGTTGCCACCGATGGGCGTGGCGGGTGTCGTATCGTTGAAGCCCACACCCTTGGCGTCGAGCACGTTGATGGTGAACTTCACTTTGGCCTGGGCCAGGCCGGCGGCGTTGGTCGCCAGCAAGAAGACCGCGACCTGCCAGCCGTGGCGGATTCTCATTGCCCGGCTCCATCGCGCATCTTCTGTACCAACGCGGAAACCTCGGCGGACGAGGAAACGCACTCCCGCTTGAAGGTGCCATCGGGATTGCGGACCAGAATCGCCGCATGGGCCGCATGCCCGTTGGGAACGTGCAGAAAGCCGCCGCCCACGAGTGGGCGCGTGGTCATCTGCGACCGATCGAACTTGCGCGCCAGCGCCTGCTCGAACGTAACGAGGCCGTCCAGCCCTGGATCAGCCGGCGTGAGGGACGGCGGGGTCGGCGCCGTGACCGCGGCCAATTTCTGAGCCGCGGGTTCAGGGGCTGGCGCCGCTGCGTTTTGATCGCCAGCCTCGGGCCGACTGCACGCAACGAGCAGCAAGCTCGCCGACAGCGACCACCGAATCAACCTTCGTGGGTATTCCCCTGCTTGCAAACGACGCATACGTACCTCCATGGGTTGCCTTCGCGGGAAGGCCTGGAAACCCTGCCAGGGTCTCCGTCCCCATGGATTGTAGCGTCGGCTGGCCCCAATACGAAAAAGCTTGGCCGCAGCGTGTGCGTCGGGGCACTAGCGACGAACTGTGCCGCGGTCGAACAGGCCGCCCAGCTCGGAGAAAGAGCGCGCCACCGGCGGCGTCGTGGGTTCGGCCGCGACCATGGCCAGGCCCAGACGCGCGCGCAGATCGAGGTAGTCCGAGCACACGCCCCAGCGAGCCAGATTCAGGATGGTCTGCTCGGGCCGGGTGTGGTGTGCCCGCGCCTCCCTGACGATCTCTCGCGCGGCCGCGACCACGTCGCCACAGGCCAGGACGCCTGCGCGGTTGGCGCTTTCGTCGGACTCGGCCAGCCAGGCAGCCATGTCCAGCTTGGCCGTGCCCGCGAGCAGAGGCGCGGCGGCGCCAGCGATGAGCTCGATCTGCGTCGTCGGCAACACCTTGTGCAGGTAGGCGACGTACTTGCGCACGGCCCCTGGGTCGGCTTCCGGCCATTCGAACTTGGGCTGCACCAGCTTGATGGCCGCGGCCAGGATGGCCTGCAGCTCGCTGAGGTTCGGCACAATCTGCGGCCACAGCAGGAAATGATCGGCACGCAGGCCCACCAATTTCTTGGTCAGCAAGAAGGCCAGTTCCTGATGGCTGCGTCCGACCACGAGATCGCGCCCAAGCACCAGGGCGGGCGAGGGCTTGCCATCCTCGAGCAGCACCACAAGATCGATCTCGCCCGGTGCGCCCGGTGGCACATAGATGGCGGGCAAGGGCACCCCGATGAGCCGGCTGATGTACACCAGCAAGCGCGAAATGAACGACGGGTCGCCTTCCAGCTTGGCGCGGTACTTGGGATCGATGCCGTAGGCCGAAATGTCCTTGGCCCGCGCCATGATCACGCCAGGCGCGACCGCGGCCAGCACCTGCGAGATCATGTGGTTGTCACGCGACGAGCACAAGCGGCCCTGCCACTGCTTCTCGGTCAGAACGGATTTGGCCAGCGGAATGCCCCGCGGGGCATTGCCTTCGTAGAAGGCGCGCTCGCGGGGGTCGGCCTTGGTCAGGGCGCATAGCGCGGCGGCTGCGGAGAACAGCTGATCGTACTGCCGGTACTTGCCGTACAGCCGGGCCAGCGCCCGAATTTGCTTGGCCATCGCGTCCGCGTTCGCGGCATGCATAAGCAGGTGCTCGCGCGCCGCCACGGCCTTGGTAAAACCATCGCGCCCATGGGTCTCGTAGGCTTCGGCAAGGGCCTCGCGGGCTTGCCTGTCGTCGGGGGCAAGCGACACGCAAACCTCGTAGGCCGCGGTGGCCGCCGGCAGGTCGTGCAGGTAGCGCTGGCAGGTATCGGCCAGCGCACGCCACAGCGTCATCAACAGCGGCCGTTTTTCGGTCGCTGGACTCGCTCCCAGGCGCTTGATCATGCGGCGGTAGGCGCGGGTCAGCTCTCGCCATTCCTGGCGTCGGATCAAGATGTGTTCGAGATGCTCGAAGGTGCGCCGGTCGCTGGGATCTTCGTCCAAGGCCCGGTCGTACAGCGCAACCGCCTCCATGGGAGAATCAAGTTCGACGTTCAGAATGCTGGCCTGGGCGCCGAGGTAGCACACCTTGTCCCGCCCTGAGGTTACGGACACCAGCTTCTCGAGCACGTCCACCGCGCGCGACCAGTGGCGGTTGGCGGTGTGGATTTCCACCAGCTCGTGCAGTACGCCCACGTCGTTGGGCCGCAATTGCACCGCCTGCACATAGGTGCCGAGCGCGGCCGCCTGATCGCTCAATTCCTCGCGCTGCAAGCGTCCGATCTTGCAAATGATCTCGAAGCGCTCGTCGGGCGGAAGTTGGCCGTGCAGAAGCACACGGTATTGCTCGATCAAAGCTGCGGCGTTGGTAGCGCCCCGCCCTTCCATCTGCGCGGTGGCTTTGGCCAAGGCCGCGCGCACGCCCGGCAGATCAGGAGCCAGGCGCAGCGCCTCCATGAAAGCGGCGGTGCCTGCCTCGAGATCGCGCATGGCCACGTGGGCCTGGCCCAGTTGCATCAGGTGCCCTGCGCGCTCCTCGCCCGGCATCTCCTCGCCGGCCAGCGACAAGAGGCGAGGCACGGTGGTGAGGATGTCTTGCCACCAGCCCCAATCGCCAGCGAGCTTCGACCAAGACTTGAGCGTGGGCAGGTGCGTGGGCATGGCCGTATAGGCCTTGCGGTAGTTGGCGCGCGCACGCTCCATGTCGCCCGACATCTGCGCCGACCACGCGGCTTTGTGCCAAAGCTGCGCGGTTTCCTCCACGGCTTGTTTCGCCGATCCGGCCATGCCTTCCAGCAAGGGAACCGCCGCGGGCCAATCGTTTCGCTCCCAGGCCGCATCGGCCAACGCGGCCAAGGCCTTGGGATGGTTGGGCGACAGCGACAGAACGCGCATGTACTGCACCACCGCGGCCTCGGTGTCGTGCAATTGCTCGCGGTAGATCTCGGCCGCGTCGAGTGCGAACTCGATGCTGTCGAAGGGATCGATGGCGTTGCCCGCAGCGCAGGTCAAGTAGGCCGCGGCCCGGTGCCAATCGCCGCGCTGGCCGTGCAGCAGCACCAGCGAGCGCAAGGCGGTGAAGTTGGCGGGATTGACCCCCATGGCCGCTTCGAGCGAGCGCTCGGCCGCGGCCTGATCGCCCAGGTCGTGCTGGTACCACACCGCCATGGTGACCAGCAGATCAGCGCGCTTCGCCTCCGAGGGCATCTCAGGCAGCACGTTGTTGCACATGCTCATGAGGTCTTCCCAGCGGTTGTGGACCGTGGCCAGGCGGCCCATCTCCGAAATCAGGTCGTCGTTGGAGGGATCTTCCTGCAGCGCCGCCAGCAGCGTGATGAAAGCGCTATCGGCATCGCTCAGGTTGGTGTCGAAGATCTGGGCCGCGCGTACCAAGCAGCGCGTGCGTTCAGCCGGATCCACCGTCGTGGCCGAACGCTCGATGAACAATCCAACCAAGTCCTCCCAGCGCTGTTCGCCTACGAAGACGCGCTCCATGTCGCGGAACGTGTCCACCGAGGGCGTGACGTCCATGTCGGTGAAAGTCCTGGGTGGCTGGTCGAAAGCGTCGTCGACCTGGACATCAAGCCCCAAATCTTCTTCGGGAAGACTGAGAACGTGCGCATCCCCCCAACCAGTCACATCGAGTTCCGACTGTCTTGGACGCATCATGTCCCACCGAAGCCTACATACATATGCCCCGTTTACGTCCGGATCAAGGCAGACAACGGGTTCCATTGTGCTTTTCGGCTTGGGTGCACTGCGTCTTGAGTTGGGAGAATGCGCCTCACCCCGCCATCGCAGTCGTTCGCACCCGTTCGAGCGCGCCCATCAGCGCATCCACCTGCGCCGAACTGAACAAACCATCAGGTCCCCTCGGCGTGAGGTCGGTGAAGGGCGACTCGTACAACAGTGACGCTTCCATCACGCCGTGTTCGGTGAGGTGGTTCACGATCAAATTCACGAACTCGATCTGATTCGCGCCCAGCGACTTTCCAGCCAGGAATCCGCCCAAGGCCTCTTTGGCGGCTTCCCGATCGAGGCCAACCAGCGAACGCACGAACAGACCCAGGCCGTGCGCAGTCTCCTTCGCCTGGTTGATTTCCTTGGGTCCGCCGATGCCGGCCTCGCCCAGCATGCGCTCGAGTTCGGTCAGATCCGCCGCCGTGAGCGCGCGGTTCATGCGCAGTTTGTGAATGGCAACGTGATCCTTGTGGGCCAGCAGGAACGTCCGCGCCTTGGCTCGAAACCGCTCGAAGTCGTCGCCCGTCCTGAAACCAGGCAATTCCATCTCGATTTGGGCGCCCAGCTCGTCCTCGAAGTCGGAATAGACCGGCTTGCGGCTTTGCTTGTCGATGAATTGGACCAGGTCGCGCAACCGCCGCCGCACGCGCTCGAGCGTGGGCGTGGTGACGTCCTGCCACCATTCGTCGGTCTGCACGTCCGCGATCAACTCCATCTGTGCACGCACCATGGGAATGGCGGACTTTTCTTCCAGCAATCCGGCGATGGCCTTCACCTGGTCGCGCAGACGTTCAAAGGCGTGCTCGCTGCGCAGATGGGCCAGTTGCAAATTGAGAACGAGCAAGTCAAAACGTTTGGCTTCTTCCGGCTCGGGTTCGAGCTCGGACGGCAGGCCTGCCACGTCGTGCGACAGCTCGGTCAGAGCCTCGTCGGAGAGCTTCGTCCAGGCCGCGACCTGGGCGTATCTCTCGATCAGGCGCCGCTTGGGCCGCACCACGAAGTTGTCCAGGTTCATGGCCGCCACTTCGCCGTGGAGCAATTCGGCGACGGCAATGCGCAGCTCGGTCTCGTTCCGCGGATCGCCAACAACCATGTCCGGACCATCTGCCAGCGTGGCGCTCAGGCGCAGTTTCTTGTCCAGCTCGCCGAGGGTTTCCAGACGCCGCTTGAACAGGCGCTTGCCCAGCGATTCGCCGGGCGCGCCGTCCACCGTCGCCGGATTCTGCCCGAAGAACTCCAGGTTCCCGCAGTAGTCGAAGATCTGGAAGTACTGCTTGTCCTTACCCGGCCCGAACAGATCCGGGCACAGCCGCGTGCCACGCCCGAGCATCTGCCAGAACTTGGTCTTCGAGCGCACCACCTTGAAGAACACCAAGTTCACCACCTCGGGCACGTCGATACCGGTGTCGAGCATGTCCACCGACAGCGCGAGGTGCGGCGCCTTGTCCTTGATCGAGAAGGCATCAATCAAGCTCTGCGCGTATTCCACCTTGAAGGTAATGACCCGCGCGAACTCGCCCTTCATGCGCGGGTAATTGGCGTCGAAGCGTTCGGCGATGAAGTCGGCGTGGGCCTGGTTCTTGGCGAACAGAATGGTCTTGCCCAGGCGGTCGCCGCCCGCCACGCACAGGCCGTGGGTCATCAGGTGTTCCAGCACCTGGTCCACGGTGCTCTTGTTGAACAGCCACTTATTCACCGCCTCGGATTCCACCCGGTCGGGCACCGTGCCGTCCTCGTTCCACTCCAGCTCGTCCCACTGCTCTTTTTCCTCTTCGGACAAGTCGGCGTACCTGATGCCCTCGCGTTGGTACTTCGACGGCACCGACACGGCCTTGGGCCGTACCAGGAAGCAGTCCTTCACCGCCTCGTCGAGGGCGTACACATCGGTGGGAACGCCATTCTCTAACTCGAACAGCTCGTAGGTGTTGCGAGCCACTTCGTCCTTGGGCGTGGCGGTGAGCCCCACCAGCAGCGAATCGAAGTAGTCGAAGATGGCCCGGTATTTCTGGAACACCGAGCGGTGCGCCTCGTCGATGACCACCAGATCGAAATGCCCGACGCCGAAGCGGCGCTGCCCATCCCGGGCCTCATCGATCAGCCCCATCATCGTGGGATAGGTCGAGACGTAGACCCGCCCCTCCGTGTCCTTCTCGGTGACCAGGTTGACCGGCGGAGCGTCTGGCAGGAATTTCTTGAAGGCGCCCACCGCCTGATTGACCAACGCCACCCGGTCGGCCAGGAACAGGATGCGCTTGGCCCAATTGCAGCGCATGAGCAGATCCGCGAGCGCGATCACCGTGCGCGTCTTGCCCGCGCCCGTGGCCATCACCACCAGCGCCTTGCGCTCGTGATCGCGTTCATACGCCTCGCCGATGCGGCGAATAGCGCGCTTCTGGTAAAAGCGTCCGACGATGTCCTCGTTGATCTCGGCCGCTGCTAGCATCTTGCGCGTGGCGCGCCGCTGGACCAGCAATTCCAGCTCGGCCTTCTTGTAGAACCCCTGCACCTGCCGCGGCGGATAGCGCTGGTCGTCCCACAGCCAGTGCTCGTAGCCGTTGGAATAGAAGATCGCCGGGCGCTGGCCGAAGCGCGCCTCCAGGCAATCCGCGTACAGCTTGGCCTGCTGCTTGCCCTCGCGAGGGTCCCGCCTGGTGCGCTTGGCCTCCACCAGCGCCAGCGGCTTGCCGTCGTCGCCCCACAGGACATAGTCGACATATCCAATGCCTTTGCCGTTGGGCATGCCGGCCACTTCGAATTCGCGGTCGCGCTCCTCCGCCAGCGCCCAGCCCGCCTCTTTCAGCAACAAGTCGATGAAAGCATCGCGCGTCTCGGCCTCGGAATAGTCGTGCGTGTCGGGTTGGGCGTCGGCTTGCTTCTTGGCCTCGGCCACCTCGGCGCGCAGGCGCACGATCTCGGCATTCAGCGCATCCTTGTCCGCAAGCACCGCAGACAACTTCTCGTCGCGCTCGCGCAAGCCCGCTTCCAGCTTTTGCAGTTGCTCGACGGTCTGCTTGGGCAGCGGCGCGAA
>Ga0302323_100001306_pt1 | contig 20097 bp, 14 predicted proteins | sample Fen_T0_3_FD_201950 | JGI IMG/M metagenome (GOLD analysis project Ga0302323, IMG submission 201950) | Peat permafrost microbial communities from Stordalen Mire near Abisko, Sweden - Fen_T0_3 | ecosystem: Environmental > Terrestrial > Soil > Wetlands > Permafrost | place: Sweden: Abisko... | reverse complement strand
CAAACAATGGCCACAGGATAACCCAGTTTGGTCAGTGTCCGTTGGCAGACGCTGGACTATACCACAAATCGTTTGGTGTTTTGGTATCCATCGCCCAAGCCGCCATATTGGCAAAAACTTCGCGGCCGGCACTGCCGTCTATTCTGCCAATTTGAGCGGCTTTCCCATGTCGCTGGGAAAACGATGGCTTGGTAACACCGGAACCAGACGCAATCGCTTCCGCCGGGCCATTTGAAAAGTCGCCCCAGGCGCCGGGGGCCGTGTTTTTCTCGTCATTTTCCCATTGGAGAATGTTTGTCGGCTTAAATCTGGAGATCTTGTATGGTGACTTGCCATTTTGGTAGGCTACAATGGCGCCATTCCAAACATAGGTGGCGATGAGTTCGTATCGCAACAGATAAGCCGCATTCACCGCATCTTCGGGACAGAGAAAGAGCTTGGGATTTTTAAGATATTGATAGAGCTGGCCATTCCCGGGAGGAGTTGGGCTTCCGGCTTCCGGCGCATTTATGCCAGTGAACCAGCTTACCTGCTGATCATAGTCAGTTTGAAATGCCGCACTGGTATGAGTGTTCATATGTGGCGGATTGGCGGCGGTAACCCAATTGTCCATGCTCACCTGCCAGCCGGGCGAGGGCAGGACATCGTTGTTGTCGCTGCAAAACATGGCTGTTGCCAGCATGGTTTGCTTGCAGTTATTAATGTCATTAACCGCATAGGCACGGCTTTTCGCCTTGGCCAGCGCCGGCAGCAACATCGCCGCCAAGATGGCGATAATGGCGATGACCACCAACAATTCGATCAGGGTGAAACCCTGTCCGCGAGGAAATGGTGTTTTATTGCTTCGAGGTTCTGGCATATATTTCACCTGCTTGTCAAAAATTGCTGATCGTGGTCACGGATTTTGCGTTCCCGGATAATGACTGCCGACCCACTGGAGATCCGGGTTGCCGGCTTGATTGGCAAAGGTCTGGGTCAGCCCGCCCGAATCCTTGCCGGGATTCGTGTCGTTGGCGAAGGCCACCGTTTTGCCACTGACCCAGCGATGACTTTCGGCGTGTCCATCGGCAAAATTAAAGTCGGCCGAAGTCCCGTGAAACGCCGCGGGCGAATCCTGAAACTTCGCATCCGAAAAATTGGCGGCGGCGGTGCCAAAGTTGTTCATTGACCACGAGCCAACATTTTCACCACGCATATCCGCGCCTTCAATCCAGATAAATTTATCGCTCGGCCGGGTAATGGCAGTGCGCTTGCTCAAGTTTCGGGAATCCCCGCGCGCCTCCCCATTCAAAAATGTTGCGCCTGAAAAGCTGTCCCAAGAGTAAGGCCCGTTATAGCCGGCGCTCATCTGCAACTGATAACGTTTGTCACCAGGACAGTGGACGATATCAGGATTCCTGCAATATTGAAACAGCGGACCGCTCACGTTTTTTCTTGGCTGCTGAAACCCCATTTCCGTTAGATATTTCTGCGCCGCCTCGGTATTGGCGGAGACACCGGCCGGCAGGGGGGCCACCAACTCTCCATCGCTCAGTCCGTTGTGCATGTCGGTGCGCCATGGCGCACCGTAACGGGACTCAGCCGTTGAACCGTTATAAGTACTGAGATTGACGTGCAAATCATTATTATCGTCGGCATACATTGTCCAGGCGAGCGCAAGCTGTTTCTCAACATTCAAGCAGGCCGATTGCGCAGCTTTCTGTTTGGCCTTGCTCAACGCCGGCAGTAACATTGCCGCGAGAATGGCGATGATGGCGATGACCACCAGCAGTTCAATCAGCGTGAACGCGGCGCGCTGCGTTTTATTCGCAATGGGAAACATTTTAGCTCTTTGGGCTTTGGGAAGAGCCAGCCAAGGTTACGACGCCCTGGCCGGCTCAGGCTAATTTTTCAGTCCACGCTTAATGCATGGTGCGTCTCAGTGGACCAGAACGCGGAAGAATTTCGCCGCATTGGTCGGGTTGACTTGGAATGGCGAGACGGCACCGGTCTCCACCACCCAAGGTCCGGTCAGGTTCGTTGCCCCCACGAGGGTGCCATAGTTTGCCCAACTCAGGGTGGAAACCCCACCATTGACGGTAGTAGTAATCGTGACCGGGGCAAGGTTCACGGCCTGAAGTTGAATGCCGTTAAAGTCCCATTCAGGACCGCCACTGGGATTGGTATCCACGCCTAAAACCAACCCGCCGTCGGAAACCACTACGTTCGCAAACAGAACTGTATTATCGCCATAGGTAAAAAACTTGTCCTGTAAGTTCAAGAGGCTCTGGCTGACGCCATTGATCGTGAAAGTCGTGCCCGAGGTGCCCGAGGTCCCCCCAGCTCCGTTGATGGCATAAGCCGTCAGGTTATAGGTCCCGTTCGGAACATTGGTGAACAAGAAAGTCGAAGGCGCTGCAACCCCACCCCCGACGTAACGATTGGCGTAAGGATCGAGCAGCGCACTGCCACCAGTACTCGAGATGAGCCAGCTTCCGATGTAATCTACGCACTTGAAGTTGATTCCGCTCGGGGTGACGCCGTCGTCGCAGAGCGTAGTTGTATTGGCAAAGTTCCCACCGGTCAGGGCGTTCCAGAAGGTGCCGTTGCCCAGCACGCCGGGGCCGCTGTAGGCAGTAGTGGGAGCCCCAGGAGCCTGGGAGATGATGGCATAATTAACGGTCCAAATGCCGTTCAACGGGATGGGCGTGAGACTTACCGTCGCCACGCTACTGGTGGCCGAACCATTGGCATTGGCTGCCACCAGGCGATAATCCAGCGCATCCGCAACGGTGGTCTTGATGGAGAGAGCCCCGGAATTGGCACCAGAAATGTGGCTGTCGTTTGCGAGATTATGGAAGGAGCCGCCGGTGCCGCCCTGCCATTGGAAACTCGGCGCCGGATAACCCACGCCATACGCAGACAGGGTCACGGTCTGGCCGGCAAACGTATTAATGGCGGAGGGAGCGGGCTGCTGCGTGATGTTCGGTTTGACGCCGCCACCTTGAGCTGTGAAGTATAGGTTCAGCACCTGATCATCGGAGAGGGCCGAATCAAAGACCGCCACTTCATCAATGGAACCATTGAAAATGCTGTTGTTGTCCGTCGGCTTGCCACCAAGCCAGGTTGTTCCAGTACTGAAGGTTTCGATGCTGTTGGCGGCGGTATTAACCACCCGGGAAACATTTGTACTCGTGCCATCGAAAACACATAGATACAGCGTCGCGTTGGTGGGGGTGACTGCCAGCGCCACGAACGACCAGGTATTGAGGGGGGCGAAAAGACCGGAATGAAAATTGCGGGCGCTGGCGCTGTTGTTCCATAGGTAACCTAGTTCAGCCTGCCCGGTGTTGGAGTCAAGGTTGCCGCCAAAACCCAAGCCAGCCACCGATAGCGGGCTGCTATTGACCAGCAATCCGCCATTTGCTGGTGAAGGCGCGGTGGGATGGATCCAAGCGGTAAACGTCACGTTCGCGCTGCTTAAGTTTAGGGGTGGCACAGTCAATGTTCCATTGGCGGTGCCTTGGGCGAAACCAGCGGCGCCGTTGTCAGATTCAAACCCAACGAACGCCGGGGCTTGCGGGCCAACGATGCCAGCCTTCGTCACGCCGGAGCCGTAGATGGCATTCAAGCCATGACCACTGGCATCATAGGCCTGATAAGTGGCGGCAGTTGGGTCAACCGCCTCATTCAAGCGCCAATAGGCCGTCGGCGATTTGGAAACAACATCATAGGCATATGGCTGGCTCAAAGTTGGCGCTGCCGGATCCGCCTGCACAGTCAGCGTGGCCGGAGTGCTGTTTGAATTGCCCAGTATGTTGGTGGCGACCAGTTGATAGCTGCCGGCATCGGCAAGCTGGACATTGACCAGAGCCAAGGTTCGATTGGTGGTCGCAGTCACCCCGAGACCATTGAAGCCGCTGCCCTTATTTACTTGCCAGCGGTTGGTGATGAGCTGCGTTCCATCGAAAGCAGCCTCGAAGCTCACGGTGCTACCGACGTAGGCGTAAAGGTTCAGCGGAGTCGTATCGCGGGTCAGGAGCGGCGCGGAGGCCGCGTTGACAGTGAGAACCGACGTCAGCGAAGTCACCGCGCCAAAGGAGTTGGCCACGACGCAATCGTAGTTGATCGTATAAGTGGCGCCCTGGTCAGGCGGATTAACCACCAGCGTCGAAGCCGTAGCCCCGGGAAGGTTGAAATAATTGACCCCGTCATTCGTTTGCCATTGATAGGTCATCGCGGTTTGGCTGGCAGCCACCTCAGTCACCGTTACCGGAGACTGGGCATACGCCGGATTGAGGCTGAACGTCGGTGCCGTGGTGATGGGTGTCGGTGGCGTGGCAACAATTTGAAAACCCATCAGTTTTCCGCCCTGCCAATCGCCGTTGGGTTCCTCGGTTACAAGCAATATCGCGTCGTTGGTGAGGCTGTTGAAGACGATGTAGTTTCCACCGGAGGAGGCGTTGGCAATGTTGGTGCAAGTTGAAGCAATTTGCGAGTAAGTGCCATTAAAAGCACCGGTATCTTTGGAGAACATATGCGGCGTCAAGACCGGGCCGGGCACCATATTATACGAGGAAGGATTGCCGCTCGTCACCGACTGAATAAAGTGCTCGCTGGAGCCATACCAGCCATGCCAGCCTTGCACGTAAAGCACGACGGAATAGCTGCCCGCCCCCTTCGCCGCGAGCCACGCCTGGATTCCCCCCACATAGACAAGCGGCTTTTGGCTGCCTTGCGCGCTGTAAACCGAACCGGCCGTGACCGGTCCCGGTGAGTTGCCGCCACCCCAGTCCATCTCATCCATGCCGTCCATCAATTTCGAGTCTGACGTGCCCAGGTTTGCATACGCCCCACTCAAAGCGCACGAAGGCGCATCCCACATAAGGTGCAGCCCCGAATCGGCTCCCGTGTAATCATGGATGCCGGACGTAACGTCACCCCACCGGTCAATGTTATTCCAATTGGTGGTGGCGAAACCAGGCGCGCCGGCTGTTTCAATGGTGGCCCCGGAGGGATCCATCACACTATTAATCAAAGAATTGGGTTGCGTGTTATCAATGCCAGAACCGTCAACCCCATTGAAATTAACGCTGACCGCGATGGGTTGGGCGTGCAAGGCGGCGGCGCTGCTAATGAGCGCCAAAGTGGTTGCGAAAAAATATTGGATTTTTTTCATAAGGCTGAACGGGTTCACGACAGAAGATTGGCAACATCCAAGGTTGGGGTTGGGAACGTTGATTTGGTCATAGATTTTTGATTTGGGACTGAATGAATCCGACGCTTAAGCGAAGCCCGGCCCGCCAACTGACGCTCCGGATTTGCGGTGCCGGGAGCCCACCGATGGCAAGGGGGCTTCGTCTAACTGAGGGGGGTCGCATAGGGGTAGCATCACCCAGCCCGGCCCAGACGTCATGTCGTCAAAACTAACGATGCTGATAAACACCAAACCTAATGTCCCGGTTTTCCGGGCGCCGGAGTCTTAAGTTGCACGGAAAAAATCACCTTTGTCCCCACGCCCGGCACGCTTTGCAACTCGCAGCTTCCGCCGATGGCCGTCAATCGCCGCCGCATGTTTTCCAGCCCGTTGCCGGAAGCTGCGCGGCCTTGAGTCAAGGAAACCGCCGCCACTTTTTCGCCGGCCGCAAAACCGCGCCCGTTGTCCTCGACGCTCAGATCCAACGACTTTTCCTGCACCGCCAGTCGAATGAGTACTTCCGAGGCGCCGGAATGTTTCACCGCGTTGTGCAGCGCCTCCTTGAACGCCAGAAAAACATTATGGCGCACTTCGGAAGTCAAATACCATTCGGGAAATTGCAGCGGTAAATCGAAACGGCAGCGAATAACGACGGTGGCCAGCCAGTCTTGCGCAAATTTTTCCAGATATGACGCCAGGCTTTCCAGGGTGTCGTGACGCGGGCTGACCGCCCAAACTATTTCGTCCATGCTGCGCGTCAATTCGCGCGCGGTGTCGTAGATCTTTTCCAGATCGGCGGCCGCCCGGTCCGGCTGCGCCAGCTCACCGCGCACCGATTCGCTCATCATCGTAATGCGGGTAAGCTGCGCCCCCAAATCGTCGTGGATGTCCTGGGCGATCCGGGAACGCTCGCGCTCAATATCGCGCTGACGCTCGGCGCGTTCGAGCTGGCGCCGCATCCGCCGCCGCGTGTCGAACCAGACTGCGCCGCTGGTCGCCAGCACCGTCACCAGCCCGGCGAAAACCCGGAACCATGTCGTCTGCCAGAAATATGGCAGCACCTCAAACTTCAGGCTGGCACCGGTTTGGTTCCAAACCCCGTCATTGTTGCACGCGATCACCTCGAACGAATAGTTTCCGGGCGGGATGTAATTGTAGGTTGCCACCCGCTTGGCGCCAACAGCCACCCATTCGGTCTCGAAATTGTTCAGCCGGCATTTGAACCGCACTTTTTCTGGTGCGACAAAGCTCAGGCCGTTGTACTCAAATTCAATGCGGTGTCGGCCGGCCGGTATTTTCAGCGGCCCGGCCGCGTGGCCGTCGGCGAATTCCTGATCGTCAACCAGCATCCGCTCGACCCGCACCGGCGGCGGCAGCGGATTCGTTTTGATGCCCGTCGGATCCACGGCGACGAGTCCTTTCGCCGTCGGAAACCACAACCGCCCGTCCGCCGTTTTGCCGCCCGCCAATTGCAGGCCTTCGGAACATTCCAACGTTGGTAATCCGTCGTTAATGCCGTAGGTCAGACAGGGTATTTCAGTAATCTCACCATCGGCGCAGCGGTTCAACTCTTTCTCGCTCACGCGCAGGATGCCACCGTAGGAGCTCATCCAGAAAAATCCGCGTTCATCCGATTCGATGTGCCCAATGACGCTGTTGGGCAAACCTTGTTCGCGGTTGATAACTGAAAATTTTCCGGCCTTGAACCGGTTCAGCCCTCCGCCAAATGTGCCGGCCCATAACACCCCATCCTCCGCAATATGCAGGCACTCGATAAAATCGGACGAAAGCCCGTCCGATTTTTTGAAGCGGCGGAAATTTCCATTTTCGTGACGTATTAGGCCACCGCCCGCCGTACCGAACCACAGCGCGCCCGATTTATCCTGCGCCATGGCGCGCACATCGCCAAACGGCTGGCCGTCGATTTCGCTATACCGCTCGACTTTTCCGTCTTTGTATCGCAGCCCGCCCGCCGTGGTGCCGATCCAAAGTTCATCGCGCAAAAACAGGAGCGCCGGAATCGGGGTTCGCAAATTTTCAAATCCTGGTGCAAAATCAAACGCGGCGCCCTTCTGCTTGAACAATCCTCCGCCCCAGGTGCCCGCCCAAACACTTCCGGCGCTGTCTGCGGCAAGCGACCAAACATAGGGATTACGAACGCCCTGCGCCAAATAGAAATTCGTCCATTCGCCCTTTTGCAGGCGATACAAGCCCGCACCTTCCGTGCCAACCCACAGCGCGCCGTCGGGCGTCGGCAGCATGGAAAGGACGGGCCGGCTTTTCCAGTTGTCCGGCGGTGAAATGGTTGCCAGGTTGCTTGGCCGGATAACCACGAGGCCTCCGCCCGTGCCACACCACAGATTTTTTTCACGATCTTCCCACAATGAAATCACCCAGTCGGAGGGCAATCCGTTTGTGTGGCCAAGGTGCAATGCAGGCGTGTTCGCTTGGCCGGCAAAAAATAGCCACAGCCCGTCTCCTGAAGTGCCGCCTGCCAGCACGCCGGCAGACGCTTCCGCGAAGGTTGCGATGACATCCCATCCCCACGGGGCGGCCCCCAAATTGGCGACCCACTTGCCATCCTTCCATTTACGAATACCACTGTCACAGGCAACCCAAAGTCCGCCATCGCGGCTCGCGGCAATTCCCTGGATATACGGATAGGTTTCGAGGTTGGTTGCACCAAATTCAATGAGCTGCAACTGCCCTTGCCTCAGCAACGACACCCGTCCCTCGCAATCAACCCAAAGCTGACCGCTCACCGAGCGCGTCAGGGCAACCACCCGGGCGATGACTCCGGCCGGGGGGGTCAACACCTGACCGTCCCGCACCCGGGTAAGCTCGCCGGCTTCATTCATCAACCAGACATCTTCCGCTTCGTCCGCCGAGATGGCAAAAATTTTCCCTCCCCGCGCATGCGCGCGGAGCGGCACCGCAGCGAAATGACCGTCCTTGTATTGTGCCACATCGCCGCTTTCCGTGCCAATCCACAACGTGTCGTCGGCCGCTTCAAAGAGGCTCGTAATGCGGCTGCTGCGCAGTTCCGGCGTGTTGTTTTCATCGAAAACCATGAAGCGGATGCCGTCAAACCGCGCCAGTCCGTTGTAGGTGCCGACCCATAAGTATCCGTCGCGCGTCTGCACCACGTCCGTAACCTTGTTTTGCGGCAGCCCTTGCTCCACCTGCCAGGTGCGCGTGTAATAATTCGGCGCCGCCCTCACGGGGAAAAAAATGTTGCCCGCCACCACGCAGACCAGCGCGAACCGGCAAATACTTTTAAGTGCGGCGGCGAGCGGGATCATAACCTCATTTTGTTCGCTGCGCACCAACCGCCGCAAGTAAATTCAATCGCCGCTGCTCGTTCATTTTGACTACAAGACGAAACCGCCCGCCTCCGCCACAATCAGCAGCACAATGGCCGCAAAACCTGCCACTACCAACATGTTTGCGCTGAAGAAAATCATCCCCGTCAGCCAGCCTTGCCTTGCCGCCTCAGGCCTCATCGCCGTCAGGCCGCCGTGCCTCAACGAGCCCGTGGATGTCAGCGAGGCGATCACGGCCGGAAAAATCCCCGCCCTCATCCGCCTGCGGGATGGCACGGTGCCGCCACAAATCGCGCTGGCGCAAAGCACGGCGCAATTGGACTGGTCCAAAAATGAACTGCGCGTTTATGCGAAAGAGGCAACGAAAACACAGGGCCTTGTTTTCCTGCCGGGCGATCTGGCAGCGCATGAATTGAAGCTGACCAAATCGGCCGACAATTTCAAACTGGCCACCGGGCCGGTGAACGGAAAAGTCACGTGGCAAATTTCGATCGTGAGAATTCATTGCGTATGAAGTTTATAAACATCTGGCTGCTCGCCGGGGCGCTGCTCGGCTCACCGCAGTTTTGCCGCGCTGGGAATTACACGAACTTTTCCGTCGCGGTCTATATTCCGATCAACATTGTTCAGAGCTTTGACCAACCGCAAAAACTCCAGGCTGATTGGGATTGCATCAACCGGCAGTTGAAGGTGGACAAAGTCTATATCGAGGTGCAGCGCGACCGGCGGCTGCTGACCGTGGAACAGACCGAACGCGCGAAAAAATTCTTCCTGCATCACGGCGTGCAGGTCGCCGGTGGCATGGCGCTCTCCAACGACAGCATCGGCGGACAGTTCCAATCGTTTTGCTATACCGATCCGCAGGACCGCGCATTCATCAAGCATGCAGCGGAATTTGCCGCGCGACATTTTGATGAAGTCATCCAGGACGATTTCTTTTTCATTACGACCAAAACGGATTCAGACATCGCTGCAAAGGGCAATAAAAGCTGGTCTCAGTTTCGCATGGAACTGACGACCGACGCGGCAAAAAGCCTGCTGGTCGAACCGGCCCGGACCGTCAATCCCAAGGTGAAAATGATCGTAAAATACCCGAACTGGTATGACCATTTTCAGGGCGCGGGATTCGACCTCGAACATGGTCCGAAACTTTTTGATGGCATCTACACCGGCACCGAGACACGCGACCCGGTCCTCACCGACCAGCATTTGCAGCCATACGAGAGCTACCAAATCATCTCATACTTCGAGCATATCGCGCCCGGCCGAAACGGTGGTGGTTGGGTGGATACTTACAGCCTGCGCAATGTAGATCGATACGCCGAGCAGATCTGGGACACAATGTTTGCGAAGGCGCGCGAGATCACCTGCTTCGAATGGTCAGGTCTGACGCAGCCATTTGAAACCGGCGACCGCGCCGCCTGGGAAACGTTGCCAACCAGCTTCAATTTATCCGAAATGACCAATGGCATTCCCGCGCCCACCTGGGCACGCGTTGCCGGCTATTCACTGGCACAAGCAGACAGGTTGGTCGGTCAACTTGGCAATCCCGTCGGCGTTGCCAGCTACAAGCCGTTCCACTCCACCGGCGAAGATTTTTTGCACAATTATTTCGGCATGATTGGCATTCCAATTGACCTGCATCCGTATTTTCCGACGAACGCAAATCTGGTCCTGCTCACCGAGAGTGCCAGGTTTGATCCCGAAATCGTGGCAAAAATCAAAGGCCAGTTGTGCGCCGGCAAAGCCGTCGTTATCACCTCCGGTCTGCTGCATGCCTTACAGGGCAAAGGTATCGAGGACATCGCGGAAGTCCGTTGGTCGGATCGAAAATTTTGCGCGCGCCACTACGCCGGCGGCTACGGTGCGGGCAATTTTTCCACGCTCGACGGCGAAACGAACGCCGATGTGCTGTTCCCCGAAATTGATTTCTTCACGAACGATTCATGGTCGCTCGTGCGGGCCGAGGCCAACGGCAACGGATTCCCGCTGCTGCTGCTGAACCGCTACTCCAAAGGCGTGCTCTATGTCTGGACAATACCAGACAATTTTACCGACCTATACGCGCTGCCACCAACTGTGACTGCCGCCATCAAGAATTATGTCCTCCGCGGATTTCCCGTGCGGGTGGACGGCCCGGCGCAGGTGGCGCTCTTCGCGTACGCCAACGGCGCGCTGATTGTGCAAAATTTTTCAGCTGCGGCGGCCGACGTGAAAATTTCCACGCTGGGAAATTCAACCCGGCTGAAAAATCTGGTCACTGGCGAGATCCTGGCGGGCCAGTTGCCATCGCCCCACGACTGGAACTCGCGGAACGACAACATGGAGGATCGCGTCACCTTCAAGACCCAATTGCCGCCACACAGTTACGCGGCGTTTACCATGGAGAAAATGGCCCGGGCCGGCGCCCGTTGAACAGTTCAGTCCAGCCGGAAGCCGGCCGATCCGGTGGACCATTTGCCCCGCCTGCGGTTTGTGGTCGCCTGACAAAATCGTGTCGCTGTCAATCCCCCTCCCATCGTTACTTTTGACGACAAGAGCCCTGCCGTGGATTAGGCTAGTCTTCCTCAATTCACCATGATGATGAAATACTGGTTCACGCTTCGCCCGCCCGGCAAATTCCTCGTCGCTGGCGGCCTGCTTCTGGCGGCCGCGGTGAAGGCGATTTCAGGCTCCACGTCGAACGGACTGCCGGAACGAGTTATTTCCGCCGACCTTCAACAAACGAACGGTCCGCTCAACACGATGTTCAAATTCTGCGTCGGCGCGGGCCGCGCGAACGAAGGTTTGCGCGCCGACTGGCAACGGCAACTTACCATCGCGCGGCGGGAATGCGGCTTTGAATACATCCGCATGCACGGTTTGTTTGCGGATGACATGGGCGTTTATCGCGATTACAACGGCAAACCCGAATATAACTGGCAATACATCGACGAACTTTATGATTTTCTCCACCGCATCGGCATGAAACCGTTTGTCGAACTGGGCTTCATGCCAAACGGATTGGCCAGCGGTTCCAAGACGATCTTTTGGTGGAAGGGCAATGTGACGCCGCCCCGCGACCTGACCAAATGGGCCGATTTCATCCGCGCCTTTGTCCGGCACGAACAGGAGCGCTATGGCGACGCCGAGGTGCGCACGTGGTATTTCGAGGTCTGGAACGAACCGAACCTCGCGGACGGTTTTTGGGCCGGCACACAGCAACAGTATTTTGATCTCTATGCCGCGACCGCCCGCGCCATCAAGAGCGTTTCCTCCGGTTACAAAGTGGGAGGCCCGGGAACAGCGGGCTGCGGCTGGATAACCGAGTTCCTGCATTTCTGCGACACGAACCACGCGCCGGTGGATTTCGTTTCCACGCACACCTACGGCGTGGAAAGCGGTTATCTGGACGAAACCGCCACCCACGGCACGGCGCTTTCCCGCAACCCGAACTCCATTTTCGGCGAAGTAAAACAAGTTCGTCAGCAGATTTCCGATTCAGCGCTCCCCAAGCTGGAACTGCACTTCACCGAATGGAGCAGTTCCTATACTCCGGCGGATCCGTTTCACGACAGCTATCACAGCGCGGCTTACATTTTGGACAAACTCAAGCAATGCGGCGACGCCGCGCAATCCATGTCCTACTGGACGTTCACAGACATCTTCGAGGAATCCGGCCCGCGCTGGGAAGCTTTTCACGGTGGTTTCGGACTCTTGAATTATCAGGACATCAAAAAGCCGGCCTTTTACGCTTATCAATTTTTGAACCGGCTCGGCCCAACCGAATTGAAGAACAGCGATCTGTCGTCGTGGATTTGCACCGACAAAGACGGCGGCGTGCAGGCGTTGGTATGGGATTTCACCAACACCTTTCCCGGCAAGAACATGATCAATCAGGTTTTTTACAAGCGCGATTTGCCGGCACAGCTCAAAAACAAGGTCACGCTGAACCTGTGTCATATTGCGAAAGGCAGATACACCGTCGAGACTTACCAAGTCGGCTACCGCGTCAACGACGCCTACGCCACCTATCGAGATTTGGGTTCGCCGGCACAACTGACGAAAGCGCAGGTCACCGAAATCAAATCGCAAAGTAGCGGCGCGCCCCTGGCAGTCCACACTGTAAAAATTGGCCGTGACGGAAAATTTTCGCAGCAGTTCGACCTTCGTGAAAACGAAGCCGTACTAGTCACGCTCAGGCCACAGCGATAAGATCACTCCGACTCAACCTTGCAATGGTGGCATTTGCACCCGTATTTCCGCGAACCGGCAGCTAACCCGACTTTCGCAACTGGCAGGTGATTCCAACTTTTTTTAGCTGGTGAGCAGCGAATTTCCCTGCCAATCGGGGTCTGCTTTTTCCAAAAGCGGTTTGGTGCAGACCCACCCTGTTCCCGGACGGGCGCGGAGTTTGGGAGTGTGGTCGGTGCATGGCCAAGCCATTTTTGCAATGTCATCACCGGTTCAAAAACGGGAAGGATCATTGCTAGTCAGGCATGTCAATAGTATCTGATGGCCTCTATTTTAAGGTTGTCTTAATCTTAGAGCATTGACAGAAAAGATGTAGCGCTGGGCGGCGAGGATTTTTGCCCTTGGGCGAGGCTTCGGCGAAGGCGCAGGTTCCACAAACCCTGTAACTGAGCCGAAACGAAGCCCAAGGGCAAAAAGACCGCCGTCTCTCAGACCTCAGCCCAGCGCTACAGCTTTGATGGAAATGCTCTAATTGTAAAATCGGGATTCACATTATTTCCCCAATTCAACATCCGTGACGAAATAAACGCTAAAACTGGAAGGGAGGCGAGGGTCGGTTTTCAACCACCGCCTAAAAAGAGCAAAACGACGTAAGTCGTTATCGGCAAGTGTAGTAATCGGACGATCCACGGCAGATGCACTACAAATTTGATCTAGTCAGCCTGCCAAAAAATTGATCCCGGGCCGTATTTAAAAACTGCTTGCGATGAAAAATCTTGCCTTTGGATTCTCAGCAGGCATCATTGCAAACGTTGGTTTTACTCGGCATCGCAACAAATGCCGACGAAATCAATTTAGTGAAGTGCAATGTCGGTTTTTAGAGAGAACTGGTTGGTTTTAGTCGACTTTTGTGTCCCCGGGGGGCAATGGTCAGAGTAAATACAACCAACTTTTCAAGTGCTTGGTTATCAAGCCCACGTGGCGGAATTGGCAGACGCGCTAGATTCAGGTTCTAGTGAGTAACATCATACAGGTTCAAGTCCTGTCGTGGGCACCACCTTCTTCATCAGTAAAAACAAGCGCTAAAACAAGCGCTGTTTGCAAGTGCTTCCAGCAGTGGCAACCTTGGATTCGTTTTTTTTCTCCTCACCCGGTTGCCGTTTTTATGCCCCCCCGGCCTCATAACTCGACCGCGTCGCCGCTCGTGCAGGCACAATCAGCCCGGCAAAACCCTATTGCCCGCGCTTGTGGCCTTGGGTTTCCTGCTGAATAAAACGGTTGGTTGCCGGCCCCCGGGCGGTTTGCAGTGCCCCACAACTTCTCCACCTTCGCTGCAATTCGACACCCAGTTTTAACAATTTTTCGCTCGCGAAATTCCCCCGGCTGGCGTAATTAATGCCCCATTAGGAACGGGTAATCCCATGATTGTTTTTCTCAACGGACATTTTTTGCCGGAAACCGACGCGTTTGTGCCTTTAAACGACCGTGGGTTTCTGCTGGGCGACGGCTTGTTTGAAACACTGCGCGTCGCCCAGGGCCGGCCCTTTCGCATGGCCCAGCATCTGGAACGCCTGGTGCGGGGCGCCGAGTTTTTGAAAATCCGGCTGCCCCACACTCCCAAGGAACTGCAGCAGTTCGCTGCTGAACTCATCGAAAAAAATCACCTCACCGAGGCGGTGCTGCGCGTCACCTTGACCCGTGGCCCCGGCCAGCGCGGCTATTCCACCAAGGGCGCCGACCGGCCCACGCTGGCGATCACCGCCCAGCCGTTACTGCCGCCGCCTCCCGACGAGCCCGTGCAGTGGAGCCTGATCACTTCCTCCTTCCGCATTCCCGCGAGCGATGCGTTGTCATCCTTCAAGACCACCAGCAAGGTCTGGAATGTGCTGGCGCGCGCCGAGGCGGAAGCGCAGGGCGCGGATGAGGCCCTGCTCGTCAATACCAACGGCGAGGTGGCCGAGACCGCGGGCGGCAATGTTTTTTGGATTTATAACGAACAAATTTGCACCGTGCCGACCGGGCGCGGCGTGCTGCCCGGGATCACCCGGGCCGTGGTGCTGGAAATCTGCCAGTCCCTGGGGCTGGAAACCAACAAGTGCGTCATCAAGCCGGACCGGCTCCGCAAGGCGGCCGGCATGTTTGTGACCCAGAGTGCGCTCGGCATCGTGCCGGTCGTTTCCTTCGATGGACTGCCGATGGCACCATCGCCGTTGACCGATCAAATCAGCAGCGCCTACAACGCGATGTTGCTGCGTGAATAATATTCATTGCCAGGATTAGTAATCAGCGAATCGCTTCCCGCCCCTTGAAATGCGTGCCCTTTTGGGCGTATGGTGCTTTGGCGGCAAGCCCTGAAGTGCCTATGAATAACGCCTATTTAAACCAGTGCATTTCCTTCATTAACAGCCAGACCGTGGTGCCGGCGGGCCGGCCTGCTGCCATGCAGGTTCGCCGGGCGGTCACCATTTCCCGTCAGACCGGTTGCGGCGGCCTGATCGTGGCGGAAAAGCTGGCCAAATTTTTACAGGCCCGTGCGCCGCGCGAGGACGTCGCCTGGACGGTGTTCGACCGGGAACTCATGGACAAGGTGCTGGCCGATCATCACCTGCCGCAATATCTGGCCAAATTTCTGCCGGAAGACCGCATGTCGCGGATTGAAGACACCTTGGCCGATATCTTTGGCGTGCATCCCACCGCCGAAACCATGGTCCAGCAAACGGCCGAGACCATCCTGCAGCTCGCGGAACTGGGCAACGCCATCCTGATCGGTCGCGCCGGAAATATCGTCACCGCGAAGCTGCCGAACGTGCTGCACGTCCGGCTGGTGGCTTCGCTGGAAGACCGGATTGCTCGAATTTGCCGGGATTATGGCAATACGCCGGCGGGCGCCCGCAAGTTCTGTCTCGAGGAAGACCAGGCGCGTGCCCGGTATGTGAAAACGTATTTCAAAGCCGATATTGCCGATCCGCTCCTGTATCACTTGGTCCTCAACACCAGTCGGATGGATTACGACCACGTCGCGCAGCTGATTGGCGAAGCCATGCTGCGTCAGGTCGTTTGAGTTCGCGCTTGGGTTGCGCGGGTTGGTGTGGCTAAATGGCCGCGTGCCAGTTTTGGAAACAAAATCGTCGTCCAAGGGACGCAGCCCGGGCGGGGATTTTCTCGCCGTGCTGCTCCTGTTGGGCGTTCTGGGCGGGCTCGGCTGGCTCTGGTGGCGGCAAAAGCATCCGCCGTCCCCGGCCAAATCGCCTCTTTTGGCGCACGTGGTGGAGCGCCCCCGACCTGTTCCCCCGGTGGTTCATCCTCTGCCCGAAAATCCTGTCCCGGTCGTGCGGCCGGTGCCAACCCCGGCTCCCCTTGCCGCGCCCCCAGTGGAAAAACCAAAGCCGCTGGTGCCCGTTGCGCCCGTGGCCGTTCCGGTCATTCCCCCCGAGCACGCGCCCGCGCCAGTGTCCACCTCCGTCCCGCTCACCGACCTTTCCCGGCCGGTGCGTACCCCCTTTGAGGCGCAAATTGCCCTGGCCCGCCGCGCGATTTCGCCCGGACCTGTTGACGGGGCCAACGGTTCCCAAACCCGGGCGGCGCTCCTGGCGTTCCAGCGCGCCGCCGGGCTGTTCGCCTCCGGGGTGCTGGATACCAACACCCGGACCGCCCTCACGTTCGACGGGCCGTCGCTCGTCAATTATATCGTGACGACGAATGACCTTGCCCGCTTGCAGCCGCTCGGCAAAACCTGGCTCGCCAAGTCGGCGCAGTCGGCGTTGGACTACGAAACCATCTTGGAACTGCTTGCGGAAAAGGCCCATGCGCATCCGCTGCAAATCCAGAAGCTCAATCCCGGCTTGAACTGGACCAATGTCGTTGCCGGCACGCTGGTGAAGCTGCCGGACGTCGCCTACCCGGAGCCGGAGGGCAAGGCCACGCGCGTGGTCATTCACCTCGCCGAAAAATATCTGGAGGCGTTTGATGCCGGAACCAATTTGTTGTTGCATTGCCCTTGCAGCATCGCCGCGCGCGTCGAAAAACGGCCGGTGGGTGAATTGCATGTCGCCGTCGTGGCCCCGCATCCGAACTACACCTTCGACCCGGCGGTGTTTCCCGAATCGCCGGAGGCGCAGGCCATCGGGCGCAAGCTGATCCTGCCGCCGGGGCCGAATAATCCCGTGGGCGTCGCGTGGATCGGCCTGGACAAGCCCGGCTACGGCATGCACGGCACGCCCGCCCCCGAACAGGTGGGCCGCACCGAATCACACGGGTGTTTCCGGCTGGCGAATTGGGATGCGGAATATCTCGTGAAGCTCGTCTGGGTTGGCCTGCCGGTCGAAGTCGTGCCTTGAGCGTAAGGCAGAGCAGGGGGGGGGCACAATCCTGCGTCGGCACTGGGCACCGGGCGCAGCTTGAGACTGTCGCCTCGAGGTAAAATGTCCTCCGTGTGCCGTCCCCCCGTGTGCCATTCGGTTGTCGCGAAGCGACCTGGGATTTTAGCCAGACACGCCAGTGTCTGGAACCCGCCCTCAATTTTAAATTTGTCCCAGCGGGACAAAGGGAAGCCTACGAAAGGTTACCTTTCCAACCTCGAGAGGGTTAGGGAGAGAATTCTCCCAACCGTAATAGTTCGCGCTTTGAACCCCTGCAACCTCGAAATGCGCAAGTTGTTGATAATCAATTGGTCGATTTTGAGGTTCATGGAAAGGGACCAAGTTTCCCCGCCGTCGCTTCCCGCCGCGCTCCCAGACGCTCCGCCTTAGCCCGGCTTGTGACGCCGCGCGCCAGCGTCTTGGAGTGCGGCGGCCCTCCGCCGCTTTGGCCGCGGCAAACGCTCACCCGATCCCTGCGCCAACCGGTGTGTCACCCGCGTGCCAAGGCTTTTTTTCGTCCCACCGGGACACCCGAAAATAGCCCGGCGTTTCAACGCCGGGACACGTTACAAAATTGAAACCAGTCCCGGCGGGACGGCTGAACCGGAGTTTGTTCCCCGGCATGTTCCCTCGCCCTGTCCAAGCTTCGCGTTCTTGTTGTTAAAATTCCCTGTCCGTGGTTAACTTGACTGCCGCGCTCCCAGACGCTCCGCCTTAGCCCGGCTTGTGACGCCGCGCGCCAGCGTCTTGGAGTGCGGCGGCCCTCCGCCATTGGCCTCCGAACAATGGTGTGACGAGCGCGTGCCCTTCCCCGGACCGCGAGTTGTCCCAACTCGCAGCGCGTGGCCAATCCGTGCGCACGGCACAATCCCAACCCCGCTATCCCGCTCTGCGCTGCGTCATCCACCCTCCGTCGATAATGATTTCCTCCCGCGCCCCGCGAACCCGCCAGCGCCGGGTAACGCCCCCAAAAACCTCATCAACCCTGCCAAGGTTGCAGACCACACCGTCGTAGCGCCGACTGGCAGTCGGCTGTATCGCGGGCTGGCAGCCCGCCTGCCGGCTATTGGCACGCCCCGCACCGTCTCCCCGCCACCCGTCCGGCGAAAAATGGGTCCGTTCTTTACTTGATACACTTTCCGAAAGCTGGCCATGGCCATGCTGGCGGACCGCGGAATAAACTGCCGCCCCGGAGCGCCCCCCGGCCGCTGACAACCGCGCTCGTCCTCTGAAGGTTATCCCGCCGTCCTCCCATTACACCAAGCACCATGCTCAGCTGCACCTGGCGCGTCTACGCCTCGCGTTGACAACTTCCCCGCCCTGCGACATTCTGCCCGGATGGCAAAACCTGCATTAGGACGTGGTCTGGGCGCATTGTTGAGCGGAAATCCACCGCCCACGCCTGCCCCTGCGCCCACGGCCCCGGCTCCCGCCGGGTCGGCCGCCGTCACCGCTGCGGTGCCGCCGCCGGCGCTCGACAACCGTGACCGCGTCCAGCGCGTGCCGCTGGACCGGATCCGCCCTTCCGCGCTGCAGCCGCGCAAGGAATTTGCCGCCGAAGCGTTGCAGGAACTGGCCGATTCCATCCGCGAACAGGGCATTGTCCAGCCGCTCATCGTGCGCGAACGCGACGGGTTTTTCGAACTCATCGCCGGCGAACGCCGCTGGCGCGCCTCGCAGCTGTTGAATTTGCCGGAAGTGCCGGTCATCGTGCGCGAGGCGGATGACCGCTCCGTCCTGGAACTCGCGCTCATCGAAAATTTACAGCGCGAAAACCTGAACGCCTTGGAAGAGGCGCTCGGTTATGCCCAGTTGGCGGAACAGTTCCGGCTCACGCAGGAAGACATCGCCCGGAAGGTCGGCAAAAGCCGCGCGGCGGTGGCCAATGCCACCCGCTTGCTGAAACTGCCCTTGAGCGTCCAGGCGTTTATCCGCGAAGGCCGGCTGTCCGTCGGCCACGCCAAGGTCATTCTCGGACTGGCCGTTGAGGCGGACCAGCACCACGCCGCCGAACGGATCATCAAGGAAGGCTTGAACGTGCGGCAGACGGAAGGCCTGGTGGCCAAGCTGCAACAGCGCGGCCAGAAGCCGGTCCATGAGAGCAGTACGGCACCCGCCCGGACTCCGGCGGATGCCAATCTGGCCCGGCTCGAAGACAAGCTCCGCGACAAGTTTGGCACCAAGGTGCACTTGAAATACGCCAACGGCAAAGGCGCGCTCGAAGTTTCTTTTTACAGCGATGACGAATTGCAACGCGTTTTGGAAATCCTCAACATCTCAGCCGACTAGTTCTCCATGATTCTCGAAATTGTCAAATACGGCCAGCCGGTCCTGCGTCAAAAAGGCGCGCGGATTGAAACCATCACGCCGGAAATCAAAAAACTCATCGTCAACATGTTCGAGACGATGGAGGAAAACCACGGCGTCGGCCTCGCCGCCCAGCAGGTGGGCGTGGCGAAGCAGCTCACCGTCATCGACGTGCGCGCCATCACCGACCGCCCCTCCACGCTGGAACTGGACGGTCAGCCCGCCGAGGTGGACAGCATCATGCCCCTGGTGCTGATCAATCCGGAAGTGACGCCCGTCGGCGAGCCCGTGACGGGCGGCGAAGGCTGCCTCAGTTTTCCCGAGATTTTTGCGGAAATTTCCCGTCCCGGCACCGTGGATGTCAAGGCGCTGGATGCCAAGGGCAAACCCATCACCTTCCGCTGTGGCGGCCTGCTCGCCCGCGCCGTGCAGCACGAGACCGATCACTTGAACGGCCTGCTCTTCATCGACCGGATGGACAAGAAGACCAAGGCGGAATTGCAGCCGGAACTGGACTATTTGCAGGCGGAGACCAAGGCGGCGTTAAAAAAGAAGTAGCCCGGCTGAAGCCCGCCCGGCCGCAAGGTCAGCTTGCGCCCGTCAGACCACGGTGTCCGTCCAGTTGCTTGCGGATGGTGCCGAGCAGCTGGATGGGCGTAAATGGTTTCTGGAGAAAGTTTTCGTTGTTGTGCAGGCTCAGCCCTTCGCCGGCAAAATCGGCGCTGTAGCCGCTGGTGTAAATAACTTTGAGCTGCGGTTC
>Ga0302323_100001303_pt1 | contig 20148 bp, 13 predicted proteins | sample Fen_T0_3_FD_201950 | JGI IMG/M metagenome (GOLD analysis project Ga0302323, IMG submission 201950) | Peat permafrost microbial communities from Stordalen Mire near Abisko, Sweden - Fen_T0_3 | ecosystem: Environmental > Terrestrial > Soil > Wetlands > Permafrost | place: Sweden: Abisko... | reverse complement strand
ACCGTAATGTAGTTCAGGATAAATAACCCCGCCATTACCTTCACCTCCAATTACAGCACCTCTTTTTTTCATCTCTTCCACAACGTTTACTTCACCCACAGAGGCTGAGAAGTGCTTGCAGCCGTAGCCCGAAGTTATATCTTTAAGAGCTTTAGTTGAAGAAAGATTAGAGACAGTATTTCCCGGAGTATTTTTAAGAATATAATCTGAAACCGCGACAAGTGTATATTCTTCTCCAAACATAGTCCCATCTTCACATACTATCGCCAGACGGTCAACATCGGGGTCAACAACAAAACCGATATCAGCTTTCCCCTTAACCACAAACTCTGAAATATCCTTAAGGTTTTCAGGCAATGGTTCTGGATTATGTGCAAAATTACCATCGGGAATTGTATTAAGTTCAATGACTTTCCCCACTCCGAGAGATCTTAGCAGTTGTGGCAGAATTATTCCTCCAACTGAATTGACACAATCTATGGCAACAGTAAATTCTGCATTTTTAATAGCTTTTATGTCAACAAGATTAAGGGCAAGAATCAGATCAATATGCTTCTTCCCCCATGTGTCATCCTGCTCAAGCGATCCGGTAAAATCATTCGAAATAAAATCAAAATCTTCACTGGCAGCTATTTCCAGAACTTTCATCCCATCCAGGGCTGATAAAAATTCTCCCTTCTCATTAAGCAATTTTAAAGCATTCCACTCTGCAGGATTATGGCTTGCAGTAATAATAATTCCTCCATCAGCGTATGTTCCGGTTACTGCCAGCTCCACAGTGGGGGTTGTTGCCATTCCCAGATCAATAACATTTATACCCAGGCTTCGTAAAGTAGTAGTCACCAGGTTATTTACCATTATTCCCGATTTGCGGGCATCACGACCGACCACAACTTTAAGCCGGGTCTTTTTATGTCTCAGCTGAGCCCATATACCGTAAGCGGCCGCAAATTTTACAATGTCGATTGGAGTCAGGTTTTCTCCGGGTTTTCCACCTATAGTTCCCCGGATACCTGAAATTGATTTTATCAGTGCCATATCAATGAGGTTTTCAGTATTACAAAGGTGCAAAAAAATCACCAAATCATAATATCGCCAAATAATTGTACCTTTGCACGCTGATAATTAATTGATATGGAGAACCGAAAAGCTGCTGGCAGGCCTGTAAGAAAATATGAAAAAGAGATTACTCTTCTCAGACTAAACAGGTTCATAGCTAACAGCGGTGTTTGTTCAAGAAGAGATGCGGATGAACATATAAAGAACGGACTCATATCAGTAAATGGTCACATTGTAACAGACATGTGAAAAAAGTTCAGTTACGATGATGATGTCAGATATAAAAATAAAAGACTCTCGGCTGAAAAAAAGGTATACATACTCATGAATAAGCCAAAAGATTATGTTACAACAGTTGAAGATCCTCATGCTGAGCATACTGTTCTTGAGCTAATAGGTGACAGCTGTCGTGAAAGAGTCTATCCTGTCGGACGACTTGATAAGGCAACAACAGGAGTCCTGCTGCTCACTAACGACGGCGATTTGGCAGGAAAACTCACTCACCCAAAGTATAAAAGAAGAAAGATATATCATGTCTTTCTCGATAACCCCGTAACCAAAAACGACCTTTTCAAGCTGACTGAAGGAATCGAGCTGGATGGAATGACAATTGTTGCTGATGCGGTATCTTATGCCGATCCTGATGATAAAACCCAGATAGGGATAGAGCTTCACTCCGGACAAAACAGAGTCATTCGCAGGATGTTCGAAACACTAGGCTATAAAGTTAAAAAACTCGACCGGGTATACTTTGCCGGACTTACCAAAAAAAATGTACAGAGGGGCAAATGGCGATATCTTAACGACAAGGAAGTAAGTATGCTGAAACGGGGAATTTTTTAATTATTCAAGATGAGTCACAGATCAGGTTTTGTAAATATTCTTGGAAATCCTAATGTCGGGAAGTCTACTATTATGAATGCTCTTGTCGGCGAAAGACTTTCTATTATTACTTCGAAGGCTCAGACTACACGTCACAGAATAATGGGAATTGTCAACGGTGAAGATTTTCAGATTGTCTACTCAGATACTCCGGGGATACTCAGACCTCAGTATAAGCTTCAGGAGACAATGATGAACTTAGTAGACTCAGCCCTTTATGATGCCGACATGATACTCTACGTTACTGATGTACTGGAACGTACCGCAAACGAAGGAGAATATATTGATAAGATAAAGGAATCGGGAATACCTGTAATTATAGCTGTAAACAAGGTTGATCTTACAAATCAGGATGATCTGGAAAAAGTTGTTGAAGCATGGCATACTGCTTTTCCTGATTCACCGGTTCTCCCGGTTTCGGGACTTAAGAAATTTAATCTCGATTCTCTTTTAAATGCAATTCTGGCAAAACTTCCCGAGAGTCCGCCATATTTTCCGAAAGATCAGCTTACCGATAAATATGAGCGGTTTTTTGCATCAGAAATAATCCGCGAGAAAATTCTTATAAACTATAAGAAAGAGATCCCCTATTCTGTTGAGATTGAGATCGAAGAATTTAAAGATGAAAAAAATATCCTTAAAATAAGGGCATTGATTCACGTAACCCGCGACAGCCAGAAGGGTATTATCATAGGCCACAAGGGATCAATGCTAAAAAGAGTAGGTACTGAAGCCAGACATGATATGGAGGATTTTTTTAAAAAGAAGATTTTTCTTGAGTTATACGTAAAGGTTACAAAGGACTGGAGAGATAAACCACTGGCGCTTAAAAGATTTGGTTATCAATAAGATTTATTTTAAAATATTTTATGAGTAGAATAGTTGCAATAGTAGGAAGACCAAATGTTGGGAAATCGACACTTTTCAACAGGCTTACTGATTCAAGGGAAGCTATAGTTGATGAAGTAAGCGGAGTTACCCGCGACCGCAACTATGGAGTATCGAACTGGAATGGAATGGATTTTTCAGTAATCGATACAGGAGGATATGTTCAGAACTCTGATGACATATTTGAAGAAGAGATAAATAAACAGGTTTTACTTGCCATTGAAGAATCGGATCTCATAATATTTATGGTAGATGTTACTTGTGGTATTCATGAACTGGATACATCAGTTGCAGCAATGCTGAGAAGAGTAGATAAAAAAGTATTGCTCGCTGTGAACAAGGTTGATAATGGTGAAAGACTCATGGATGCCAATGAATTCTACAACCTGGGACTCGGGGATTATTTTCCGTTAAGTTCCATGAATGGTAGTGGCACCGGTGAACTGCTCGATGAGGTAGTAAAAAATCTACCGGCAGAAGAGCCCGGGTTAATGCCCGAACTTCCAAGGATTGCAATCGTCGGAAGACCAAATGTCGGGAAATCATCACTTGTAAACTCACTTCTCGGTGAGGAAAGAAATATTGTCACACCGGTTGCCGGAACTACCCGTGATTCAATATACACAAGGTATAACAAATTTCAGCACGATTTTCTTCTTGTTGACACTGCAGGTCTGCGTAAGAAAGGAAAGGTAAGTGAAGATATCGAGTTTTATTCTGTGATGAGGGCTGTAAAAACCATTGAGAATTCAGATATTTGTCTTCTACTTATTGATGCGACAAGGGGAATTGAGTCGCAGGATCTTAATATAATGTCGCTGATTCAAAAGAATAACAAAGGCATGATAGTTCTTGTTAATAAATGGGATCTGATTGAAAAAGAAAACAACACAACTGTTCTGTTTGAAAATGACATAAAAGAAAAAACAGCTCCTTTCACTGATTATCCAATTCTCTTTATTTCAGCAACTAATAAGCAGCGGATTCATAAAGTGCTTGAGCTGGTTGAACAGGTAAATCAGAACAGGAACAGGAAGATCAGTACTTCAGAATTAAATGAGGTAATGTTACAGGTAGTTAAGAACAATCCTCCCCCGGCATTAAAAGGGAAATATGTTAAGATCAAATATGTGACTCAGCTTCCAATTTATACACCGGCTTTTGCGTTCTTTTGTAACCTTCCTCAATATGTGAAAGATCCCTATAAAAGGTATCTTGAGAACAGGATGAGAGAAAAATTTGAGTTTACCGGGGTTCCGATTAGGATATTTTTCAGAAAAAAATGATCAAATTTGGTGTGGTTTTTGTTTGTAAAATATAATTGACTTAAAAACCATGAGAAAAACTAGATATCTGTCTTTAGTAATAATTAGTCTCTTCTTTCTGAATTCATGCAAGAAAGTTGAACAATTGCCGGCGGTACCTCATATCGAATATACCAGCTTCACCATTTTTGACACAACAGATATTCTGGGCAATATTTCAAAGGGGGGGCGACTTAAGTTCCATTTTGAAGACGGGGATGGCGACCTTGGCCTTGATGCTCCTTCTCCTAATTCGACTCAGACTGATTCCACGAATTTATTCTTCACGCTTTTCAGAAAAGAGGGAGGTGTTATGGTAGCTGCTCCGGATAATGATCCTTTAAAACCTTCGCCATACAGAATACCTTATATGGAGAGGTTAGGTCAGAATAAAATACTTAAAGGGACAATCTCGGTAACTTTTCTTTACCTGTTTTATTCTACCGCAGATACAATCAGATATGATTTCTATATAAAAGACAGGGCCCTGAATGAGAGCAATGTTGTTTCCACTAATGAAATTGAGCTGGCTGTAAACAATACTTATAAATAGCTTTTTCAGACTTTCACTCCCATCAACAGAACATCATCAACCTGGTCGTAGGAACCTTTCCAGTCGAAGTAGAATTTCGCCATGGCGCTCTTCTGATCATCCATTGGCAATTTTGATATCTGTTCAATCATTCGCTTTAGCCTTGCTATTTTTAGCTTTTTGCCATCGGGTCCTCCAAATTGATCGGGTAATCCGTCAGAGAACAGGTAGACTGTATCACCCTCTTTGAGGTAGTATTCCTGATCATCGAAGAATTTCTCAATCACCGATTCACCTCCCACCGATGATCTGTTACCTTTAATATAGAATGGTTCACCATCGAGTACAAGAATAACGGGGCGCATGGCAGACGCGAACCTGATATGGCGTGTTGAAATAATAAATTCGCAAACCACCATATCCATTCCGTCATTTGAGACACCTAATTCCACGTTCTGGTTAAGCGTTGAGAAAATCTGTTTATCAAGAAGACTAAGAATTTCAGAGGGTTTTGAAATTCTCTTTCTGGTAACAATATCCTGAAGAAGTGTAGAGCCTATCATTGACATGAATGCACCTGGTACTCCATGCCCTGTAGAATCGGCACATACCAGAATAAACTTGTCTTCTTCAAGTTTATCGAACCAGTAAAAATCACCACTCACGATATCCCTGGGATGGAACAGGATAAATGCATCTTTAAATGTGTCTTTTAATTTGTTAATATCGGGTAAAATGCTGGTTTGTATCCTTTTAGCATAGTTTATACTATCTGTTATCTCGATGTTCTGAAGTTCAATTTCTCCTTTCTGCTTCATTACAACACTTGTCCTGGCCTCAAGTTCTTTCTCAAGGTAATCCTGAATCTTCTTCTGCGATTTTTCCCTTTCCCTGATTATCAGAACCACAATACCTGTCAGAACACCTATTTCTAACAGGATTGCCCACCAGGTTCTATAGAAAGGTTTTTTTATTAAAATATTGAACGATACGGGAGGTCCCTGTGATAATCCATCTTCATTCACAGATATCAGACTGAATTTGTATTTGCCATCGCTAAGACTGTACAATGCATCTCTCGTGGTACTCATTTTACTCCAGTCAAGATCGAAATTATTGAGAATAGTACTGTAGTATACTTTATCCGGTTGGCTGAAGTTAATGCCTGAATAATAAATTTTGATCTTATACTTTTTATAGGGTAGCACGAATGATGGCTGATAAGGATAAGTCACATCATTAATCTCTATTCCATTGATATTACTAAATGGACCAATTATTTTCTTGTTTTCCTTTACCCGGTCATATATTATTAAACCTTCAGTCGTCCCGATAAATATTTTTTTGTCGGCCGACTCAAACATACCCTCTGAATTACATACTCCTCCTTTTGCAAAATCGGTACCAAAGATTTTAACTGTTCCGGTCCGTGTATTAAGCCGAGAAAATCCCTTGTTGTGACCAACCCAGATATTGTTGTCTTTATCACCGAGAATACTGTAACAATAATTAGACATTAAATCATTAGCTCTGCTAATTCCTGATACTGAATCATTACGAAATTTGAATATACCATTTCCGTCGGTTGCACACCATATCGCTCCATCACTGGTTTGTGAGAAGGAGAGTATCCGGTTCCTGGTGCTTCCCGACATATTAGCTTTTCCTGTCGTAATATTAAAATCACCGTCAATCTTATATAACTTATCACTCTCGGTACCAATATAAGTCACTCCTTCCCTGGTAAGTAAGATCTTATTAATACTGTTATGAGGAAGTCCGTTATTTATATCAAATTTCTTCTCTGTGTTCCCCTTTTTATCAAGAACAATAACACCATTAGTTGTTGCCAGCCAAATGTTCTTGCTATCTATTTCAATATCTCTGATATCATCAGCTCCTGAATCGCCTGATCTGTAAAATCGTTTTATCGAACCTGCAATATTCCTGACAAATAATCCGTTTCCTCCGGTTCCTATCCAAAGGTTCTTTTCATTGTCAAGATAAAAAGACTTTATCTCATATTGTCCAATCTGTTTTGTAAGATCCGTGAAAGAGAGAGACTTACCAGAAATTGGATCAAAAATATGGAATCCGGTTGGTGTGCCAAGAACATAATTATTATCAATATTTTTGATAAAAATTATATTGTTTTCCTGTGAATCCTTCCCGGGGGAATAATAACCTAATGAATAGGATGCCAGCATAGAGATCCCCTCACCGTATAATCCAAACCAATAATTCCCTTCAATATCTTGAAATACAGTTTTAACATCATTACCGGTAAGCCCCGAGTTGATATCATAGAATTTCAAAGATTTCACCTGTTCAGAATTGGCAGTCAGATCAAACTGAATTACTCCCGAACCTGAAGTGGAAATCCATAATGATCCCTCTGTGCCCTCGGTAATAGATTGAACTTTCAGGGAATTAAATTCCGGATGGTTGGGAAGGCGTGTCAGATCATCACCTTTATCAGATATTTTCAATTGAAATAACCCATAGTCATCAGTCCCTATAATAAATCTGGAACCATCACCGGCCTTATGAATTGATGTTATACCATAAGAATCCAATCCTTTAATCACTCTGATTACAGATACTGAATCTTTCTCCAGCCTGCAAACCATAAGATTCTCCTGGGTGCCAATAAGCAAATTCCCTGAATTTGTGAAAGAAGCCGAAAAGAATGCAGGTTCAACAGAGATGGAATACTGATGTACTTCTTCCGGTTTTAAGGGATTAATTGAATAAATGGCTTTACCCTGTGGTATAACATAAATCAGACTATCAGGTCCTTCAATAATTTCGCTTATGCTTTTTGTATTAGAAATAGGAACAACGATCAATTTATTCTCCTTCTCATATAAAACCGCTCCATCACTGCAACCGAACCATAGTCTGCCTCGTTTATCTTTAAGACTTTTGGTAGGGTAACGACCGGATGAGGAATCAGGATATTGAACCTGGAAAAAATTATAACCGTCAAACCGGGTTAGTCCGCTGGCAGTTCCAACCCAGAGAAACCCATCGTTCGACTGATTAATAGTATAGACAAAACCATTAGGGATATTCTTTTCAGTCCCATAATTCATGAAACTGTAAGTCTGACCACTAGTAAGTAATGAAAACAGTAATAAGAACCCGCTGGTACTGATTAATATTTTAAAGTTGATAATAAATCTCATTTCAGGTTTCACTTATTTTTTTGGCTTCACTTTCTCATGAATTATTTTGGGCTGGTATAAGGGGACACCTCCAATAGGTGAACTATAGAACTTCAGATTATCTCCCCGTTGGTTTTCCAGTGTAATTACCACGTTATTATTTTTAACCAGCTCACCCTGCCTTTTATGAAACTGAAAATCAAGTGAAGAGCCCACTTCGGGCGGTTCAATCGGAATATTGGATATGATCCAGTTATCTTCATTTGATATAGGGACAGGTATCCCTTGTTTATATCTTGAGACCACTAAAATAGTTCCATCGTTATCCCAGTCAAAGTTACTCTGCCTGATATACACGGTTCCTGTATCGATATATGGGTAAATATGAGAAACACTTTTAAAATCATTCCACATTCTGAAATGATATGAATATGTAAATGCATTTGCTCCTTCGATAGGAATATTATTATCGGGGTCACTGCTGAGGAAATACTTGTAAAGATTTCCATCATCACCGCTTATACCTTCGCAAACAATTTTGAACATGTAACTGTTCCATTTGGTATTAAAATCCCCTTCGGAGGGATTAAAAGGACCGAATGTATAATACTTGTTATCGTACTTTGCCTCATTGCCAAATACCTTGGATGCCAATAAGTTACCCGACTTATAATTAAGCCCCTTTAATAAACCCCTGGATTCTGCATTTACCTCCGGATCAACACCTTTACCTCCATAAACAGAAAATTTGGTTTTAGTATCGAACTCGCCTTGTATTTCATCGTTTTCGCCACCACAGTCAGGGTCAAAAACTCTTATATATAAAGGTTTGGTGGTTTCCTTCAGAATACTGAAGAAGAATACCTGATAAAAATCATCATCACCCCAGGATGTCTTGCCCTCTTTCCCAAAAGTCACCAGAAAAGGAATATTTTCATCTTTTCCTGGTACTGGTTGCCCCGATAATCTGACAAACGTTGGAAACCCAAGTAAAAAAACGAGAAGAAGTATTTTATATATTGATCTTTTCAATTTCATTAATGCCAAAATTAGTTATTTTCAGTATCAAGGTTTGGGTAAAACAATAATATTTTTTGAAATACAAGCCTCTCTGACATTCCCTCCAGGTTCAGGATCTGCGGATATAATAAGCTGAATATTGTATGAACCGGGTTTAAGGTAACTCTTAGGAACATTCTTTCCAACTGCAATTGTTTCGTCACCAAAATTCCAATAATACTGTGTTATCTTCCAGCCGGGAAGATTAGTGCTGTCGGCACTAAGTGTTATCATCTGCTTTGTATCAATTTTGTCAGGAGCCGAAATATAGGGTTGCTCTATTTCTGTCAATACCACAGTTTCGGATTTTTCATTGTAACTGACCTCTTTGGTAATAAGATTAACTACATCAAGCGAAACGGTATAAGTTCCCGGTCCTTTAAAACAATGTACAACATCACGTCCGGTAGCGGTGTTCCCATCTCCGAACTTCCATTCATATCGGAAGGGTAAAGTATCATATTTTACTGCATTTTCTTCAAAGAAGCGGTAACAGTAATTGTTCTCCTCTAAAGTGTCGCATGATGCTTTTCTTATTACCGTTGAAGCAAATTCGTAGATTTCATCTTCCTTGCGCCGATTTGAGGAAAAATATCCTTTCTGAAGATCAGCCTCTGCAACAAAAGCAAAATCATCAGAAGCTGAATTTATTGGCTCCGGTAAAAGGACCGGATCATCCCAGAAACCATTGCTTAACGATGTGACATAAACATCGAGTTTTCCAATTCCCCCGGGCCTGTCAGAGGTAAAATATAGTTTCCCCGAAGGATGCATAAATGGGTAGTTTTCAGCTCCTGTTGAATTCACTTTAGGCCCAAGATTAACGGGCGAAGACCATTCACCCTTAATTAACTCACAGTAATACAGGTCAGATCCGCCACTTCCTCCCGGCATATCAGATGCAAAAAAAATGTACCTCCCGTCTTTGCTTATCGAAGGTTGACCAACATCAAATGTGGGGTCATTATATTTAAATGGTCGAAGAGATCCAAGATCTGTCCCTGAAAGTTCAGCAATAAATATCCCGCTGTGATTCCTGAAGTTTTTACTAGCTGCCATTTTACCCGTTTCAACTTCACTGGTAAAATAAACTGTTTTGCCATCGGGCGAAAAGCATAATGGACCGATATTGAATTTATTACTCCGCTCGCTTTTTATTAATTTTGGTCTGCCGAATGATGTACTGTCTTTTTTTTCGACAAGGTAAATGTTATACAATCGCCGGCCATCAAAAGCTGTTCGATCCTCAAATGAACTGAACCGTCTGTCGGAACAAAAGATAATACCATCTCTGACAATAACCGGAGATATATTATTGAATCCATTTAAATTAAAAGACATTCTTTTAACCTCATACATAGAAGGTTGCTGCGCAATTAATCTTGTCGAGACTAACGGCATCAGCAATACTATTGTTATGATATAAAGATTCTTCTTCCCCATTATTAAAAGTACCTTGGGTTTGCAGCACTCACTTTGTATCCGAATTCATATCGTACAATAAATTCCGTAGATCCATTTGAATAGGAACTCATCCTCCCAACCGGATAATCATAGGAGAAACCAATCATAAGTTGTGGATTAAGCTGTACCTGAAGAATCCCTACTGCTACTTGCTCTGATGTTCTCCATGAGCCGCCTACCCAGATCAGATCTCCAAAAATAAAATTTCCATTTAGATCTAATTGTGTAAGCTTTTTTGTCTTATCAAGGGAATAATCAATTAATACAGAAGGTTTGAACTTGAATGCCGGCGAAAAGGTAATGAGGCCACCTCCTGAAAAGATAAGATCATACTCATTAATACTGTGATGAGCCTCAACAGAACCTGTTGAAGTATTTTTTTTATAATTCAGGAAAGCAGGAATTGAAAGTCCTGCAAACAATTTATCGGTGAGGTAGTAAATGCCTGCTCCAAAGTTAGGAAGAAAATATGGCTTGTCATTGGTGGTAAAGACCGGGTCATTCTTTGAAGTCGTAAGTATACCTGAGTAATTGGTGTTTGACCGGTCGAAACCTGCCTTAAGTCCAAAGGAAAGCCTGCCATTCACAAGGTTTATACGATATGCATAGCTGGCATAAATACTCTGCGATTTGGTAAATCCGAATTGCATGAACTGCGCCATTATACCCAGACCCACTTTGTCATTTTTCATCGGAGTATTAAGAGAAAATGATTGAAATACCGGAGCATCCTCTATTCCCATCCATTGCATCCTGTACGATAAAAATGTACTCAGGGAGCCCCTCGAACCTGCATAGGCGGGATTGATCAACAGTCCATTCTGAAGGTATTGACTATAAACAGGATATCCGAGGCTGATCCCGGTAGAATCAGGAATTGCCTGTCCGGGAATACAAGTGACAAGTGATAAAAAAAGAAGAGAGACGATTAACTTTACCTTATTCATTCGTTGAAGATCACTATAAAACCGTATTAAAGACTGTATCATCAATATCTTTTAAGAACAATAAATCCGCTCTTTTTTTTGGAAATCTCACCCGTCTTGGAAGTTACTTTCACTAAATAATAGTATGTGCCTTCTGAGAGATCGAGTCCTTTGGAATTCTTACCATCCCAATCCATCCATTTCTGCCCGTTGCGGTTAGAAGTCCTGAATACTTCAGTGCCGGCCCCGTTAACAATACTCAGATCCACATAATTATCATCCAGATTCAATCCCTCAATTATAAAAGTATTGTTCCATGCATCACCATTCGGAGAAAAACCCTGAGGATAAAAAGGTTTCAGTAATTCTATATTTACCGAATCACTCAATATACAGGAACCCCTGGTTACAGTCCATAAGAATAAATTTATCCCTAAAGTTAAATTTCTGACTGTTGTTTTATTCTTCGTCGGATCATCTATAGTACTTGTACCATTGTTAAGAAGTGTCCATGTTCCGGTTTCTGTTGAAAGGGGAGCGATAGCTTTCAGATCGTAATTTCCCAGAATTGAATAGATGATAGTATCATGACCAGCATTAATGGTACTCGCAGGTAATGGGTCAATTCCAATATCAAAAACATTAGATGTGCTTGTACAACAATCATTTAAACCAGAGGTAACGGTTCGTTCATATTGTGTGGCGGTAAATAATGCCGGTGGCTGATACGTTGATGAGTTATTAGTTCCGGTTGCAGCCACCCAATTGGTCCCGCCATCTGTGCTCTGCCACCAGAAATATTTGTATGTCCCGGAACCTCCTGCAAGAGTTGCATCTGTAATGACATCGGGTATCAGGCTATAGCAAACTTTGGCATTCCCTGATATAATATTGTTTGTAATTGTAGGAAGTACAGTCTCCGTTATAATATTGCTGCTTAAAATACAGGCTCCGGAAGTGACTTCCCGGTTATAGTATGTTGTTGCTGTCAGTTGGGGCGGCTGATAATTAATTCCTGTACCCCCCGCAGGGACAGATGAAAAAACAGAATTATCGAGTGAAAACTTCCACTGGTAAAGATAACTTCCGGGAATACCCGTACCGCCGGTAGCAATGGTACCCTGAAGGGAACCCGGTTGCTGGTTATTACAGATAGTCTCGGTGGTACCGTCTCCTGATACCAATATGTTATTATTTAATATTGGCTTATGAACAACAATCCTTATTGATTTACTTACATCAGAGCAGGTTGAATTGACGATCCGCCTGTACCTTGTGGTGTCGAAAAGGGCCGGTGGTTGATAATCAGCACCTGTTGCTCCTGAGATGAGAGTCCAGGTGTGAGATTTTGTACTGTCCTGCCAGGTAAAGTTATAAATGGTGTTTCCCCCGGCAAGAGTCGGTGCTTTGGATCCAACTATAATGGCCGGTACAGATCCCGAACATATAGCAGGTGGCTGGGCAAGAGTATTATTTGTTATAACCGGGAAATCTTTAAGGAGTACCGTATCGCTTATAGATACACACACACTATTGCTTCCGGAGTAAACAACACGCCTGAAGATATACTGGTTGGAAGGAGTCCTTTGAGGCAATTCAATCGGGTTATAACCAGATGTGTTGCTGACTCCGGGTGCTGTTCCCCATCCTGTACTGTTTATGTTGCTTTCCCACTTGAATATATATAAAGCATCACCTCCTTTGAGTGGATTAGGAGAAGTAGAAGTTGTAGAACCAGCAAGATTGGTAAACGTTGATCCGTAACAGATATCCGGCGGAGAATTTAGTATGTTATTGTTTGCGATAGAATCAAGAACCGTAATTTTCACAATTGCAGTGGAGTCAATACACCTTCCGGAAGCTACTGTTCGTCTGTACCATGAAGTAATCTTAAGGGCAACCGGGGGAGTATAGGCCTCTGTATTATGAGAATTTGCAGGAATCGAATAAATGCTGTTATTCAGACTGACATTCCAGTTGAATGTATATTTGCCGTTACCGTCCTGCAAAGTTGCCTTGGAAGTAAAGGCCGGAGGGTTTTGAGCATAACAGATAGTATCAGAATTCCCGACAATATTGTTTTTAATAAAAGGTTGAACAATTATTTTTACAGGTTTACTTATATCAACCAGTACAGTCGGAGTTGATGAATCTGTGATTGTTCTCCTGAACCAGACGGTAGCTGTCTCAATTAAAGTCGGCGTATAGTTGGTAGGATCTGGATCGTTTACGAGAGGAACCCAGGTAGTCTGGTTATAGCTTTTCTCCCATAGATAAGTATATGGACCTGTTCCTCCCACAGGTTTAGTTCCGATGATTTTTTGAGGAAGCATATTGGAACAGATAGAATCTACCTGGTCACCGGTCACAGAAGAACTGATTGAGTTAAACAAAAAACCGTTCAGGATTGCTCTAAAACCCTGTCTTAGTTCACCCCCTGCTCCAGGATTTAATCCGGAAGTCCCTCCGCTTAGATTGGTTGTTACAGGTGCTGTTAAAGTTGTACTTATGTATAATAAACCTCCGCCTCCGCCACCACCTTCTCCGTAACTATTGTCGGGATTATATCCACCGTTCCCTCCCGTAACAGAAAAACTCAAAGGATTTGAGCCATAATTGTTTAATGAAAGTGCTATTGATCCTCCTGCTCCTCCTCCTCCTGATCCCCCAACACCTGTTACGTTTCCACCGCTGCCTCCATTTGAAAGAATATTCCCTCCATTTCCGGCTATAGCGTCTGCAACTATTATAACCACTCCTCCACCGTTTCCGCCATATGAGGAAGTTCCTGTAGATGAGGTGGTTGATGCCCCTCCTCCGCTACCCATATAAATCCTGTCAATAAGAGATGAATGGTCCGCTATGACCCCGCCCGTTCCACCGGGCCAGGCAATAATAGGATTACACAAACTCTCCTCATTTCCTCCGGGACCACCGGCACCACGGTTCGATCCTCCGCCACCTCCTGAATATCTTCCATTCCCGCCACCGCCTCCGGTCCAGTCAGAACCTTGCCCCTTCATAAAATTTATACCCAGCAGTTGATTCAAATCACTTGAATAGTTTGCCACCCCTTCTCCTTTGTAACCCGCGTTTGTAAAACTCTTTGGATAGTATTCGAGTCCGTACAGGCTCGTATTTGTACTCCTGCATATTCCGTCTCCGACAGATTCATAGCCACCTCTAAAGCCAACCCCTGATACATCAATATCTGCATTAAGAGTAAGAGTTTTACCAACTACCAAAGCCAGTACTCCTCCCGATTTGGTCAGTGTATCCCACGGAGAACAGTAAAGCTTTGAAGTAACAGTTGCGCTGTTGTAATATGGGACTCTTACAATCTGGATATTACCTTTAGGATCGTACGTTTTCAGAATATTATTACGAAACACAATCTCATTTGTGGGAGAACCAATTATACTTTGAATTATCATGAATTCATGCATACCGGGCTCTCCGAGCTTACCCTGAAGTGTTCCGTAACCGGAAGCTGTAAGAATCTTAACCCCCTGCATCTGAATTAACAAAATAGTATCACCCGGAGAAAACCCTGTGGTATTATTCACTGTAACTCTGTCAGTTCCTATCGTGACAACATGTGTAGCATGTTGGGTAAGGCTAATATTACCTGAGAGGTTTTTCTGGGATAGCAACAGAGTGCAGCTAAAACCAAGTATCAGCATACTAAGTATAAATCTCTTGCAATTGTGCAAAAAGGTGAAGCTCATCATTTATAGATCAGAACCGCTAATATAACTATATTCTTGAATATTTTACTGACATATAAAAGAAGTTTCTAGTTTAAAGTTTAGAGTACTTAAAGTTTACAAGATTTAAGACTTTGATGAAACTCTTGATAATTTAGGAACTTTAGCCAAATCAGGTACTTTAGACACTCCAGGCACTTTAGGCACCTGGCTTTTCAACAGTATACATAACAGGCAATTCAAAATAAAAAACAGATCCTTTATTAACCTCTGATTCAAACCAGATAGTGCCGTTTGCACTTTCAATATATTTCTTTACAATCGATAACCCCAGCCCCATCCCCGAAGACTTTGTAGTAAAATTAGGAATGAAAAGATTCTTCCTGAAATCTTCCGGTATACCTGATCCATTGTCTGATATTGCAACAATAACTTTATCGCTCTTTACATCGAGACTTAACATTATAATCCCATGTCTTCCTGATGGTATTGATTGTATTCCGTTCTTGATAAGATTTGAGAAGACACCGTTAAGCTGCTCTTTATCAGCGTAAATAACAATCTTACTTTCCCTCGGCCAATGCACTTTGAAGGTAATATTATCGGTATTTTTAAAGAGTTCAAGAGTTATCTTTATCTGATCGAGGATGTTTACCTCCACAGGGGTGGTTACCGGCATCTTGGCAAATGCTGAAAATGCCGAAGCAATAGAGGAAAGATCATCAATGTATTCAATCTGATTCCTGGTAAAACGCTCAAGCAGCTTATCAAACCCCTCGATTTTATCGTTCCACGATTTAAAAAGCTGTTGTACATTCAATTTCATTGGAGTTAGCGGATTCTTTATCTCATGAGCGATCTGCTTGGCCATCTCTCTCCATGCATATTCTCTTTCGGAGTTAGCAAGCTTATGTGTGCTCTCCTCAATCTCATCTACCATTCTGTTATATTGTTTGACAAGTTCTCCGATTTCATCATTTCCTACATAAGTAAGTTGTTCACTTTTCTTCCCCACCCCAACAGTAGCCAAACCCTTACTGAGCATTGTGAGAGGTGAGGTCAGCCGGCCGCTTATAAAGACAGCAAGACTCATTGTGATAAGGATAAGGAGAAGAGTAAAATTAATAACAGCAACTATCAGGTTTGAAATCTCCTTTGCAAGAACACTTTGCATCCTGAAATAGGGCAGATTCAGATAAGCAATAACTTTATTGTCAGTGTTAAAAAATGGAACATAACCTGACAGATATTCAAGCCTGCCGATTTTTTCTTTCTGATAATATTCACTGACTGCACGATGCGTTAAATTAAAAAATGCCATGTTGTTAATGCGCTCACTTGTAAGGTCGCGGTCAAATATTTCCTGTCTCGAACTAGCTATCAGGAATCCGTTAATATTATAAAGATTTATGTCGGTATTGAAAATATTGGAAAGCTTTATAAGTAACTCATTGAGTGATGAATATCCATTTACTCTCCAGTCAGGTGAGAGATATTTTTCTGTTGAAAGTTTACTATCGAGTTCAAGGTAAACCGAGTTAAGCTTTTCTTTTATATTTTCATAATGCTTTGCCTTATATTGTCCGATTGTAATAGATGCCACAACAATACCTATCAATATAAATGAGAATAAGAGTATTCCAATATATGAGAGCTGCAGTTTCTGTCTGAAATTAAAGATATTAACCCTCCTGACAACCGGTCTCCTTATTAACAGGATTATCATATTTGAAAAGAAAAGTATGAAGGCGAAGAGGTATGCAAAGGATATGATTATATCGCCCGGAGTAAGAACGGGTCTGGATATTATAACCGTAGCATTTCCATTCTTGTATAATACATGCTTATATGCCTCAGTTCGGAAAATCCGGTAATCTGATAATTTATCAACATATTCAGCATCTGTTTTATCATATGGGAATTCAGGAGTTCTGAGTACCAGCTCACCATTAATATATTTGGCAAAAGAGAAGTCCTTCAACCCTTCATATCCATGGAATTTCTTATCAAGAAGCAGTTCAGAATAACCCGGTTGGAAAACATTCACATCGCTGTAAAGTTCAATGAATAATCCATTTGTCTTGTTTTTTCCGGAATGATAGTAACACCTGCCAAGATAATACGACCTTCCTCCCTGATTATCAAGAAAATAAAAATTTGTACCCGTAAGTCTGTGACCATCCCTCTTTATACGTTCATCAAAGAAACCAAAGCAGTTCTGAGTCTTCTCATTACCGGAACCTATCTGCAAAGGCTGATCACTATGGCATGTTATAATATTTAGAAGATAATTCTTCCAGAATCCCGTGAAATAATTATCCTGCAGATAGTTTAAGATTTCTTCATATTTGTCTTTATTGAAATAATCAGCCTTCATCAAATTGGAAAGAGTTGTGTCCTTTTCCATTTCCGGCCAGAGATCGAGTAAAAGATGTTCAGCTTCAGGGTCATTTTCTATTGAAAAAGAGACAGCCTGAATTTTAAGATTTTCAGTTGTTTTCGCATCTGATAGAATTGTAATAAAATATAGAATGTAGACCCCGGAAATGAGGGAAAGAATAACAGTCATATTAAACAGACTCAGTTTTTTATTTGTTGATATCCGGATACCCGCAACCAGAGTACAATAAAAAATTGCCAATGGGATAAAGGTTCGGGGATTATCATAGAAAATGAGAGCCGGAACAATAATTGAAGTGATAACAGAAAGGATAACAGTCCGTGTCGTTATTAATCTGACACTCTGAAATGTTTTAAACAGGTAAAATACAGGAACCAGCAGAAGCAGAAAGACAGAGGCAAATCCAGCAAGACTGAACATATTTAATTCCAGAACTTTATAAGTTTCAAAGTTTATATTTGAGGTTGAAATCAGCTTACTGAAAATCCACTGGTATAAACATAAAATCAGAGCTCCGGAAATCAGTAATGCTGAGAGGAAAAGATAGTTATTCATGCCTCCGTTTTCCTTTCTCTCCTTTAAAGGAAAATGACGGAAAAGAACAGTGGAAAAAGCCGCAGCAAGTATTCCGAGTATTAAAAGGTGACCTAAAGAGGGTATCGCATTATTCAGAGAAAACCGGTAGGGTGAAAAAAGTTCAGTATGAAAAACAGAAAGAGGTTTCCCTGTGAAGAGAATAATTAAATAAATTAACGTAAAAACCGTGAGAGCAAAACCGATTCCAATAAGGCCTTTCCCCTTACTAACCAATAATTTAACAAGTTCAAATGAAAGAAGAATAAACAGCACAAATGCACCCGCCCATAAACATAACGGGATAAGAATAAAATAGGTATTACCCTTCACTGCAGGGAAAATGAGGGTGAAGAGGAAATCGCCTTTTTTGTTAAATATATGAAATCCAGAAGCCTCTTTGTCGGTACTCAGGTCCACGTTTCCAGGTATCCTGAACTCTTTTTCAAAACCACTCTTAATGATTTTATTCTCAAAACCATAATCTGTGCGTAACCTGAGCAGACCGATTATTTTTTCATTCCCGGCCCGAATAGTTTTAGTAAGGAACCATCCATTCTGCAAAAAGACCAATGGCTTGTTATAAAGGGAATCAATAAAATCGCGAGGTACATCAAACTCATTATCTGACCAATACCAAAGCTTATTATCAACATATTCAAGTATACTGATCCTGTTTTTTTCTGCTATGGTAAAAAGGTCATTCCGGGAAATCGAATCATGAAGATTCCCCTTTGCCAGAATAGGTTTCATGGCATTGAGGCAATCATCCATTATTGATTCTTTTGCCATCAGTGTTTTATTGAACGTCCTTGTTCTGAAACGATATTCAAAATCACTGAAATAAACTGATTCAGCAGCGAGAGCAAAAAGTATAAGCGCTACTGTCAGAATGGAAAGAATTATCGGATACCGATTGGCTCTCATATTTTGATAATCAGATTTTATTCATGGTGATAGGGCTCTCCTTTAATAATTGTAAATATCCTGTAAAGCTGTTCAAGAAACAATAATCGTACCAGTTGATGAGGAAAGGTCATTTTTGATAGTGCCAATTTATAGTCGGCTCTGACATAAACAGCATCGGAGAAACCCCAGGGTCCTCCAATTACAAATACAATCCGTTTTTTTGGAATGAAAAACATCTTTTCCATAATACCTGAAAATTCAGCAGTTCTTAACTCCTTACCTTTCTCATCAAGTAATACTACATAATCATCATCGGTTATCGTTTGAAGAATTTTTGCAGCTTCTTTAATTTTCTGTTCCTGAACAGGCATATTCCTTGTATTCTTAACATCAGGGAGTGTTATGATTTCAAAAACAGAGTATTTTTTTATACGGTTTGCATAAAGATCAACTAGCTCTGAAATATGCTTATCAGTAGTTTTTCCTGTCTGTAATAATGTGATCTTCATAAAATATGCCTTAACTTTGTTTCATAAGTTACCCGTACAACTGATACAAAAATAGCATTTTATAGTATCTTAACACAGAGGATACTGCTATTGATTATGCTTAAGAGGATCATCATAATCAAATTAGTATTAAATTTGTGGTACATTGATTTATTTGTCCGCAATATTTAAACAGAATCGATATGAAATCCGTAAATATTATTCCGGTAGTATTAATAGCCTTAAGCAGTCTTACCGCCAGGGCACAGGATCAGGCGAAGATACCTGAGGGAATTTCGATCGCCATTAGAGCCGGTAATGCAGCAGAACTATCAAAGTATATGAATTCTACAATTGAGCTTCTTCTTCTCGATAAGGAGGATTTCTATAAAAAAAATGTAGCCGAGACAATCTTGAAGGACTTTTTTGCGGAGTATCAGACTAAAGATTTTACCATACGTCATCAGGGTGCAAAAAATGATGCACAGTATGCCATTGGCAATCTTAAGACTGAGAAGGGAGATTTTCGTGTCTATTTCCTTCTTAAGAAAGTTGACCAGGAACTGCTGATACACCAGATACGCATTGAATCTGACAATGGAAAATAGAATTCTAAAGGAATTCATCTTAAAAAGCCTCGCTGAGGATTTAGGAGATGGTGACCACTCATCTCTTGCCTGCATACCTGCGGATGCCATTGGGAAAGCAAAACTACTTATTAAAGAGAAAGGAGTCCTTGCAGGAATCAGAGTAGCTGTGGAACTCTTTTCTGCAATCGATAAGGATCTG
>Ga0302323_100001302_pt1 | contig 20154 bp, 20 predicted proteins | sample Fen_T0_3_FD_201950 | JGI IMG/M metagenome (GOLD analysis project Ga0302323, IMG submission 201950) | Peat permafrost microbial communities from Stordalen Mire near Abisko, Sweden - Fen_T0_3 | ecosystem: Environmental > Terrestrial > Soil > Wetlands > Permafrost | place: Sweden: Abisko... | reverse complement strand
CGCCATCGCCAGCAACTGCTCGACCAAATGCGACGCGCGATCGACGCCGTCTTCCAGTTCCGCCAGCGCCACGGCACGTGTTGCCGAATCCGGCGCGCGCTCGGCGAGCTCGACCTGCAATTTCAGTGCGGCGAGAGGCGTGCGCAGTTCGTGCGCCGCATCGGCGGTGAAGCGGCGCTGGGCGTTGAGCGCGTCGGAGAGCCGCGCGAGCAGCGCGTTGAGGCTGCCGGCCAGCGGCCGCAGCTCCTCCGGCAGCCCGCCTTCCGCAAGCGGCGCCATCGCGTCGGGCTGGCGTTTGGCGACGGCGCGCGACATCGTCTCGAGCGGGCGCAGTCCGCGGCCGACGGCGTACCAGATCAGCACGCCGAGGAACGGGATCAGCGCGGCCAGCGGCAGCAGCGTGCGCAACGCCGACTGCGCGGCGATCTCGCGGCGCTCGTCGAGCGCGTGCGCGACCTGCAGCGCATGCCTTCCTTCGACGTGCGTATACACGCGCCACGCGTGGCCGTCCTGGATGACGTTGCTGTACCCCTCGGTCGCGGGCACGGGCAGTCCGGTGCCCGGGCGTGAGTAGTAGACGAGCACGCCGTCGCGGTCCCAGATCTGCGTGACAATTTCGGAAACGCCCGCGGTGCGGTCGGCGCCGGGGCCGGACACGCTCGGCTGGCGTCCGCGGAGCAGGTCGTCGATGCGCGTCGAGTAGGCGAGTTGCTTCAACTGCAGGTCGAAGAGTTCGCCGATCTCGCGCCGGGTGTCGAAATAGGTCGCGACCGACGCCACGACCGCAACCGCGGCCAGGCCCAGCAGCAGCCACACCAGCAATGTCCGGCGGATCGACCTCATGGCAACCTCATGACAACCTCATTGCTACCTCAGGCCTTGGCGACCAGGTAGCCGACGCCGCGGATCGTGCGGATCGTTTCGGCGCCCAGCTTCTTGCGCAGGTTGTGGACGTGCACCTCCACCGTGTTGCTCTCTACTTCCTCGCCCCAGCCGTAAAGCCGCTCTTCGAGCTGCGCCTTGGAGAGCGCGGTACCGGGACGCTCCAGCAGTGCGGCGAGCAGCGCGAATTCGCGCGCCGACACGTCGACCGCGGCGCCGCGCAACGTCACCGTGCGCGATCCGGGATCGAGCGCCAAGTCGGCGTTGCGCAGCACGTTGTCCTCGCGCGCGACGTCGCGGCGAAGCAGCGCGCGCATCCGCGCCGCGAGTTCGTCCAGCGAAAATGGCTTGACCAGGTAGTCGTCGGCGCCGGCGTCCAGTCCGGCGACGCGGTCGGCGACGGCGTCGCGCGCGGTGACGATCAGCACACGCACGCGGTTTCCCGCGCGCCGTATCTCGCGCAGCAGCTCGAGCCCGGACTTCTTCGGCAGGCCCAGGTCGAGCAGGACCAATGAATACGCGCCGTCCGTCGTGGTCAGCGCGACCTTGGCCGCCTGGCCGTCCTGCACCCAGTCGACCGTATAGCTCTCCTGCTGCAGCGCGGTGTGCAGCGTCTTGCCGATCATCGGGTCGTCTTCGACCAGGAGGATTCGCATGGGAGCTAAAGGAGTTACCGCGTGGCGACGCTGCCGATTCTACCGGCCCCTCGCTTAACGCGGTCTTAACGTCGCTGCATCCAGACCGGCGGATGCCCCGTACATGGCTTCATGGCCGCTCGACCCGGATCGTCACGGGATCGGGGTCGTACGGCCTCCCCGCGAGGCGGCGAACGACCGCCACGCGTTTCATTTGGCATTGCTCCCGGAGGTGTTTCCATGACAACTGCAAATCGATTCCGTCCCTTGTTCCGGCAGGCGCTGCTGCCGCTGGTGATTGGCGCCGCGCTGGTCGCCGGCGGTCCGGCCGGCGCATCCAGCCATCGCGAGGCCCCGTTCATCGCCACCCAGCCCCAGCTCGACGGGACGGACTTCTACATGTTCCGCAGCTACGAGCCGGGGCGTGAAGGCTACGTCACGCTGGTCGCCAACTACCTGCCGCTGCAGGCCCCGTACGGCGGTCCCAACTACTTCAAGCTCGATCCCAACGCGATCTACGAGATCCACGTGACGAACAACGGCGGCGCGGTCGAGAACATCACGTTCCAGTTCCGGTTCCAGACGACGCTCGACGACAACCAGTTCACCGTCGGCGGCAAGAAGGTGTCCATTCCGGTCGCGCAGAACGGTTCGGGCGACGTCAACACCCCCAATTCGCCGGCGCTAAACGTTCACGAAAAATACTCGCTCTTCGTGTACTACGGCCCGCACGGGCAGGCGATACCGGCCCCGGTGGCCAACGTGACCAAGGGCGGCACGACGTTTGACAAGCCGGTCGACTACATCGGCAACAAGACCATCTCGAACTATGTCGCCTACGCCAACAAGCACATCTGGGAGATCTCGGTGCCGGGCTGCAGTGGCACGGGTCGCGTTTTCGTCGGGCAGCGCAAGGACCCGTTCCGCGTGAACCTTGGCGAGACCTTCGACCTCGTCAACATCAAGTATCCGGCGACGGAGCTTTTAGCTGGCGCCGAATTCGCGACCGCCGATTCTTTGCACGATTCCAACGTGACCGCGCTGGCGCTGGAGCTGCCCATCGCGTGCCTCACGCAGGGCAAGGGCGACATCATCGGCGCGTGGACGACGTCCAGCGTGCCGGCGACGCGCACGCTGACGGCCACGCCCGGCAGCGGACTGGACCCGACCGCCCAGGGCGGCAATTTCGTCCAGGTGTCGCGTCTGGGCGCACCGCTGGTGAACGAGGTGGTGGTCGGGCTGAAGGACAAGAACAAGTTCAACGGCAGCGAACCGAAGGATGACGGCCAATTCGCCGATTACGTCACCAACCCGACGTTGCCGATGCTGCTCGAGGTCCTCTTCGGCGGTGCGGGCGTCAAGGCGCCGACCAACTTCCCGAGGACGGACCTGGTGGCGGCATTCCTGACCGGCGTGCCGGGCCTGAACCAGCCGCCCAACGTCGTGGTGTCCGAGCAGCTGCGCCTCAATACGTCGATACCGCCCACGTCCGCCGCTATCCAGAGCAGGTTCGGCGTCATCGGTGGTGACGCGGCCGGCTTTCCCAATGGGCGGCGCCCGGGAGACGACGTCGTCGACATCGAGCTGCGCGTCGCGATGGGCGTCCTGTGCACGCTCAACGTCGGCGGCTGCAAGCCTTCGGATGCGCCCGCGGGGTCGCTGCATTACACCGATGGTGCGTACACCAGTTCGTATTTCTTCGAGACGAGCTTCCCGTACCTGCGCGCACCCTTGAAAGGTTCGCCCAACGACGACAACGCCATCAAGTGACATGTCCGTAATGCAACGCGGAAGTGCATGGCGGAAGCTGGGCGTGGTGATGGCGGCGGCGGTGTCGATGACGGGCGCCGCCGTCGCCGCGCCCTATTTGCCAACCGACGACAGCGTCGTGCTTGAACGGCTGCCCGAGAAGCTGGACCCGGCACTCGGCGAGCTGAAGCGCATGCGCGTGGCACTGAAGGCCGATCCGGCGAACCTCGACATTGCGCTGATCGTGGCGCGGCGTTCGATCGAGGCCGCGCGCGAGACCGGCGATCCGCGCTTCCTCGGGCAGGCGCAGGCAGCGCTCGCGCCGTGGTGGTCGGCGGCCGATCCGCCCGCGGCGGCCCTGCTGCTGCGCGCCACAGTCAGGCAAAGCCAGCACGATTTTGCCGGCGCGCTGGCCGATCTCGACCGATTGATCACCAAACGTCCGGGCGATGGCCAGGCGCTGCTGACGCGAGCGACCATCCTGACGGTGCAGGGCCGCTATGCCGACGCGCAGCGCGACTGCGCCAGGTTGCTGCGACTGGCGTCCGGCCTGGTGACCACCGCGTGCCTTGCCAGCGCGTCGAGTCTTCACGGCGATGCCGCCGGAGCGTATCGCGGCCTCACGCAGGCGCTGCTGCGCGCAGGCGACACGGCGGATGCGCGCGAATGGGCGCTGACGCTGGCGGCGGAAATCGCGTGGCGTCGTGGCGATGCTGCGGCTGCCGAAGCACATTTCCGCGAAGCGCTGGCGCTGGATTCGCGCGACGGCTACCTGCTGGGCGCCTATGCGGACTTCCTGCTCGACCGGAATCGCGCGCGCGAAGCGGCGACATTGCTGGCGGGCGGCACGCGTAACGACGCGCTGTTGCTGCGGCTGGCGCTTGCGGAAAAAGCGTTGCCGGACCGTCGGAGCGAATTCGCCGTCCACCGGCAGCAACTGGCCGACCGCTTTGCCGCGGCAAAGCAGCGCGGCGATACGCTGCACCTGCGCGAGGAGGCCCGCTTCCGGCTCGACATCGAAGGCGACGCATCGGCCGCTGTGGCGCTCGCCTTGGCCAACTGGAACGTGCAGCGCGAGCCCGCCGACCTGCGGATCCTCGCCGCCGCGGCGCGTGCGAGCGGCGATGGCGAAGCCGGCAGGATCGTGGCGGCCTGGCTTGCGTCCACGCGCATCGAGGATGCCGCCGTCGTCGCACTCGCCGGAGGACCTGCGCGATGAAACGCATGATCGTCCTCCTGCTTGTCATTGCGGTCGCGGTCCCGGCCTTCGCGCACAAGGCCAGCGACGCGTACCTGACCGTCGCGCGTGACGGGGCGATTCTGTCGGGCCGGTGGGACCTGGCCTTGCGCGACCTCGACCTCGCGCTGGGACTGGACGCCGACGGCGACGGCGAAATCACGTGGGGCGAAGTGCGCGCGCGGCAGGACGCGATCGCGGCGCTGGCGCTCACGCGTCTCGCGATATCGTCCGGCGGCGAAAAATGCACGCTGCAGGCGACGGACCTCACGATCGACACGCATACCGACGGTGCCTATGCGGTACTGGCGCTGGCCGGCAGCTGCCCGCATCCCGGGCCGACGCTCGCCATCGACTACTCGTTCCTGTTCGACATCGATCCGCAGCACCGCGGGCTGCTCAACTATGTCGAGGCCGGCGAATCGCGCAGCTTGGTCTTCAGCGCGGAACACCCGCGGCAGGTCGCGGGCGGCGATGCGGGCGGCCCGCTGGCGCAGTTCGCCGCGTACGTGCACGAGGGCGTCTGGCACATCTGGCTGGGCTTCGACCACATCCTGTTCCTGGTGTCGCTGCTGCTGCCGGCCGTGCTGGTGCGACGCGACGGCGCCTGGCAGGCCGCGACGAAATTCCGGGACGCGTTCTGGGACGTCGCGCGAATCGTCACCGCGTTCACGCTGGCGCATTCGATCACCCTGACGCTTGCGGCGCTATCCATCGTCTCGTTGCCGTCACGCTGGGTTGAATCCGCCATTGCGCTATCGGTCGTGCTCGCGGCGCTCAACAACGTCTTTCCCATCGTGCAGCGCGGACGGTGGATCGCGGCGTTCGCCTTCGGCCTGCTGCACGGCTTCGGCTTCGCCGGCGCGCTCGCGGACCTGGGGCTGCCGACAGGCTCGCTGGCGCTGTCGCTGGCCGGCTTCAACATCGGGGTCGAACTGGGGCAACTGGCCATCGTGGCTGCGTTCCTGCCGGTGGCGTTCGCGCTGCGTTCCACATGGGCTTACCGCCGCGTCGTGCTGGCAGGCGGATCGACGGCCATCGTGGCGATCGCCGGCGCATGGCTGGTGGAACGCGCCTTCGACCTTTCGCTCTTCGCGCCACTTGCCGCGGGGTGAGTGCGCACTGAGTGCGAACTGAGTGCGCTCGGAGCGCGCGTGTCGGCGAGCGGATTGCTCGGTGGCATGTTGAGTGTATCGTTGCGGAAAGGCCGCGCGTGCGGCCGCCTGGCGACGAACGAGGCACACCATGGAACGCATCACGATGTCGATCGACGAGGGGCTGGCGAAGGACTTCGACGAACTGATCGCCGCCCGCGGCTACACCAGTCGTTCGGAGGCGATGCGCGACCTGCTGCGGCGGGAGGTCGAGGGCCACCGGCAGGGCCGCGATCCCAAGACCTATTGCGTGGCCAGTCTTTCCTATGTCTACGACCACCACGCACGGAACCTGCCGGAGAGACTCACTGAAACCCAGCACGCGCACCACGACCTGGTGACCGCGACGATGCACGTGCACCTCGACCACGACCATTGCATGGAGAACGTGATGCTGAAAGGCCCGACGGCCGGCGTACGTGCGTTCGCCGAGCACATGCTGGCCGAGCGCGGCGTGCGCCATGGACAACTTAACATCATCACCGTCGAGGCCGGCGACACCCACGGCAAGTCGGACGCCGGGAAATACCACCATCATCACGGCCACCTGCACCTGATACCGCGTTCCTGATCCAGGTCAAGGTCCCATTACGTTGTCCTCTTGCCGGGCGGTAGGAGGTTATGGCACATTGTTCCCATCGCCCTTTGCGGGCGTCACGACGAGGCCATGGATCAACTTCCCGCCACCTGGACCGCGCTTTGCCTGCTGGCATTTGTGCTCGGCGCACGGCATGGCTTCGACGCCGATCACTTGGCGACGATCGACGGCCTGACCCGCTGCAACGCCCGCACCAACTCGCGGCTGGCGCGCGCCGCCGGCAGCCTGTTTTCGCTGGGCCACGGCACGGTAGTGATCCTGGTGGCGCTCGCGGCCGGGACGCTATCCGCCGGCTGGCAGACGCCGGCGTGGCTCGAAGTCACCGGCGCCACCGTCTCGATCGTGTTCCTGTTCGGGCTCGCGTTCGTGAACCTGCGGGCGGTGTTGATCGCGGGTCCGGACGCGATCGTCGCGCCGACGGGTTTCAAGGCAAAGCTGCTCGGGCGCTTTCTCACCGTGCGCCGGCCGTGGGCGGTGGCCGCAGTGGGCGCGTTGTTCGCGTTGTCGTTCGACACCATTTCGCAGGCGGCGCTGTTCGCGCTCGCGGCCACGCGCTTCGGCGGCGTCGCCGACGCATTGCTCGTTGCCGGACTCTTCGTGCTCGGCATGCTGGTCGTCGACGGAATCAACGGCGTCTGGATCAGCCAGATGATCCGCCGGGCCGACCGGACCGCGATCATCGCGTCGCGGCTGATGGCGCTCACCGTGGGCGGCATCAGCATCGCCGTCGGACTGCTCGCCGTCGCGCGCCTCACGCTTGCGCCCGTCGACGGCTGGATCGAGGGCCGAGAACTGCTCGTGAGCGGCGCCGTGGTGACGGCGGTGCTCACCGCGTTCACCGTGGGCATGCTGGCGGCGCGCAGGCGGGCGCCCGTCCGCGCGGCCGCGTCGTCGTCGCCGTCGCTGCTTGCTCAGGAAACGCCGCAACACTCCTGAACCCCGTCAATGCCGGTGATGGATGTCCGGAAAGTGCGGGTGTCCGTGGACGAGCGCATCGTGCCGATGCACGTGCGTGTGCGGTTCGATCCCGTCCGACGGGAAATCGTGGGGATGCCGATGGTGCTCATCATGCCGATGCGGGTGTTCGTGGGCCATCGCTTCGTGCGCGTGGACGTGCTCGTGGCGTTCGGTGAGGTGAAGGTAGACACCCAGCGCCATCAGCGCCCCTGCCGCAGCAAGTTGCAGCGTCAGTGGTTCGTGCAGTACCAGTAACGCGAGCACGGCACCGAAGAACGGCGCGACGGCGAAGTAGGCGCCCGTGCGCGCAGCGCCCAGGTTCCGCAGCGCAAGCACGAACAGCGTGAGGCTCACGCCGTAGCTCAGCAGTCCGAGCAGTGCGGCCGCGAGCGTCGTCGCGAACGGCGGCACGGACTGCCCTAGTTGCAGCGCGCACGCCAGCGAAACTCCGCCAGCGATGAGCCCCTTCAGTCCCGCCACGACCATCGCGTCGCTGGCAGAGATCCGGCGCGTGAGGTTGTTGTCGATGGCCCAGCACGCGCATGCCGCCACGACCAGCAGCGAACCGCGCGCGATGTCGCCTGCGTCCGGAGCCCACGACAGCACGACCGCGCCGGCAACGATCAGCACCATGCCCCAGGCGATGCGCCGGTCGAAGTTCTCGCGAAACATGAACCAGGCGATCAGCGCCGTGAAGACGCTTTCGAAATTGAGCAGCAGCGATGCGTTGCCCGCGCTGGTCGCCGCGAGGCCGTACATCAGAAGGACCGGACCCAGGAAGCCGCCGAAAAAGATCCCGCCGCCCAACCATGCCCATTCGGACCTGGCGGGCCAGGCGATGTCGAGATCGCCCCGCGCGGCGAGCTTGCGCAGCCCGAACATGACGGACAGCCCGACCCCGGAGCCCAGGTACAGCAGGCCCGCGAGCATCAGCGGCGGCACGTCGCCGACAAGACGCTTGGCGAAAGGCGTGCTGGCGCCGAACAGTGCCGCAGCCAACAACGCGTAGGCGACTCCCTGGTGCATCGTTGCGCTTGCCTTTCCGGCGATCGGTCTGAATCGTTCAGGGATAGGCGACAAGTATCGCACCACGCTCAGGTGTGCCGCGGAACCGTCAGTGGGCTCCCGTGCGCGACCCCCCTTCGCGACAGCGCCTCCACGACCACCGCCAGCACCACCAGCACCCACACGATCGTCGGTCCGCTCGGCAGGTCGGCGGTCGTCGACAGCAGCAAGCCACCCGCGTAGCCGGCAGCGCCCAGCGCCCACGCGCCAGGCAGCCGGTTCCTCGTCATCCGCCGCGTGGCGAGCGGCGGGACGATCAGCGTCGCGAACACGAGGTACAACCCAACCAGCTGCACCGACAGCGTGACGGCGACCGCGAATAGCGCGTAGAAGCCCGCGCGGCCGAGCCGGTCCCGCAAGCCGAACCAAAGCGCGAGGATGCCCGCATAGGCCGCGCCCACCCACAGCAGCCGGCTCGGCTGCGCCCACAGGATCTGGCCGACGAGCATGTCGCGCAGGTGTTCGCCGCCGTGCACGTTGCCCGAGAGCAGCAGCACGCTGCCGGTGGCCGCGAGCACGAACACGACGCCGATCACCGCTTCCTGCACGTCCGCGAAGACGCGCTCGGTCCAGGTCAGGAGCAGCGCGCCCCCCAGTGCCGCGGCGAGTGCGGCGATCTGCACGGCAGCGCCTTCCGCCGCGAAGCCAAGCTGGTCGGCGAACAGCACGCCACAGCCCGCGATTTGGGCGATGGCCAGGTCGATGAACACGATGCCGCGCGCGAGCACCTGCGTGCCCAGCGGCACGTGGGTTGCGGTGACCAGCAGCCCGGCGATGAACGCCGGCAGCAGGATGGACAGGTCGATGGCGTTGAAATTCACTTCGCCCCCTTCAGCAGTCGTGTGATCGTGTCGTCGTAAAGTCCATACAGGTCCTTGGCCTCGGGCGTACCGCCGACAGTGAACGGCAGAGCGACCGCGTTGATCTTCGCGCGCTCGGCAATCCACTGCGACGCGCGATCGCTCTGGTAGGCGGCGCGGATCACCATCTTCGCCTGCTGCCGCGAAAGCAGCGCCAGCACTTCGGACAACCATGCGGTGGTGGGCTCGACACCGGGCTTGGGCTCGAGGGCCGCGACCTCGTTCATCCCCAGCCAAGCGATCAGGTACGTGAAGGCCTTGTGCTGCACGACGATCGGCACGCCTTTGAGCGGCGCGGCGAGTTTCTCCCAGTTGCCGATGGCGGTGCCGAAACGCTCGCTGAACGCCTTGCCGCGCTCCTGGTAGTACGCCGCGTTGGCGGGATCGAGTTCCACCAGCCGCGCGGTAAGCGGAGCGGCCACGCGCAGGACGTTGCGCGGATCGGTCTGGATGTGCGGATTGCCGCCCGGATGCACGTCGCCATCGGCGCGATCGAGGCGCGAAGGCTTCTCCAGCATCGTCACGTAGGCGGCTGCCTCGAAATACCCGGGCTTTCCCGCCTGTATCTTCGGGTTGCCGGAGCGTTGCGTGACGAGCGGCAGCCAGCCGATCTCGAGTTCGGCTCCCGTCGCCACGACCAGGTCCGCGCTGCGCGCCCGGGCGATGATGCTGGGCTTGGCCTCGATGTGATGCGGGTCCTGCAGCGCATTCGTCGCGACGTACACGCTGACCTTGTCGCCACCCAGTTCCTCCGCCAGCGCGCCCCATTCGGGCACGGTGGCGAAGACGTTGAGCGTGGCCACGGCCGGAACGGACAGCGCCAGCAGCGCCGCCATAAGACAACCTTGCAATATCGCTTTCATAGCTTGCTTCCTCTAGAAATTGTGCGCGCCGTGGGCTCCGAGCGTGAGGATGTACTGGACGAAGATCTCGTTGTCGGTGAAGTCGGGCCGCAGCTTCGCCTGCTGGAACTGCACGCGGAAGCGGCTGAACTCCGACGGCGTCCAGTCGAACATCACCGCGGTGCGCTGCGGGTTGAACGAGCTGCCCGCCAGGTACGCGCCGTTGGACCCGTAGTCGACGCTGCCCGGATTGAGCCAGTCGTAGCGCACGCCGACGCGCCACGCCGGCATGAACTGCCAGACGCCCTGCATGTAGAAGCCTCTCTGGTCGGAGCGATAGCCGCCTGTCTGATTCAGACCGAGCGCGCCGTCGGCGTCATAGGTCAGGTCGCCGCTCTCGCGCCGCCAGAAGTACTCGCCCTGGAGCTTGAAGTTGCGCTCCTGCGCGTTGCCGTTTGGGGACCACTTCCAGACGAAATCGGCAATCGCCACCTTGCTTTTCCCGGTGAATGCCAACTGTGCGTCGTTGCCGGTGGTGTCGAGTTGCGAATATTCGCGGTTCTTCGCGGCGGTTTGCAGGTAAGAGAGCCCCGCGCGCCAGCTGCTGCTCGCGTCGACGTCGCCGCCGACATGCACGTAGGCGTTGCCGTTGCCGGTGCCGTTCTTGTTGCGCGAATTGCCGGGGTAGCTCTCGCCGCTGCCGATCTCCGCACCGAGCTCGACGAAGAGGTCGGTCGGTGCCACCCATTTCGCCTGCAGTCCGTTGTTCTGATACTGGCCCCCCAGAAACGCCTGGTAGACGAGCGGCGCGTCGTAGAAGTCCCACGCGTGCTGGTGCTGGTCGTTGAGGTAGCCGATCGAGGACAGGAAGTGGCCGAACTTGGGCGCAATGCCCCAGGGCGCGGCGGTGTAGACGCCGTAGGCCTCCTCGACGCTCACGGTGTTCTCCGGCGTCAGCGAGAAGATCAGGTTGCCGTAGAACTTGTCATCGACGCTGGCGGAGAGCGCCAGTTCCGACTCGGAAATGCTGAAGCTGCGCGGAGCCGGGACGATGTCGCCGCTGGGTGCGAAGCCGGCGAGCGCGTACTTGCCGGGGTCCTTCGACAGGTTGGAGTAGGTGCCCTGCAGGACGGCGGAGATGGCCGGGTTGAATGCGCTGATGCCGCCGGCAGGCGCTGCCGGGGCGTTCGCGGCGACGACCGGTTCGGGCGCAGGCGCGGCGGCGGCCGCAACGGGTTGTGCAGCGATCGGGGCAGCGGCCACTGGTGCCGCGGCGGATTTCGCTTCCGCGGCTTGCAACCGCAGCTCGAGCGCCTCGATGCGCGCTTCATAACTCTGCTTAAGCTGCCGGATCTGGGCGCGGATTTCCGCGAGATCGGCATCGGTGGCGGCGTGGACATCGGCCGCCATGACAAGCGCAAGCGCCAATGCGCTGCGCACCAGCAATGGACTGGGCACGGTGGAACTCCTCGGGTCGGTTCAGGATTACCGCCGGCTGCGGCGGCAACGCTTGCGACGACGTCAGAGGAGGACGGGCGGGGCGCGACTGGAAAAGTGGACGGGGGCGTCGACGGTGCGGGACCGGAACGCGGTCAGCGCACCTTGGGTGGTAGGAGCCGGAAACTGCAGCGCCGGGACGTCGCCGCGGACGGCGTCGGATCCCGCCACCAGCAACGCGCACTCCGCACAGGCCGCGATATCGTGCGGCAGCGCGGCCTCGGGCCGGTCCGGGCGCGCAACGCGTGTGTCGAGGTGACCCAGCGGATGCACGAAGCCTTCGTTCTGCATGGCCAGCAGCAGGAACGACAGGACGGCAAAGAGAATTCCGCGGCGCATGGAAAAAGAGTGTACTCGATTGTCCGGTGCGGGCATCTAGACCTAAGGGCCTAGACGGTGGGACGCAGCTTGCGCAGGCGTTCGGCTGCCGCGTGAATGGTTTCGTCGCGCTTGGCGAAGCAGAAGCGGATGACCCGATGATCGGTGCCGTCCTGGTAGAACGCCGACAGCGGAATGGTCGCCACACCGTAGTCGTGCACCAGCCGTTGTGCGAATTCCGCCGCGGGCTCGCTGCTGATGCGCGCATAGGTCGCAAGCTGGAAATAGCTGCCGCGGCAGGGTAGGAGGTCCAGCGGGATGTCGGCGAGGGCGGCGCGCAGCAGATCGCGCTTGGCGGTGAAGAACGCCGGCAGTGCCTCGTAGCGCGCGGGATCGCGGAGGAATTCCGCCAGGCCGTGCTGCACCGCGCTGTTGACCGTGAACACCGTGAACTGATGCACTCGCCGTATTTCCGCGGTGATCGAAGGGGGCGCCAGCGCATAGCCGACCTTCCAGCCGGTCGCATGGAATGTCTTGCCGAACGAGCCGATGACCACACTGCGTGTGGCGAGCTCATCGTGGCGCGCCAGGCTTTCGTGCCGCGCGCCGTCGTACACCATGTGCTCGTACACCTCGTCGCTGACGATCACGATGCGCGTGTCGCGCGTGATCGCGGCGAACTGCGCGAGGTCATCCGCCGACAGGATGCCGGTGCCGGGATTGTTCGGCGTGTTGACGACGATCATCCGCGTGCGCGGCGTGACCGCGCGGCGCAACGAGGTCCAGTCGATGTCGTAACCGGGAACAGTGAGCGGCAGCGGCACCGGTGTCGCACCGGCCAGGCGGATGGCCGGAATGTAGCTGTCGTACGCGGGTTCGAAGACGATGACTTCGTCGCCCGCGTGTGCGAGTGCCTGGATCGTCGTGAAGATTCCCTGCGTTGCGCCGGTAGTCACCGTGATCTCGCTGCCAGGATCGTAAGCGCGGCCGTAGAGGCGCTGCACTTTCGCCGCGATGGCCTCGCGCAGCGCCATGAGGCCCGGCGACAACGGATATTGGTTGTGGCCGGCGCGCATTGCCGCCGTGACCAGGTCGATCAGCCCGGGATCGATGTCGTAATCCGGAAAGCCCTGCCCCAGGTTGACCGCGCCGTGCGCCTGCGCAAGCGCCGACATCACGCTGAAGATCGACGTGCCGGTGGCGGGCAGCTTGGAGCGGATCGAGAATGGCGCGTGCAGGGACATCATGGTCGACGGTAAGGAAAGACTGCCATTGTAAATCGACCGCCGGCGGAAACAGTGGACGTGGTGTCAGTGCGCGTGGCCTTCCGCCAGCATCAAGCCGCGAAGCTGCGCGAGCGTGGCGGCGTCCGCGTCGGAGACCGCCCAGAATTCCATGCCGTCGCTCGTCCAGCGCTCGATGGCAAATCCCCGCCGGTCGAGCGTGCGCGGGCCCGAGCGTGCCGAGCCATCACTGGCCGGCCGGACGAACACGTTGATGGTATGCAGGCGATGGCGGTAAACCAGCACGGCGACCGGCTCTCGGTCGAAATAGTCGAGGCGGCCACCGACCAGCGGGAAGCCATCGGCCGCCAGATCGAACGCAGGCGCGGCGTAATTGATTCTGCCATTGAACCACGGCTTGACGGTGTGCTGGTCCGACGACGCGACGTCGACGGCGTGGCCGGCCTGCAGCGAGCGCAAGTGGCTGGCGACCGCCTCGTCCACGAGCACGTCGTCGCGCGACGGTTGCGTCAGCGTCAAGCCGATGCCAAGTGCGACGGCCAGCGCGGCCGTCGTCGCCGCCCCCAATCCGGCGCCCTGCCAGAACCGCGACCTTCCGCGATCGGCATGGGAAGGCGCGGCGAGCAGCGCATCGGCAATCCGGTCTGCAAGTCCGGTGGGCGCCCGGTGTCTCGTTGCATGCGCAGATACCAGTGACCGCACGTCCTCATTGTCCATTGTCGTCTCCATCCCGCAACTGAGTGAGGTGGGTCACCAGCAATTTTCGCCCCCGCGCGATGCGCGACATGACGGTTCCGATCGGCAAGCCCGCGACGTCGGCGATTTCCTTGTATGACATGTCCTCGATGTCGCGCAGCACCACGACTTCGCGATAGCCGACCGGCAGCCGCAGCAATGCCTTGTCGATGAGGCGGACATCGTCCTGCCGCGCCAGTATCGCTTCGGGGTTGTCGGCACGCGCGCGGGCTCCATCGACCTGGTCTTCGCCGCCGTGGATGTCGTCGTCGTAGGCAACCTCGACCTCCGCACGGCGATGCTGCGCCAGCCACGTGTAGCAGCTGTTGCGCACGATCGCGAGCAGCCAGGGCCGCGCGTTGTCGCCGCGAAAGCCGCCGAATGCCCGGAACGCGCGCAGGAAGGCCTCCTGCACGACATCCTCCGCATCGTGGTCATCGCGGAGCAGCCAGCGCGCGAGGTTGTAGGCCGAGTCGAGATGGGGCAACGCCAACTCGCCGAATCGCCGGTTGTGTGGCTGGGAACTGATCGTTTCGGTCAAGGACGCTCTCCGGCTCCATCCCTTCTATACCGGCGATCCCCGCGATTTATTCCCGAAACGCAAGATTTCGACGGTGCGGGAATATCCGGGCGCGGGAAGCAGTCCTGCACGGTATAGGCCAACCGCGGCCGACACAAGGAGCAGCCAATGCATTCACCGGTGGATCGACGGGAGTTCCTGAAACTGGCGGGCCTGGGCGGCGTCGTCCTGGTCTCTGGGTGCGCATCCACGATGGGCGGAGCCAGCGCAAGCGCGGACGAGGAATTCTATTTCGTGCAGCTTTCCGATCCGCATTGGGGCTTCGAGGGGCCCGCGATCAATCCGGACGCGCAAGGCACGTTGAAAAAGGCCGTTGCCGCGGTCAACGGCCTGTCGCAACAACCCGACTTCATCATGTTCACCGGCGACCTGACCCACACGACCGACGATCCAAAGGAGCGCCGCAGGCGTTTGGCGGAATTCCGCGAGATCGTCGGGCAGCTCAAGGTCAAGGACGTGCGCTTCATGCCCGGGGAGCACGATGCATCGCTGGACAACGGCAAGGCATTCAAGGAATTCTTCGGTCCGACGCACTACACGTTCGACCACAAGGGCGTGCACTTCATCGTCGTGGACAACGTTTCCGATCCGATGGCCGCGATCGGCGACGAGCAGTTGCAATGGCTCAAGGCCGACCTGGACAAGCAGCCCAGGGATGCGCGCATCGTCGTGTTCACGCATCGGCCGCTGTTCGACCTCTATCCGCAATGGGACTGGGCGACGACCGATGGCGCGCAGGCGATCGCGTTGCTGCAGACGCACGACAACGTCACGGTGTTCTATGGGCACATCCACCAGGAAAATCATTTCATGACCGGAAACATCGCCCATCACTCGGCCAAGGGATTGATGTTTGCGCTGCCGGTCGCCCGGTCGCAGCCGAAGCGGTTGCCGATTCCGTGGGATGCGGCCGCGCCCTACCGTGGCCTGGGATTCCGCGAGGTCGACGCCGAGAAGGCACCGGTCAGGTACGCCGTCGTCGAGCGGCCGGTCGTCTAGGACGCCACGATGAAGCCACGGCGTCGAATGCTGCTGCGGGCATCGTTGGCGGCGGGGGTCGCTGCCGCAGCGGGTCCGATCGCGATCCTCGCCCAACCCAAGCCGCGGATCATCCCGATCCAGGCGCGGAAATTCACTTACGAGCCTGCGGAACTGACGCTCAAGTTGAACGAGCCCGTCTTGTTCCAGTTGACGAGCGCGGACGTGGTGATGGGCTTCAGCATGCCTGACTTCAAGGTGCGCGGGACGATCATCCCGGGTCAGGTGACCGAGGTCGCGATGACGCCGAACAAGCTCGGCGAGTTCTTCTTCCTGTGCGATGTGTTCTGCGGCTCGGGCCACGAAAACATGGAGGGCACGATGCGCGTCGTCGCCTAGAGTCTCGCGCTGTTCACATGTGTTGACGCGCGTAGGTCGACGCCAGCACCTCCGGCGCCTTGGCGTCCGGCGCGGATTCGAGCACCGTGATCCGCCACAGCGTGCGCGCATCGTTCGGGTCGATCAGTGTCGCCGAGTGCAGCAGCGACGCGTTGTCCCACACGACTACGTCGCCGACGCCGTATTTGAAGCGAAGCTGGTATTTGGGTTGCGTCGAATGTGCGGCGAGTTCGTCGAGCAGGTCCCGCGCCTCGTCCTCCGGCATGCCGACGATGCCGAACGAGCTTCCCGAAACCGCGTAGAGCGACTTGCGGCCGGTGACCGGATGCGGGCGGGCGATGCGGTGCGTGATCACCGGCATCTTCGCCTTCTGCTCGTCCGTCAGCACCGACGCCGCCGTGCGGCTCGCCTCGTCCACGTCGTGACGATTGCCGTAGTGGTGGATTCCCAGCAGCGGCTCGATGCGCTTCTTCATCGCCTCGGAAAGGTCGTCGTAGGCGGCCTGCTGGTTGGCGAAGAGCGTGTCGCCGCCGACCTTGGGCACGACGCGCGAATACAGCGTCGTCGCGCGGGCGGGCACCTGCAGGTACGAGTAGTCGGTGTGAAAATACGACCCCGCGTCCTGCAGTCCCGTCGGCCGGCCGTCCACCTTCACGTTCGACAGGATGAGGATGTTGGAATCCTCCGGATGGTGGAACTGGTCGATCACATGCGGTTGCGGCGGACCCAGGCGGCGCGCAAAGGCCACGAATTGCGCGGGAGTCAGCTGTTGCGCGCGCAGCGCCAGCACTTGGCACGCGTAGAATGCGCGCTCGATTTCCGCGAACTGTTCATCGGACAGCGGTCGTGAAATGTCGGCGTCGACTTCGACGCCGAAGCCGGGCGCAAGCGGACGCTGCGTCAGCATGCGGGCCTCCTATTTCAGGAATTCGGGCCGGATGAGCTGGGGCAGCAGCAGCGGAATTTCCGGCCAGACGACCATCGCCGAAAGTACGAGCAGCATCGGCACCAGCATGATCAGCGTGTCCTTCAGCGCGTACCGCAATCGAACCTTGGCGATGGCGCACGAGATCATCAGGCACAGGCCATACGGCGGCGTGACGAGGCCGAAAGCCAGCGCGACGATGCTGATGATCGCGAACGACACCGGATGCATGTGCACTGATTCCGCGAGCGGCTGCAGCGTCGTGCCGACGATGATGATCGCGGGAATCGCGTCGAGGAAGCAGCCGACGACGAGGAACACGAACACGATGAAGAAGCCGACGCCGATGGAGCCCATGCCCCATGCCGTCACGTTGGCAAGCAGCGCCTTCGGAATCTGGTAGTAGGCGAGCAGCCAGCCGAACACGGACGCCGTCCCGACGCAGAACAGCGCGATGGCCGACAGCTTGCCGGTCTCGAGCAGCGCGTGCCACAGCTCCTTGCGGCCCATCTCGCGGTAGAACCCCAGAGACAGCACGGCGGCGTAGATCACCGCAGCCGCTGCGGACTCCGTCGACGTGAACCAGCCCAGCAGGATGCCGCCGACGATGATGAAAGGCGTCATCAGCGCCGGAATGGCCACGATGGCGGCGGAGAAGAATTCGCGGAAGCTCGCGCGCGGATAGGTCGGGTAGTGGCGGACCTTCGCATACACGTGCACCGTCGCCATCTGCGCGAGGCCGATCAGCATGCCCGGCACGACGCCGGCCAGGTACAGCGCGCCGATCGACACCTGCAGCACGCCGCCCCACACCACCATCAGGATCGATGGCGGGATGATCACGGCGAGAACTGCGGACACCGCGGTGATCGCGATCGAGAACGAGAGGTCGTAGCCTTCCTTGACCTGGGCCTCGATGAAGATCTTGCCCTGGCTCGCCGCGTCGGCGGTGGACGAACCGGAAATGCCGGCGAAGAACACCGACAGCAGCACGTTGATCTGCGCCAATGCTCCCGGGAAGTTGCCGACCATCGTCCGCGACAGCGTGACGAGGCGGTCGGTGATGCCGCCGACGTTCATCAGGTTGGCGGTCAGCAGGAAGAACGGCACTGCAAGCAGGATGAACGAGTTGTAGGCCTTGAACGTCGTGTTGAACACCACCATCGGCGACAGCCGCGGCTCGAAGAACAGCACCGGCAGGCAGGCGAGCCCGAGCGCGAACGCCACCGGCACGCGCAGGATCATCAGCAGGAAGAACGGACCGAACAGCCACAGCGCGGCCATGCCCGGAGTGAGCGCTCCCCCTGTCATACGACGCTCCCCGTGCCGATATCGCGTCGGACCTCGCCCACGTCCGGACCCGGGCCGTCGATCAGGATTCGCAGGTCCGCGCGCATGCGCTCGAATCCGAACAGCAGCCACGTGAAGCCGGTCAACGGCCACGCAACGAAGATCCACGGCATCGGCATGTCGGCGAGCTCGGACGTCTGGCTCCAGCCGAACTGCACGAACTTGATGCCGTACCAGACGAACACCAGCGCGAAGACGAGCACGAACATCATCGAGACGAGGCGCAGCATGGCGTCGGGCCGTGGCTTCAGCTGCGGCCACACGTCGACGTCGAAATGCGAGGCGTCGCGCACGCCGATCATCGCGCCCAGCATCACCATCCAGATGAACAGGAAGCGCGCCATCTCCTCGGTCCAGATCCAGGCGGGGATGAGCTGCGTGAAGCGCGAGAACATCTGCACCGTGACCGGCAGGATGAGGACGCCGACGCTCACGCCCAGCAGCACGTTGAGCAGCCGGTAGTAGCCGTTGATGAACTTGCGCATGCGCCCTCCCAAGGCCCCCGCCGCCGCGCGGCAAAGAAAATCCGGCGGAAGCGTCGCGTCCGCCGGATCGTCGGTGCAACTGCTACATCGAGTTGATCTTGTTGTAGATGTCCGAAGCGCCGATGTCCTTGGCGTACTCGGCCATCACCGGGTCGGCCAGCTTCTTCATCTGCGCGCGATCGGCGAACGGGATCATCTTGAGCTTGCCCGCAGCCTGCAGCGCCTCGAGTTTCTTCTGGTCCTCACCCGACTCGATCTGCCGGCCGTAGATGCCGGCCTCCTTGCCTGCCCGGATGATCGCGGCCTGCAGGTCCGGCGGCAGCTTCTTGAACGTCTTGCCGGAGAAGCAGATCGGCCGGATCGTGATGGCGTGCTGCGTCATGTTTAGGTTCGGCCCGACTTCGTAGAACTTCATCGCCTCGACGCCCGCCGCCTCGTTCTCGCCGGCGTTGATCACGCCGTTCTGGATGGCGTTGTAGATCTCGTCGTAGGCGATGACCGTGGGCGACATGCCGACGGCCGCGAACGTCTTGCTCCAGATCGGCGCGCCCTGCACGCGGACCTTGAGACCCTTCATCTCCTGCAGGTTGCGCACCGGCTTGTTGGCGAAGATGTTGCGCGTGCCGCCGCCGGCGAAGCCGATCAGCATCACGTCGCCCTTCGCCGATACCTCGTCGGCGATCGGCTTCAGCGTGTCGGCGTCCAGCACCTTGTTCCAGTGGTCGATGTCGCGGAACAGGAACGGCGCGTCGATGAACGGCGCGGCCTTCGAGAACGTCGACATGTGCGCCGGCGACACGATGCCGTAGTCGACCGAGATACCCTGGTTCATGAAGGCGAAGTAGTCCTTCTCGAGACCGAGCTCGCTGTTCTTGTGCAGGACGAAGTTGATCGGCTTGCCGTAGTACTTGGCCGTAAGCTCCTGGAACTTTTCCAGCGAACGGTTGAATGCGTGGCCGTCGTTGAACTGGACGGCGCCGTGCAGCGTGATGGGCTGCTGCGCCAGGACGGCGGCGGGAACCGCCAGCACCGCGACCGCCAGGCAATGCAGCACGATGCGTTTCAGATGTCGCATGTAATCCTCCTCAGGATGGTGGGACCACGCGCGGCGTCTTGCGGTCCGCCCGGGGGCGACGCTCTGGTCAAGTGGCCGGACCAATTGAACCGCTTTGCCCTGGGCGTGTCAACGCGCTTTTCGTTGTGCCGTGCAGCAATTTGCCGACATCGTTCATGCGAGCCCGCGATGACGCTCAGGCTTGGTCGAGATGCCGGATGCGGCTGCTAGAATGTGCCGCGCGATCATGCCCACCAAGAAGATCACCCCAATGCCACGTGCCATTGCCTTTGCCATGTTCTCGGTCATGCTCGTTTCCGGTGCCGCGCTCGCCGACGACTACCAGCTCAGGACGATTCGCGTCAGCAATCCCTTCGTGCGCGCGACGCCTCCCGGCGCCAAAGTCGCGGGCGCATTCATGACCATCAAGAACCAGGGGACGGCGACCGACCGTCTCGTCTCCGCAAGTTCACCCGTTGCCGGCCTCGTCGAAATTCACGAAATGGCGATGGAGGGCGGCATGATGAAGATGCGCGCGCTGAAAGGAATCGATCTCAAGCCGGGCGCGACGGTGGAACTGCAACCGGGCGGATATCACGTCATGCTGGAG
>Ga0302323_100001300_pt1 | contig 20170 bp, 19 predicted proteins | sample Fen_T0_3_FD_201950 | JGI IMG/M metagenome (GOLD analysis project Ga0302323, IMG submission 201950) | Peat permafrost microbial communities from Stordalen Mire near Abisko, Sweden - Fen_T0_3 | ecosystem: Environmental > Terrestrial > Soil > Wetlands > Permafrost | place: Sweden: Abisko... | reverse complement strand
GAGTGGATCACGTACCAGTCGCCGGGGGCCCGGCGCAGCTGCGCCTTGAACTCGGCGACCGGGTCGACGACGGGCTCGTCGTCGTCCACCGCGTCGAGCCCGGCCGTGCCGGACTCGGGGTCGGACGCCGCGGCGAGGGCGGCGGCCAGCTCGACCGCGTCCGCGTCCTCGTCGGTGTCCTCGTCGTCGCTGCCCGCGTCGTCGCTGCCCGCGTCGTCGGTGTCCGCGTCGGTGTCGAGCTCGTCGGTCCCGGCGTCGGCCGGCACGTCGGCGTCGGCCTCGTCATCGGGGTCCTCGACGTCCTCGAAGCCCTCCAGCGGGGGGACGGCGGGGGCGTCGGCTTCCTGCTCGTCGTCCTCCTCGACACCCCAGGCCGCGGCGTCCACCTGGTCGGCGCCGTCCGCCCACGGCGCGGCGTCGCCGGTGGGCGCCTCGTCGAGGTCGGTGGCGGGGTTCGGGGTCTGCTCGGACACGCTCTGGGCCTACTTCCTGTGGATGTCCTCGTTCGAAGCTGCCGTACGGATCGGGATCAGCCGCCGAACGCCCACAGCACGAGCCTGCCGAACCCGAAGTCGAGGATCGAGACGTAGATCATCACGGCGAGGACGAAGACCAGCACCACCGTGGTGTACGTGATCAGCTCGGTGCGCGTCGGTCGGACGACCTTCTTGAGTTCGGCGACCACCTGCCGCAGGAAGAGGCGGAGCCTCCCCGGGCGACGCTTCGTCGCGGTCAATGTGGTCACGATTCTCACCTGGTCGGTCGTCGGCGGATGATCCGGCGGGGCGTCCCCCGAGGGCTACCCGCAGACGGGTCCGGCGACGGACCCGTCTGCGGGGGAGACCGCAGGGCAGGAGGGACTCGAACCCCCAACCGCCGGTTTTGGAGACCGGTGCGCTGCCAGTTGCGCTACTGCCCTTCGAGTGACCGACCAAATGTACCTGCTCCGAGGAGCACCTCCGGACGCCGGAACGGCAGCCGTCAGCATGGCAGTTGGCAAACCACCCGCCCGCGAGTCTACGCATCCGGGCAGGCCAGGTCGAACCAACTCCCGACCCGGCCCCGAGCCGATCGCCGACCCGATCGCCGACCGGGTGGCGCGCAGCGCGCGAGAACCCCCGGCCGGCGACGGCCGCGGCGGTGCCAAGATGGAGGCATGACCCAGGTGCACACCGACAGCCAGACCCCGGCCGGCAGCGTGGCCGCCAGGGCGCGCGTCTCCCGCCGGATCGGCAGCATCGCCGAGTCCGCGACGCTCGCCGTCGATGCCAGGGCGAAGGCGCTCAAGGCCGCCGGCCGCCCGGTGATCGGCTTCGGGGCCGGCGAGCCGGACTTCCCCACCCCCGACTACGTGGTCCGGGCCGCCGCCGCCGCGTGCGAGATCCCCGCGAACCACCGGTACACCCCGGCGGCGGGCCTGCCCGAGCTGCGGTCCGCCGTGGCGGCGAAGACCCTTCGCGACTCCGGGTTCGCCGTCGCCCCGGAGCAGGTGCTCATCACGAACGGCGGCAAGCAGGCCGTTTACCAGACCTTCGCCACGCTGCTCGACCCGGGCGACGAGGTGCTCCTGCCCGCGCCGTACTGGACGACGTACCCCGAGGCGATCCGGCTGGCCGGGGGCGTGCCGGTCGAGGTGTTCGCGGGCGAGGACGCCGGCTACCTGGTCACGGTGGACCAGCTGGAAGCAGCCCGGACGCCGCGCACCAAGGTGCTGCTGTTCTGCTCACCCTCCAACCCCACCGGGGCCGTCTATCCGGCCGAGGCCGTGCGGGCCATCGGCCGCTGGGCGGTCCAGCACGGCATCTGGGTCGTCGCGGACGAGATCTACGAGCACCTGGTCTACGACGGCGTCACCGCGACGTCGATGCCCGTGGCCGTGCCCGAGCTGGCCGACACCTGCGTCGTCCTGAACGGGGTCGCCAAGACCTACGCGATGACGGGCTGGCGGGTCGGCTGGATGATCGGTCCGAAGGACGTCGTCAAGGCCGCGACGAACCTGCAGTCCCACCTGACGTCGAACGTCGCCAACGTGTCACAGCGGGCCGCGATCGCGGCGGTCACCGGCGACCTGACCGCCGTCGAGGAGATGAGGGTGGCCTTCGACCGGCGCCGCCGGACGATCGTCGACATGCTCGAGGCCATCCCCGGCGTGACCTGCCCGACCCCGCAGGGCGCCTTCTACGTCTATCCCTCGGTCAAGGGGTTGCTCGGGCGCACGATCCGCGGTCGGACGCCGCAGACGTCGGCGGAGCTCGCGAACCTGATCCTCGACGAGGTCGAGGTGGCGGTCGTGCCGGGCGAGGCGTTCGGCCCGAGCGGGTACCTGCGCCTGTCGTACGCCCTCGGCGACGACGACCTGGTCGAGGGCGTGGGCCGGCTGCAGACGCTGCTCGGCGAGGCGCGCTGACCGCGGTCCCCGGGGACGGCGGCGGCGCCTCCGGGACCGGCGCCGGGACCGCTGCCGACCCTGCCGCCGTCCGGATCCGGACGGCGGCAGCGGCCGACTACGACCCGATCGCGGCCGTCGTCGACGACTGGTGGGGGCGGCCGGTGCTGCCGATCCTCCCCCGGCTCTTCCTCGACCTGTTCGCCTCGACGAGCCTGGTCGCGGAGGGCGACGCCGGGCCGGCGGGCTTCCTCGTCGGGGTGCTGTCGCCGTCCGACCCGACCGAGGCGTACGTCCACTTCGTCGGCGTGGCACCGGCGATGCGCGGCACCGGGCTCGGCCGCGCTCTGTACGAGCGGTTCGTGGCGCTCGCGACGGCGGACGGGCGCGTCGTCGTCCGTGCCCTGACCTCGCCGGTCAACACCGCCTCGGTCGCGTTCCACCGTGCGCTGGGATTCTCGGTGACCGGGCCGGTGGCGGGGCACAACGGGCCGGGGACGTCGTGCGTGCTGTTCGAGCGGCGGCTCGCCCCGCCGGCCTGACGCCGTTCCGTGCCGGACGTCCCCGCCGTCGCGGTGGACGGCGCCGTCCACCGGCTGGTGGACGGCCCGGCCGACCGGCCGACGGCTGTGCGGCCGACGGCGGCCCGACAGGCTGGACGCATGGACCCGTACAGCGCATCGCGGACCCCCGGCGGCACCGCCGTCCGGATCCGAGGCCTGGTCAAGCGGTACGCCGGCCGCAACGCCGTCGACGGCCTCGACCTCGACATCGCCCGGGGCGAGATCTTCGCCCTGCTCGGTCCCAACGGGGCGGGCAAGACGACCACGGTGGAGATCCTCGAGGGGTACCGGCAGCGGGACGCCGGGGAGGTGACCGTCCTGGACGTCGATCCCGCGCACGGGGACCTCGCCTGGCGCGCCCGGCTCGGCATCGTGCTGCAGAGCAGCGTCGAGAACGCCGAGCTCACCGTCGAGGAGATGATCCGGCACTTCGCCGGCTACTACGCCGATCCCCGGGACGTCGACGAGGTGGTCGCCGCCGTCGGGCTGCAGGAGAAGCGCACCACCCGGACCCGCGCCCTCTCGGGCGGCCAGCGGCGGCGCCTCGACGTCGCCCTGGGCATCGTCGGGCGACCGGAACTGCTCTTCCTGGACGAGCCCACCACGGGCTTCGACCCGCAGGCGCGGCGCAGCTTCTGGGACCTCGTGCGCGACCTGCGCGGCGGCGGGACCACCATCCTGCTCACCACCCACTACCTGGACGAGGCGCAGGCGCTCGCCGACCGGGTCGGTGTGATCAACGACGGCCGGATCCTCGCCGTCGACACCCCCGACGGGCTCGGCGGGCGGATGGCGCACCGGGCGCAGGTCCGCTGGTCGGACGCCGACGGCAGCCACGTGGAGGTCACCGACAGCCCCACCCGGACGGTCCTGGAACTGTCGGCCCGCTTCGACGGCGAGGTGCCGGAACTGCAGGTCGTCCGGCCCAGCCTCGAGGACGTCTACCTCGAGATGATCGCCACGGCGCCCGAAGGAGCACTCCGATGAGCAACCAGCAGTCGACGACGGCGGGAACGGCGGCGGGAACGGCGGCGGTGGCACACCGGCGGCCGGCCGGCCCCGGAGCCCTGCGGATCGGGGTCTCCCGTGCCCGCATCGAGCTCAAGCAGTTCTTCCGCGAGCGGGACAGCCTGGTCTTCACCTTCCTGTTCCCGGTGATCATGCTGTTCATCTTCGGGTCGGCGTTCAGCAAGAGCAATCTGCCGGGCGGCGTCACGTTCACCCAGTACTTCGCGGCCGGCATGATCGCGACCGGCCTGGTGCTCTCCAGCTTCCAGCAGCTCGCGATCGGCATCGCCGTCGAGCGCGACGACGGCACCCTCAAGCGCCTGCGCGGGACGCCGATGCCGCCGGTGGCGTACTTCCTCGGCAAGATCGGCATGGTCCTGGTGGCGGCCGTGATCCAGACCGCGATCCTGCTCGTCGTCGGCTCGCTGCTCTTCGGGCTGGACCTGCCGACGTCCGCCGACCGCTGGCTCCGGTTCGGCTGGATCTTCGTACTGGGCGTCACGACCGGCACGGTGTGCGGGATCGCGTACTCGTCGGTGCCGCGGTCCGCCAAGAGCGCCGGCGCCGTGGTGACGCCCGTCGTCCTGGTGCTGCAGTTCATCTCGGGCGTGTACTTCGTCTACAGCCAGCTGCCGACGTGGATGCAGACGGCGGGCGCGGTGTTCCCGCTCAAGTGGCTGACGGAAGCGATGCGTTCGGTCTTCCTGCCGGACTCGTTCGCCCAGCAGGAGGTGGCCAAGTCGTGGGAGCTGCCGCAGACCGCCCTGGTGCTCGCCGTCTGGGCGGTGATCGGGCTGGTGCTGTGCCTGCGGACCTTCCGCTGGCAGCGGCGGGACGCCGGCTGAGGCCGGACCGCGGGCCCGCGAGCAGGAGGATGGCGTCATGAGCAGCGCGCTACGCCCGCGTTGGGCACGCCGGGGTCCCGGGGCGGAGCACGACCTGCCGCAGGTGCCGGTGAACATCCGCGGGTGGCACGCCACCTTCTGGGTCATCGCGGGCCTGGGCGGGCTGCTCGTGGCGACCCGGTCCCGGTTGACGGGGGCGGAGCGGCTCGAGGCCGCCGCGGCGCTCGCCGTCCTCGGGCTCGCCTACGCCGTCCTGGTGCAGCGCCGGGAGCGGCAGACGGGTTGGCGGGCCCACGCCTACCTGGTGATCGCCGTGCTCGTCACGGGGGTCGCCGCCGCGATCGAGCCCAACCTGAGCATGCTGCTGTTCATCGTCTACCCGCAGATCTGGATGTTCACGGTGGGCATCGCCGTCGGCGCCGCCTACACGACGGCGGTGTCCGCCGCGACGCTGCTGGGATTCCTGACGGCGGCCGGGTTCAGCTGGACGACCGTCCGCGACAGCGGCCCCCAGTTGCTGGTTGCGCTGCTGTTCAGCCTGCTGCTCGGGGTGTGGATCTCCCGGATCGTCGACCAGTCCGTGGAACGGGCGGATCTCATCGACCAGCTGCAGACCGCGCGCACCGACCTCAGCGAGGCCGAGCACGCCCGCGGAGTGATGGCCGAGCGCGAGCGGATCGCCCGGGAGATCCACGACACCCTCGCGCAGGGCTTCACCAGCATCATCATGCTCAGCCAGGCCGCGGCCGCCGGGATGGCCAAGGATCCCCGGCGGGCGACGGAGCAGCTCGGGCTCATCGAGGACGTCGCCCGCGAGAACCTCGCCGAGGCCCGTTCCCTGGTCGCGGCGTTCGGCCCGGTGGGCCTGGCGGAATCCACGCTGCCGGACGCCGTGCGCCGGCTCGCCGAGCGGTTCGCCGCGCAGGCGGGCATCGGCGTCGACGTGGAGGTCGCCGACGCCGCGGCCGGGCTTGGACCGGACGAGGCCGTCGTCCTGCTGCGCGCCGTCCAGGAGTCGCTGACGAACGTGCGGCGGCACGCCGGGGCACGGCACGTCGTGGTGCGGCTGGTGGTCGGCGACGACGGGGCCCGGGTCGAGGTGGACGACGACGGCGTCGGCTTCGACACCCGCGGCGCCGGCGCGGCGGCCGGGTACGGCCTCGCCGGGATGCGGGACCGGGTGGAGGAGATCGGCGGCGAGGTGGACGTCACCAGCGCCCCCGGGCGGGGCACCCGGGTCACCGTCCTGGTACCGACCCGCCCGGTGGCAGGGCTGCAGCACGCGGAGGCGGAGCAGGCATGATCCGGGTCCTGGTGGTCGACGACCATCCCGTGGTGCGGTCCGGGCTGGCCGGGATGTTGGCCGTCGAGGACGATCTGGAGGTCGTCGGCGAGGCCGCGGACGGCGAGGAGGCGCTCGCCCAGGTCGCGGCGACGAGCCCGGACGTCGTCCTGATGGACCTGCGCATGCCCCGGCTCGACGGCGCCGGCGCGACCGAGCAGATCCTGGCGCGCTTCCCGACGGTGCGGGTGCTCGTGCTGACGACGTACAGCACGGACACCGACATCGTGCGGGCGGTCGAGGCCGGCGCGACGGGGTACCTGCTGAAGGACACCCCGCGCGCGCAGCTCGTGGACGCCGTCCGGGCCGCCTCCCGCGGGGAGACGGTTCTCGCCCCGCCGGTGGCTGCCCGGCTGGTCTCGCGCCTGCGCGCGCCGGTGACCGAGTCGCTGACCCCGCGCGAGGTGCAGGTGCTCGCGGCGGTGGCACGCGGGCTGTCGAACGGCGACATCGGGCGGTCGTTGTTCATCGGCGAGGCCACGGTGAAGACGCACCTGCTGCGGGTCTTCGCCAAGCTCGGGGTGGACGACCGGACGCGCGCGGTGACGGTCGCGATGGAGCGGGGGATCCTGCCTTCGCCGCACTGACGACGCGGCTCGGCAGCGTCGCTAGAGCTGGTGCAGGTGCTCCGGTGGCCACCCGAGGATGCGGACCGCATCGGCGAGATCCCCCGGGACGGGCAGGGCGTCGAACCACGGCTGCCAACGGGCCAGATCCTCCCGCCAGGCGCGGACGAAGGCCGCCAGCTGGGCCGGCAGGTTTCGGCGGTGCTGCCGTAGCGCCTCGTCCAGGCAGAACAGCACGTCGTCGAGGCGATGACTGCCGTCCCGCGTCGTCACCGCCCCTGCCCTCCGCTCGGACTGGAGCTCGTGGCGGATCGACCGGATGAATGCCTGCCGATCGACCACGACGTCCGCCCAGTAGCGCTCGTCCGTGGCCACCACATGATCATGACCGGCATGCAGGAGGTGGAACAAACCTTCGCCGAGGACGTCGCCGAACTCCTCGTTCCCGCCACGGTTCGGGCCCCGATCGAACGGGTTGTACGGCAGTTGACGTACCTCGCCGGCGAGGAGGACCGCGCGCCGCGCGAGGGGCTCGAAGAGGAAGCACCAGTCTTCGTTGTAGACCGGCGGGAACAGGGGCACTGTCTCGTCCAGCCGCACAGCCATGGCACCGGAACCGATGAAGACGCGCTGCTCACGCCCTGCGGCGCGGCCTGCATGGCACACCGCGGAGTTGTCAGGGAAGTCGGTCGACTTCCAACTGGCCACGCGCGACCCCGATCCGGACTCCAGCCGGGAGAGGGCCGCCGCGACGCCGTCGGCCGTGAGCGACTCGATGTCGTCGTCGACGAACAGGACGTTGCGCCACCCTGCCATCCTCGCCACGGCCAGTCCGGTGTTGCGTTTGAGCGACAGGTCCCGGTACTTGGTGGGCCGAGCACCGGGGAGGGCGACGGTCAGCAGCGCGGGCATCCGCCGAGGTCCGACATCGGGCGGCGGCCCGCCGTGCGGCAACGCGATCAGGACCTGAGGTGGCCCGCTCGGCAGCTCCGCCAGCGTCAGCCGGACGCCCGGCTCACGGCCCATCGTGCCCAGGACGAGCAGCGTGCAGTCGAGCGCGACGGCCAGGGCCACCGCGAACGCCAGCCGCTCGGGTCGATCGTGGTTGACAACGGCGACCGCGTCGCAGCGGGCCGTCCCGCCGGACCGCGGCGGTATCACCAGGAGTTCGTCGTGCCCGGACCGGACGCGGTAGCGCGGGGCGCCGCGCGCGGTCAGGGCCCGGATCCCACGACCAGGGTCGGGAGGGATCATGAGCTCCCTGCTGGACTGGCCAATTGGCGCTGAACCGAACCGAACTAGTTCGATTGTGCTGGTCAGGTCAGGGCGGCGGCAACAGCGCGGGCCGGACGCTGCGCCACGACGGTCGGCGTGGGCGCCGGCGGTGTGTCGGCCATAGACGGCGGCTCGTAGCGGGACAGTCTGAGGCGCCGAAGCGCCACGTCGAGGCCGACCCGCGTCGGGAGTTCGCCAAGATAGTTGCTCCAGGTGAGGCTGTCGTGGCGCCAGGCCACCACCCACGAGGCGAGCGCATCGATCCACGGGACCTCGATGCCGGTAGGACCTGCAATGGGGCGACAATATGAGGCGCTGGCCTCGTGCAGGGCCTGGACGGCCTCCACGAGCTGGGTCGCCGGGCAACGACGCCCCAACCCTCGAGCCAGTCGATCCGCGGTCCGTTCGATCAGCTCGGCCCTGATCCTCAGCACCGTGCGCCAGTAGCCGCGGGTCTGCGCCGCCGAGATGTCCATCCCCAGGTGGACCAGGCGGAACAGGCCCTCGCCCAGGACGTCCCCGAACTCCTGCTTGACGGCGTCACCGGGCCTGGCGAACGGATCGAAGCGGTCCTGCGTCAGGCTGCCCGCCCGCGCCAGGGCGACCTCCTGGCGCAGCATGAGCGGCAGCATGAAGAGCCAGTCCTCGTTGTAGACCAGCGGGAAGTGCGGAGTGTGCTCGGCCACCCGGACGGCGAGCGCACCGCCTCCGATGAAGGTGCTCTGCTCCGCCCCGGCCAGCCGGTAGGCGTGACAGACCATGGAGTTGTCGGGGAAGTGGTCGAAGGTCCACCCGACGGCCTCCAGGCCCGTACCCTCGGCGAGCGCGCGCCGGACCGTGTCCGTCTCCAGCCGCCCGAATCCGGAGACGTCGTCGTCCACGAACAGCACGCGCTCCCACCCGCACATCCGTGCCATGGCGATGGCGAGGTTGCGCTTGGCGCTGGTGTCCGACGTCCGGCCCCGCGACGTGGGCTCGGTGTCCGCGGTCAGCATGACCCTCGGCACGTGCCACTTGCCGTTCTGCGTCACGATCACGATGCGGTCGGACGGCAGGTGGACCCGAGCGACCTCGTGCGCTGCCGCGGGAACCGTCTCGCGGCTCGCGAGGACCACGAGCGGGACGTCCAGCTCGGCCGCCACCGCGGCGGACTGGTGCAGGTTGGCGGCCGCGCGGGCGGCCGGGACGGCGACGACGTCGATGCCCGGACCGACGACGCCGCCGGCGAGAAAGCGCTCGCGCGCTCGCGGCACGAGGCTGCGGTGGCAGCCGTGATGCTCCCGCACCACGAACCCGGGCGGGGGCGGCGAGTTCGGTACGGCGATCCGATCGTGGGCGAGCAGGTCGGTCACAGAACTCTCCGTCGAAGGGGTGGGAGCCGGGGCGCCGCCGGGGCTCAGCCGACGTCCACCGTGACGGCGCCCTCGTCGTCACCGCGCCCGACGGAGTCGCGGAGGCGGTGGAAGGGGCGCTCCAGGTCGGGCGTGACCGTCTCCAGCCCGGCCATGGCCCGGAAGACGGGGACGTAGAAGAGCATCCAGAAGTGGTCGAGAGTGCCGAAGTGCTTGAGCAGAAACTCCTCGTTGCGCGCGCGGAGGGTGGGGTCGGTCAGGGCACGCACGGCCCCGAAGGTGCCACGGCTGAAGGTACCGGTGCAGAGCGTCACGGACATGGAGCGGTTGAGCTGGTTCGGTTGGCGGGCGAGCAAGGCGACGTCGTACTCCAGGAGCGGCATGCCGTCCTCCGTCTCGCGCTCCCGGCCGGTGCGCAGGAAGCGGGGACGATGCGCCTCGACTCGCGCCGGCGTCTCGCCTGCGGAGTAGTACGTAGGGTCGCCGCGCTCGTCGAGGGTGACGATGAACTCGGTGTCCCACTCGTTGTTGCCGCCGTCCGGCATCTGGGTGGCGACCGGGATCTCCAGCCGCGGAACGAGGTAGTCCATGATCGACGGCTGGTGCTCGGAGCCCTCCGGCGGGGGACGATCGGAACGGAGCATGTTTCCGTTCTGCCCGAGGACGACGACGTGCTTGATGAGGTCGTCGCGAGTGGCCTTGTCGGCCGTCAGGAAACGCACGTCCGTCGCCGGGTTCTCGGCGCGGATGTGACTGACCAGCTCGATCGTGGCGTCCGCATCCATGTCCCGGAAGGCCTGGATGTAGTTCGGGTGCCGCGGATCAGCATAGGGGTTGACCGCTGCCAGGCTGGGCCAGATCGGCGTCGTGATCACCCTTACGGGGGCGCCGTCCGGGAAGTACCAGAACCGGCCGCCCAACGCGCCGCGCCCGGACTCGGGGGCGTCGTCCGGCCGCATGGCGACGTCCCGGAGGCGGCCCAGCTCGTCGGTCAGGTCCTGCCGACGCCGATCCTCTGCCGGCGTCAGGTCGGACTCGTCGGGAAGTTCGGGATCGGCCTGGGCGAAGGTGCGTTCGGACGCGAAGGCCAGGGCGTAGTCACGCAGGCGCTCGGCGGACGGGACCGCGCCGCCGGACTCCCAGGAGGAGACCAGGGCAGGACTGACCCCCAGCGCCGAGGCGACGTTCTGCTGCGTCACCCGCGCACCCCGATATTGCCCGCGCAGCGCGCGCAGCCGCTCGGACAGCGACTGCTCGGACAGCGACACGGTGGAGGCCCCCTGGGCGGCTTCGGCTCGGAAGTGCGGCGAGCCTAACACTTCAGCGGACCACTGAAGTCACTGAAGCAGGCGCCAAACCTCGGAACGAGTCGTCCGGCGGTGGCGTCAGTGGCAGCGAGAGCTGCCTCTGACCATCGCACGGGCCATCGCGAGACTACACACAGCAATCAGATCAGCACATATCCGCAGGAAGACGCTACCAAAGGCTCACGCAAATCACTCTTGTCAGTTGAATCGTTCTGAGCTTCACTGAAGTGACTGAATTTCAGCTGATACAACTGGCCCACCAAAGAGGTGTGCTCGTCCCACGTCAGCACCACACCGCGCAGGAGCCGCCCCGCTTCCGAGCACCCCCCGATCAAGGAGCCCCCGCCATGACCCACAGCCCGAGCCCCGGTGCCGTCCTCCTCCCGAGCCGGTTCGACTGCGACGACAGCGACGACAGCGACCACCGCGACGCGATCCAGCGGGACACGCTCGACCACGCCGACCTTGTCCGCACCGAGCGCGACGTCGTCGAGGACGCCCAGGGCGCCCGCGACCGCGCCGACCAGGTGGAGCTCCCGACGACGGCCGTCACGCCGCCGGCCCGTCGCGTCGCGCGTCCCGCGGTCGACGCCGACGATCCGTACGGCGCCTGGCTGCGCAAGGCGCGCGGTGCCGGGCACCGCGTCATCCTGCTGGCACTGGGCCGGTACCACCCGGAGAACCTGATGCCGCTGCGCTCCTGGGCCATGGCGCCCAACGACCTGCTCGACGTCGCCCGCGAGGACGCCCGGCGTCGCGTCGACTGGGTCCACGCCGTCCTGCCCGACCAGGCGGCCCTGCTCGCCCTGCACCGCTGCGTCGTCACGCCCGCGCCGCGCGGTCGGCGTCGCCTCCGCGGTGGGCCGACCGCCACCCCCTGGACCCGGCTGGTCGCCCAGCAGCACGTCGGTCTCTGCGCGATCAGCGACACCCGGGGCGGCCTGACCACGCACGTCCTGGAGATCCCGGCCGGCTGGTTGGCCTGCGCGATCCTCACGGTCGGCCCGCCGGTTCGGGACGCGGCCCACGCGGCCGAGCCGGCCTCCGACGACGACCGGCCCACGGCATGGACGTAGCTGCGGCAGAATCACCGGATGGAGCGTGATGTCACGACGCTGCCGAAGGCGCATCTGCACCTGCACTTCACCGGCAGCATGCGGCCGTCGACGCTGAAGGAGCTGGCCGCCAAGCACCGGATCCGCCTGCCGGAGACGCTGCGCGAGCACCATCTGCTGCGGCTCACCCCGGACGAGCGGGGGTGGTTCCGGTTCCAGCGCCTCTACGACGCCGCCCGGGCGTGCGTCCGCGACGCGGAGGACATGCGCCGGATCGTCCTCGAGGCGGCCCAGGACGACGCGTCCGAGGGGTCGGGCTGGCTCGAGATCCAGGTCGACCCGACCAGTTACGCCCCCCATGTCGGGGGCCTCACCCCGGCCCTGGAGATCGTCCTGGACGCTGCCCGGGAGGCCGGGCGGACGACGTCCTGCCAGGTCGGCGTCATCGTGGCGGCCAGCCGGATCCGGCATCCGCTCGACGCCCGCACCCTCGCCCGGCTCGCCGCCCGCCACGCCGGTGACGGCGCCGGCACGGTCATCGGCTTCGGGCTGAGCAACGACGAGCGTCGGGGCACCACCGCCGACTTCGCCCCCGCCTTCGCCATCGCGGCGCGCGCGGGGCTGGCCTCCCTGCCGCACAGCGGGGAGCTGCTCGGGCCCGACCACATCACCGAGACCCTGCGGTCCCTGCACCCCCGCCGTCTGGGCCACGGCGTGCGGGCCGGCGAGGACCCGGCCGTGCTGCGGCGCCTCGTGGACGACGGCATCGCACTGGAGGTCTGTCCCGCCAGCAACGTGGCGCTCGGCGTGTACCCGACGCTCGACCGGGTCCCGCTGGGCGCGCTGGTGGACGCCGGCGCCCGGATCGCGCTCGGCGCCGACGACCCGCTGCTCTTCGGCCCCCGGCTGGCCGCCCAGTACCAGGCCGCCCGCGACGTCCACGGCTTCGACGACGGCGCCCTCGCCACCCTCGCGCGCTCCTCGATCGAGGCGTCCCTGGCGCCGGACGCCGTCAAGGGTCGCCTGCTCGCCGGTGTCGACGGGTGGCTCGCCGCGCCCGGTGACACCCCTGCGTCCACCTTTCGGCCGATTTCGCCCCTCTGAGCACCGAGGGTCGCGAGTCATGCGAGTACCGTTACGGTTGGGGTCGACCGAGGCGGGCAGGCGATGACACAGCGCGGGTGGGCGTCGACGGACGTCGTCGCCGTCCCCATCGGGCTCAGCCTGGTGGTGCTGCTCGTCGTCGGCGTCGGCTACCCGAGCCTCGTCGAGAGCGGCGTCTCCCCCGGTGCCTACCTGGTCGCGATCGTCGTCGCCGGGAGCCTGTGCACGACCGCGCTCGGCATCGCCGCTCTGCGGACGGCCGGTCGGCTGCGGGCCAGTTGGGCGGCCATCGCCGCCACGGCCGCACTCTGGACCGCGAGCGCCTTCATCGCCTTGCGCGGCGGGGACGACCTGCTCGCCTGGGGCGTCCTGCGGCCGGCGTCGGGTCTGACCGGGGCACTCGCGCTGCTGATGGCACCCGGCGTGCGGCGCACGGCCCGGGAGTGGGGCGTCGTGCTCCTCGACGGGTGGCTGGTGAGCGGCTCGGTCTTCCTCGTCGGCTGGCTCGCGCTGATGAACACCGGCTCGCACGGTGCCGCCGGGGCTCCGCTGGGCCGCCCGGCGCTGCTGTGGATCCCGGTGGACCTGCTGTTCGTCAGCGTGGTCTCCGGCCTGGCCATGCGCAGCGAGCGGACGACGCGGGTGCCGGTGCTCATGATGGTGCTCGTCTCGCTGCTGTCGGTCACCGGGGACAGCACCTGGGCGCTGGCCCAGGTGCCGCACTTCGCCGTCGTCCAGTGGATCATCCTGATGGCCGCGCTGGCCGCGAGCACGGTGAGCACCCGGCTGGACCTGTGGCAGGCGGCGGCGCCGGAGCGGGCGCACCCGCAGTTGGTGCGCTGGCCGCAGGTGGCCGTCGTCCCGGGCCTGGCGGCCGCGGTCTCGGGGCCGGGCGGGCCGGTGGTCGCCGCCGTCGCGATCAGCGTGATCCTCGCGATGGTCGCCCAGATCCTGCTGGTGGCCCGGCAGAACGGGGAGCTGTGGGCGGCCCTGGCCAGCCAGGCGGCGCGCCTGGACCTGGTGCTGCGGGAGAGCCGGGACGCGATCGTGCAGGTGGACCGCCAGGGCGCCGTCGAGTTCGCGAACGACGCCGTCACCGACGTCCTCGGCGTGTCCCCGCAGGCGCTGCTCGGGCGGGCCTTCGCGGACGGCGTCCACCCGGGCGACCGGGCGACCTTCCTCTCCCAGCTCGCCGAGCTGAGCGACCGCGCGACCGCGATCCGGGTCGTGTGCCGGTTCTGCCGGCCCGACGGCACCGCCCGGCACGTCGAGGCGACGGTGAGCCCCCGGCTGGGGACATCGGGCTACACGCTGCTCGCGCGCGACGTCACCGAGCGCAGCCGGCGGGAGGCGGAGCTGCGCCTGCTCGCCAGCAGCGACGCGCTGACTGGACTGCTGAACCGGCACGCCTTTCTCGCCCTGCTCGACGAGCGGCTGGCCGCCGGCGCCGCCGCGGTGCTCTTCCTCGACCTGGACGGCTTCAAGACCGTCAACGACCGGCACGGGCACGCCGCCGGCGACCGGCTCCTCGTCGAGGCGGCCGAGGCGCTCCGCGACGTCCTGGGGACCCAGGACGTCGCGGCGCGGCTGGGGGGCGACGAGTTCGCCGTCCTCGTGGCGGAGCCGTCGGCCGCGCGCGCCCTCGCCGTCCGGGTCACGGAACGGCTGCGCCGGCTGCCCTCCGACAGCACCGGAGCCACCACCGCGAGCGTGGGGGTCGCCGTCGGTGCCGGCGTGGACGGCGACGCCCTGCTCGCCGACGCCGACCTGGCGATGTACCGGGCCAAGGCGCGCGGCGGCGGCCGGCACGCCGTGTACGACCCGATCATGCGGACGGCGGCGCCCCACCCCGTGACGGCCTGATCCCGGCGCAGCGGCAGGGCGGAGCGGTCAGAGGCTGCAGCCCACCAGGACCGGCTCGGGGTGCAGCTCGACGCCGAAGGCGGACCGGACGCCGTCCCGCACGATCCGGGCCAGGTCCAGCAGGTCCTTCGCCCGGGCGCCGCCCCGGTTGGTGAGCGCCAGGGTGTGCTTGCCGGACAGGGTCGCCGGGCCCGGCGCGCCGAACCCGCGGCCGAAGCCGGCGTGCTCGATGAGCCAGGCGGCGCTCGTCTTCACCCGGCCGTCGGGCGTCGGCCAGCGCGGCGCCCCCTCCGGCAGCAGCGCGGCGGCGTCCGCGGCGAGCACCGGGTTCGTGAAGAAGGAGCCGGCGCTCCAGGTGTCGTGGTCGGCGTCGTCGAGCACCATGCCCTTGGCCCGCCGCAGCTCCAGCACGGTGGCCCGGACCTGCTCCACCGGGACCCGCGCGCCCACCTCGACGCCGAGGGCCCTGGCCAGCTCCGCGTAGCGGATGGGCTCGGAGAGGTCGGCGAGGCGCAGCTGGAACGTCACCTCGAGGATGACGAACCGCGGCCCGTCCCGGAACTGCTCCTGCTTGAACCGGGAGGTGCGGTACGCGAACTCGCAGTCGGCCGACGCCAGGGTCCGGACCCGGCCCTCCTGGCGGTCCCACGTGCGCACGCTCGCGATCGTCCCGGCGACGTCCTGGCCGTACGCGCCGACGTTCTGCACCGGCGTCGCCCCGGTCAGGCCGGGGATGCCCGACAGCGCCTCGACGCCGATCCAGTGCCGCGACACCGCGTGCGCGACGACGTCGTCCCAGGGCTCGCCCGCCGCGACCCGGACGGCGGCACCGCCGCAACGGTCGGCCGCCTCGAGCACCACCCCGCGCGTGGCGACCCGGACGACGGTGCCGTCGAATCCGTCGTCGCCCACGAGCAGGTTGGAGCCGCCACCGAGCACGAGCACCGGCTCGCCCCGCCCGTCGGACTCGCTCACCGCGTCGATCACCCGGTCGGTGGTGGTGGCGGTGACGATGCGGGCGGCAGGGCCACCCACGTGCAACGTGGTCAGATCGGCCAGCACTGCAGAGCCTTCTGTCACCCGGGTCACGCTAACCGCGGCCGGGACGCCACGCCGGGAGAACATGCCGCCCGACATCCGCCGATCATAGTTTGTTATGAAACGCGTCTCGGTGTGCCGGATCGTCCGGCCCCACGTCGGAGCCCGGCGGACGCAGGGAGCCCGCCACCGCCAGGCTCAGCAGGACGGCGACCCCGACCGCGAGCAGGGCCCGCGTCACCCCGAACCGGTCGCCGAGCAGCCCCAGCACCGGAGGGCCCGCCAGGAAGGCCATGTACCCGATCGAGGACACCACGCTCACCCTGGCCGCGGCGCGGGCCGGGTCGTCCGCGGCGGCGCTCATCCCCACCGGGAAGCCCAGCGCGGCCCCGAGCCCCCAGGCCAGCGCGCCCGCGATGCCGAGCACCAGCGCGGCCCCTCGGCCGACCGGCGTCACGAGCTGGGCACCTCCCACCACGCCGAGCACACCGAGCGCGACCAGTCCCGCGCCCGATCGGACGGCGACCACGCGGCCGTACCGGGCCAGCAGGGCCGGCCCCGCCATCCGGGCCGCGGTCATGGCCGCCACGAAGGCGGCGAAGCCGAGGGCGGCGACCGCGTGCTCGACGTGGTACCCGTCGACCAGGCCGATGGCTAGCCAGTCGTTCGCCGAGCCCTCCGCGAACGCCATCCCGAGGACGAGCAGGCCGATGAGCACCGTTCGCGGCTCCCGCCAGGCGTGCAGCACCCCGGACGAGCGTCGCGAACCGTCCGCGTCGTGCGACGGCTCCGGTGCGGCGCCCACGAACCGGCGCACCGACACCACCACCGCGACGATCCCCACCGCCGCCACCACGGGCAGGTGCACGGACACCGGGACGCCGAGCGCGGCGGCCGCGGCGCCGAGCCCGGCACCACCCACCGTCCCGAGGCTGAACCCGGCGTGGAAGCGCGGCATGATCGCCCGCCCGACGAGCTGCTCGACCCGGGCCCCCTCGACGTTCATCGCGACGTCCCAGACCGACGTCCCGCTCCCCACCAGCACGAGCAGGACCGCCAGCACGGGGATCGGCGGGAGGAGCGCGGCAAGGGTCAGCGACACCGTCATGAGGACGGCCGGCAGCAGCACGGCCCGGGCCGGGCCCAGCCGGTGCACGATCAGGCCCGACAGCAGCAGCGCACCCACGGCTCCCGCCGCGATGCACAGCAGCAGCAGGCCGAGGCCGCCGGGACTGAGGTGCAGCAGGTCCCGGACGGCGGGCAGCCGGGAGACCCAGCTGGCGAACAGGAACCCGTTGACGCCGAACACGGTGGCGACCGCGCGCTTGGCCGCCTCGGCACGGGCGAGGGACGGCACCGGCGGCCCCTGCGCGCCCGGCCGGCCGGGGGCCGCGAGGTCGGCGGGGTGGGAGGAGGGCGAGGGGCCAGTGGTCACGAGGAGCTCCGGTGCCGGGGATCGAATCGATTCGACTATAGTCGACGACCTCCCGGCTGGAAGGATCGCGCGCATGGTCACCGACGAGCGGGCCCGCGGCGGCCGGCGCCGCGCCACGCTGGCCGACGTCGCCCGCGAGGCCGGCGTCTCGGCGTCCACGGCGTCGCTGGCCGTCAACAGCTCGGGACCGGTGTCGGCGGCGACCCGGGAGCGGGTCCTGGCGGCCGCGCGCCGGCTCGGCTACCTCGGCCCCGACCCGCTCGCGCGCTCCCTGCGGCGCGGCCGCAGCGGCGTCGTCGCGGTGGTGGTGAGCGAGCGCCTCGGCTACGCCTTCTCCGACCCGATGATGGCGACGTTGCTCGACGGCCTCGCCGAGGAGATCGGTGCCGCCGGCGGCAGCCTGCTGCTCGTGCCGGTGCACCGAAGCAGCGGCGGCACTGACGGGACCGGCGGCAACGGCGGCGGCGGCACCGGCCTCGGCGGCCTCGCGATGGACGCGGCCGTGCTCCTGGACTGCGGGGTCCGGGCGGCGGACCTGCTCCCCGGCCTGCTGGCGCGCGGCGTCACGGTCGTCACGATCGACGGGCCGCTCGACCTGGGGGTCCCGAACGTCGGCATCGACGACGAGGGCGGTACCCGGGCCCTGGTGGAGCACCTCGCCGGGCTGGGCCATCACGACGTCGGCGTCGTCACCCTGCCCCTGGGGGCTCCCGTGGACGACGGGACCGCACCGGGCGTCCCCCGGCGCCGCACCGCCGCCGCCCGCGCCGCACTGGTGGCCCTGACGGGGCATCCGGGCCGGTTCGTGACGGCGGACCGCAACACCGTCGAGGAGGGCGAGCGGGCGGCCGGCGCGCTGCTGGACGCGCCCGTGCCGCCCACCGCGCTGGTCGCCCAGAGCGACGTCCTGGCGCTGGGGTGCCTGCGGGCGGCGTCCGCGCGGGGCCTCGACGTGCCGGGCGACGTCAGCGTGGCCGGCTTCGACGGCGTCGACCTGCACCTGCTGGAGGGCACCCGGCTCACGACCGTCGAGCAGCCCACCGCCCGCAAGGGCCAGGTCGCCGCCCAACTCGTGCTGGCGGCCCTGGCCGGCGACCGGCCGGACGACGTCCGGCTGCCCATCACCCTGCGGATCGGGACGACGACGGGCCCGTCGCCCGAGCGCTGAACCTCAGCCGAGCCGGACGACGGCCTGCGCGCGGCCGAGCACCTTGGCACCGGCGGCCGTGGCGACCAGGTCGATCCGCGCCGTCCGGGCCTGCGCGTCGAGCGCCGCGACGACGCCGCCGACCTCGAGCAGGGCCCCCTCGTCGTCGTCCGGGACCGGGACGGGGCGGGTGAAGCGGGTCCCGTACTCGACGACGGCCGCCGGGTCACCGGCCCAGTCGCTGGCGAGCCGGCCGGCGACGGCCATCGTCAGCATCCCGTGCGCGATGACGTCGGGCAGCCCGACCGAGCGGGCCACCCGCTCGTTCCAGTGGATGACGTTGAAGTCGCCGCTGGCCCCGGCGTACCGGACCAGGTCGACCCGGCGCAGCGGGAAGGAGCGCGACGTCAGCTCGTCCCCCACGCTGACGTCCTCGAAGCGTCGCAGCGCCACCCTCACTCGCCCCCTCGGATGACGACGGTCGAGACGACCGTGCTGACCGGTGCGCCGTCGGCGTCCGCCACCTCGACCCGCGTGGCGAGCATGCCGTGGCCGCCCACCTCGCGGGCGGTGTCCACGTGCAGGGTCGCCACCAGGCGGTCACCGGCGACGACCGGGCGGTGGTGGGTGAAGCGCTCCTCGCCGTGCACCAGGCGGGAGAAGTCCACGCCCGAGTCCGGGTCGGCGTAGATCTGCCCCTCGGCCCGTTGCGCGACGACGACGGCGAACGTGGGCGGCGCGACGACGTCGGGGTGACCGAGGGCGCGGGCGGCCTCGGGGTCGCGGTGGGCCGGGTCGTCGCTGCCGATCGCGGTCGCGAACTCGGCGATCTTCTCGCGGCTCACCTCGTACCCGGCGGACGGCGGGTACACGCGGCCGGCGAGCGCCGGGTTGATGCCCATCGGATCACTCTCTCCTGTCGGTCGCCACGGTACGGCTACCAGCCACGCGAAAGGCCGCCCCGGTCCCGGGACGGCCTTGACGCGTGCGCTCCGTCGGACGGCGCTCGGTGCGGACTGCGCAGGACCCGAGGGTCAGCGCGTCTCGCGGTGAGCGGTGTGCTTGTGGCACCGCGGGCAGTGCTTCTTCAGCTCCATGCGGTCCGGGTCGTTGCGCCGGTTCTTCTTGGTGATGTAGTTCCGCTCCTTGCACTCCGTGCAGGCCAGAGTGATCTTGGGGCGGACGTCCTGGGACTTGCTGGCCACAGCAGGAGCCTTCTCTCGGTCGAAGCGTCACGGGCACGCGAGGGTCAAGGATACGCGAGGAGGAACCCGCTGGTCGAACCACGCATTCCCGCCACTGGTAGCGGAGGCCGGACTTGAACCGGCGACACAGCGATTATGAGCCGCTTGCTCTGCCAAACTGAGCTACTCCGCCGCGAGGGGTACCTCGCCGAACGCCTGTCCGGCGGGGTACCCCGTCAGAGCCCCGATAGGGAATCGAACCCTAGACCTTCTCCTTACCATGGAGACGCTCTGCCGACTGAGCTATCGGGGCCGGCATCACCGCCCGGAGCACCGGGGGCGATGGCCAGGGTACACGCCCGCAGGCGCCCCGGCGAAATCCTTACCCGGCCTCAGCGCGCCGCGGCGGGGGTGCCCGCCCGGGCCCGGTTGAGGACGACGTTGAGCAGGCACAGGACGACCTGCTTGACCGATTCCCGGGAGCGGGCGTCGACCGCCACCACGGGCACGTGGGGGTCGACGTCCGTGGCCTCCCGGACCTGCTCCAGGCTCAGGTTGTGCCGGTTCTCGAACTGGTTGACGGCCACGACGAACGACAGCCCGATCTTCTCGAAGTAGTCGATCGCCACGAAGCAGTCGGCCAGCAGCGAGGTGTCGACCAGGACGACGCCGCCCAGGGCACCGTTGGCCAGGTCGTTCC
>Ga0302323_100001299_pt1 | contig 20176 bp, 14 predicted proteins | sample Fen_T0_3_FD_201950 | JGI IMG/M metagenome (GOLD analysis project Ga0302323, IMG submission 201950) | Peat permafrost microbial communities from Stordalen Mire near Abisko, Sweden - Fen_T0_3 | ecosystem: Environmental > Terrestrial > Soil > Wetlands > Permafrost | place: Sweden: Abisko... | reverse complement strand
TTCCGACGCGCAGATCACTGCCACGGTGCCGACAGGCGCAAAAACGGGGAAGATCGCGGTCACCACCAAGGGCGGGTCCGTCACCACCAAAACGAAGTTCACGGTGCAGTAAGCCGAGCCACAACCCGAATAACCTTCAGGGATCCAAAACATCGGATCCCTTTCTCTTTTTCGCCGACACCGCCATCGACGGCGTCCGCGGACGGGCTACACCGCAAACGATCCCGGCAACTCACAGACAGGCCTGGCCAATCCGCCATCTCCGTGGGCAAAAGAAATCCGCATTCGAGCCTGCTTCATGAGGGAACTGGTCCAAAAACCTCGCTTATGAAAGTGAGCCGCAAATTTAGAAACGTCGAATCAAGCCACCCACTGGAGACCACCATGAAATCACTGAAGAAAGCCGCCCATATCGCAGTAAACCTGCTGTTGCTTGCCGCTTTTGGAACTGCCGCCGCCGCTGCCAGTCCACTCTTTCTGCCCCGGGGACTTGCGGTCGATTCGAAGGGCAACCTGTGGGTCGCCAATTCCGGAGCCAACAACATCCTGATGTACACCCCGACCTACGCGCTCCAGAAAACCAAGACCATCACTTCGAACATCAGCAATCCAACCGGCGTAGCCTTCGGTCCCCAAGGCAATCTCTGGGTCGCCAACTATGGCACCAGCAATGGCGGTCCCACCGGCAGCATCGCCGAGTACATCAACGGTGTCCAGAACACGGCCGCCACCATTACCGACGGAATTCTCGGTCCCGAAGGAATCGCCATCGATGGTTCCGGCGATGTCTGGATCAACATGAACTTCTCAAACGTGGCTATCTATGGCCCGCGCTACTCGTACGACTACCCAATCTATCCAATGAAGACGCTGAATACTGGCACTCCCACTCTCGGCCTCGCAATCGCTGCCGGGGTGGTCGCCTATGGTGACGACTTTGTCGTCCACATGGACTCCTCAGCCCAGATCCTCGCCAACGGCTTCATCTACGACTCCGTCGTAATTCGCAACACTGGTATCTCGGTAGCCATCGACAGTAAAGGCAACGTCTACATGGGGAATACCGACAATTCCGTACAAGTCTTCCAGAAGTTCTCGGAATACATTCTCCTTCAGTTGTCATTCACTCCCTACGCGATGGCGATCGACAACGTCCGCGGCAGGATTTACATCGCGAACTCCGACGGTAATTCGATCTCCGTGTACAGCACAGCCGGTGCACTCCTGCATGTAATTCAATAGCGCGCTCTTCATGGCGTGGTGGAGATGTAAAACACTCGTAGGTCCCGACTCGTTGCCGGCGTAGCGCGCAATGCTCTCCGCCGCTTCTATTTACGAAATAAAAGGGAGTGGGCAAACATTCTTGTGGATTCAGAAGCCAGGAGGGGTGATCCTTTAACTGAGAACTGAGAACTGAGAACTGAGAACTGAGAACTGAGAACTGAGAACTGAGAACTGAGAACTGAGAACTGAGAACTGAGAACTGAGAACTGAGAACTGAGAACTGAGAACTGAGAACTGCTCTCCTCTACTCGCCGTTCTTCGCACTCGCCAGCCGCGACATCGCCGCCACCATCATCCCGGAGAGGAATTGCATGGTGGCGACATCATTGTTGTCGAACGCATACGGAGTGGACGATAGCACCTCAAACACTCCCAGCGTCCGCCGGAAATGTCGCAGTGGCGCGACAAGAATCGATCGCACGCCGAGTCGCCGGGCACTTGCCGCGTCCACGTTCGGATTGGACTCCGCGTCATTGCAGAGCAGCACTTCGCCAGTGCGCACACATTCGGCGGAAATTCCCCGGTCGCTCTGCAGTCGCATCCCGAGATCCGGAGCTGTTCTCCCGGTGCGAGCCCGGCACACTATCTGATTTCCCTGGCGTAACGCGATGGCCGAGCCCGTGGCTCCGGTCAACGACTGCGCTTTCTCCGCGATGACGCTGATTCCCGGCTCAAGATCCAGTTCCCCCGCATTGATCAGCGCGCGAGGAATTCGCGATGACCGTGGCAGGTTGTGATCATGATGGCGTACCCGCATGTGGTGGCGCGACGAAAAGCTAGGCACGAGAGCGCCGTTCTCGTTGACCTCAAGATCTTCAAGAGTGGGAACCGTGGTCAGCAGTGAACGTACCAACCGGTCAAGCTCGGCATCTTCGATGAGATGTGCCGTTTGCTGGCCGCGCAGCGAGCCGCCCAGCACGCGGGAAAGACTCAGAATGGCGGCGCTGCCACAGGCAAGGCAGCGAGGAGTGTTGTTGTTGCAAATCACCTCACACTGCACACAGAAAACTGCCATCTGCAGCGACACAAAGTCCACGTCGGAAGCTCTGAGCGTACCCTGCATGTTTGATTGGCCTCGGGACCGCGCGAGGAAAGTCGAGAGTACTTAGCTGGAAGTGTATGAAAAAGTAACACTGCTGGTTCAGCCTGTGGATAAGTCGTCCATCCGACACTTGACTTTGAAAAACTGTGGAAAAGAGCCGGAAGCAGCTTGGAGTGGAGACGCAATGCGCATTTACGGGCTCCAGTCCTATAATTCCGGCATGTCCTTTCTTCGCTTTCTAATGCTCATGGCGCTCATAGTCTGGATCGGCGGGATCATTTTCCTCGCCTTTGTCGAAGCCCCGATTGCTTTCTCTCCCGGCCTTCTTCCCACGCGTCATCTGGCCGGATCGGTCGTCGGTCAATCGCTCGACCGTCTGCACTTCATGGGCATCGCGTCCGGAATCATCTTTCTAATCGCATCCATGGCCTATTGCTACATGACCGCTGGTCGAGCCCGCCCGCTCGCCATGCGTCACATCCTCATCGTGCTCATGCTCGGCTTCACCATGATTTCCCAGTTCGCCATCTCGCCGAAGATGCATGCCCTCCGCGCCCAAGCCGGAGTCATCGACAACCTGCAACTCGACGACCCCATTCGCCGCGAGTTCAACCGCCTTCACATCTGGTCAGAACAATTCGAGAAAGCCGTCCTACTGCTAGGCCTGATCGCGGTGTTTCGGACAGCGCAGGAACTACGCTGATTTTGGGTGGCGCAGCGGTTTACCGCTGCGATCAGCAAACCATTTGAACCGAAGGCTTTAGAGGTTTGGGAAAAACGCTGTTTTGTATCAGGGCATCGCTTTAGCGATGCCGTATGCCTTTCGGAATCAATCGCCCCTTTAGGGGCTGAGGCCAGGCTGAGGACTTTTTCCGCGGCCTCTTTAGCCGTTGGAGGCACGCGTCCAATTTCTAGTTCTTCGCGGGCTTGCCCACCGGCGCAAGCACCTCATCTAAATACGCCAGATATTCCGCGATCAACCGGTAACTCTCAAAATAGGCATCCATCTTGATCGCCCCCAGCTTGTCATTCTCCGAATGCAGAACGTGAAGAGTCTCCGGCGTCACCGAATGCAGTGTCACGCGCGGAATGTGATACCGAGCAAAAGTCTCCGAGTCCGTCGAGCCAATCTTCTCCACATTGCTGGTGCCCACCGGAAGCTTGCTTGCCAGCGCCACCGACGCCAAAGCATCCAGCATCACCTGGTCCGCATGACTCGCCCAGACTTTCGTTGGAGTGAGGCCCAGCGAGTCCATATTCACCATGCCATTGATGTGGCTGCGCTGCTCCGCCGTCAAATGATTGACATAGTATTCCGACCCCACCATGCCTCGCTCTTCGCACGTGAATCCGACAAACACAAAAGTGTGGTGCCGCTTCTGTCCGCTCAGGCTGAACAAGAGGCTGGGCAGCAAGGACGCCCCGGACCAGTTATCGACCACTCCGTCTCCGGCGCGTGTCACATGGTCTGTGTGTGCTCCGACCACAATCACTTCCTGCGTCTCTCCCGGGAGCACGCAAGTCACATTCGGCGGCAGCCCAAATCGCGTCGCTTCTTCTGAGAGATTTGCCTTGGCGCAACCCGATTGTGCAAGCAATTCACGAACGACGTCCTCCCGCGCCTGATTGTCGTCGCGAAACATCTTCAAGCGTTTTTCAATGACGTCGCGCGGTTCTAGTCGAAACCGTACCTGCGCAGAAACACCAGCGCCGAAGCTAGCGCACAAGAGCGCATACACACAACATCGCTTCCACATACGGCCAAACCAATCCATCTTGACCTGAGCCTAGCACGCAAGCCGCAACCAACGCACGCAGCCGAACCATCCCGAATGATTTATCCTAAAGAGTTCCAAGGCCCGCCAAGAAACCCCAAAGCGTAGCCCAAACACTGACAACTGAGAACCGAGAACTGAGAACGAACTCATGAAAACCGGCATCATCGGCCTGCCCCAGGTAGGCAAAACATCGTTGTTTCGCATCCTCACCAAGGTCAATCTCTCCGACCAGTCGTACTCCAACCCGCGCGAAGCCCACATTGGAGTCGCCAAGGTCCCCGACGACCGTCTCGACAAATTAGCCGCGCTCTATAACCCGAAAAAGCTCACCCACGCCTCCGTCGAGTACGTGGACGTGGGTGCCGTCGGCCAGGAAGCCCTGAAAGAGACTGCCTACATCACCCACCTGCGCAGTGTTGACGCGCTAATCCACGTCCTGCGCGCCTTCGAGAGCGACGAGATCCCGCACGTCGGCCCCATCGATCCCCTCCGTGACGTCAAGAACGTCGAATTCGATCTCATGGTCAGCGACCTGGGCCAGATCGAAAAGCGCCTCGAGCGTCTGGAAAAAGATCTAAAGAAGATGAAGACCCCAGAACTCGAAAAAGAAAACGAGCTCCTCATCAAGGCCAAAGCCTTTCTGGAAACCGATAAGCCGCTGCGCGAAATGGAAATGAGTGCCGAAGACAAAAAGCGCATTCGAGGATTTATGTTCCTGAGCGAAAAGCCAATCCTCTACGTCCTCAACATCGGCGAAAGCACCAACCTGAGCAAAGACCTCGAAGCCTCGGTAGCAAAATATAATCTGACCGAAGTCTCCTCGCGCCCGAACGCGGGAGCAAGCGCCATCTGCGGCAAAGTCGAAGCCGAATTAGCCGAAATGTCCGACGAAGAGGCCGCCGAATTTCTAGGTAGCTACGGGCTAACCGAAAGCGGCCTTTCCCGCTTGATCCGCAAGAGCTACCACCTGCTAGGCCTGATCTCCTTCTTCACCGCCGGAGAAGACGAGTGCCGAGCCTGGACCATCCCAGCCAACACTCGCGCGCAAAACGGAGCCGGAGCGATCCACTCCGACCTGGAAAAGCACTTCATCCGCGCCGAAACCATCCGCTGGGATCAGTTGCTGGAGGCGGGTTCCGAAGCCAACGCACGCTCGAAAGGCACACTACGCCTGGAAGGCAAGGACTACATTGTTCAGGACGGCGACGTGATGCACATAAGGCATAGCGGGTAGCGCCAGTCCAATTATTACCGCCGAGACGCAGAGAGCGCCGAGAAAACCATTCTTGTTTTTCTCGGCGCTCTCTGCGTCTCGGCGGTAGAGCTCCAGGTAGCGTGGGGCAAAACTAATGGATGTGGAAGAAGTGATCCAGCAGGAACATAGAAGCTGCGCCCACAAAAACAAGTAGCGCCATCCGCACGCCCGGCTCTTTGTTCACTTCCGGAATCAAATCCGAAGCCGCCACATAAATCGTCACTCCCGCCGCTAGCGGTAGCCCAAATCCCACCTCGTGCCGGAACACAGCCATCGTCATCACGCCAGCGACGGTAGCCACGCCGAGCATCACGGACGCGCCCCACGCAAACCAGCGACTGCGTCCACTCGCCAGCATCACCGATGCAATCGTGAACCCCTCGGGAATTTTGTGCATGAACACGGCCAGAAAAATAATCCATCCCAGCCACTCCGACACGATGAACCCCGACGCGATCGCGATCCCGTCAAAAAAAGTATGGATCAGCAGCCCGATCAGCACCGAATCGCCTTTGTGCGAATGCACAAATTGGTCAGCGTGCGTCTCTTCGCCAAAATGAAAATGCGGCGTGACGGTGTGCTCAAAAAAATGAATGAGCAGATATCCCAGCAGAATCAGGAATCCAGCGCGAGGCCCGCGCAACTGAATACTCTGCGGCACCATCTCCACCAGCGCCGTAGCCAGCATGAACCCCGCCCCCAGCGCCACGAAATACCGCAGGTAGGAGCGCTCCCAATGCTTCTGCACAATAATCGCGCCGCCAAAAACGTTCGCCGCCGCCGCGGTAAGTCCCAGCAGCACACTAGTCAGAATGGGAGACATGCGACAAGAAGGATAACAGGTAGCGAGCGCGCGACCACTTCCGCTCACGTAGAGACGCGGCTTGCCGCGTCTCCGCCGCCGAGACAAGGCAAGCCCTGTCCCTACGCAAACCCGTTTTATGAAAAGCGGCGTGTGTTGCGGCAAGATCCCGCACTGTTAACATCTCACCATGCGGCACTGGCTCCAACTCATCGCGTGGCTGGCCTGCGCCGTGTACTCGACCATCCCCGTATTCTGGCTGATGATCCACCCCTTCGCCGACCGCTGGCGCACGAGCCGCCGCTCTCCATATCTCCTGCTGATCCCATCGTGGCTAGCCATGTGGGCGATCGCAGCGCTAGCCACGCGCCCGTGGAGGCACGTCGCGCTCCACCAAACAAACTGGTCATGGATTCCGGCAGCATTCCTATTCGCCACCGGCCTCATCCTCTACGTGAAGTCCGGCAGCGGGTTCACCGCCAAGCAACTCGGCGGACTCCCCGAACTTCACAGCCGCAACCGCGACCAGCGCCTGGTAACCGACGGCATCCGAGCCCACGTTCGCCATCCGGTCTACCTAGCCCACCTATGCGAGATGCTAGCGTGGAGCATCGGCACTGGCTTAGCTGTCTGCTGGGCCCTTACGGCGTTCGCAATATTCACCGGTGCAATCATGATCCGAATGGAAGACGCAGAACTAGAAAAACGTTTCGGAGACCGATATCGCGCCTACCGCAAGTCAGTACCAGCCGTACTTCCAGGAATCCGCGCCGCCCGCCAGCTATAATCCGCTTTACCTGATAGCTGACGGCTGATGGCTGACGGCTCAACCATGCGCTTCGAACTCTTCATCGCAACCCGCTACCTCCGTGCCAAGCGCCGCCAGGCGTTCATCGGCATCATCACCGGCATCTCCATTCTCGGAGTCACCGCCGGAGTCGCCTCGCTGATCGTAGCGCTCGCCATCAACAACGGGTTCCGCCAGGATTTGCAAGCCAGACTCTTGGGTTCGACCGCGCACATCAGTCTCCTCCGCGTCGAAAGCGATGGCATGCGCGATTGGCGTCCGCTCCTCGATAAACTCTCGAAAGAGCAACACGTAGTAGCCGCAGCCCCCGCGATCTACGAGCAAGTCCTGATTTCCCGCGGACCCCGCGCGCGCGGCGCAGTTCTCAAAGGCATGCTCCCGCAATACGAGCGCAAAGTAAGCGACCTGCTCCAAACAGTAAACATGGGATCAGCGTCCGCCCTCGACGAAACCGCAACCGTGGCGCCGGATGTTTCGGCGGGCGCCCCGCCCGCCGAGGCAGTGGACAAATCGCCAGCCGCCGCCCAGCAGACCACGCAATCCGCCTCTCCCGACGACCTAGCCAGCGTCCACGACCGCCAAGCCGCCATGCCGCCCATCATCCTCGGCCACGACCTAGCCGAGGGCATCGGCGCGACAGTCGGCTCCATCGTTCTAGTCACGTCGCCCCAAGGCGAACTCACGCCCTTCGGCATGGTCCCGAAATACATCCGCTTTCGCGTCGCCGGAATTTTCAACTCCGGTTTCTTCGACTACGACTCCTCGTGGGCCTTCATCAAGTTGTCGGACGCGCAGCAACTCTTCGGCCTCGGCGACGTCATCTCCGTAATCCAGTTCAAGCTCGACGACATTTACCAGGCCGGCGAAGTCAGTCGCTCGCTCGAACAGGCCGCCGGGCACGGCTTTATGGCCACCAGTTGGATGGATCAGAACAAGGCTCTGTTTCGCGCGCTCCGCCTCGAACGCGTCGTCACCTTCATCACCATCGGCCTGATAGTTTTCGTTGCCGCGCTAAACATCCTCATCTCGCTCACCATGATGGTCATGGAAAAAACGAAAGATATCGCCGTGCTCCTGTCGATGGGAACGAAGAAACAGCAGATCCGCCGCATATTTATCGCGCAGGGCGTCTTGATTGGAGTGATTGGAACCGCCATCGGCCTGGTGCTGGGCTATGCGATCTCCTATGCCGGGGGACACTACCACTTCATCTCGCTCTCACCCGAGGTCTATTCGATCGACTACGTCCCGTTCGTTCCGCGCGCCATGGACGGCGTCATCGTAGCCCTGATCTCGATTGGAATTTCCTTTATCGCCACCATCTACCCCTCGTGGTCCGCAGCACGCGTCCTGCCGGCAGAAGCGCTCCGGTACGAATAAAAGTCCCTCGTGCCGCTTCATATTTAGCTTGGCGGTCCACTTCGTACTCGCATCGCGCTTCGTATCAGGGTATCGCTTCAGCGATACCGCCAGCCTGCAATAAAAAAGCCCCTTTTAGGGGCTGGGTCGGCGCGGCCAAAGCCGCGCCAATCCCATTCGAGCGCTCTACTTTCCTAACCGGCCAACTTACGGCGCCGTCACCGCCTTTAACAAATTGATGATCCCGTACCCGTAAGCATTGTTCGGAACCTTGCCTTGTGTTCCGCCACAGGTTTCGGACGTTTTCTTGTGCAACGCTGTGCTCTCATACAGCGCCTCGGTCGCGTCAATGTTACCGATCAGGCTGGGCTTGGCCTGCCAGATCAGCGCCACTCCGCCAGCAACGTGCGGCGTCGCCATCGAAGTTCCCGACCATCCTGACTGGTACCCGTTCCCCGGCACGGCGCCGCGAATATTGACCCCCGGCGCAGACAAGTCCGGCTTCACGCGATTGCTGCCGTCTGCCGTTACCGGTCCACGGCTGCTGAAACTAGCGATGAAATTTCCCGAATCAGTCGCCCCAACGCTCACCGCGCTGTCGTAGATTGCTGGAGGATCAGAAACCGACGAACATGACGAACCGGAATTCCCCGCCGCCATTGCCGGGAAGATTCCTGCTGCGCGCACATTGTCTACGATCTGCTGCAATGTGCTGGTCGAGCAACCTTCGCTCGGTGGGCAGGTCCAGGAGTTGTTAATCGAGTCCGGCGCCTTCGAAGGATCGCCCTTTCCACCACTAATCGGATACGGCGCAATCAGAAACTGGAAGCACTCGGTATAGCTCGTCGGCGAACCGGTTCCGCCCGAGTCCATATTGCGGCACGCAATCCACTGCGCTCCCGGAGCCACGCCGATCTGGTTGCCCTGTCCATCGTCGCCCACCATTTGGCTTACCGTGAACGTGCCGTGTCCGTGAGGATCAACCGGCGTCGGCGAATGTTGCGGAGTGCCATCATGCCAGTTGTAATCGTGATTGGCTTTGGTGCCGTCCCATCCGCGATAGTGTCCCTTCAGCGCGGGGTGATCCCACTGCACACCCGTATCGGCGCCGGCAACTACCATCCCCTGGCCCTTGAAGCCCTTCTTCCAGACCTTGGGCGCCTTCACTTTTGTGACGTTCCACTCGATGCCCTGCGGCTGCTCCGCGGCAAAGCCATTCGGGTTCGGGATGTCGGTCCGCACATGCGGATTGGCATCAATCTGCTTTACATCCGGACGTGCCGCCAGCTCTTCCATCAGGGCCCGGTTACCGGTCACCTGAATCATGTTGACGATCCAGAACGCCTGATATGGAACGCCGCGCTGCTCCAACATGGAAATCATCGGAGCCTGGGTCCGGCTGGCCACGTCGCGCAAAGCGTTGACCACGAACTTGCCCTTCGCAAGCTTGGTATGCATCCGGGCGGCAGGAGTCAGGTCGGCCTGCGAAGCCAGCACGATCAGGGCCTCAGTCGAGCCCCCGTTCGCCGTTTCGTTGAGTACGCGAGCCGAAATCTTTTGATGATCAATGGCGCGCGATGCGGGCGCGCCTAGGGTGAGAACCACAACGGCCAAAACAATCATGGCCAAGGCGATCAATAAAGGTGCCGAGGAAAACTTGCGAACGGTCATCAGGGTCTCTCCAAGATTGGGTTGTAGCAGGGGAACAAAGCGTACGGATCAAAACGGACAAAAGGGGCGTTCCAAAGGACTGTAACTTCCGGGAAGGGGCCTGTCAATGTGCAGAGAGTTGCAGCGTGGAAACCGCAACCGGTGCCGCAATGCGGCCTCGCAAATGAGACGAAATCATTTTGCAACAACGCTCAATGATTCTCGATGGCGCCTGGCCGCGCGGCCGAATCCCGATAACTCGATGAAACAGAAGCACGTTGCGCGGGGAGAACAAAGTCACCTACCGGGGATTGACCGTCCATTGAGCATTTTCGCGTTGCGCTGCAAAGTGGCGCCGGTGAGTTCAAGCCGTCACCGCTTGCGCCCCAGGGCGCAAAATCCTTCGGTGGCGAAGAAAGGTTATCCCCAATGAAAACGCTTCTGAAGTTCGCAACCGCCTCCGTTCTAGCCCTAACGATCGCCAGCGCAGATCCGGCTGCCGCCCAAGAACCTTCCACTGCCGGATCGGTTGCTCAGCCCAGCCACTCCCTGCGTATCCCGTGGACGGATGGGACGGCAGAAGACGCGCTACGGCAGGCCGCCGCAGGCAGCACGATCATGATGTCCGACTACAAAGTGCGTTCGACGAAGGACAACAAGGTCTACTCCGGCGTTTTGATCGGCACCGATCCCTTTGAGAAGCCTCCCAAGGCAACAACTCTTTATGCGGTGGTCATCCCGGTCAAGGTAACCATCGGCAGTACGGTGTTCGATCCGATGGCTGTCCCCAGTTGTGGCGACGGCACTTTGCCGCTGATTCGATTTCTGCTTTCGCCCATAGTCCAGGAAGTGAAAGATCTGACCCTTAATGGCGTGAACATGGGAACCATGCAGTACGTCTCGGGCTTCAGGCGGGCCGAATTCTGGGGCAAGATCGACGGATCGGTGGACTACCGGAACGATATCGTATTTCAGACGGCGGGTACTGTTTCGATTTCGCCAGGCAGCCATGGCATGACGGACGGTTCGGGGTGCAAGTTGAGGGGCATTGTGTCCAAGGACTGGCTCAAGGACTATCTGGTCAACACTCTCCTTCCGTCTCTGCAGAACTCCGGCGTGATCTCGCCCACGCAGCTTGCCTTCTTTTTGTTCTCTAACGTCGTGCAGTCGAAGGTCGATCCGCCCACGACTTCCGACTGCTGTGTTCTTGGCTTTCACAGCGCAACCGGCAATCCGGTACAGACCTATATCACGGCGGATTGGGACACGACTGGACGTTATGTCGCGCAGGACGCGGCCACCGCGTCGCACGAACTCGCGGAATGGATGGACGATCCGTTGGGAACCAACTCCGTGCCGGCATGGGGAGGAATCGGGCAAGAAAAAGGGTCGGACTGCTCAGAGAGTTGGGAGAACGGTGACCCGCTCAATACCACGCTCATGCCCGTCATCAATATGTACGGCATGGACTATCACGTGCAGGAGTTGGCGTTCTTCAACTGGTTTTTCGCCAAGAAAACCGCCAAATCGGTTGGCACGGGCGGGAAGTTCTCGAGCAATGGCACATTCAGCGGACCTGCCAAAGCTTGTCCTCCCGGAGGCACGTACTAGGACCTGGATATTTCTCTGTGTGTTCCGGGACCGTGACGTTAATGATCAAACGGGGGCGTCTCATCTTTTGAGACGCCTCTCCGCATTGGCACAGTCACATTTGCCTGTGTAAAACTTTTGTATTACCCGTCACACCTCACTGCATTTAACCCCACTCCTCGCTAGCCTCGAATCAACGCAATCATAAGGAGTGTGTCCTCAATGGAAGTTCATCCCAAAGGCAGTGGTGCGCGTGTGCTTCTTTCCTCGGTCTTCGGTCCCTACGCGCAGGACGACGAGTTCGGCTCTCGCGCCATCAATCCCATGGAGCTCTACCACAACCAGGTCACGCGCGCCCAAGGTGGATTCTCGCTGCGCATGTTCCACCGCTCCTGGGGAATCATGATGATCCAGCAGAACATTTCCGCGCCCTGCACCGTTCTCGATTTCCCCAACCGCGAAGATTTCGCTCGCGAACTCAAAGCGAACGACTACGACATCGTCGGCATCTCGTCCATCATCGTGAACATCGGCAAGGTCCGCGAAATGTGCCGCATGGTGCGCGAACTCTCGCCTAATTCGAAAATCGTAATCGGCGGCCACGTCGCCGCCACCCCCGGCCTCGAACACATGATCGACGCCGACCACATCGTGCGCGGCGAAGGCATTTCCTGGATGCGCCAGTACCTCGGCGAAGATCCCAACGCACCTGTCCGACATCCAGACATCGTCTCCGGCCTCAAAACCCGCATCATGGGCATGCTGCTGCCCGAGAAAAAAGGTGGCACCGCCGCGACCATCATCCCGTCCGTTGGCTGTCCCATGGGCTGCAACTTCTGTACGACCTCCGCCTTCTTCGGCGGCAAGGGCAAGTTCGTCAACTTCTACGAAACCGGCGACGAACTCTACGACGTCTTCTGCCACGCCGAGAAAACGCTCGGCGTCCAAACCTTCTTCGTGATGGACGAAAACTTCCTGCTCCACAAAAAGCGCGCCCTGCGTCTCCTCGAACGCATGAAGGAAGGCAAGAAAGCCTGGGGCATGGCCGTCTTCGCTTCCGCCAACGCCATTCGCCAATACAAAGTTGAAGAACTCGTCGAACTCGGCGTCTCCTGGATCTGGATGGGTCTCGAGTCTCCGCTCTCGAATTACGAAAAGCTCAAAGGCATGGACTCGCACCAGCTCACACGCGAACTTCGCGAGCACGGCATCCGCGTGCAGGGCTCCACCATCATCGGCCTCGAGCATCACACGCCCGACAACATCCGCGAAGAAATCGAATACGCCGTCGGCCACAACACCGACTTCCACCAGTTCATGCTCTACACCCCGGTTCCGGGCACGCCTCTCCACAAAGAGATGAGCGAGCAAGGCCGCATGCTTGATGGCATCAACCTCGCCGACATTCACGGACAGGACAAATTCAATTTCCGCCACGCCGCCATTTCGCGTGACGACTCCAAACGCTTTCTCGACTGGGCCTTCTGGCGCGATTTCGAACGCAACGGCCCCAGCCTCTACCGCATGTGCCAAACCATGTTGCAAGGCTGGCAGCGTTACAAGAACTATCCCGACCTCCGCGTGCGCGAACGTTTCGAACGCGAGAACGTAAAACTGCGCACTGCCTACAGCGCCGCTCTCTGGGCAGCCGAACGTTATTTTCGCCGCGTCAACAAAGACGTCAGCCAACAGATTCACGAACTACGTCGCGAGATCAGCCATGAATTCGGCGGCATGTCGCGCCTGGTCGCAAACGTCGTGGGTCCGTATCTTCTCTGGTCCACACGCCGCGAAGACCGCCGCCTAGCCAAAGGCGTAACCTACGAGCCACCAACCATCCTGGAACGCCGCAATTGGCTCCCCGCAACAGAACAAGTGTAGAGACGGGGCTTGCCCCGTCTCCGCCGAACCACAGCCCCAGCCCATGAGACGCGGCAAGCCGCGTCTCCACGACGAACCGCCGCGCGGAATCCACGGCCCGCCCAACGTGTCCCCCGCCCCTCTCTCTGTGACTACGGTCACATTGCATTCCTTTTCGACAGGTATAAAGTTTTCCCCATACCCCGATTTCCGTATTTGCATGGGCCCCGAATCGGGATTTCCTCCTCGTGTTCTAATGAGGTAGGAGCTTTCTTATCCGTAGCCCCTATGGCGCGGAGCTCCCACTTTGATTCGTAGGAGGGTCCACTTGCATCCAATGACTCAAGACCCTCTTTTAAGGGTCGAAGGCTTAACCAAAAAGTTTCGCTCAGGCGAAACCGATCTCGTGCTCTTTGAGAATCTGTCGTTCCAGGTCGAGAAAGGGACGATGCTTGGGATTGTGGGTCAATCCGGTGCTGGAAAGAGCACCTTGTTGCACATCCTGGGCGCGCTGGAACGTCCTTCAGCCGGAGCTGTTTACTGCGCAAATTTGCACGTGAACGCTCTCTCCGAAGAAGCCGCCGCCGAGTTTCGTAACCGCGAAGTCGGCTACGTCTGGCAGTTTCACTACCTGCTGCCGGAATTTACGGCGCTGGAGAACGTCGCCATGCCCTTGCTCACACGTGGCCAGGCGCTCGCTTCCGCAACAAAAGAAGCCGCCCGCTGGTTGCAGCAAGTCGGCCTCGAAGCCCGCGCACAGCATCGCTCCGGCGAACTTTCCGGCGGCGAGCAACAGCGGCTGGCTTTGGCCAGGGCATTGATTACGCAGCCCCAGTTGCTGTTGGCAGATGAGCCAACAGGCGATCTGGACGGCGCAACCGCGGAAGTGGTTTTTGAACTGGTGGCGCGGCTTCATCGCGAGCATCAGTTAACCTCTTTAATTGCCACGCACAACCTGGCCTTTGCACGTCGGTGCCATAGAGTCATCAGGCTGGACCGGGGCAAAATAGAAGAGGTGGCGCCGGATTCACTTCCAGCGTGAGGACGGCAGCAAAACTGAGGTACCCGGTGGCGCACACCGGGAGTCACGATTGGGCGAATATCGCTTGGGAGTTTGGGCGATAAAAATGCATAATTAGATGTTGGGTCACGGGTTCTTCGCGGAAGTGTCCAGTTTTCGTACAGAACCGGGGAGATCGGTAAATATATGTTCGAACGCTATACGGAAAAAGCCAGGCGCGTCATCTTCTTCGCGCGGTACGAGGCCAGCCAGTTCGGCTCTCCTTATATAGAGACCGAACACCTGCTCCTCGGACTGCTCCGCGAAGATAAGGCCCTGACCAACCGTTTCCTGCGCTCTCATGCGTCCGTAGAATCCATCCGTAAACAGATCGAAGGCCACACCACGATCCGTGAGAAGGTTTCGACCTCGGTCGACCTTCCGCTGAGCAACGAGTGCAAGCGCGTCCTGGCCTATGCCGCCGAGGAAGCCGAACGCCTGTCGCACAAGCACATTGGCACCGAACATTTGCTGTTGGGTCTACTCCGGGAAGAGAAGTGCTTCGCCGCCGAAATCTTGCATGAGCGTGGCCTGCGTCTTTCTACCATTCGCGAAGAACTCGCCCGCACCAGTCAGGAGAAAGCAACTCCGCAGCGCGGCGGTCAACGCGAGTCCTCATTATTGAGTGAATTTTCCCGCGACCTGACTCAGTCCGCCATGGACAGCCAGCTTGATCCGCTGGTTGGCCGCGACGGCGAAGTCGAGCGCGTAGTCCAGATTCTTTGCCGCCGCACGAAAAACAACCCAGTTCTCATCGGCGAGCCCGGCGTTGGCAAAACCGCCATCGTCGAAGGCCTTGCCCAGCGCATCGCCGACGGCGAAGTCCCGTCGTTTCTCGCCGACAAACGCATCCTCGCTCTCGATCTTTCGCTGATCGTTGCCGGCACCAAGTATCGCGGCCAGTTCGAAGAGCGCCTCAAGACCATCATGAAGGAACTGATGGAGAATCAGAATTCCATCATCTTCATTGACGAGCTTCATACGCTGGTTGGCGCGGGCTCAGCGGAAGGTTCGCTCGACGCGGCCAACATCCTGAAGCCGGCTCTCTCGCGCGGCGAAATTCAGTGCATCGGCGCAACCACGCCCGCCGAATATCGCAAGTCGATCGAAAAAGATCGTTCACTCGAGCGCCGCTTCCAGGCCGTGAAAGTTCCGCCGCCGAATGAAGCCGACGCCATTAAGATTCTGTTCGGTATCAAAGAGCGCTACGAGAAGTTCCACGCCGTCACCTACACCGACGACGCCATCAACTTCTCGGTCTCGCACTCCAATCGCTATATCCCGGACCGTTTCCTTCCGGACAAGGCGATTGATCTGATCGACGAAGCGGGCGCCAGAGTGAAGCTGCGCCAGACCACGCTTCCCGAAGAGTTGACCGAAGTCCAGAAACGCATCAAGTTCATCGTTCACCGTATGGAGAACGCCATCGCGAACCACGAGTTCGAGAAGGCGCGCTTCTACTCCGACGAAGAACGCAAGGAGCGCGAGAACCTGCGTGCCCTTCGCGAAAAATACCACCTCGATGAATCCTCCACCGGCGTTGTCGGCCGCGAGGACATCGAGGATGTGGTCAGCCGCTGGACCGGCGTCCCCATCACTTCGATCAAAGAAGAAGAGACGCAGAAACTTCTGCGCATCGAAGAAGAACTACACAAGCGCATCATCTCGCAAGACAAAGCAATCAGCGCCCTCGCGAGAGCGATCCGTCGCAGCCGCGCCGGCCTCAAGAGCCCGAACCGCCCCATCGGCAGTTTCCTGTTCCTGGGTCCCACGGGCGTAGGCAAAACCGAAGTAGCCCGCACGCTGGCCAGCTTCATGTTCGGCAGCGATAAGGCGCTAGTCCGCTTCGATATGTCCGAATTCATGGAGAAGCATTCCGTCTCCAAGCTGATCGGTTCGCCTCCGGGATACGTCGGCTACGAAGAAGGTGGCCAGCTCACCGAACGTGTGAAGCGCGCTCCGTACTCCGTAGTGTTGCTGGACGAAGTCGAGAAAGCCCATCCGGATGTCTTCAACATCCTGTTGCAGGTTTTCGAAGATGGCCAGCTTACCGACGGTCTGGGCAATACGGTTGACTTCAAGAACGTGATCCTGATCATGACCTCGAACATCGGCGCACGTCACTTGATGAAGCGCGAAGGTCTCGGCTTCCAGTCGTCAAAAGAAGACATGGTTTCCGAAAAGGTCGAGGATCTGGTAAAGAGCGAAGTCAAGCGCACGTTCAACCCGGAATTCCTCAACCGCCTGGACGAAATCATTCTCTTCACGGCGCTGAGCGAGCAAGACCTGATCCAGATTCTCGAACTGCTGGTCAACCAGCTCAACCAGAACCTGGCGCAGCGCTCGATCACAGTCACAGTAGCCGACGACGCCAAGAAGTGGATCCTGAATCAGACGCTAACCGACCGCAGCTACGGAGCAAGACCGCTCCGCCGTGCGTTGCAAAAATACATCGAAGACCCGCTATCCGAAGCGCTGATCCAGGGCACGATCACGACGAGGCCAGCCTTCATCGAGGTCTTCTTAGAAGCGAACAAGCTGTACTACAAACCAGTAGACGCAGAAAAAGCCGAAGGCGTCCTGCTCTACGAAAGCTAATTTGTTCGCGGAGTGATGTGGGGACGGAGTGATGTGGGGACGGGCGACTCGCCCGTCCAAGCCGAGCAAAACTCGGTAAGATTAGAAGCCGTCAGCAAAATCTGGCGGCTTTTGTTTCTGTAGGGCGGACACTCCTGTCCGCCGCCGTTGGTGTTGGTGTTTGCTGTTGCCGTTGGTGTTGCCTCTGGTGTTGCCGTTGCCGTTGCCGTTGCGTGTGTTGTCCGCGAGTCAGGCCTTCTTGGCCCTACTTCAAAATCCCGATAGTCTGATCCGATTGCCGAACAACCGATACTTCAGGCTCCCCCAGCTTGACCCGCACAGCAAAATTGCCACTTGCTCGCTCAACGAACTCAGCCCTTCTTTTTTATCGCCCGAATCTGTATAGTGAAACCGCTATGAAACGCCTGTTATGGGTGCTATTGCTCTGCACCCCGCTCGCCGCCTCTTCATACCAAACAGGAAAGCTGCTCTCCATCACAGATTCCAGCTCTAACAGAGTGGTTGGAAATTCGCAGACTGGTTCCGTGACCTCCGTGACGGATGTTGAATATAGACTCAGCGTTCAGATAGGAGACATGGTTTACGTGGGTTCCTATTGGCCGCGATGGCGTTGGAGCTATGGTCCGACGGATTTTGTTGAGAACGGTCCTGTGGATGTCAGGCTAGACGGTAAGCACATGTACATTAAACGCCCCGGTGGGAAGGAACTTAAGACGGAGATCATTCGAAGAGTCCACACGGACACGAACGATAGACATTAGATCAACAACTCCCTAATCCCCCGCCATTTCCTTCCGCCGTGGCCGCCCGCCCTTCAGCCCATTCACCCGCGATGCTGCCTTCTTAGCCCGGCTTCGCGACTGCCCTCCGGCCTGCCCAAGCCGCGCCGCCATCCATTTCTTCGATCCCATGAACCCTTCCAGCAGCCCCGGAATATACAGGTCCGCATCAAGTTTCGGAAAGTGCACTCCAAAGCCTGAAGGACTCAACTCAATTTCCCCAAGCTGTGCGGGCGTGGCATTTTCCAGACCTTGCGCATCCTGCGGTGAAAAGCTCAAGGTCAATTTCGAACTTAGCTCAACCACAATCTTCCCGCTGGCCCGGTCATACCGCGCTGCGACTGCATGAGGAAATTCCCTCCGCAACTGCTCTCCTCTTTTGCTTGCCAACTCGACGCTATTGCGCGACACCATGAATATCTCCCCATGCTCGACAGAGCTCGTTCACGTTCGCATTGATCAAACGTTCAATTGTTGCCAGCGCCCGCCGCTTGAGTCCAAAGTTCTCCCGTAACTCACTCGGACCCACCGGGCAGTTGAGATTGAACACCGCCTCACCATCCGGTCCGATTGCGTGGACGTGAGCTGGCCGGTGATCCGCTGGATAAATCACGATTCGCAGCCGTCCGCGCCGGAACACTGTCGGCATTGCACTATCTTAGCATAAACCTAATCGCTTAGGTTATGTAATTGAAAACCACGCACTGGTCCAATCCTCCGCCCTCAGACCCTCAATACGAAACCCGTGATCATGTGTAAGCAAGCCTTTCCGTTCGGATACCCCTTCCCCCAGCCACCAAAAGTCAAGCTCCGTTATCACTGACAATCCAATTTTTCCGTGCGATTCTTGAACAGGAGCTTTTTCGAGGTGTGTCCCACTCTTTTTCAAGACACCCCAGAAATCGCTCCAAAGCCATTTTGGGGAGAAATCGGGGACGTAAGTCCATATTCTTGAAGACTTTGCCTGTAACTCTCATCAGTTCAATACTTTGGCAGGATTTCCCCGTAAAGTCTTGATTCCAATAGACCGTGGGGGGAGGGGGGCACCTTCTGAAATCGCAAGAAAGTACGTGATCTCCCCTTAGAACTTCTCCGCGGCCTCAGCGAACTCCGCGGTAAAAGAACTTCGCCGGGAAAGCTGGAAAGAACTGGAAGGCCGAAAGCCCTAAGCCCTAAGCCCTAAGCCCAAAGCCGAGAGCCGAGAGCCGAAAGCCGAGAGCCGAGAGCCCAAACCAAACAATTGACCCTCACCCTCACTTATGTTTTACTGGCTTGCAATCGGGACTGGCTCTTCGCAGTTGCTTGGGGAAACGTACCAAAAATTTGGGGCGTAAAACCGAGGTGAACTGTGAAGTCCTGTTCGTTATTTGTTCTTGCCGTCTCCCTTCTTTTTTCATCCCTGAGTGCCAGCGCGCGCGAACTCGTTCTGCCCGCTGGAACGCTTTTGCAGTGCACTCTTAACGAGCCCAATCTTTCTTCCGCATCGGTCGCAGTTGGCGATCCTGTGCTGTGTCATCTCCGATCCATGACTTCGTTTGGCCAGCAGGCGTTTCCGCGAGGAAGCTATCTTGTCGGTCATCTCGAATCCGCGCAGGAACCAGGACATTTCTGGGGCAAAGGCAATCTGAAACTGCAGTTCGATCGCATCGGCTTGCCGAATGGAGATCTTCCACTCGAAGCCAAAGTAGTTGGAACTCGCGGCTACAAGGTAAACAAAGACGGAGACATTCGCGGCAAAGGTCACGCCAAGCGTGACATCGTCGAATGGATGCTTCCTCCGCTCTGGCCGTGGAAGATCATGATGTTGCCAGCGCGCGGTCCGCGTCCAACACTCAAAGGCGAAAGCCAGCTTACGCTCCGATTGATGGACGACGTGCAGATTCCGCAAGTCGCCCAAACCTTCGGTCCTGACTGGCATTTCTTCGGACGTCCGCAAAGCGGTTCTCAGAACGATGTACAAAACGATGCATCGTTGCAGAACAGTTCCTACAACGAATCGGTCGCAGCGAACGCAACACCACGTTTAGTTCGCCGCGATCTCACTCCCGTTTCCAGCGAGCCTACAGCACAGGAAGTTCCGAGAGTCACCTACGCTCGCTACACACCAACCAAAACGCCAGCAATCACACGCGTATCCGCAACTGATGCGCGCTTCGCCGGCACAGCGCCCGGAGTTCCCGTCTTCGTCCTGAAGACAGGAATGGTTCTGAGCGTTGGCAACTACACGTATCAGGAAGGCCGTATCAGTTACGAACTAGCTGGAGGCGGAAACGGCGTGATCAGTTCCGACGAGGTTGATTGGACGACGACC
>Ga0302323_100001297_pt1 | contig 20212 bp, 18 predicted proteins | sample Fen_T0_3_FD_201950 | JGI IMG/M metagenome (GOLD analysis project Ga0302323, IMG submission 201950) | Peat permafrost microbial communities from Stordalen Mire near Abisko, Sweden - Fen_T0_3 | ecosystem: Environmental > Terrestrial > Soil > Wetlands > Permafrost | place: Sweden: Abisko... | reverse complement strand
TGTCCTTCGTGGCCGTGTCTCACCTCAAGTTCAACGACGTCCTTTTTACGGCGATCTGGGCTGCTCTCAATCCCGCGCTGCTTTTCTTGCTGCTGCGACGGTTGAAGGCGCGTAGCTATTCGAAGCGTAGCGTGGGCGACGACTTGTGGCTCACGGTCATGTTCGGTGTGGGCTCAGTCTACTATTTCTCGTCCGTGATCGGGCAAGTGTGGTTCACGGCGCATGTCATCGGCGTCACGTGTGCGATTGGCTATGCGTGGGCCAGTCTCGATGCTGTCCACCCCATGCTGGCAGGTCTTTGCGTGGGCTTCGGCTACGCCACGCGCACGCCGATGGGGTTCATGGTGCCCTTCTTCGTGTTCGAAGCCATGCGCGCTACCGGTGGATGGGCACGACTGCGCAAGCTGCGCAGCGAGGGCATTCCACCTGGACTCTTGTCCAAGCTGGTTCGTTTCGCTATCCCCGCTGGGGGCGTGCTGACGGTCTTGCTCGTGCACAACTATCTGCGTTTCGAGCAATTCAGTGAGTTCGGCCACAAGTACCTCAACATCGGCTGGCAAGAGCGCATCCAGCGTTGGGGTCTGGTCAACTACCACTTTCTGTCGCGAAACCTCACCTGCGCGCTCCTGCTTCTGCCGCGCATCTTGACCCAATATCCCTTTGTCAAAGTCAGCGAGCACGGCATGTCCATGCTGTTGACTACGCCGACCTTGGGATACACAGTGGCACCGGCCGAGCGCAGTCCACTTGCCCGCGGGCTGTGGCTCTCGATTTTGACGACCGCGCTGCCCTCGCTGCTCTACCAGAATTCTGGCTTCCAGCAATTCGGCTACCGCTTCAGCCTCGACTACATCGTCTTCCTGGTCATGCTGCTGGCCGTGGGGGGGCGGAAGTTCACCTGGGTGTTCAAGGTGCTGGTGATCTTCGGCGTCGCAGTGAATCTGTTCGGCGCCATCACCTTCGATCGTTTTGGCGGCATCTTCGCCTACAGCGATACCTTCTTCCCGCACGGCAACAACTAGCCGCGACGGTACCATGACATTCCTGCCATGGATGGCTGGTGGGTGTCCTGCCAATGTCTTTGCCTGCAGGCGAAACCCACGAGATCCGGGTGGTGCTCCTGGGCACGCGCCATGCAAAGAGGGGGCGCGTGGAGGAAACCATGGCGACAAGAATGCGGATGAGCAGTTGGGTTGGCATCGTAGGTCTTTGCGGGGCCTTGCTTTCAGGCTGTATTGATGACAACGGGATGACAGGGACGACCGGTTCCGGCACCAACAGTCCTACATCCACGAAGGTCCAGACGGTCACGAGCAGCGCGGTGCTCACGACGACGGTGACCTTAACCGTGACCTCCACCGGGACCACGTCCACGCCAACCGTTACTGGAACAGGCACATCCACGCTGAGCACCACGGGAACAGGCACGTCCGCGCCGACCGGCACAGGAACTGGAACGGCCACCACCACACCGGCGGCCACCAGCACTGGAACGGCCAGCGCCACCGGTGTGACCACGACCGCCACGGCGACCATCACGGTTGTCGCCACGGCAACCGCAACGACTTCCGCGACGGCCACCACGACCTATGCGGCGACTGGAGGCTACACTGTCGCCACCTTGTCCTATCCGGCGCCCTGGAACTGTCCCTCCGATACCAGCACGCTGGTGTCCAGCACCACCACGGTCACGCCTTCGCTCCCGACGGATGCTGCGCTGGCAGCCACGGACTGCAAGTCCCTGGCGAATCTGCGCCGGCCCTTGCTGAAGGCACAGAGCCTGAGCTCGGTGATCAGTACGCGCAACAGTGCGCTCTACGCCAACTGCCGCGGCAGGACCGAAACCCTGTGCCTGGACAAGAACGGTCAGCAGGTGAGCTCCTCGAACTGCTACCACTACTCCATGGACGCTGGCATGGCCCCGGGCATGGGCGGCGCCATGAGCGCGGGTGGAACCACCGGTGCGGCCGGCTCGACGGGGGCCACCGAGTACTCGACCACCAACACCCAGGTGGTCAGTGTCGATGAAGCCGACTACGTCAAGAACGACGGCAACACCATCTTCGTGCTCAGCAGCGACGGCTTGCACGTGATCGACGCGTGGCCAGCGGCCGAGACCCACGAGATCGCCCACCTCAGTCTGCCGGGCGAGCCGCGGCGCTTGTACTTCCTCGACAATCGTCTCGTGGTCTACACTCGCATGCAAGCCACGGCCAAGAGCGGCGGCGCAGGCACCTCCAACCCCTCGGATCAGGGGTGCACCTATGGCTACAACTGCCGCTTCTCCAGCGAGGGTGGGCACACCCTGGCCATCGTCTACGACGTGACCACGCCCGCGACCCCGACCGAGCTAGTTCGCTACGAATTCTCGGGCGGCTACGTCGATTCACGCCGGATTGGGTCTTTCGTCTACACGGTGGTGCACGATGCTGGTGCAACCCAGATCCCGGGGCTCGATTACACCCTGCAGGCCACGAGCTACGAAGACCTGCTGGCCAAGTTCAACCAGCGCGTGGCCGACAACAACGCGAAGATCGACGCCACCGGCGACGACTACTTCCTGCCTTGGGCGCAGGTTACCAAGCCCGACGGAACCACCAGCTTTGCCTCCGGCTGCCAACAAGCGCTTGCCACCCAGAGCGCCCAGGGTGCCAGCTTCGTGTCCATCAACACCTTCGCCTTGAACACCCTCGACACGCCCACCCGCACGGTGATCGCCAGCAATGCCGGCTACATCTACGCATCGGCAACGGCCCTCTACATGGCGGTCGATCGCACGTACGAGCAGGACTATTCGGGTGGCACGTCGTACACCTACGCGACCTACCAGGCTAGCGATTCCTTCGTGCACAAGTTCAACTTGAACGGCACGGACACCAGCTACGTGGGCAGCGTGACCTTGACTGGCCACATCCTGAATCAGTTCGCCATGGACGAGAATACCGGTGTATTGCGCGTGGCCTCGACCAAGGGCTGGGTGCCCGACGCCTCGGTCGTCAGCTATGTCACGACTTTTGGCATGCAGGCCGGCAAGCTCGTGCAACTTGGGCAGGTCGGCAACATCGGGCCGCAGGAAGACATTCGCGCCGTGCGCTTCGACGGCGCCCGCGGTTTTGTGGTCACCTTCAAGAAGACTGACCCCTTGTTCGTGTTCGATTTGAGCGACGCAACCAAGCCCACGCTGGCGGGCGAGTTGCAAATTCCTGGCTTCTCCACCTACATGCAACCCCTCGACGCGAACCATCTACTGGCCATCGGCTTCACGGCCGACGATCAGGTTAGCTACGCCTACTTCAACGGCATCCAGATCCAGATCTTCGACGTGACGGATCTGTCGAAGCCCACCCTGGTGTGGAAGAAGGTCATCGGCACGCGCGGATCCAGCTCGGAGGCCTTGACCAACCACCTGGCCTTCAACTACTTCGCGCCCAAGAAGATGCTGGCCCTGCCCATCACCGTGTGCGAAGGCGGGGGCAACGGCACCTACGCCACCAACATGACCTTCGCCGGTTTGATGGCCTTCGACATCTCGCTCGATACCGGCATCAGCGAGCACGGACGCCTGCCCTTCGTGGACACCAGCACGGTGAATGCCACCGACAACTGCGACAAGTGGTGGACCGATTCCAAGTCACTGGTCAAGCGCAGCATCTTCATGGACGACTTCGTCTACGGGCTCAGCGACACGCAGCTGCGCGTCGCCGGCCTTTCCACCATGAGCAGCGTGCTGCAGAGTGTGCCGCTCGTGAGCAAATAGCTTCGAAGATTCAACACGAAGTGCAGTGGGCGGGGTGGCGCAGAAACTGATTTGCCCGAAATCCGAACCAATCCCGACTCGGTGCCCTCTGTTGGCTCTGCGTCCTCTGTGGTTGCAATGTTATTCTGGCTGTTGGCCGCAACTGGACCTACGCTAGTCGTAGGTCCAGCCATGCGAACCCTGCTGCTACGTTTCCGGATCTTATGTGTGGGGCTTCTTCTTGGAAGCTGCGCCACGAAGCCCTTGCCCAAGGTGGAGGCGAAGGCAGAGGCAGCCTTGCCCGCGCCGCGCGTGGAAAAGATGCGCGAGCCGCTCGAAGTGACCCCGCTCGAACTCCATTTTTCCGGCCTGCGCGGCGCCACCAAGGCCAGCGAATCGATCGCGGTCAAGAACACCAGCAGCGAAGCGGTGCAGGTTTCCGACATTCGCGTGGTGGGGGCAGACGCGGCTACCTTCAAGATCGTGAACGTACCTCTTCTGCCGGTCGTGCTGGCGCCTTCGTCGTCGTTTTCGTTCACCGTTGGCTTCGAGCCCGGCGCCAACGCGCAACCCGGCGTTCACCACGGCCGGGTGCGCATCGTACGCAACGAGGACGACGACGGGCCGCCCTGCGATCTGACGGGGCTCGTGTCGAAGGGCAAGGATCCATCCGACGAGCCAACCTTGCAGCAGATCCTCGAGGCCTTGGGCTACGATGTGGATGTTGGCGCGACGACACTGCCTTTGCCCGCAGCGGTCGCGGGCGACGAAGTCAAGGCGCCGCTCTTCCAGCGCGCCAAGCCCGGGAGCGTGGGCGCTTACCTCATCGCTCGCTACACCAAGGACGAGGAGACGTCGTTCGGGCACTACGCAGTCGAGGGTGGCAAGCCGGTGACCAAGAGTCTCGGCAGTGCGGCCAAGGGCCACAACCAAACCCTCAATCCCGAGCTGGAGGGCGAAAGTCAGACCAGCTTCGATCCAGGGGACGCTGCGTTTGGGCTCTACCTCAAGGCCGGCAAACGCATCCTCTATTCCAACGATGCCTTGAACGCTGGCGCGCAGAAGCACGTGGCCAAGATCTTTCCCCTGCGCAGCCGCGGCCGTACGCCCGTCCAGGACGCCTACGTGGTCGCATTTGACGAGGACGGCAACGGCGACTACCAGGATCACGTGTTCATGCTGTGGAACGTGAGGCCAGCGGAATAGTCTCCACACCGGGGCTTTTGGGGCAAAACTTCGGCGCACGTCGAACTTGTGCTAGCCATAGGGTGACAGCCATGACTCACGTGCCGCCCAGGCAGCCGCGCAAGAGGCCCCGCACCATCGCGGTCGAAGGCCCCATCGGCGCTGGCAAGTCCAGCCTGGCCGAGATCCTGGCGGCTGACTTGGGCGCGCGCCTGGTGCGGGAAAACCCCGACGAGAATCCGTTTCTTGCCTCGTTCTACAAGGATCCCAAGCGCTTTGCCCTGTCGACCCAGCTGTTCTTTCTGCTCCAGCGCTACGGCCAGCAATCTGAGTTTCTGCAAGGTGGGCTGTTCGAGCAGGGTGGGGTGGTTTCCGACTACCTTTTCGCCAAGGATCGCCTGTTCGCCACCCTGACCCTCTCGCCCGAAGAGCTCGTGCTCTATGATCGGGTCTACCAGTCGCTGCGACCGAGGGTGGCGACGCCCGACTTGGTGGTGTATTTGCAGGCGCGCACCGAGGTGCTGCTGGCTCGCATCGACAAGCGCGGGCGCCCGGAAGAGAAGCCCATCCGGCCCGACTACCTGCGCGAGGTGGCACGCGCCTACGCCGATTTCTTCTTCAACTACAGCGATGGTCCACTGCTCATCGTTGACGCGTCGGAAATCGACTTCGTGGGCGACAAGGACGATCGCGAGGCCCTGCTCGACGTGATCGACAAGACCCGCGCCGGGATCAACCACTGGAGCAGACGGTAGCAGCCACATAGGGCCAGTGCCCAACCCCTGCTACAATGGGCGCCGTCATGGCAACGACCAAGAAACTGACCAGCGCGGCCCTGCGCGAGCGCAAGGGCAGGGGCGAGAAGATTGCCGTGGTAACGGCCTACGATGTGGCCTTCGCGAGGCTGGCGGATCGCGCTGGCGTGGACGTCGTGCTGGTGGGCGACAGCCTGGGCATGGTGGTGCAGGGCCTGCCCAACACCCTGCCGGTCACGCTCGACGAGATGATCTACCACTGCCGGATGGTGGCGCGAGGTGCGCAGCACGCGCAGGTAGTTGCCGACATGCCCTTCCTCAGCTACCAAGTATCCATCGCGGACGGCGTGCGGGCGGCGGGCCGCCTGCTCAAGGAAGGCGCTGCCGAGGCCGTGAAGCTAGAGGGTGGCGAGGAAGTGACCGAGCTCGTGGCGCGGCTGGTGTCCATCGGGATTCCCGTCATGGGGCACGTGGGCATGACCCCGCAGTCCGTGCATAAGTTCGGCGGATTCAAGGTGCAGGGCCGCACCGACGAGCAGGCCCAGTCGATCATGGCTGGCGCCCGCGCCCTGGCCAACGCTGGCGCCTATGCCATCGTCATCGAGAACGTGCCCGCAAACCTTGCAGTCGCCATCACGCAGGCGATTCCCATTCCCACCATTGGCATTGGTGCCGGCCCGTCGTGCGACGGGCAGGTGTTGGTGATGCACGACCTGCTGGGGCTCGATCCCGACTGGTCGCCGCGTTTTGCCCGGCGCTATGCGGAGCTTGGCAAGGCCGCTCTGGCCGCCTTCGCCGCCTACGTGGATGACGTGCGCTCCGGCGAGTTTCCGTCCGACAAAGAGTCGGCGCGCTAGCGCGTCCTGCCCCCGATTCGTTGTGAATGCTCGCTGTGGATCAGCTCACCGCTTGATGACAAACCAGCGGTACATGCCATCGCGAATCAGTGCCTTGCGAAGAACCCGCGGCCTCACCGACCGATGAAGAAAGTCGTAGGGAGCGTCTTCTTCATGCACGATGGACGCTTTTTTCGACGCCACCAGCGCCCTCACCTCGCTGGCCGAATAGGACCAAAGGACGGGGACATACATGCTGTCCAGGACGAAATTGCTGATGGATGGGAGCCCCTTGAAGAGCGAGTGTACCAAGCTGTACGGGATGACCCTGCCCACGCGTCGGATGCATCGGATCCCGACTTCGTAGAGTGAATCGCGGGAACAGTAGAGGGCCACGATCACGGTTCCCCCTGTCTTCGTCACCCGCATCACTTCGCCCAGGGCCTTGTCGGGGTCGGGGGTGTGGTGCGCTACGCCTGCGCAGACGGCCAGGTCGAAATGCTGATCCGGAAAAGGGATGGCCAGGACAGATGCCGTCGCAAATTGGATGCCATCCGAATTGGCGTGTTGTTGAGGAACATCGGCATTGACGTCGATGGCTTTCACCGCAAAACCGTGGGCTGCCAGGGTGTAGGCATTGAAGGCGTTCAGCCCGCAGCCGGCATCCAGCGCCAAGCGGCCGATGCCGTTCGGACAATGCCGCTCAACGATTTTCCGAAACTGCTGCGCGGTTGGTGTAAGCCTTTCTTGGGACGCAACTGTGTCCCTCATCTGGGCATGAATGCCAGAATAGAAATTCCCCGTGGAAGTCGCGGCTGGAAGAGAAAGATTCTTGGGCATGTCGGCTGCGGGGAAAGCTCACATGCTCGCCGGGACTCTGCCAGGCATCTCGTTTAGTCGCGTACGGGCACGGCGCGCAGGGCGGCTTTGCCGTCTTTCTCGTAGACCGTGAACTGGGCCGTCCTGCAATTGTGCTTGGCGACGATCTGCTGGCGATTGCTCTGCAGCTTGGCCGTGAATTTCTCGACCGAGAGTCCGACGATGGATTCGCCGCACTTCTGGCGAAGGGCCACGTACTCTTCGAATACCCGGGCGAAGTGGGCCACGTCGGGATCCTGTACAGTCGGGGCTGTGGCTTCCGCGGCCAGCGGCGCCACAGGTTCTGGCGCCTTGGGCTTGGCAAAGGGGGGCGGAAGGGGACGCGGCGGAGGCATGTGGTGGGCTGCCACGGGCGGCGGTGCCACGTGGTGCGATGGCAGGGGAGCAAGGAAAGGTGCCGGTTCCGACGGCGCGGTGAAGGGGGCAGGTGGCGGCGCAGCGGGAACGGCTGGCGGTCCTCCGCCCAAGCCGGGGGCGGAACGGGGCGTTCCAAACAGCGAAGCGGCCATGGCGGCCGGAGGCGGTACCGCGGTCTTGGCCGGCACGACAGGATTCGACACGTCGAAGGATCTTCCGTCGGCCGAAGCCGCCTTGGGATCGAGGATGGCCGAGATGTCCTTCTTGGCGGTTTCACTCTTGGGCAACGGCGCGTGGGTGAAATGCTCGATGGCGGCGTTGATGTCGCGGGCAATCCCCCCCAACTTTCCGCCGTATTTCGTGTCTTCGATCTTCAGGATTTCCTGCTTGGCCAACCGATGGACTTCGGCACGCAGGTGCTTGAGCGGCGTCTCGATCTCCATACGCTGAAGGAACAGGCCAATGCCGATGATGGCGAGGAGGCTGCCGCCCAGCGGTAGCCATGGAAACCTTCCCCACTTCAAATCGTCCGAGGACGTGCTCGAAAGCAGGGCCCAGGGGTCGGATTCGGGGGATTTCTTGGTCATCAGCACGTAGTAGGCGCGTTGTTCCGCTGCCTCGCCGGTGAAGGGCGCGGCCACGGTCAGCAGGCGCTCGCTGCCCATGTAGAGCGGCAAGGCCCGTGTGCGCTTGTGGCTGGCGATTTCAGCAGCGTGCTCCTCGATCACCTCGGGCAGCTGGGTGAGTAGGGCTTCCGGCAAGGTAGAGGACAGCACGTTCTTGCGCAGAACGATGGCCACGTCCACGCCCAGGTTGCGCTTCCACATCTCTGCCAGGCGCTTGCCGGTTTCCACCGCGACCACGAGCGCGCCCACGATACGGTCGTGCGACTTGGACAACACCGGCGAGGCGCCGATGCGACGGAGGCGGTTGTTCGCGCCCCACACGTCATCGGAAAGGTACCCGCGCAGTGCGTCCGCGACGACCTCCGCGCCTGCGATGGATTCGCCGAACTCGCCTTCGTCGTCGCCAACCCGCCCCACCACGCGGCCCTTGTTGTCGACGGCAATGATCGATTCCGCGCCGATGGCTTGTCTATCCGGGACCAGCTCGCGCAGACGGTTGCGCACGGATTCGTGCAGGGGACGCAACTCGCCTCCGTGCGAGGCCGCATCGAGGGCATCGATCAGCTTGCCATCGGTGCCCAACTTGGCCACATAGTCCACCCAGCGGCGGGCGTCGTTCTTGAGCAACTGCTCGGCCGCATACTGCGCGCGATCCATGCGCTGGCCTTCCAGCTGTTCGATGCGGCGATCAGCCGGGCGTGGCGCTACGAAGGCCGCGGTGACGGCGATCCCAGCCAGAAGTCCTACCAGAACAAACCAGATTTTGGAGAGGAACATCGCTAGCTTCTCCCTACTCCGCGGTTTCTTTTGCGGAAGACGAGCCTTGTACCTTGACGGTGAGATCCAGGCCCTTGGCGGTCACGTCGACTTCTTGCTCGTGGACCCAGGCCCCGTTGCTCCACACCTTCAGGGTCGCGTGGCCCTCGGGGACGTCCGAGATCTTGAAGGTCCCCTTGTCTTCCACGACAGAGAAGAGTGGGGAACTGGTCACGATGACCGAGACGACAATGTGTGGGTACTCTGTGCAGCGCACCACGTACTCGCCAGCGGTGGCGAAGCGCTGCTTGCGAATGGCACCGGAGCTCAGGCGCTCGGGCGCCATGACCTCGGAATGCTCCGGGATCGATAGGTCGTGCGCAACCTTGTCCGAGTTCTTGAATTCAACCACCGTGCCTTCGCTGATGACGAGAGCCGGTGGGGTGGCTTGCAGTCCAGAGATCTCGACGGACACGCTCTTGGGCGGCACGGCTTGGAACTGCGGGCCCACCAGCAGGACCAGCGTGCCTCCACGCAGGTTGGCGTGTTGCATCGCTACGTTGGTATTCTCGACGCGCCAATGGCCGAGAAAGCGACGTCCGATCTTCAGTTCGGCAGGAAGACTGACCGTCCCCTTGACGGTCGCAGCCATAGCCAGTCCCTGCCAGGCGAGCCCGGCCGCCAGAACGGCGAGCGCGAGCGTTGTATGGCGATTCCTAGGATGTGTCATCCGGGCAGGCCTCCTTGTGAGAAAGAACCCTGGGAGGGTTCCTTCGAACTCCGGCAAAGCGTGCCTTGGGGCCATGCCCCTCGGCACGCGCGTGCGTGGTGATGAAGAGAGGTCACGTCAGACTTGCTCTGTGACCTGATATGCTTGCGAGAGCCATGGCAACAACTGCATCGAGGAGCCTTGAGACTTTCGCCAATCCCAACCCGGAGCGGGACTACATCATTCGTTTCGAATGTCCCGAGTTCACTTGTCTGTGCCCGAAAACTGGCCAGCCGGACTTCGCGACGATCCGCGTGGAATACGTTCCGGATGGACTTTGCGTGGAACTGAAATCGTGGAAGCTCTACCTCTGGTCGTACCGCAACGAGGGAGCGTTTCACGAGGCCGTCACCAACAAGATTCTGGACGATCTGGTTGCCGCCACCAAGCCGCGTCGTGCACGCGTTGAGGGCGACTTCTACGTGCGCGGCGGCATTCACACCGTGGTGATTGCCGACTATGCAGGTGGCAAGGGGTACAAGGGGTAATCGACAGCCGGCTTCGGGCTGCCCTGGCAGACTGTCGACTACGTGTTCGAACATCAGCCCTTGTTCTGAATCACCGCGAGCGTCACGCGGGTTTCACCGAGGAGGTCGCGTGCGCCTGGGATGCGAACCGCGGCTTCGTCGCGATCGATTTGCTTGTCGAGTGCGTCGAGAACTTCCTTGTCGTTCTTGTTGGCCAGACGAGCCAGCGACTGGAGCAGGGCCTGGTGAACGGGGAAGCGCTCGGGCTTCAAGCTGGCCACGGGCTTCATGGCGCTGAGCAAAAGCGGGATACCTTGCTTGGCGTTGCCCGAGAAGCCGATCCAGAAGGCGGCCTTTTCAGCGCGCGTCCACGACGGGTCGGAGAGGAACTTGCCGTAGCAGTCGATCTTGTCGCCGCATTCCTTGGCCACCTGCATGCGATCGAGGGCTTCCCCAAACACACCCTGGACTTCCTTCTCCTTGTCGGCCAACGCCTTGAACTCATCGTAGTGCTCGGGACCGGCGATGCGGGCCAGGTCGATGGCCGCGTTGGCGCGCAGATCCGATGCCTTCTGACCCTGGACCACGACATAGCCTGACTTGGCCGTCTCCATCAGGATGGGAACGGCACGCTTGTCACCCGAGAGATAGATGCCGTCTTCGGCCGCGGAGCGTGTGGGTGCGTCCACCTTCTTGTCCCTGAGGGTATTGAGCAAGACGTCCACGGCATCCTTGGTTCCGATGAAACCAAGCGAAATCAGGATGGACTTGTGCTCGCCGGACTTGGCAGGAACCTTCAAGCGTGCCGCAAGCGCAGGCACGGCCTTGGCGGCGCGGAGGTCGCCGAGCAGCATGGCGGCCTTGAAGGGCACGATGCCGGGGCTGTACTTCTCGAAATCGAGCTTTCTCGCCATCTCGTTGATTTCAGCGTTCTTCTCATTGAGCAGCTCGATCATCGGTGCCACGGCGGGCTCGCCCATGCGCACCAGACCCAGGCGGCATTCCTGGAAGATGTTGGCGCCACGGCCGGTCATGAACATGCCCTTGATGAGGGCTGGAATCGCCGAAGGATCACGCAGTTCCGCCAAACCCAAGGCGGATTTCTGGTTGAGCAGGAAGTCCTGCTCATCGGCCGAGGTCGTGAGAATCTTGGACAGCGTCGGCACTGCGCGCTTGTCGCCGATCTTGACCAGGGCGCGAATGGAAGCCAGCCGAACCCCGTTGGCCCGCGACTTGATGGGAAGTTGGTGCTCGACGGCTTTGATAAGCGAGGGAACCGCCTCGACCGCCTTCTCCTTGAGCTCGCCGAGTGCTCCGGCCGCGACGATGGCGCGATCAAAGTCGTCCTCGGTGAAATCCATGGCCTCGACAAACAGTGGAATCGTGCTGGCGTCCTTGTAGCGAACCAGCGCATCCATGTGCTCGGGCTTCTTGGTTTCCTTGTAGAGGTCGATGAGGGCTGGCAGCGCGACCTTGGCGCGTTCCACACCCATGCGCGCGAGCTGGTTCAGCGCTTCTTGTTGTTCCCGCACGTTCTTGAGCTTCTTGGCCCAAGTCATCGGATCGTTGGGATCTCCGGTACAAGCGGCTGTCAGTGAACCCGCGAACATGGACAATACGGCTAGCGTTCGGATCTGCATCTAGGCACCTCCCCAAAGAAAGGAAACTCCACATAAACCTGCGGCCGACCCCTGCTGGAGCCGGCCGCGACGAGACAGTCTGAGCGGAAGCCGGGAGCTCCCGAATGGAACGTCCCGGCCCTCCACTACTCGGCGGCTGGCGCGGCTGCGCCTCCCTTGGCCTTGGGACGAACCGCGAAGTTCACGTTCTGGTAGCCAGCTGCGGCGGCGGAGAACATCACCTTGCGCAGCATCTTGAATTCGACGACCTTGTCGGACTGGATGATGCAAACGCCTTTGAAGTCCTCGGACGGGTGAAGCAGCTTGTAGTTGTTCTTGGCTGTGACGAGCTCGTCGTGCAACTCGGTGATCTTCATGTCACCGGTGGCGGAGTCCTTCATCAGGTCTTCGCCCGTGGCAACCTGCCTGCCGTCCAGCGTGACAACGTCCTTGGTCACGCCGATGACGGGCGCACGTTCGAGGTCGCTCCAGTTCTGAGCGTCGGGAAGGGTGATGTTCTTCTGCACGAAGAGGATTTCACCGGAGGCCGAGAACGACATGAGGAGGAAGATGACGAGCATCGTCATCATGTCGATGTAGGCCACCAGATTGAGTGCCGAGTTGGTGCTCTTGCGACCACCGTGCCCCAGTTTGGTGGAGGCCGCCTCGAGTTTGATGGAGTGGTAAAGATGCGCCTTGGGTGCTTCGATTGGCATGGTCGCGTCTCCCTAGATTCCTGCCGCGCCGCTGTCTATGAGCGAGATATCCGGGAATCTCGCTTGCAGCGCAGTGTCCATCGTTCGTACCAAGGTCTCGAATTTGATGGTGTCTTCCGAAGCCACCTGGGCATCGTTCTTGTCAGGATGGCTTTCCTTGGCCTTCTTGAGCTCAGCCGCGAGCCGTTCGAAATCATAGTCGCTGCCCTTCTTGGGAAGCGGCGTCTGATCTTGGCCTACGACGAGATTGAATCCTTCTTGGTTCACCAGTACGACGATCTTGACCTGGAGCTCAGGCGGAGTTTCCTCGCCGGCCTGACCTTGGCCCTTTTGCTGAGCCTGCAGACGTGCGAGCTGGGTCCAGACCGCGGTGATAAGAAGGAAAGCGACCATGCAAGTGAGCAGGTCGATGTAGGGAACGAGGTTGAGATCGGCGTTGAGTGACTTCTTGCCACTCTTATTGCCGGATTCTACTGAAACGCTCATGGTTTTGCTCCCGTCTGAGGGCGGCGGGAGGCGCCGCCCTTAGAGTTGTTTACCGAGTCTAGTGACGGGCACCGTCGCGGCCCATAACGACGAGATTGAGCGCCTCAACCGAGGCCGAGTTGACCCCGTCGAGGATGTGCTGCGTCTTGCCGTTGAGCACGGCGTAGGCCGCCAGGCCCAAGATACCAGTGCCGAGACCGAAGGCCGTGCAGTTCATGGCTTCCGAGATACCTTTGGAAAGCATGGTGGCTTTCATGGAGGGGTCGACGCCAGCGACGGAGGCGAACGACTTGATGAGGCCGGTGATGGTGCCGAGGAGGCCGGCGAGGGTCGCCAGGTTTCCAAGCATGGCCAGGTAGCCGGTGCGCTTTTCGATCTTGGGCAGCTCGCGCAGCGCCTCTTCGTCCATGCCCTGCTGAATCTCATGTTCAGAGCCACCCTGTTCGGCCTTGCGCAGGCCGGCCGCGATGATCTTGGTGACGCCGGTCGGGGTGGCATCGCAGCTCGAAATGGCGCCGCGCAGGTTGCCAGCCACAATCTGGGACTTCACGAGGGACATGAGCTTTTCGACGTCGATCTTGGACTTGGCCAAGTACATGGCGCGCTCGATGGTCAGATAGATGGTGATGAGGCAGAGCAGTAGAATTGGGTACATACCCCAGCCGCCCTCTTTGAATGCTTCCAACATTGCGTGATCTCCTTTTCCTTAGCGACGCGTGTTTCGAAACTGGTTAACGGTTACCCGTGCTTCGCGGCTTTGGCGCCGGCGACGAGGTTCACCACGTTCTTCTTCATTTCAGCGATATCGTCGAGAATTGCTTGGGTCTTGCCGTTCAGCCAGGCGAAAGACGCCAGACCGATGATGCCGGTGCCAAGACCAAAGGCCGTGCAGTTCATGGCCTCGGAGATACCTTTGGAGAGCAGGGTTGCCTTCTGCGACGGATCCACGCCGGCGACGCCCGCGAAGGACTTGATGAGGCCGGTGATGGTGCCGAGGAGGCCGGCGAGGGTTGCTAGGTTACCAAGCATGGCCAGGTAGCCGGTTCGCTTCTCGACCAACGGCAATTCACGGAGAGAGGCCTCTTCCATGGCCGCTACGATTTCGGGCTCGGAGCGGTTGGCGCGCATCAGGCCGGTCTGGACGATGCGGGTCAGCGGGGTTGGATTGCCCGAGCAGACCTTGATCGCCCCCTGGATATTCCCCTGGGAGATTTGGGACCGGAGAAGTGCAAGCAGCTTCTCCTTGTCAATGACGGCCTTGCGCAGGACCACCGCGCGTTCGGTGATGATGGACACCGTGATCATTAGTAGAGTGAGGATCGGCCACATCCCCCACCCGCCTTCATGGAAGGCATCGGCCAATAGCTTCAGAACGGTCATGGGTTCCTCCTTCGGTCTTTTGTCGGTGATGCGGGCAATGCTTTTCCAGCCACACGGACCACCGACCAACGAAAACAGAAAAGCGGTTGGGAGCTGAATAGGAAACTAGGTCTGCCCCGACGCCAATCGCCACACTCGCATAGGCTCAAACCACTGAAGTGCATTTCAAATGCCACAGGTAGAATTTCTTGTCTAGCCTGGAATCTCGGACTGTTGCGAGATTGTGGTCTTTTGAAAACGGGGTCTTTTACCCCACCCCGGGGAGAAATGGTGCGGTTGCGGTCTGATGCGTCGGGCGTGGACCTACTGGACCGGCCGGCGGGTTTGCGGTACGTGTAGTGGACCGTGGTAACCCGCGTTCTCGATCTGGCAATCCTGGTGCTCCTTGCGGTCGCGATTCTCATACCGCGCCCCGATGTGAAGGTGAAGCCGGCGCTGTCTGAGATCTCGCCAGCCCGGCAACGCATCGCCGAGCTGCAGGCCCAGCTCATGGCCACGCCCACCGACGCTGCCACGGCTCTCGATCTTGCCGGGGTCTTCATGGATGTGGGACATCCCGAGTGGGCACTGGCCTCGCTTGATTCCGCGTTGGCGGCGCATCCCGCCGACCATCGACTGCATCTCGCACGCAGCTTGGCCTTCGTGGATCACTTCGAGGCCGGGTACGCCTATGGCGAGGCGATGCGCGCCTTGACCTTGTGCGAAGCTGGCTCGGTGGTCCCCTGCGACGAGTCCGAGCATGGTCGTATGGTCATCTTGAAGAGTACGCTGGATCGCATTAAAAACATGGACATGCGACGGGATCCGAACTCCGCCAAGGATCAGATCATCAAGGGTCTGCGCTCGACATTTGTGCCCAGGAAGCGAACCGACAAACCCGACGGCGACAAGCCGGCGCCGGCGCCCGCACCTGCTCCTACGAAGTAAGAATCCGTTTTCGAAAAAGGTGCCCGGCCTTACGATATTCCTGTTGCGCAAACCGGCGCATTCGGGGATATCTAAAAGAGGTCGCGAAACTTCTCGGGGACGTTGTTCGCGATGAGAATGGGATGCACTTCATGGGCACGGCTGTTGTCGTCGGTTCTTCTCGGAATTTCCGCTTCACAATTTCTCGATTCATCGCGGTCGCTGCGATCTTGTTGTTGTCAACGCTGGTTGCCAACAGATCGGCGTACGGAAAAAGCCGCATTACTTTTCCGTATTCGCCGTGCAACGCGCGCAGCACGCTTCCTGGCTGCGTGATCAAACGGCTCGGCACCGAGATCCAGCCCTACACGCCGAAGGGCTATCCCGACCAGGGCTTGGTCGACACCATGACCGACCAAGGGCGCCATGCCCGCGGCTTCTACATCACGCCCATGTACCTGCGCGGCCTCGGCCCTGTGCGCACGGCGGCGGCCATGAAACGCGGCAATCTCGACGCTGTGGTCATCGACATGAAGGACGATCTCGGCCTTCTCACCTATCCGTCGAAGATTCCGCTCGCGCAGAAACAGATCAATGTCCTCATCAAGGATCCCGCGGCCATGGTGAAGGCCTTTCACGAGCAAGGGATGTATGTCATCGCCCGCATCGTCTCGTTCAAGGACAGCAGGTTGCCCTACGTGCGCCCCGACCTCGCCGTGCGCATCGGCGCCCATGCGGAGCGCTTGTATGCCGTTGGCGAGAACTGGCTCGACGCTTATTCGCCCGAGGTGCAGGACTACCTCATCGACATCGCACTCGAGCTCAAGTCCTTCGGCTTTGACGAGATCCAGTTCGACTACATGCGATTTCCCCGTGGTCTTCCTTCGTCGTATGCCACCTGGCTACACGCGGGTGACAAGCCCCGCGCGCACGCGGACGTCATCGCCGGCTTCCTGGAGCGAGTCGATCGCGCCCTCACGCTGCCGATTTCCGCCGACGTGTTCGGCCTGACCACGCTGGTCGACGGCGACCCGCGCGGCCTTGGCCAGTACATCGAACGCATGGCCAAGTTCATCGAGGCCATTTCGCCCATGATGTACGCCAACGGCATGGACACCTATTTTCGCGGCGGCCACATCACGTCGCACGTGATCGAGCTTATCCAGTGCGGCCTGCAGCGCGGGCGGCACAAGGCCAAGGACATTGTTTTGCGCCCGTATCTGCAAGGGTACTCGAATGGCGTGGAGCACATGTGGGGGCCGGATTTCGTGGCCGAGCAGGTGCTGGCAGCCCAGCGCGCGGGCAGCGACGGCTATTTGTTCTGGAACCCCACCATGCGCAACGAGGTCACCATGACTGGCCTGCGCGGTCTGGGGGCGAAGAAGTCCGGCAGTGCGGTGGCCCTGCTGCCGCACCGATTTGAGCAAATCAAGGCGCCATGGTGTCCCCAGAGCGGCAACGTCTTTGGTTCGGCGGCGGAGCGAGAGAAACGCGACAAGAAGGCGAACCCCGCGCGTGCCGCCAGGGTCGAAGGTCCGCGCAAGAAGCCATCGGTGCTTTGTGCGGGCGGCTGCACCGCTTCGCCGTAGACCGGGCAGTTTTGTCGTGCGACGTGGGCCATCGGGTTTGCAATCGCCTGCCTTCTCCCTAATATTGCCGGTGGGGGAGCCATGGTGGCTGAGAGGCGCCGCAACGTGGCGCGACCCCTTGAACCTGATCCGGGTAATACCGGCGTAGGGAGGACCAACGAGTGACAAGCGACAATTCCAACGCCGGGCTTTCGCCTGAAGAGGCCGCCCACCCCGGATCCCAGAAGGTGTATCTCGACGCAGCCGGGATCCGCGTTCCGGTGCGCGAGATCAGTCTCGGCGGAGGGGAGTCTCCGATTCGCGTGTACGACACCACGGGTCCGCAAGGCTGTGACGTGCACGATGGTTTGCCCAAATTGCGCGCGCCCTGGGTTGCCCGCCGGATCGTGCGCGGGGATCGCAATTTCTCCCAGATGCATTGTGCCCGCCGGGGTGAAATCACCGAGGAGATGCGCTTCGTGGCTTTGCGCGAGGGCGTGTCGGCGGAATTCGTGCGTGACGAGATTGCCGCTGGCCGCGCTATCCTGCCGGCCAACATCCGCCACCCTGAGCTCGAACCCATGATCATCGGCCGCAGCTTTCTCGTGAAGGTGAACGCCAATATCGGGAACTCGGCCCTGTCATCCTCGCTGGCCGAGGAAGTCGAAAAGCTTCAGTGGGCCGCGCGCTGGGGCGCCGACGCCGTCATGGATTTGTCGACGGGCACGAAGATTCGCGAGACGCGCGAAGGAATCCTGCGCAACGCCGCTGTTCCCATCGGCACCGTACCTCTGTACGAGTGTTTGGAAAAGGTGGGTGGACGCATCGAAGACCTCAGCATCGAGCTGTTTGTCGAAACCATCACCGAGCAGGCCGAGCAGGGCGTGGACTATTTCACCATCCATGCCGGGCTCAAGCGCGCGCACGTTCCGCTCACCGCCCACCGTACGGCCGGAATCGTTTCACGCGGCGGCTCCATCATGGCCAAGTGGTGCCTCGTGCATGAGCAGGAGAACTTCCTGTTCACGCACTTCGAGGCCTTGTGCGAGGTCGCGAAGAAATACGACGTGGCGTTTTCGCTGGGTGACGGTTTGAGGCCCGGATCGCTCGCCGACGCCAACGATGCCGCCCAGTTCGCAGAACTGGAGACCCTGGGCGAGCTGACCAAGCTGGCGTGGAAGCACGACGTGCAAGTCATGATCGAAGGCCCTGGCCACGTGCCCCTCGACAAGATCAAAGAGAACGTGGATCGGCAGATCGTCGCCTGTCACGGTGCCCCTTTCTACACCCTTGGCCCCGTGGTCACTGACATCGCGCCCGGCTACGACCACATCACCTCGGCCATCGGCGCGACCCTGATCGGGTGGTACGGAACCGCCATGCTCTGCTACGTCACCCCCAAGGAGCACCTCGGCTTGCCCAATCGCGATGACGTCAAGGCCGGCGTCATCGCCTACAAGATCGCCGCCCACGCCGCCGACGTGGCCAAGGGACACCCAGGGGCACGCCAGCGCGACGACGCCATGTCGCGGGCGCGTTTCGCCTTTCGCTGGGAAGATCAGTTCAACCTCTCTCTCGACCCGCCGACCGCGCGCCGGTATCATGATGAGTCGTTGCCGGCCGAGGTCGCGCGCGAGTCGCATTTCTGCTCGATGTGCGGGCCGGCCTTCTGTGCCATGAAGATCACGAAAGACATCCGCGACTGCGTGCAGCACGATCAGGCGTGCAAACAAGCCGGAGATAGTCCTCAGCCCACGGTGGCCGGGGACGGACAGCAGATGGAGGTCAGAAAATGAAAGCGTTCTTGGGTGCCATCCAGTCCACGCTAGCCATTGCCATCCTGATCGTTTTCGGCTTGTCGAGCTGGCCCGCGTCTGCCGCCGACAACATGGCTGCCGGGCGCAAACACGTGGCCAAAGCCAACCAGCTGGCGGCCAAGAACAAGTGCAAGAACGCCGTGGTCGAGTTCACCAAGGCCTACCAGTCGCTCAAGGATCCGACGATTCTTTTCAATCGCGGCGAGTGCCAGCGCAAGCTGGGCAACAACGCGGACGCCCTGATGGACTACGAGCTGTTTCTGTCTGAGATGCCTACCGCGCCCAATCGCGCCAGCGTCGAGGCGCGCATCGCAGCCTTGCGAGAAGCTGTGAAGGCTGAATCGGCCGCGGTACCCGTGGCACCCGCGACCGTTGGGGCAAGCCAAACGGTGCAGCCGGTCCAACCGGTCAAACCTGTCCAACCGGTGCAACCTGCCCAACCGGTCAAAGCTGCCCAACCAGTCCAGCCGTCATCCGGCGACGCCAAACCGGCCGAGAAGGCGCCCGAGGCCCCGGTTCATCGCGCCGAAAAGTGGACTGACTGATTCGCGCTGGTTACGCCTCGCGGAAGGCGCTGGGGCAATGTGGGGCCAAGGGACAGGCATCGCAATCTGGCTTGCGTGCCCGGCAAACGCGCCGGCCGTGCCAGATGATCTGGTGCGAGAAGAGGATCCAGCGTGAGCGCGGAAGGATCTCCATGATGTCGCGTTCGATGTGCTCGGCGGTTGTAGATCGCGTGAAGCCGAGCCTTTGCGAAAGGCGCATGACGTGGGTATCGACCACCACGCCTTCGGCAATGCCGAACGCGGTGCCCAGAACCACGTTGGCAGTCTTGCGGGCCACGCCAGGCAGCTCAAGCAGCGCGGCCATCGAGCGCGGAACCTCGCCGCGCCATTTCTCGTCGAGCACGCGCGCGGCGCCGATGAGGTTCTTGGCCTTGTTGCGGAAGAAGCCGGTGGATCGCACGATCTCTTCGAGCACGGCGGGCGGTGCCTTGGCCATGGTAGCGGGGGTGGGAAAACGCGCGAACAAGGCGGGCGTCACCAGGTTTACGCGTTCGTCCGTGCACTGCGCGGACAGAATCGTGGCGCATAGGAGTTGGAACGGATCGTCGCGAACCAGCTCGCACTCGGCGCTGGGGTAAAGTCGATCCAGCCCCGCAAGGATGGCTGCAACCCGGTTTCGCGGCGGTGGCCAGGCCTGGCGCGGCGGTTTGCGCGTGGCCTTGGTGACCGTGCGCGCGCGTGGTCTGGTCATGGCCATGGTCTAGCACGCTCAATGATTCAGTGATTCGGCCTTTCCGGGTTTGCGGCCTGGCCTCGATTGGGCTGTAATCGCTCCCTCATGGACGAAA
>Ga0302323_100001296_pt1 | contig 20217 bp, 20 predicted proteins | sample Fen_T0_3_FD_201950 | JGI IMG/M metagenome (GOLD analysis project Ga0302323, IMG submission 201950) | Peat permafrost microbial communities from Stordalen Mire near Abisko, Sweden - Fen_T0_3 | ecosystem: Environmental > Terrestrial > Soil > Wetlands > Permafrost | place: Sweden: Abisko... | reverse complement strand
CAGCCCCGTCCTCATCCTCGGAGAGACCGGATCGGGGAAGGGCGTCCTGGCCCGCTGGATCCATGCCCAGGGCCCCCGGCGGGAAGAGACCTTCGTGAACCTGAACTGCGCGGGACTCACCCGGGAGCTGCTGGAGTCTGAGTTGTTCGGCCATGAGCGCGGGGCGTTCACGGGGGCGGTCACGGCCAAACCCGGCATGCTGGAGGTCGGGCACAAAGGCATCGTCTTCCTGGACGAGATCGGAGACATGGACCCGGCCATCCAGCCCAAGCTGCTGAAGGCGTTGGAGGAGAAAACCTTCCGCCGCCTGGGTGACGTGCGGGACCGGCATGTGGACATCCGGCTCATCGCGAGCACTAACGTTGACCTCGAAGAGGCCGTACGAGCGAAGCGGTTCCGTGACGACCTGTACTACCGTGTCAGCACCCTCACCCTGCGCATCCCGCCGCTACGGGAACGGCCGGAGGACATTCCCGTCCTTGCGAAGACCATCCTGAAAGGAGTCTGTGATCGCATGGGGCGACCCGGCGTTCAACTCAGTCCCTTGGCGGAGTCCGCCATGCAGGAGTACGGATGGCCAGGAAACATCCGGGAACTCGCGAATGTGCTTGAACGCGCCATGATCCTCCAGAAGGGCAACTGCCTGGACGCCCCCGACCTTGGCTTGGGGGGGCGACGAACGACGCAACCTGCAGGAGACAGCGAGATGGTGACCCTCAAGGAGGCAGAGAAGCTCCACATTGAGCGGGTTCTTCAGCGCAGCGGAGGGAGTGTCACGGACGCGGCTCAGATCCTGGGAATGGCCAGGCGGACCCTTTACGACCGGCTCAAAGCACTGGGAATTGCCACTGGCAAGGAATGAGCGAAACCCCGCACTATGGGTGCGGATTCCCGCGTAACCGTGAACTTGGTTCCCAACATTCTGATTGTAATTAAGTGCCTGTTTTTAAGTTAACCGTTTGGTCGGGAATGGCCTGACCCTTGCTGTTAATGACTGGCCCCCGGTCCGTCCGGAGCCACTCGTACCATTTCGTCGCATGTGCCATGACCCGGGCCAGGGTCGAACCATCGAATGGGAGGCTCCTTCATGATCAGGCAACTCAGAAACCTGCTTCTGGTCGCCGTGGCTGCGACGGCGGCTTGGGCTGGAAACGGGAATGACCCTCTCTTTAAACGGCAAATCCAGGCCCACCCTGCACCGCAGTTGGAGGACGTGAGCGGGCGCGAATACAAGTTCCTCATCGATTCCGCCAAGGTCAAGGGGACTCCTGCGGAGGCATTCAAGGAGATCTGGACCCTAGTCAAGGCCACTGCGACCAAGCAGGGTTTCACCGTTACCGAGAAGGACAAGGCGCCCCTGAAAGTCGAGATGACCACCAAGGAGTACCTCGACACGACCGATCAGGCCCTCTGGAAGAAGGGCTACCTCATCCGGATCACCACGAAGTACAAGGCCGGGATCGCGGACGCGAACGGCAAAGTGACGGTGAAGGCCATCCTGGAAGATCCGGCCAAGACCCTCGCAACTCCCCTGGAGGTGGCTGGAGTCAAGGGTGAAGAGGAATGCCAGGACAATGTGGGCGCCGGCAAGGGCGGTCAGCTGGTGGGCTACATCGAGAAGGGCGCCAGCTTCTCCATCGCCATCAATGACCTCGGGAAAATGACCCTGGGCGATTTCGCCAAATACATGCCCGAACTGCTGAAGCTCGGGATGCCTGCTGACACCAAGCTGGTGTCGAGCAAGGCCTATTCCTACCGGGTGCGACCGGGTTACGTGGTCCTGCCCGGCACGGAACCCTGCGGAGTCTCGATGGAGGGTTGGTCCATGAAGGAGGATGGTCCGATCTTCCTCTACGACTTTTCCTATGGATATGACGGCTTCACGCTCTATGAAAACCCCGAAACGCACATGCAGGGGGAACAGTTCCTAGTGAAGGTTCTGCAAGGCGGCTTGCCTGGATTGGCCCTTCCCGACGATGGCAAGTGGGGTGGATCCAAAGTGCGGGTCTTCATGAAGCGACCCATCAGCAGATAACCGAAATGCCCTTTCCTCAATCCTCGATTCATCGAAGGAGAACCCCCACGATGCGAATGCCGTTTATTCCAACCCTGCTGCGAGCCGCCCTGGCCTGTGCCTTCCTCCCCGGATTTGCGGGTCAAGACCCCGACCTGCTCGACAAGCAGTTCGGTACTCTTCAGCAACCGGCGTACATCAAGCACTACGAGGTCGACAAGCAGGGCAAGGTCCTGCTGAATCCTTACCTTCAAGTCGCCACGAAGGAACATCCAGGCCTCTTGAATCCGAAGCATGCCCCCTACAACTGGGTGATCGACGCCGAAGGCCGTGTGGGCATCATCCAGGAGGCTGCCCATCCCTACGGACGCACTTATGACAAGGGCTTCTACCGGCCCGAAGACAAATCCAAGCGGAAGCCGGGAACGACTGAGAACTACGGGCATGTGTCCGCCCTGGCCGGTGGGATGGGCCGCATCAGCGGCGAGATCCTGTTCGACAAGGGTACAAACAGCTTCACCGTGAACAACAAGTCCGGCCGCTACTCCAAGAACAACGCCGATCGGACGCCGGAACAGCTGGTCAACGCAGCGAAGCTGATTCGTGACGTTGTGGACCCGGGATCGGCCAGCTGGGGCCCGGTGTTCTACCTGCTCGAGTACTCCCCGGAAGAGGTGAGAGAGGAAAGCCTGAAGCGTCCCGACGTGGCCTTTGATGATGCGGCGAAGAAGAGTCGTCCCCATCTCATCGTCATGCCTGCCGCACCCGCGGCTCAGAAGGTGGAGAAGGTCGTCGTCAAAGCGGAAGAAGCCGCTGTCAAGCCAGTGGTAACGACAAAGGCAGAGGCTGCTGCGCCTAAGGTCGAGCCCGTGAAGGCGAAAAAGGCCAAGAAACCCAAGGCCGCCAACAACGACGATCCGTCCTAGATCCGGCCTGCACCTCGACCCTCTCTAACCATTCCAAGGAGTTGAGCAAAGATGAGAAAGACACTGCCAGAAAAAACCATCACCGCCCTGTTCGGGCTGGGTCTGACCCTCTCGGTGGCCTGGGGTCTTGCCACGCTCCCGCTATCCGCAGCAGACACTGGACCCGGCGTCACTGCCCACGTGTCCGTCCTGAAGGGCGAGAAGAATTTCTTCACGGGCTATGACACCCACAACCTCGACGGCACCATCAACGTCGTGATCGAGATCCCCGCCGGTACCACGGCAAAGTACGAGGTGAGCATCAAGTCGGGGCTCATCGAACTGGAGCAGAAGAACGGCGCCCCGCGGTTCGTTCAGTACCTTGGCTACCCCTGCAACTACGGCAATATCCCCCGCACCATCCTGTCCAAGGACAAGGGCGGAGATGGGGATCCCGTGGACGCCTTGGTGCTCGGCCCTTCAATCCCCACCGGCTCTGTGGTCAAGACCCGTCCCCTCGGCATCCTGAGCCTCATCGATGGCGGCGAGATCGACGACAAGGTGGTCCTCGTCATGGAAAACAGTCCTTTCTCCGCCTGCCGGGACATGGTGGACCTCGAAGCCAAGTTCCCCGGTGTGACAACCATTCTGAAGACCTGGTTCACCTCCTACAAAGGGCGGGACAAGAAGGGCAACCTGATCCTGAGTTCCACCGGATTCAAGGGTCGCGCCGAAGCCATCCGGCTGATTGGGGATGCGGCCCTGGATTACGAGCGCTCCGTCATCACCGAAGCCGACAAGCGGCCTCTGGATGAAAAGGGCAACCCTCGCCTCTACCGCTGGCCGGGCGCGAAGAACCTCGGTGAGTGAAGACTGATCAAGCCATTCCCGGGGGCGGTGTTGAGCCGCCCCCGTTCATTCTGGGGAGGGGTTGCCATCGTTCGCCTGGTGCTCGCCTTGCTCTTGTGCCTTGGGCTCGGGGCCCAGGATTCAGTTGTTGTATTCCTGCGACATGCGGAAAAGACCCACCGGGGATCCACCGCCAGGCTTTCTTCGATGGGCCAGCGTCGGGCCATATCCCTGTCCGCCGACCTGGCACCATTCCAGCCTGTGGCGCTGTTCGCCTCGGATCTACCTCGGACCCAACAAACCTTGGAACCCTTCTCGAAGGACTCGGGCCTCCCCATCCAGATCTATGACCGTGGCTCGGAGTGGGCCCTGGGTCGAAGCCTCCTGGTGCGTTATGCCGGGAAGACCGTGGTGGTCTGCGGGCACTCCGACACCCTGATGGACCTGGTGAGATCGCTCGGCCATCCGACCCCGTTTCCAGAGGTTTCCGGATTCGATCGGTTCTGGGTGCTTCGTGTGATCGAACCTGGCGGTGCGGTGACCCTGGAGGAACACATGCAAAGACCCCTACCGCCACGGGGCCGCAACAGCCCTAGTCGGAACACGCCATGAGGCCCGCCTGGGGCCTGCTTCTCCTCCTGGAGATGCCCCTCATGGGTTGGGGCACGAAGGGCCACGCAGTCGCAGCCGAAGGTTCTCTCCGCACCCTGCCACCAAACCTCCGGGCCTGGTACCTGGAGCAGGAACCAGCCTTCATCCGGGCAGCTTTGGAGCCCGATCTGTGGAAGGAACATGATCCGAGTGAGGTCTGGCGGCATCGCATCTACTGCGAGGCCTATGGGGGTTCGGCCAAGGTCCCCCTTCAGGCTTCAATCGCCCGCGGACTGGTGAGTTCCTGGACCTTCGAGAACAGTGGGCAGCTGCCATGGGTGATCGCCGAACGGTACCGCCTCCTGGTGAAAGCCTTCCAGGCTGGCGATCGGAAGGGTGTGGTGGCGGCCAGCGGCTGGCTCTGCCATTACATCGCCGATGCCCAGGTTCCCCTCCACACGACCCGGAACCGCAATGGCAAGTTGACCGGTCAGAAGGGCGTTCACAAACGTTGGGAAACCGATCTTCTGAGGCATGGCCCGGATGCGGTCCGGAACCTTCGGGCGGCTGCGGTGCGCGCTGATCTGCCAGCGGTCATTTCGGTCTGGATCGTGGATAGCCACGCCATGGTTGCGCCTCTCCTGAAGGCAGATCAGTCTGCCTCACATGACGCCCACCAAGATGGGTCAAGCCCCGACGAACTTTTTTGGATGAACCAAAAGGGGCCGGTCCTGCAGCAGCTTCAGCGTTCCGCCGAATACACAGGGGATCTCCTGCTGTCCGCTTGGACGGAAGCTGGGAAGCCGCTTCATCCCTGATTGTCGCCAACCTCAGAGATGCCTTCCTCTCGAGCGGAACCCCGCAAGGGTTGTGCGGCATTCCGCGCAGAGCCAGAGGCGACCCACCTGCCCGGCACATTTATATATAGTCAATGCTTACAATTAACCTTGTGGTAGAGAATGGCCCAGGCCTTGCTGTTAACACTCGGCCCTCGTTCCAACCCGGGCAACGCCTCCACCCCCCAAACCACAAGCAGGTCCCTGTGACCTGCCTACCAAGCTCACCTAGGAGCGACACCATGAAATCCTTCATCACCCCCTTGGCCCTGATGCTGCTGGCTGGACCAGCCTTTGCGCAGGCCCCTTCGGATACCGACAAGCGCATCGCCGACCTCGAAAAGCAGGTCGCCAAGCTTTCCGCCACCAAGGACGAGGGCAAGGGCAGTGACTTCTATGTAAAGTTCGGTGGCCGCTTCCACCTGGACAACACCTACTTCAGCGGCAATGACAACCGCCTGACCAACGGCACATTCATGCGCCGCGCCCGTATCAGCTTCAAGCTTGGGTTGGGCAAGGACTGGGTGGGTGAGGGCGACGTGGATTTCGCCGAAGCCGCCGTCAACATCAAGGATCTGTGGCTCGGCTACCAAGGCTATAACAATGCTCTCATCCAGTTGGGCCAGTTCAAGGAATCCTTCGGCATGGATACCCTGACTTCCTCGAACAACACCTGGCTCATGGAACGCTCCTACAGCGACATCTGGACCCCAGACCGCCACGTGGGCATCGGTGTGGCCAAGTGGGGCGAGCGCTGGCAGGCCAAGGCCAGCTTCTTCGGCCAGGCCATCAATGACACTACCGATGCCCAGGCGGCCGCGGACGCCAACGTCGATTCCACAGGCCTGCTGAAGACATACAAGATCTATGACGACCATGGCTACGGCGCTGCCGCACGAGTCACCTACCTCCCCCTCATGGTGTCTGACACCAAGTTCATCCATGTGGGTGTGGCCGCGGTCCAGCGCACGCCCAATGCCGGCGCCCCTGGCACCTATGCCTTGGACCTGTCGGGCCGTCCCGAGCAGAACAAGGTCGCCAAGGAGAAGTTCCTGAACGCCTCCGTGACCAATGTCGACAAGTGGGTTCAGACCGGGATCGAGTTCGCCGGCATGTGGGGGCCCTTCTCCTGGCAGAGTGAGTACCAGCAGACCCAGGTGAACCGTCGGGGCACCCAGATGCTGAAGTGGTCAGGGACGGCCCTGGTAGCGACCAGCGCCGCTGAACAGCTCGCCAGCACGGTCGATCACAAGTTCTCCACCTACTACGGCCAGATCTCCTGGATCTTCGGTGGTCAGCGCAACTATGAAGTAAGCGAGGGCATCTTCAAGGGCGTCAAAGCCTCCAAGAGCGGCGCCTGGGAGATCGTGGCCCGCTACAGCAAGATGGACCAGAATGATCTGACCACCATCGATCCGGTGGCTGGCGGCGTCGCTTCGAATCTCACTCTCGGCCTGACCTACTACCTGAACAAGAACGTGCGATTCATGCTCAACCGCACGAAGGTGGACAACGGCCTTAACGCCATGGCCAACAAGGCCTACAGCCCAACGGGCGTGAAGCTTGTGAACGACGACTTCGACATCACCTCCATGCGCGTCCAGGTGAACTTCTAGGCTCCAAAACCAGATAGGAAGGGTCATCCCCGCAGATGACCCTTCCTGTTGATGGTTCGTCCAGGTTCTGGCTGACCTCCTTCTCGAAAATGCCCACAGTGCTTGAATCGAATGGGCTGAGGGTTCAATTCAAGATTGGTAACCTCAGCACCGGAGCTGATAGCGACCGTCTGACGGCCTTGATCGGGCGTCAATCTGGACGCCAGCCAGAGGCTGACACCAGCCCTCCCAGCGCCTCGATAGCACTCCTCAGTTCCTCATCAAAATTGAATCCCGACACGGAGGCCCAGCATGGCCAAAGAAATCGAACGGAAGTACCTTGTCAACCTCGCCACCTGGGTTCCCCAGGGCGAGGGTATCCACTTCAAGCAGGGCTACCTCAATTCCCAGAAGGAGCGCGTGGTCCGCGTCCGCATTGAGGGCGCCAAGGCCAAGCTCACGATCAAGGGCATCACCACGGGCGTGACCCGAGCTGAGTTCGAGTACCTGATCCCGGTTGCCGATGCGGCCATCCTGCTGGACAACCTCTGCGAACAGCCTCTCATCGACAAGCACCGCCACAAGGAGATCCATGGCGGCAAGACCTGGGAGATCGATGTCTTCCACGGCGAAAATGAAGGCCTGGTGGTGGCCGAGATTGAACTGGCATCCGAGGATGAGAAGATCGAGTTCCCCGCCTGGCTCGGTGTGGAAGTTTCCAGCGATCCCCGCTACTTCAACTCCAACCTGCTGAAGCACCCTTTCAAGAACTGGACCAAGGCCTAATCCAATCCATCGTGGGCCACCATTACCGGTGGCCCACACATTTTGGTTCCTGCATGGCAGCTGAAGCTCGACCTTCCACCCCCGCTCCAACACTCCAGGAACTCCTGGATATGGAGAAGATGACGCTCTCCTCGAAAACGAGGGAGGCGCAAAGCCCAACCGAGCGTTGGATGCGCTATCTCGGGTTCCCAGGTGGAATCTTCCTGTTCCTCCTGATCTTCTTTCTCCCGGCCGGGGCGGGGCTCAGCGCCTCAGCCCAGTCCGGCGCGGCCTGCTTCGCCTTGGCCCTGGTCTGGTGGGTGACCGAACCCTTCCCCACCTACGTCACCTCCCTCGTACTGATGTTCCTGCTGCTGGTGACACGCACTTCCAATGCCAAGGCCATCATGGATGTGCTCGGCATGGAGGTGATCTGGCTGAACCTCCTCGCCTTCATCTTGAGCTCCATGCTGGTCAAGACCAGATTGGCGAAGCGCATGGCGCTCTGGCTGGTGATCAAGTTCGGACACAAGGCCAGCTGGGCCCTCCTGGCCTTCGTGGTCCTGCAACTGGTCCTGGCCCCCCTGATTCCCGCCACGGCCGCGCGGTGCGTCATGACCCTGCCCCTCATGATCGTGGTCGCCACCATCTACGGATCCACCGAGGCCACGCCAAACAACTTTGGCAAGAACCTGATGCTCCTGAATCTGGCCTGCATCTCCGTGCTCTCCTCCATCACCATGACGGGCAGTTCGGCAAATCTGATTGCCGTGGGCCTCATCCAAAACATGGGGGGGCATCGGGTCTACTACATGGACTGGATGCGCGTGGGGGCCCCAGTGGCCATCGTCACCATGCTGCTCATGTGGATGCTTGGCCAGAAACTGCTCTTCCGCATCAAGCCCGAGGGCCAGGTTCCCCAACTGGAAGGTGGCCTGGGGCTGGTCAAGGACCAGTACCTGGCCATGGGTTCCCTGAGCTTCCAGGAGAAGAAAGCCATCGCCATTTTCGGCTTGGTGCTGTTCCTCTGGATGACCGACATCTTCCATATGCGGTGGTTCGGGGTCGAGATCAGCGCACCCTTTGCTGCACTCCTCGGTGCTGTGGTCGTGCTGTTCCCTCGCTGGGGCGTCCTGTCCTGGGCGGAGGCGGACATCCCCTGGCATCTGCTGATCTTCAGCGCGGGCGCCTACGCCGGTGGGTTGGCCCTGGATGACACGGGCGCTGCGGAGTGGGGTGTGCGCATGCTCTTCGGGGGCATGAACCTCAAGGGCGTGCCCTTCGGCATCACCTATACAGTGGTGATCTCCGTGATGATGTATAGCCACCTTCTGACCACATCGAAGACGGTACGTACCCTCATCATGCTTCCCATCATCATCACCCTGGCCAAGGCCCTGGGTTGGAGTCCCCTGTCCCTGGCACTTCCGGCGGCCCTTTGCATCGATTGGGTGGTGGGTCTGCCCATCAGCGGCAAGCCGAATGTCATTTTGTTCTCCACCAACCAGTACTCGGTCTCGGACAACTTCAAGTACGGAATGCTCACCTGCACCATCGGCGTGGTGATCCTGGTGGTTTCCGGAGCCACCTGGTTCCACTGGCTTGGGATCACACCTTCCTTCTGGGCGGTGGCGCCATGAGGCTCCTGCGCCTGTTTATCGCTTCTCTCCTGATGCACGCAATGGCATCAGCCACCGATATCCCCACCTATCACCTGCGGCTCCAGGCCAACGGGAATGGGGAGGGACGCGCCTTGGCCACGGTCGTCGTGGGCCATTGTTCTCCGGGCACTCTCAATCTGCCTCTCGGGTTCTCAGCCCTCGAGGAATTGAGACTGGAAGAAGCACCCCCGGGAGTGTCTCTCGACTTGGGACTGAGAGATACCATCACCACCCTCCGGTTTCACATCACCACCGCGATTACCGATCCAGTCACCCTCAGGTTCTCCTTCCTGGTTAAGCAGGTCTTCCAAACCCTGAAGACCTCACCTGGCGAGAAGAGCACCCTGCCCGCTGGGAGTCGACTGTTCCGGCATGCCTTCGTCAACACACAAGAACCTCCCATTGGAATCTACCGAATGGAGCTCTTGTTCCCAGAAGGCATGATCGCCCAGTCCATCCGGGAGCAACTCCCCAAGCTGGAAAAGCAGGAGGTCGGCCCCAGGGTCGCACTTTCGGTGATCGATGGACGCCAGTCCGCAACGCTGACCTATGCGAACGTCCACCAAGGCGATGACACCTCCATGGCCCTGGAGCTGGTTCCAACCCGGCGCTCATTCGGCTGGTTGATCGCGGGGCTGCTCCTTGCGGGTCTTTACTTGTTCAAGTTCAGGGACCTCGTTGCCAAGCAACAGCCCTGATCTCGCCGCCTGATCCACTAGGCGCCACCTCAACGGCCATTCCTCGATCCCCTTGGAGGTCCACTTGCTACCAGCTCTGGTCATTCCATTCCTGTTCATGGTCGCCATCAGCGTGGTGGGCGTCGTCGCCCTGTCATTCCTCTTCGTCATGCTGGCGACCTGGGCCCATCGGCACTTCCCGGCCCTACCCAAGGATCTCGCCTCCAAGAACCATCCTTGACCCTGTTATTTGAGTTTTCCACCCCCGTCCCCGCGACCGAGCCCCGATCGCCTTGGAGAAACATTTGCTGCCACCCCAGTTCGTACCCTTCCTGCTCACCGTCGCCATCAGCACCTTGATTGGCATCGGCCTGCGGGAATACTACGAACAGGAGGGCAAGCGCGACACCTTCGGAACGGTACGGACCTTCATCTTCCTGGGCCTGCTGGGGCACATGCTCTACCGGATTCCCGTCATCGGCCCCTATGCCTTCCTGGTCGGCATGGTCGTCGTGGGGCCGTTCCTCCTGGTCTACTACAACAACAAGGTCAGCCAGCAGAAGAGCCCGGGCCTCATCGGCGTGCTCATCGCCCTCCTGACCTACAGCGTGGGACCCGTGGTCATCCACGAGCCCCACTGGTACCTGGTGGCCTTTGCCGTCACCATCCTCTTCGTCCTCCATTCCAAGGGCCGCATCCGGCAGTTCACGGACCGCCTGGAAACCGGCGAGGTGGTGACCGTCTGCAAGTTCCTGGCGATCGCCGGCGTGATCCTGCCGCTGATCCCTTCCCTCACGCCGACCGAAGGCCTCATGGGCCGGATCTTCGCGATCCTTCCGGTGGGTCCCCACCAGATCTGGATGGCGGTGGTGGTCACCACGGCCATCTCCTATCTCGGCTATGGGCTGCAGACTTACCTCTACCCGAAGAAGGGCCTGCTGCTGACCGGGCTCATCGGCGGGCTCTACTCCAGCACCATGACCGTCCTGGTGATCTCGAAGAAGACCCGGTTCCATGACGACCAGGCCCGGGAGGCGGCGGCCGCGATCATGCTGTCCACGCCCACCATGTACCTGCGGATCCTGTTCCTGGTTGCGGCTTTCATGCCCCTGGGTGCCCTTCGACTCCTGGCCCCCTTCGTGCTCTTCTCCGCCATGGCGGGGACCTACGCCTGGTGGTTGCGTCGGGGCGGGGCCGGGGCAGCCGTGCCGGAGGCAGCCCCCGATGTGGAAGTGAAAGAGAAGAACCCCCTGGAGTTGAACGCCGCCCTGCTCTTTGCCCTGATGTTCGTGACCGTATCCCTGGTCACCAAGTTCGTGCTCCTGTATTTCAAGGAGCTGGGTCTGCGGATGCTGTCCTTCCTCGTGGGCGCCTCGGACATCGTGCCCTTCATCGTGTCCGTGCTGCAGGGGAACTTGGGCATTGGCTCCAGCCAGATCCTGCAGGCCATCGTCATCGCCACCGCTTCCAACAACGTCATGAAGACAGCCTACGTCTTCGCCTTTGGCCACCGCCAGACTGCCCGCCTCACCGCCGTCGGCATGGCCGGCATCGTCGCCCTGTCCTTCCTCTACGCCGCCCTGGCCCTCTAGGCCTCGCAGCTCCTTTCCGCCCCTGGTTCCCAGGGCCACCAGTCCCGGATGATCCCCATCCCTTCTTCCACAGGAGAACCACCATGACCGACGTGTTTGCCAAGAACACCGCCACCTCAGCCGAAGACGCCCTGAAAGTCATCCCCCGCGCCGAATTCCGGACCTTTGGTCAGGGCGTCATCGACCTCGTGAAGGAAAAGATGTGGAACGGGAAGACCATCCTCTTCCAGGCCCGCCGCATGCCCATGGAAACCTACTTCCTGAGCGCAAAGACGAACGAGGCCAACGTGAAGGTTCGGGACGGCCTGCTCGACATCAAGACCAAGGTCGGGGAGACTCCCGAGGGCTACGAGATCTTCCAGCCCCGGGGCAAGTTCCAGTTCCCGGTGAAAAAGGAGGATCTGGCCAAGATCCTCTCCCACCTCCAGGCCGAGATGAACCTCGACCAGGAGATGTACACCATCGATGAGTTCATCGGCATGGCCCGCAAGCACGCGGACCTGGTGCCCGTCACCGTCGAGAAGATGCGCTATGGCTTCACCATCGACGGCATCATCTGCGAGTACGCCCAGGTGTGGTTCAACGGGGCCATGGTGGAAACCGCCTGCGCCGAAAGTGAGAACTATGCTGGCATGCGCCAGGTGATCGAGGGCCTCGGCATCGCCTCCAGGCCGAATACCAACTACCTGAAGGCGGCCAAGCAGGTCATGGGGATGGAGTAGGCTTCTCCTGGTTCCTACCCCACTGAGGGGCGGCTTCGGGGGGAGCCGCCCCGCTTCATCCGGGGCCTAGCCGACTTCCCCGGCTTTCGCCTTCCCAGCGTCCCACCTCCCCACGGAGTCAGCCATGCTTCCTCCCCAAGTCGCGCCATTCCTCCTGACCCTGGCCATCAGCACCCTGATCGGGATCGGCCTGCGCGACTACTACGAATCCGAAAAGAAGTTCGATACCTTCGGCACCGTCCGGACCTTCGTCTTTTTTGGAATGCTGGGCTTCATGCTCTACCAGATTCCGGGGGTCGGCGCCTACGCCTTCCTCCTCGGCATGGCCGCCATCGTGCCCTTCCTGCTGGTCTACTACAGCAACAAAGTGCGCCAGAAGAAGAGCCCGGGGCTGATCGGCGTCCTCATCGCCCTGCTCACCTACACGACGGGGCCCGTGGCCCTGAACCAGCCCCACTGGTTCCTGGTGCTCTTCGGGGTATCGATCCTGTTCGTCCTGCATTCCAAAGGCCGCATCCGCGTATTCACTGACCGGCTGGAGACGGGCGAGGTGGTCACGGCCTGTAAGTTCCTGGCCATTGCCGGAGTCATCCTCCCGTTGATCCCGACCCTGTCTCCCACGACTGGATTCATGGGCCAGATCTTCGACGTGCTGCCCGTCACGCCCAGGCAGATCTGGATGGCCGTGGTGATCACCATGACCATCTCCTACCTGGGCTACGTGCTGCAGACCTACCTCTTCCCCCGGAAGGGACTGCTGCTGACGGGATTGATCGGGGGGGTCTATTCCAGCACCGTGGCCGTCCTGGTGGTGGCCAAGAAGTCCAAGCGCTACCCAGGACACGACCAGGAAGCGGCTGCCGCGATCCTGCTCGCGGTGTCCATGATGTACCTCCGCCTGCTGGTCCTGGTCTCGATCTTCCGGTTCAGCTCGGCCATGCAGGTGGGGCCGGCCCTGCTGGTCCTGGCCGGGCTGGCGGCAGGGTACGCCCTCTGGATCCGTCGTGATCAGGTGGTGCCCAAGACCACCCTGGCCCCCATCGACATGGCCCCCGAGGAAGTCGCCGAAGGCGTAGTATCCGAGGGGGAGGAACCTGCCCTGCGCAAGAACCCCTTGGAGATGAATTCGGCCCTCTTCTTCGCCTTCATGTTCGTGGCCGTCTCCCTGGCGACCAAGTACGTCCTGCTCTACTACAAGGGACTGGGCCTGCGGATGCTGTCCTTCGTGGTGGGATGTTCGGACATCACCCCCTTCGTCGTCTCCGTTCTGCAGGGCAACCTGGGCATCGGCACACCCCAGGTGCTTCAGGCCATCATCATCGCCAGCGCCAGCAACAACCTGCTGAAGGTGGCCTACACCTACATGTTCGGCACCCGGCGCACCGCCAACCTGGCGGCGATGGGGATGATCACCCTGGCGATCCTTTCGATCGGTTACGCCGCCTTTGCCCTCTGAGGTCCGGGGCGATCGATCTGGTGACGAGAAGTCAAACCGTGACTCTTAGAGCCCGAGTTCCTTCCAGCGCCGGTTGATGCGATCCACGATCTCGTCGGGAAACACCAGGTCCCGGGGCCATTCCCGGGCATAGCCATCCCAGGTGCGGTTCTTCCGCGTGGCGTCGATGCCCACCTTGCTGCCGAAGGCGAAGCGGTCCGCAGAATGGTCCAACACGTCGAGCGGCCCCTCGGTGAAGAGCATGTCGCGCTTGGGATCCACGTTGCTGGTGAGCCGGAAGAGCACCTCGTTCAGATCGTGGGGATCGATGTCCTCGTCCACCACCACGATGCCCTTGGTGAACATGATCTGGCCCGTGCCCCAGATGGCGTTCATCACCTTCTGGGCGTGACCCGGGTAATCCTTCCGCATGCTCAGGATCACGAGGTTGTGGAAGGCCCCGGCCGCGGGCAGGTGCATGTCGCGGATCTCCGGCAGCACCATGCGCAGCAGGGGCAGGAAGATGCGCTCCGTGGCGAGGCCCAGGTAGGCGTCCTCCTGGGGCGGGCGGCCCACGATGGTGGCCGGGAACACGGGGTTCCTGCGCATGGTGATGGCTTCCACGTGCAGCACGGGGTAGTCATCCGCCAGCGAGTAGTAGCCCGTGTGATCGCCGAAGGGGCCTTCCCGGCGCAGCTCGCCGGGATTCACATAGCCCTCGATGACGATCTCCGAATCAGCCGGAACCTCCAGATCATTCGTGAGGCAGGGCACCATCTCGATGCCCTCGCCCCGCAAGAAGCCCGCGAACATGACTTCACTGATGAAGGGCGGCAGTGGCGCCGTGGCCGTGTAGGTGAGCGCCGGATCGCCGCCGAAGCTCACGGCCACGGGCATGCGCTCGTCGCGGCCGTAGCCATGGCGGTTGCGGGCACCGTCGTGGTGCATCTGGGTATGGAAGCCCAGGGTGCGGTCGTCGAAGACCTGCAGCCGGTAGAGGCCCATGTTCCGATGGCCGGTCTGCTTGTTCCGGGTGTGGCTCAGGCCCAGGGTGATGAAGGGGCCGCCATCCTCGGGCCAGGTGGTCAGCACCGGGAGTTCCGAGAGCTTCACCTGGTCGCCCTTCAGGATGACCTCCTGGCAGACGCCCTTTCTCACGGTCTTCGGCATCCAGTTGCCGACTTCGGCCAGCACCGGCAGCTTGGCCAGCTTTTCGAAGAAGCCGGTCCCAGGCTTGGGCATGGCCTCCTGCACCAGCTTCTCGATGCGATCCGCGATGGCGTCGAGGGCCCGGGGTTCCCGGTCCACCCCCAGAGCCATCTCCATGCGCTTCAGGCTGCCGAAGGCATTCATGGCCACGGGCATGGTCTTCCCGGTCGGTTTCTCGAAAAGGAGAGCCTTCCCACCCCCCTGTGCCTTGGACACCCGGTCGGCGATCGCGCCCATTTCCAGGCAGGGATCCACCTCGGGGCCCACCCGGACCAGCTCGCCGGCGGCCTCAAGCTGCTTCAGGAAGGTCTGGAAGTCACGGCCCATGGGAATCTCCGGATCCGATCATCCCACCCCGAGGGGATTCCCTGGAACCGTATCCCCTCTGATTCAGGAATTTCCCTTGAGCCGACAGGGCTTTCCCTCCATACTGATGGGCCTTGCCCTGGCCGTGGGCTCCCAAGCGCGTCCGATGGACTGCCGCCCACACGCCCCAACCATAGAGGTTTTCATGTTTGCAATCATCAAGACCGGCGGGAAGCAGTACCGCGTCGCCGAGGGCGATGTCCTCCGCGTGGAAACGCTGGATAAGGATCCCAAGCAGACCTTCACCTTCGATCAGGTGCTGCTCATCGATAACGAAGGCGACCTGACCATTGGCAAGCCCACCGTGAGTGGCGCCACCGTCGAGGCCGTGGTCATCACCCACGACCGCGCCAAGAAGGTGATCATCTTCAAGAAGAAGAAGACCACCACTTACCAGCGCACCCAGGGCCACCGCCAGAACTTCACCGAGGTTCGCATCACGGCCATCAAGGGGTGATGTCCTCCGGGGGTCCCGCGCTGCGCGCACACCCCCGGACCCCCAGATGCTCACGCGGGATGAACCCGCATTCGCATCTCCCCCCACCCAGTCAACGCATTCAGACATTGATGAGGTTTTCCCATGGCACATAAAAAAGGCGTTGGTTCCAGCCGCAACGGTCGCGATTCCCATTCCCAGCGCCTCGGCGTGAAAGAGTTCGGTGGCGAGCTCGTCCCCGGCGGCTCCATTCTCGTCCGCCAGCGCGGCACCAAGTTCAAGGCCGGCATCAACGTCGGCATGGGCAAGGACCACACCCTCTTTGCCAAGATCGACGGCAAAGTCCGCTTCCAGGACAAGGGCCAGAGTGGCCGCTTCATCCATATCGATCCCATCGAGGGGTGAATGTTGTCCGGGGGTTCCGCGCTGCGCGCATACCCCCGGAGCCCCCACGCACAGGCCGGGCGGAGCCCGGCCTGTGCTCATTCCACACATACCAGGAAGTGAAGACCCACCATGTTCCTTGACCAAGTCCAGCTCCGCGTTGCCGCCGGTCATGGTGGCGCAGGCGCCATGAGCTTCCGCCGCGAGAAGTTCGCCCCCGAGGGCGGGCCCGATGGCGGCGATGGTGGCAAGGGCGGCTCCATCACCCTTCGGGCCAGCCGGGCACTGAACACCCTTAACCCCTATCGCCAGAAACGCGAGTTCACCGCCGAACGTGGCCGCCAGGGTGAGGGCAGCATGCGCCATGGCTGCGATGGCGAAGATATCCTGCTCGAAGTGCCCCTGGGCACCGTGGTGAAGGATGGCGAGACCGGCGAAATGCTGGCCGAGCTTCTGGCAGACGGCGAGGATGTCTGCGTTGCCCGCGGTGGCCGCGGCGGCCTGGGCAACACGAACTTCAAGAGCTCCACCAACCGCACGCCCCGCCACCACCAGCCTGGTGAGGAGGGCGAGGCGCGCATCCTCGATCTCGAGTTGAAGCTCATCGCGGACGTGGGTCTCGTGGGCTACCCCAACGCAGGCAAGAGCACCCTGGTGAGTCGGCTCAGCGCGGCGCGGCCGAAGATTGCCAACTACCCCTTCACCACCCTGGAGCCCCAGCTTGGCGTGGTGAGCCTGGATCGCTTTGGCGGCGACCTGCTGGACAGCTGGGTCATCGCCGACATTCCAGGCCTCATCGAAGGCGCGGCCTCCGGCGCCGGGCTGGGCATCCAGTTCCTCCGCCATGTGGAGCGCACCCGCATGCTGCTGCACCTGGTGGACCTTTCCGATCCCATCGACGAGCCCACCGAAGCCATTCGCATCATCGAAGGCGAACTGGAAGCCTTCAGCCCCGTGCTGGCGGCCAAACCCCGCTGGCTGGTGGGCACCAAGCTGGATGCCCTTCAGGACGAAGCCCGCAAGGAGGCCTTCGCGGCCCTCTGCGAAGCCCGCGGCCAGAGACCCATCTTCATCTCAGGCGTCACCGGCGAGGGGCTGCGCGAGCTGGCCTTCGCCGTGGACGCGGCCCTGAAGGGCGGTCCCGGCGCCGCCATCGTGCACGACGAGTGGGCACGAGCCCCGCGCACGGAACCTAGCGAGACAGGCGGAGAGGCCCGATGAAGCGGGTTGGCCTGCTCGGGGGAGCCTTCAACCCCCCCCACCAAGGCCACCTCAAGCTGGCAAGACTCGCCCTGGATCACCTCGACCTCGACGAACTTCGCTTCGTGCCGACGGCCCTCAGCCCCCACAAGCCCAATCCGGGCGGCCCCGACGGCAGCTCCCGCCTGCGCCTGCTGGCCACGGCGCTGGAGGGGTTCGATGCACGCTGCGGCGTGGAAACCCTTGAACTTGAACGGGGCGGCACCAGCTACACGGTGGACACGCTGGAAGCCCTCGCCGACCGCGAGCCTGGCACGACCTGGATCCTGATCATGGGCAGCGACCAGCTGCCGGACCTGGACCGCTGGCACCGGCTGGGCCGCATCCTGGAGCTGGCCTCCATGGCCGTGGCCATGCGGCCAGGCGCGCCCCTGCTCCTGCCAGACCTTCCGGGTACCCATGCCGCCCCCTCCTGGAGCGGCAGGCCCGGTGAACTCGTGCCTCTGCCCGGGACGGACTTGGACCTTGCCTCCACCGATCTGCGGGATCGCCTTCGTGCGGCGCCGCAGGAGGATCCCGGAGGCTTGACCCCGCAAGTTCTCGGTACCATCCGCTCTGAAAACCTGTATCGTTAGCCTGCTCTGGAGCCCGCATGACCCTTGATTCCCGGCTCGCGACCGTCGTCGACGCCGCCCGGTCCAAGAAAGCCTTCCGCATCCGACTCGTGGACGTGAAGGACATCGCCAGCTTCACCGACGTGTTCGCCTTCATGAGCGGAGGCAGCGACCGCCAGAACCGCGCCATCGCCGAGGCCGTCGAGGATGCCCTGAAGCTGACCGGCGAAAAGCCCATCTCCCGCGAGGGCGAAGCCAATGCCAACTGGGTCCTGCTGGATTACGGCAACCTGGTGGTCCATGTCATGGACGAGGAAACCCGTCGCCACTACAACCTTGAAGGTCTCTGGGATGCCGGCCGGGAGCTGGAACTGCCCGCCGAGGCCCACCCAGAATCCGAAGCCCGTCCGTAGGAGAAATCCTCCATGCCAAGTCCCCAGGTGAACCCCTACGAAGCGATGCAGGCCCGGCTGCGCGTGGCCGCCCAGCTCTACGGTCTGGACGACGCCCTGTTCAAGGTCTTCATGGCCACCAATCGCTGCATGATCGTGAGCCTTCCGGTGCTCATGGACAACGGCCAGTGGGAGGTCTTCACGGGCTATCGCGTCCAGCACAGCACCGCCCGGGGCCCGGCCAAGGGCGGCATCCGCTACGACCTGAACGTCACCCTCGATGAGATCAAGGCCCTCGCCGGGTGGATGACCTGGAAGTGCGCCGTGGTGGACGTGCCCTTCGGCGGCGGCAAGGGTGGCGTCGTGTGCGATCCCTCCCGGTTGAGCATCGGAGAAAAAGAGCGCCTCACCCGCCGCTACATCGCCGAGATCATGGACATCCTGGGCCCCGATCGGGACGTGCCGGCCAATGACATGGGCACCGATGCCCAGACCATGGCCTGGGTCATGGATACCTACTCCATGCACGTGCGCCACACCGAGAATGCCGTCGTCACCGGCAAGCCGCTGGGACTGGGTGGCAGCCTGGGCCGCACGGAAGCCACGGGACGCGGCGTCCTCATCACCGCCCGGGAGGCCATGCAGCGTCTGGGCAAGCCCCTGGCCGGCGCCACTGTGGCCGTGCAGGGTTTTGGCAACGTCGGCAGCCAGGCGGCGCGCCTGTTGCATGAAGCGGGGGCTCGCATCGTGGCCGTCAGCGACCTGAAGGGCGCCATCAAGAACGACCGGGGCCTCGATATCCACGCCCTCCTCAAGCACCGGGCCGAGGCCAAGACCGTGACCGGCTTCAAGGGCGCCGAGCCCATGGATCCCGCCGCCCTCCTCACCCATGCGGTGGACATCCTGGTGCCCGCCGCCACCGAGAACCAGATCACCGAAGACAATGCCGCTCAGGTGCGCGCCAAGATCATCGTGGAGGGGGCCAATGGACCCACCACGCCCGAGGCCGATCCCATCCTCCTGGAGCACGGTGTCCTAGTGGTGCCCGATATCCTGGCCAATGCCGGCGGTGTCACCGTCAGCTACTTCGAGTGGGTGCAGAACCGGCAGGGCTTCTACTGGCGCGAGCGCGAAGTCAACGAGCGGCTGGTGGACTACATGACCCACGCCTTCCAGGCCACCTTCGCCACCACGGACAAGTACAAGACGAACCCGCGCATCGGCGCCTACATCCTGGCCCTCGACCGCGTGGCCCAGGCCATGAAGTACCGCGGATTCTACGCATAGTCGGATCTTGCGATCAGCCTTTGACCCGCCCGATCAGCCTCAACAATCCATCCAGAATCGTCAGCGGATGCGGCGGGCAGCCTGGGATGTAGAGATCCACGGGTAGCACGCTCGCCGCACCTCCGAGCTGCTCGTCCTGGCGGAAGTAGGGGCCGCCATGGATGGCACAGGCACCCACCGCGATGACGATCTTCGGATGGGGCACCGCATCGTAGGTTTTCTGGACAGCCAGTTCCATGTTTCGGGTGATGGGTCCGGTGATGAGGAGGCCATCGGCGTGGCGCGGTGAGGCCACGAATTGGATCCCGAACCGGCCCAGGTCCCAGGAGAGGGTGCCGAGCACATTGACATCCACCTCGCAGCCATTGCAGCCACCGGCGCTCACCACGCGCAACTTCAAGGAGCGGCCCAGCACCCGCTGGAGTTCGGCGCCCATGGCCTGCGCCCGCCGGTAGTCCTCCCCCGGAGTGACGATCAAGTCCTCGTGCGAACAGGCCGCGAGTCGATGATCCTGGGTGTACTCGATGGCGCCTTCGGGACAGGCTTCCATGCAATCCGGGCAGAAGAGGCAGCGGCCGAGGTCCACCTGGGGACCCGAGGCCTCCAGCCGGATGGCTTCGGTGGGGCAGACATCGGCGCAGACTCGGCAACCCTCCGGGCACTTGTCCGCCTGGATCCGGGGCAGTC
>Ga0302323_100001294_pt1 | contig 20222 bp, 20 predicted proteins | sample Fen_T0_3_FD_201950 | JGI IMG/M metagenome (GOLD analysis project Ga0302323, IMG submission 201950) | Peat permafrost microbial communities from Stordalen Mire near Abisko, Sweden - Fen_T0_3 | ecosystem: Environmental > Terrestrial > Soil > Wetlands > Permafrost | place: Sweden: Abisko... | reverse complement strand
CGGTCGACGGGCGCGGCCGGGTGTGGATAGGCTACGAAGGGGGCCGGCTGCTGCGCGTCGACGGCCAGGCCCTGACCCTGTTCGGCGCCGCCGAGGGCCTGCGGGTGGGCGGCGTCAAGGCGATCGAGGTGCGCGGCGAGCACGTCTGGATCGGCGGCGAGCTGGGCGTGCAGCTGGCCACCGAGGGCGGACTGCGCACGCTGCTGGCGCAGGACCCGCAGGCGCTGGCGGGCGTCACGGGCATCGTCGAGACCGCGGCCGGCGACCTGTGGCTCAACGGCGCCGCCGGCATCGTCCACGTCGCGGCGCAGCAGCTGCGCCGCGCGCTGGACGACGCTGCCTACCGCGTGGCGAGCGAGCGCTTCGACACGCTCGACGGGCTGCCCGGCAAGGCCGAACAGTCGCGCCCGCTGCGCACGGCACAGCAGTCGGCGGACGGCCGGCTCTGGTTCGCCCTGAGCAACGGCGTGGTCACCATCGACCCCGCGACGATCCCGCACAACACGCGAGCGCCCTGGGTCGGCGTGCAATCGGTGTCAGCGGGCGGCCGGGCCTACCGCGACGCCGGCCTCGGCGCCATCGCGCTGCCGGCCGGAACGCGCGACCTGCGCGTCGACTACACCGCCACCAGCCTCGCCGTGCCCGAACGGGTGCGCTTTCGCTACAAGCTGTCCGGGCTCGACGCCGACTGGCAGGAGGCCGGGACGCGGCGCCAGGCTTTCTACACCAACCTCGGGCCGGGCCACTACGAATTCCTCGTGCTGGCGGCCAACGACGATGGCGTCTGGAGCCCGGCGCCCGCGGCGCAGGCGTTCGACATCGCGCCGAGCGCCACCCAGACGCCGTGGTTCCACGCGCTGTGCGCATTGGCGGCGCTGCTGGCGCTGTGGCTGCTCTACGTGCTGCGCGCGCGCCAGCTCGGCGCGCGCATCGCCGACCGGATGCGGATCCGCATGCTCGAGCGCGAGCGCATCGCGCGCGACCTGCACGACACCTTGCTGCAGGGCTTCCAGGGCCTGATGCTGCGCTTGCAGGCGGTGGCCGAAGACATTCCCGCGGGTTCGCCCACGCGCGAGCAGTTCGAGCGCGTGCTTGACCGTGCCGACGCCATCCTGCTGGAAGGGCGCGAGCGCGTGACCGACCTGCGCCTGCCGTCGCCGGACCTCGGTGGCCTGGCGCAGACGCTGGCCGGCGTCGGGCGCGACCTGTCGCAACACCACGCCGCGCGCTTCGTCCTGACCGTGGAGGGCGAGCCGCGCGCGCTGCGGCCGCTGCTCCACGAGGACGTCTGCCTGCTGGCGCGCGAGGCCTTGTTCAACGCCTTCCAGCATGCGCACGCGACGCGCATCGAGCTCGCGATCGTCCATTCGCCGGCGCTGTTCACGCTGCGCGTGCGCGACGACGGCTGCGGCCTGCCCGCGGCGGTCGCCGCCGACGGCGCGCGCCCGGGCCATTGGGGCCTGGCCGGCATGCGGGAGCGGGCGGCGCGGGCCGGCGGGCGCCTGCGCCTGTGGAGCCGCGGCGGCGCGGGCACCGAGATCGAGCTCGAGATCCCGGGGCGCCGGGCCTATGCCGACGGCGCAGCACCGGCGCGCCCGGGGCGGCTGGCGCATTGGTGGCGCCGGCGCGCCTAGCCGTGCGCCGGCCAGGCGACCGCGTGCCGCGGCCACGCCGGCGCCGGTGCCGCGCCTGCCTGCGGTGGGAGCAATATTTACTCTATCGGGGGATTCCGGCCGCCGCTCGCGCGACCGAACATGTCGTCCAGCCTACGCATTCGCGATGGTGAAGAAACAAACCCTAGGCGAGGAGCACGAATGCTGACAACGACGCATGTGCAAGTGGCGGTCATGCACCCCAGTCCCGTGATGGCGGCCGGACTCGAGGCGAGCTTCGGCGGCGTGGCGGAATTTCAGGTTCGACAGCTGGATCCGGCGCAGCGGCAGGCGCTGCAGGCCGGGCCGGGCGACGCGCACGGCTTCGCCGACGGCGTCATCGTCGCCGACTACCAGACCGCGTTGGACCTGGTCGGTCGCGCCGGGACGGCGGCGGCGCCGGCCGCGAGCGGTCCGCGCGTCCTGATCGTGGCTGGTGCCAGTCGCGGCTGGCAGGTGCGCCACGCGCTGCAGGCCGGCGTCCACGGCTACGTGTCCAACCAGTGTCCGGTGCGCGAGCTGATCGAGGCCGTGCGGCGCATCCACCAGGGCGAGCGCTACCTGTGCGCCATCTCGTCGCGCTGCGTCGCCGAGAGCTTCTCGCAGCAGCACCTGACCGCGCGCGAGCTCGACGTGCTGCGGCTGGTCGAGGAAGGCCTGAACAACAAGTCGATCTCGCGCCGGCTCGGCATCGCGCTGGGCACCGTCAAGGCCCATGTGCGCACGCTGCTCGACAAGCTCGACGCCACCAGCCGCACCGAGGCCGTCGCCGCCGCGACGCGGCGCGGTTTCATCGGCGACGAGGTCGGCGCCCACTGAGGGCGGTGCCGGGCCCGGCCCGCCGCGCGCGGCGCGCGACGACAGTTGCAAAGCCGCAGCGCGGCGGAATCGCCCCCACGGCTTGCGGCGCGGCGTGGCGACCGCGGATACGTCAGGATGTATCCGACGACCGGCGCCGGATCGCGGCTGTCGATCAGCCCTTGAGCACGGCGTCCACCGCGTCCTGCAGCCGCTGCAGGCCGAACGAGACGTCCACCGCATGGCCGTTGACGAAGAACGTCGGCGTGGCGCGCACGCCGGCCTGCACCCCGCCGGCGATCTGTTCCTGCACGCGCTGGCGATAGACCGTGTCCTTGAGCTCGTTCTCGAAGCGCGCGATCTCCAGGCCCAGCTGCGCGGCGTAGCCGTGGATGTGCGAGGCGTCGAGCAGGTCCTGGTGGCCGAACATCAGGTCGTGGAAGGGCCAGAACTTGCCCTGCGCGCCGGCCGCCTCCGCGGCCTCCGCGGCGAGCTCGGCGTGCGCATGGACCTCGCGCAGCGGGAAGTGGCGAAACACCAGCCGCACCTGGCCGGCGTGATGCGCCAGCAGCGCCTTGACGACCGGGTAGGCCTGGCGGCACGCCGGGCATTCGAAATCGCCGTATTCGACGATGGTGACCGCCGCCGTGCGCGGTCCGGCGATGTGGTCGGTGGCGGCGTCGATGGCGGCCAGCGCGGGGGAGTGGGTCGAGGTGGTCATGGTGTCCGGGATGCGGGTGGAGGAACTGCGCGCGTGTGGGCAGGCTTGGCCACCGCGCGTGCGGGGTCTGGCGCCGTCTCCAGCATAGCCCGTGCCCGGGTCGCGGCGCCATACCTCCGCGGAGACCCCTGCGGCCTCGCTCCTTTGGCGTAGCGCCGCGCGCTCAGCTGGCGACCGGGCCCCCCGATTGCCAAGTCTGGCCGGTAGAACCAACTCCCTGGAGAAAAACCATGAACAAGCAAATCGCCTCCCTGCTGGCCGTCAGCGCCGCCGCCTTCGTCAGCGCGGGCGCCTGGGCCCAGGCCGCCGACCCGGCGCCGACCACCACCACCACGACCGTGACCACCGAACACGTCGAGACCGTCGTGGTGCCGCCCACGCCGCCGCTGACCAAGTCCGAGGCCAAGGACCTGAAGACGCTGTCGACCGCCAAGTACAAGGCGCGCAAGAACACGGCCGAGGCCAATCACGACATCAACAAGGGCGACTGCAAGGTCTCCAGCGACGGTGCCGTGCAGCGCGCGTGCAAGAGCGACGTGAAGGCGCAGGAGAAGAAGGAAAAGGCCGACGCCAAGGTCGTGCACGAGCAGGAAATGAGCGACATCAAGGCCAATTCGAAGTAATGGCCCGGCGGCGGGCGCGCGACCGCCGCCCGCAATGCAGCCAGGCCCCGCGCGTCCCCCGGATGCGCGGGGCCTGGTCCGTCTGGCGCCGCGTTCACAGCTTCTCAGCGTTCGAGCCAGTCGCTCAACTCCTCGGCGTGTTCCTGCTCCTGCGCCAGGATTTCCTCGACCATGCGCCGCGTCGTCGGATCCTTGTCGCCGATCAGGCGCGTCATCTGGCTGTAGGCCTCGATGGCCACGCGCTCGGCAATCAGGTTGGCGCGGATCATCGCCTTCAGATCGGTCGAATCGTCGTAGTCCGCGTGACTGCGTTGCAGCAAGGTCGACGGCGCGAAGTCGGGCGAGCCGCCGAGTTGCACGATGCGCTCGGCGATCATGTCGGCGTGCGCGGTCTCCTCCTCGGCGTGGACCAGGAATTCCGCGGCGATGGCCGGCGAGGCCAGGCCCTTGGCGGTGAAATGGTGGCGCTTGTAGCGCAGGATGCACACCAGTTCGGTGGCCAGGGAGTCGTTGAGCAGGCGGACGATGTCGTCGCGCCACGGCCCGTAGCTGGGCGTGACGGCGCCGTCCTCCAGGCTTTTCCGGGCGGCGGCGAGCCCGCCCTGGTCGAGTTGCAGGGCGACGTGTTCCTCGGTCGGTGTGGCAATGGTCATGGCGGTCTTTCGCAAGAGGTGGACTGGCTTGGGTGGCCCTGGCAAGCGGGATGCCGGCCGGTCGCGGAAGGGCCAGAATCCGCGCCATGCACTTTCATCGCAGGCATGCACCTTCGCAAAAAGAGCCGTTCAAGATGACCGCCACCACCAACACGCCGCCGGACAACCCGGCTGCCGCCATCGCCATCGCCGTCCTCGACCACTCCCCGCGCGTCGCGCGCCCCCCCGCCGACTGGTCGTCGGTCGCGGCGCGCGCGACGCTCACCGTCTTCGACGACCACCTGGACGACACCGACGCCGTGGTCGAACGCCTGCGCCAGTTCGACGTGCTGTGCGTGATGCGCGAGCGCACGCCGCTGCCGCGCGCCGTGCTGGAGCGGCTGCCGCGCCTGAAGCTGATCGTCTCCACCGGCTCGCGCAACGCGTCCATCGACGTCGCCGCGGCCGCGGAGCGCGGCGTCGCCGTGGCGCACACCGGCTACAACTCGGACCCGACCATCGAGATGACCTGGGCGCTGATCCTGGCCGCCAGCCGCCACGTCGTGCGCGAGAACCAGGCCTTTCGCGACGGCCTCTGGCAGCGCGAGCTGGGCGTGGGGCTGCGCGGCAAGACGCTGGGCCTGCTGGGCCTGGGTCGGGTCGGCGGCGCGGTGGCGCGCGTCGGCGCCGCGTTCGGCATGGAACTGATCGCCTGGAGCCCGCACATGACGCCCGAGCGCGCGGCCGAACACGGCGCGACGGCGGTCGCCAAGGACGCGCTGTTCGCCCGCGCGGACGTGCTCACCATCCACATGGTGCTGGGCGCGACGACGCGCGGCCTGGTCGGTGCCGCCGAACTGGCGCTGATGAAGCCGGCGGCCCTGCTGGTCAACACCTCGCGCGGACCGCTGGTCGACGAGGCGGCGCTGGTCGCCGCGCTGCGCGCGCGCCGCATCGGCGGCGCCGCGCTGGACGTGTTCGACACCGAGCCGCTGCCGCCCGGCCATCCGCTGCGCACGCTGGACAACGTGCTGGGTACGCCGCACATCGGCTACGTGGCCGACGACCTGTATCGCACCTTCTACGGCGACACCGTCAAGGCGGTCTCGGCCTGGCTGGACGAGCAAGCGCGGCGCGCCTGAGTCGACGCGGGCCCGTTCGCGGCCTCAGGCCACCAGTTCCCGGTAGTAGAAGGTGGTGTCGCACGGCCCGCCCGCGGGCATCAGCGCGTAGCCGGGAACGGTGCCGGCGCGGCGCCAGCCGACGCGCTCGTAGAGGCGGGCGGCGGTGGCGTCGCCGGTGTCGAGCACCAGCAGCGTGCGGCCGTGCGCGCGCGCGGCGGCCTCGGCGGCGCGCATCAAGGCTTCGCCCACGCCGCGCCGGCGCGCGCGCCGATGCACCAGCATCTTGGCGACGTCCGCGCGATGGGGCTGGTTTTCAGGCAGCGCCAGCACCAGTTGCACCGTGCCGGCGATGCCCAGCGCGTCCTCGGCCACCAGCAGCACGCGCTCGCCGCGCGCCGCGCCGTCGGCCACCTGGCGCCAGAACGCGAGCGCCTTGGCGCGGGTCAGCGGCAGCATGAAGCTGACCGACGCGCCGCCCTCGACGCAGTCGACCAGCACGTCGCACAAGGCCTGCAACTGCGCCGCGCCGGGGGCGTCCAGGCGGCGGATCTCAAGGGTAGAGGCTGGGGCGTTGTTCGCCATGGGATCTCCGGAACGGCAAGGGGTAGGGCATGGACGCGAGCACCACCGCGTAGCGCGCGGCGACCTGGCCCGGGTTGTGGAAGGTGATGGGGCGATCGAGCACCATCGCCAGGCAGTCGCCGGCGACTAGCCGGTGCACGTCTGCGCCGAGGCCGACCTCGATCGCGCCTTCGAGCACCCAGACCTGCTGGTGCATCACCGGCTCGCGCGGTCCGCTCTCGTAGGCGACGCGCGCGCCGGCCGGAAACTGCACCTCGACGATCTGGATCTGCGACCCGACCCCGCTGGGCGACACGTTGCGCCGCACGTAGCCCGAGTGCGGATCGCGCCAGGCCGGCTGGTCGGCGGCGCGTGCCACCGGGCTCGGGCTGGGTTGCGGCGCGTCGAACAGCGCGGCCAGCGGCACGCCGAGGCCGCTGGCGAGCTTTTCCAGCAGCACCGCGGTGGGACTGCTCTCGCCGCGTTCGATCAGCGAGATCATCGAGCGGCTGATGCCGCAGTGGCTGGCCAGCGCGTCGAGCGACAGGCCGCAGGCCGCACGCAGGTCGCGCACGCGTTGGGCGATGCGTTCGTTGAGGCTGTCGGGGGTGGTTTCCTGCATGGTGGATATAGTGTCCAATATGCTGGAATTGGCGTCAAGGCCACCCTGCCGCAGAGATCCGCGCGGGGCAGGGCGCTGGTCCCCGGAGCTCCGCTTTCGCGGCTTTGCAGCCGTTCACAATGCGGCCAGAAGATGTCACGGGCCGTGCGTCGCGTGCATGCTCGACTGATTTTGGGCCGCGAATCGCCGCCGACACGAAACGACAGATACTGGGACAGCGTTCTTCACCGAAATGTTGATCGACTCGTGGAGTTTTGCGACCGGATCCCCCCGATTCAAACGCGTACATCACGTCCTGAACCAAGGGGACGTCGCACGGGTCAATCGCGTTTGACCAAGTCCTTGAAGATCAACCGGCCCCAACTGCTGCCGCGCGCCTGCACCAGCAAGCCGCCGTCCGCCAAGCCGCCAAGCTGGATCGGCTCGAAGCCCAGGCCTTCAGCGAGCGTCCCGATCTTCGTTGCAGCGTTGTCGTCGTCGCTCGCGAGGAATACGACCCTGCGGCCGCCGTGGACGGCCGGATCCTGGGCGAGCACGGTAGCGACCAGGTGGTTGAAACCCTTGACCAGCGTGCCGCCCTTGAAGGCCTGGGCCACCGCCTTCGAAGAAGGCAGCCCCCCCAGCTGCTCGGGCGGCACGCCGTAGGCATTGGTCACATCGACGATGATCTTTCCCTGCCAGCTGGACAGCGTCTTCGCGACTTCGGCGTGCGACTCGAATCGGACTGCGAGGAAGATGACGTCCGCCTTGACCGCGTCCGCCAGAGTCGTGGGAATGATCGTGGGACCGATCGCTGCCGCGGCCGCGGCAAAGCTTTCCGGGGCGCGCGTCGTGGCGACGGACACCTGCAGACTGCGTCGGGCGAACGCCTTGGCAAGCGCCCGGCCGATGCTGCCGAATCCGATGATGGCGTAGTTCATGTGTTTCCTTGTGCTGAGCGACGCCCGACCCATCCGGTTCGTGGCCGGGCGCCAAGTTTCAGAGTTGCGCCAGGCCGCCGTCGACGGCCAGCTCGCTGGCGGTCATGAAGCTGCTGTCCGGCGACGCGAGGAACGCGGCGGCTGCCGCGATCTCGGACGGATCGGCCATGCGCTGCAACGGCGTCATCGCGGCATAGACCTTCTGGCCCTCTTCGCCGAGCGCGGCCTTCGCGAGTTCGGTGGCCGTCGCTCCCGGCGACAACACGTTGACACGGATGCCGGTGCCTTTCAGGTCTTCGGCCCAGGTCTTCGCCAGGTTGCGCACCGCGGCCTTGCTGGCGCTGTAGGCGGTCATGCCTGGGGCGCCGGTGGTGCCGGCGCTGGAGCCGGTCAGGATGATCGAGCCGCCCTTACCCATGAGCGGCAGCGCCTTCTGCACCGTAAAGATCGTGCCTTTCACGTTCGTGTCGAAGGTCTCGTCGAGATGCGCCGCGGTGATCTTGCCGAGCACCGCCTGGCTACCCGCGCCGGCGTTGGCAAAGACGATGTCGAGGCTGCCGCGTTCGGCCTTCACCGCCGCATAGAGCCGGTCGAGATCGGCCTCGTGGGAGACCGAGCCCTTGACCGCGCGGGCGTTGGGGCCGAGTTGGGCGACGGCGGCGTCCAGCGCTTCCTGTCGGCGGGCGTAGATGAAGACGAAGGCGCCTTCGGCGACGAAGCGCTTCGCGGTGGCGAGGCCGATGCCGGTCGCGCCGCCGGTGATCACGGCGGTCTTGCCATGGAGTCGGGTCATGTCATGGATCCTTGGTTGAAGTGGCACTGAAGCAGGGTTTGCTGGCCTGTCGACAACTATGGAGTTCTGATAACCTATCGACAAGTATGAACTTTTTGGTAAGTACATAAATATGTCCACGACCACTGAAATCTGCGACACCGGCTGCGGGCTCAATGCGACGTTGCGCATCATCTCGGGCAAGTGGAAGCCGCTGATCCTGTTCTTCCTGCGCACCGGCCCGAAGCGCTACGGCGAACTCAAGCGCCTGACCGAGGGAGTCAGCGACAAAGTGCTGATCCAGCAACTGAAGGATCTGGCGGCCGATTGCGTGCTGGCGCGCACCGACTACAAGGAGGTGCCTCCGCGCGTTGACTACGCGCTGACGCCGCTGGGGCGCAGCTTGGCCGAGGCGATCGTGCCCCTGTGCACCTGGGGTACGGAGAACGCCCGGGAGATGGCGCGCATCTTTGCCGAGCGCGACGCCTCGACCCCGGAAGAGATCGAGCGCGTCTGATCCGGGCGCCCGTGCGGCGCACGGCTCATCGACGCAGCTCGACGTTCAAGGCGATGTTCCAGCTGCCGGCGCCGTTCCTGGCCAGGCCGATCATCATCAGGCCCACCGCCTCGAGCGTCTGGGCCATGTGCAGGCCACCGACATCGAGCGGACGAAGCCCGAGGCTTTCGATGAAGGTCGAAACGCGCGCCTTGGCGTTCGCGTCGTCGGCTGCGACAAAGGCGTCGAGAGGCCCTCCCTGAGCCAGGACGTGGCCGAAGAGCGTGTTGAACGCCTTCACGACATGTACGCCTGCGGGCAGGGACTTCGCGATCTCCTGGGCGCCCGAGCTGCCATGCGGCGTGACGAGGCCCGACAGGTCGGGGGCGACCGGATTGGTGATGTCGATGACGACCTTGCCCTTCAGCCGCTCGCCGAAATCGGCGGCAGCGGCCGCTGCGCCAGCGTAGGGCACGGCGAGGATGACGATGTCGCCCGCCGGCGTGGCGCCATAGCTTCCCGTGACGGCTCCCGACGCAAGCTTGTCAGCAAGAGCCTTCGCCTTGCCGGCATCGCGGCCTATCACTTGGACGATGTGACCCGCCTTGGCGATTCGACCCGCGATCGCGGCGGCCATGTTTCCTGATCCGATGATGCTTATGGTGCTCATGAAAAACTCCTGGTTGGTTGCGGCTGATCGCTGCTGCGGACGGCGTCAAGACCCTTGATCCCGTGGTCCGCAACGACGAGCGCCGGGATGGGATGCGAGCCGGCAGCGCCGGTGACGAGAACGCGCCCGGGACGCGCCTTTCGAAGTCGGACGGTGAACGCACGCTGCTCGCGTCACGTCATCGATCGGCGGGGAAATAGTGGCCGTTGTCCAGATCGGCGAAGAGGCCCGGTTGGGTCGGTTCCCACCCCAGGGTCTGGCGCGTGATGTGGTTCGATGCCGGCGTGTCCAGCTTGACCAGGTTGGCGAGGAACCCGAAGTAGCCCGGCAGCATGAGCTCGTCCGGTGGAATCGGCACCGCCGGCAGGTTCAGCCGGCTCCCGATGGCCTCGGCGATCTGGCGATAGGGAATCGCGCCTTCGGCGACGGCGTGCCAGTTCCGGCCTGCGGCGCCCTTCTCCAGCGCGAGGCGGAACACGGTGGCGAGGTCTCGGGCGTGCACCGCGCCCCACCGGTTCGCCCCGTCGCCCGGATAGCCGACGATGCCCTTCGCCTTCGCCAGCCCGATCAGCAGCGGGAGGAAGCCGGCGTTGTCGGTGGTGCTGTGCATGATTTCGGGAATACGGACGACGGAGGATCGGACGCCCTGCGCGGCGAGGCCGATGACCGTGGTCTCGACGACGTTGCGGACCCGCAGCGTGTTGCTGTACGACTCGCCGCCGGGGAGAGGCGGATCCTCCTCGGTCGCCGACCGGCCCAGGCCCTCCCACCCCGGCGAGCCGATGCTGCCCGAGGTGACCAGCGGCTTGCCGCTTCCGGCCAGTGCCTCGCCATACGCGAGCATGATCTGCAGTTCCGCGGCCGCCACAGCGTTGATGCCGCCGGTCGGGATGAGGTCCTGCCTGTGCGCGACGTGGATGACGCCGTCCGCGGCCGCTGCCGCCTGCTTGAGGCCATCGAGATCCTCGAGGCTGCCGCGGCGCACCTTGGCGCCGAGAGTGGACACTGCCGCCGCGGCCGCGTCCGATCGAGCGAGAGCGGTGACCTCATGGCCTGCGGCGATGAGATCCGAGATGATGTACGGACCGGAATGGCCGGTACCGCCAGTGACGAAGACGTGCATGTTGGTGATCCTTGGGGGATGTGAAAGGACAGGCAAGCTCAGCCGAGAAGACTGATGCCGATGGTGAAATTGGTGTGCTTGACGGCGTGGGTCATCAGGCCGAGTGACAGCAGGCAGACGTGCTCCAGAGTCTTCGCCATCTGCAATGGCCCGACGTCCAGCGGGCGCAATCCGAGGCTCTCGACGAGGGCCGAGACGCGAGCTTTGGACGGCGCGTCGTCGCTGGCCAGGAACACGTCCAACGGGACGCCGTCGACCGGACCGGCGGCCAGCACGTGGGAGAACAAGGTGTTGAACGCCTTGACGACGATCGCATCGGCCGGGGCAGTCTTGGCGATCTCCCGCGCGCCGTAACTGTCCTCGGGCGTCACGAAGCTCGCGAGATCCGAGGCGACAGGGTTGGTGATGTCGACGAGGATCTTGCCTGCGAGCGCTTGGCCATGGCGCTTCACGACGTCGAGAACGACCGCATAGGGAACCGCCAGGATCACGATGTCGCCGGCGGGGATGGCCCCGAACGACCCGAACGTCGCGCCGGCGCCGAGTTGCTCGGCCAGCGCTTGCGCCTTGACGGGGTCGCGATTGATGATCTCGACGGCGTGCCCTGCCTTGGCGGCGAGGCTGCCGATCGCGGCGGCCATGCCACCCGATCCGACGATGCTGATCTTGCTCATGCTGTCTGTGTCCTGTGGTGAAGCGCGCCTCTTGTTCGAGCGGCGCGATATGCGATAGGATATGAACCACTGATCCAAATATACGGATCACTGATCCACATGTCAAGGCCAGCCATGCGCGCCGACGCAAAAAAGAACTACATCCATGTCCTCGCGGTCGCCCGCGATGTCATCACCGAACAGGGCGTCAATGCGTCCATGCGCGACATCGCCCGCAGGGCCGAGGTCGGCCTGGCCACGTTGCTTCGACACTTCCCCACCCGGGAGGCCCTTGTCGAAGCGCTGCTTTGCACGGATCTGGACGCGCTGAAGCAAAGGGGAGATGAGCTCGAACGATCGGGGTCACCCGGCGAAGCGCTCGTGTCCTGGTTTAGCGAGTGGATGGGCTTCGCGCAAGGCCACCGCGGTGTCGTCGCCATGATGGCCGCGGCCCACACGAACCCGGACTCCGCGCTCTATGCGTCGTGCGCCGCGGTGCACTCAGCGAGTGCGCGCCTGCTGCAGCGTGCGCAGGCCCAGGGTCAGGCGCGTACGGACATGACCGGGGACGACCTGTTCGGCCTGATGTCGGCGCTCGGCTGGCTCGTCGACTTGCCGTCGTTCACACCTCGCGCCGATCATCTCTCCCGCATCGTCACGGGCGCCGTCCTGGCGACCCCACCGGGCGCTGATGTCACGAAGAAAGTCGCGAAGCCGAACCGTTGAGACGTGAGCGCGAAGCGCGGCGTCGGCACATCCAGCGGGTAGCCACCCTTCGCTCAAGTCATGGCCAACAGGAGGGTGACGCGCCCGGCCATTAACCGAACTTGACGAGGTTCTGCAGCACGAGCGCGCCGCCACGGTCGATCAACGTGCCAGCCTTTTCCAGCGTGCCGAGTTCGATCGGCGCGAATCCGAGGTCGGAGACGAGCTTCGAGACGGCCGCGGTGGCCCGGGCATCGTCGCCAGCGATGAACATCACCCGTCGTCCGCCATGAACGACGGGGTCCGACGACAGGAGTTGCGCCGGCAACTGATTGAACGCCTTGACGACGCCGGCGCCGAGAAACGCGGACGCCACGATCGCGGTCGACGATTGGCCGTCCAGCTCCTGGGGCGCCACGCCGTGGGCGTTCATCGCGTCGACCACCACCTTGCCGTGGCGCTGTTGCAGAGCCCGCGCCACGTCGGGGTGAGCGCGAAACGGAATGGCCAGGATGATGACGTCGGACTGGAGTGCGTCCTCCAGCCTCAACGGCGTCACGTAGCCTTCGAGCTCCTTTTCGGGCGCGTCCATGGATCGAGTTCCGCGCGTATTTGCGACGCCCACCGCGATGCCGCTGCAGGCAAAACGACGTGCGATGGCGGCACCTAGACGTCCGGAACCGATGATGGAGTAGGTCATGGCATGGCTTTATGCTGTCTCGAATGTCGCCTGGAAACTCAGGCGGCGATGGCCGCGATGTCTGCCGTCGCGCGCGCGACGGCAGCCTCTGCCGCCTCCGGTCCCATCGCGAGACCCTCGGCGCGGACGAACGTCACGTCGGTCACTCCCAGGAGGGCGAGCAAGCCAACCAGGTAGCTCTCCTGATGTTCCAGCGCGGCGGCGGGGCTGCCAGCCGAATAGACGCCGCCGCGTGCCGACGCGATAAACGCCTTCTTCCCTTTGAGCAGGCCCTCAGGGCCGGTCGCCGTGTAGCGGAAGGTCTTGCCGGCCACGGCGATGCGATCGATCCAGGCCTTCAGGGTCGACGGAATCGAAAGGTTGTACATGGGCGCGCCGATCACCAGCACGTCGGACGCGATGAGCTCGTCGAGGTAGGCATTGCCCTTGATCAGGTCGGCGGTGATGACGGAGTCATCGACGCTCGCACCTTGAGCAACCGCCATATGGGTTCCGGAAAGGTGAAGTGCGGGGTTCGCTGCCAGATCCCTGCTCACGACATGAATGCCGGGATGCAGCGCACGCTGACGCGCGACGATTTCCGCAGACAGCTTGCGGCTGACGGAGGACGTCCCCAGGATGCTGGAGTCAAGATGAAGAAGTTGCATGATTGGCCTCGGAAAAGTGCGCACCTGGCCGACCGGCCGGGAGCTCCGGGACGTGTTGCCCCGAGGGCTCTTATGGTGTAGACGTCGCGACCTTCTGAATAGCCGGCATATTGAGATCCGACCCATCTGATCTGGAGATGGAAGGAATCGGCATGCTTGACGGCATCTCACTGGATCAATTGCGAACCTTCGTTGCGGCTGTCGACGAGGGCAGCTTCTCCGCGGCCGCGAGAAAACTCAACCGCGTGCAGTCGGCGGTCAGCGGCTGGATCAGTAGCCTGGAGGTGCAGGTCGGCGTCGCGCTGTTCGACCGGTCGGGACGGTTCCCGAAGCTGACGCCTGAGGGTGTGATGTTGCTCGCGGACGCCCGCAACGTCGTCGCAAGCGTCGACACCCTGAAGGCGCGCGCCCGGCTGATGTCGGCCGGATTGGAAAGTGAACTCTCGGTCGTCGTGGACGTCTTCTTTCCCACGGCGCTCATCAGCGCGACCGCCAAAGCATTTGCGATGCGGTATCCGCTGACGCCATTGAGGCTCTTCGTCGAGGGTCTAGGAGCGGCATATCGGCCCGTTCTCGACGGGCACTGCAGTCTGGGCATCCTCGCTCCGCTCGAGCTGACCTTTCCATCGCTCGTCGGAGAGCGCGTCGGATCAGTGCCGCTCGTGACCGTTGCCGCGCCGGATCATCCGCTTGCGAGTTTCAGGAGACTGATTCCGAAGGCGGCCTTGACCAAGCATGTGCAATTGGTACTCACAGACCGATCTGACCTGAGCGCCGGCAAGGACTACGGCGTCAAGTCGGCCACCACCTGGCGACTGGCGGATCTCTCGACGAAGCACGCGTTTCTCCTGGACGGCGTGGGTTGGGGAAACATGCCGGTGCACATGGTGGAGGAGGACTTGGCGAGTGGGCGCCTGGTGATCCTCGACGCCGACGGGATGGTGCCAGACGGGTTTTCGCTGACGATGTCCGCCTTCCACCAAGCCGCAAAGCCACCTGGACCCGCAGGGCGGTGGTTTATCGACGATCTGCGCTCACGCTTCGCGTGAGCGCGAAGGCTTGGCAGAAGGCGCTTGAGGGATGGTTTTGCCGTACGCTGCTGCACCTTGCCCACTGCGCCCGACGCGAACGACGTCGGCAGCCCAAAAGTCTCCCATGTCGTAAGCAGAGGACGTTGGCGGGACACCCGCTTGCTGACTCGGCCTCGCGAATGTGACCGCAATCTGTGCTCAGGCTTGAGCGCGAGTTGACTTCCCTGAATTCGAGCCAAGGTCTGCAATGCAGCGGGGGACTAAACCGCTCGCGCGGTAGGCGTACCGGCAGCGCCTGTCGCTGACGTTCTGCGATGTTGACGATCGAGGCAATCCCGCCTCGCTCATCAACAGGAGCAGGATCATGGAACGTTCGACTCCCACCGTCTCGCCGCTGCGCCAACGCATGACCGACGACATGCGCATGCGCAAGTTCGAGCCCAAGACGCAGGCAGCCTACCTGCGAGCCGTCACCAAGCTCGGCAAGTACCTCAAGCATTCGCCCGACACCGCCACCGCCGACGATCTGCGTCGGTTCCAGTTGCACCTGGTCGACGACGGCACATCGCCCATCACGCTCAATGCCACGATCTCCGGCTTGAAGTTCTTCTTCGACGTCACGCTCAATCACCCCGAGCTGATGGCCAAGATGCAGCCGGTCAAGGTGCCGCGCACCTTGCCGGTGGTGCTCAGCCGCGAAGAGGTCTCGCGGCTGATCGCGGCGGCCTGGAACCTCAAGCACCAGACGGCGCTGTCCGTCGCCTACGGCGCCGGCCTGCGCGCCAGCGAGGTGATCTCGCTCAAGGTCGGCGATGTCGACAGCCAACGCATGACGCTACGCGTCGAACAGGGCAAGGGCCGCAAGGATCGCTACGCCATGTTGCCGCCGATCCTGCTGGAGCGGCTTCGGGTCTGGTGGCGAGTCGGCCATGCGCAAGGCAAGATCCTGCGTGACGGCTGGCTGTTCCCAGGGATGGATCCTACCGATCCGCTGTCGACTCGCCAGCTCAATCGGGCCATCCATGCCGCCGCCGACGCGGCCAAGATCGGCAAGCGCGTGTCGATGCACACGCTGCGCCACAGCTTCGCGACCCATCTGCTCGAGCAGCATGTCGACATCCGCGTCATCCAGGTCTTGCTCGGGCACCGGCACCTCGAGACGACCACGATCTACACCCATGTCGCCACCGATCTGTTGCGCGAGGTGCTGAGCCCGCTGGAGGCGCTGCCTTCCTCGTGAGGCCGATGCCGTGGGGCACCCGGCCCTCGAGGTCGGCGACATCTTCCGTACCCACGGGCCGGCCTGGCGCGCCGCGCAACGCGGCCACCTGAGCCTGGCCCAGCTCAAGGTCATGTCCGCCATCGAGCAATGCCGCACCGCGGCGCTCGGTGGCCACGCCTTGCGCTGCGAGGGCTGCGGTGTCGAGCAGATCTCGTACAACTCCTGCCGCAACCGGCACTGCCCGAAGTGCCAGAGCAGTGCGGCCAAGCGCTGGCTCGAGGCCCGGCAGGCCGACCTGTTGCCGGTCGAGTATTACCACGTGGTCTTCACGCTGCCGGCGCCCATCGCCAACATCGCGTTCCAGAACAAGGCCGTGGTCTACGGCCTGCTGTTCGACGTGGCCGCCGAGACCTTGCTCACCATCGCCGCCGATCCGAAGCATCTCGGTGCCCGCATCGGCGCAACCCTGGTGCTGCACACGTGGGGCTCGGCGCTGACCCATCATCCCCACGTGCACGGCGTGGTGCCTGGTGGTGGGCTATCGCCCGATGGCAAGTCCTGGGTTGCTTGCAGGCCAGGGTTCTTCCTGTCGGTGCGCGTGCTGTCGCGCTTGTTCCGTCGTCGCTTCCTCGAAGAGCTCGTGGCGCGCCATCGGGCCGGGCAGCTGAAGTTCTTCGGCGAGCACGCCGGGCTGGCCGAGGCCAAGGCCTTCATCCGGTGGCTCGCGCCGCTGCGCCGATGCGAGTGGGTGGTCTACGCCAAGCGCCCGTTCGCCGGGCCCGAGGCCGTGCTCGCCTATCTGTCTCGCTACACGCACCGCGTCGCGATCTCCAACAGCCGCCTGCTCGCCATGAACGACCGCGGCATCACCTTCCGATGGAAGGACTACCGGGTCAAGGACGGCACGCCGGGCAAATCGCGACATAAGACGATGACGCTCGGCGCCGACGAGTTCATGCGGCGCTTCCTGCTGCACGTGCTGCCCGGTGGATTCCATCGCATCCGTCATTACGGGCTCCTGGCCAACGGCTGCCACAAGGCCAACATCGCGTTGGCGCGCACGCTGCTGGGCCAGCCGAGCCCAACACCGACCGCCACCGCAGACGCCGCCACCGCCGCCGTCGACGACAAGCCGCGCTTCGTCTGCAGGCACTGCGGCGCCGCCATGATCATCGTGCAGATCTTCACGCGCGACCCGCAGATCCGCGCGCCACCGCAACGACCCTCGACGTCATGACTGCGCGATCAACACGATCACTCGACACGCACTGGCTCACGACTTGCGAGCGCCGGTGGGCGGGCCCATGGCCCCGCGCTGGCATAGCGCCCTTCGGGCCTGCCCGACCTGACGTCCAAGCAATGCGTCAGCGCATCTCGTCGAGTGCGTTGCCGTACCGCCAGGCTCGTTCGCCGGCCGCGCTTCAGCCCGCGACACGCGAACGTCGACCACTATCGCCATAGCGACGTGGCGTCGTCTGGGCCTTCGGCCCGGCCCGCGGTTTCCTCCCTCGAGGTTTGTCCAACACCTGCCCTCAGACCGGTGCGGCTCGGTGCACTGTCTCGACGCGCGGGCAGGTGTCGAACAAACCTAAACGGAAGCCGTCGCTCCTGATTGCCTCGCCTTGAATTGTGAGGCGATTGGTCTCATTGAAGAGGTCCAGCACGCGCATGACTTGGCCCATCCCTCGGCGTAGCCGCCGGGCGGATTGCTCGTTTTCCTGAGCCCCGCCCGGCCGGCGCGCCGCCGGCCGACCTTGGCATGCCCGGACGCGACCCCGTGCGGCGGCGGCGCCGCCGTCCCGGCCGGACCTGGCCTCATCGCGTAGCGCTGGGCTGCACCCGCCGGGATGCCCCGTAGGGGCACCGCGCGGCTCGGGCGGTGAATCGTCTCAGCGCGCCCGGCCTGAGCCGGGCTATCGCTGGTCTATGACCGGTCGAACGGCCGGGGCTCGGCCGGCGATTGCCGGGAGTCAGCCGGTGGGACGCCGGGCGATTGCCAATCTGAACGTAGGCGCGAGCTGCGCGCGCGCCGGAGGCGGGCGCTGCAAAGCGAGTCCACGCCCGAGATTCGCCGGAAACCGGCGTCAGCCGGTCGGGTGCCGGGCCTGCGTCCAGCTATATCCGGTCAATAGACCGACTCGTGTCGGCTGGTTGGCGGCTGCTTTCGACAGTACACCGCAGGTATGCGCCGTGGGCACCACTCCTGTGGCGGACGGCCGGTAGGCCGTCGCCTGACCCACACGATACCGGCGGTAGCCGGTCTGGTGTGGGTGGAAAGTCAGTCTGTCAATCGTCGGTCTGTTTCTTTGCCGTAGTCGCTCTATGCTGATGGCATGTGCAACTTCTTCACCTCCGACCATCACTTCGGCCATGACAACATCCTGCGGCATTGCGCGCCGACAAGGCCGTTCCGCACCGTCGACGCGATGCACGAGGCCTACATCGCGCGCTGGAACGCGCGCGTGCGGCCCGAGGACACGGTCTGGTATCTGGGCGACTGGTCGATGAAATTCGCTTTCGTGGAGCCGATGCTCGCGCGGCTGCACGGCATCAAGCATCTGGTCGTCGGCAACCACGACACGTGCTTCCAGATGGTTGACCAGCAGGTGCAGCAATACCTGGACGCCGGCTTCACGTCGGTGCAGCGGATGCGGGTGCTCGAGCTCGCTGGTCAGCGCTTCGTGCTGTGCCATTTTCCGTATCGCGTGCCGGAAGACAGGCGCTCGAGCGATGAGCGCACGACCGCGCGCCAGGAGCGCTACGCCCCGTTCTCGCCGGTTCCCGGCGATCATGAGGAGATCGCGCTGTTGCATGGCCACGTGCACCAGCACTGGCGCGCCCGGGTGGGCGTGAACGCACGCTGCGAGATCAACGTCGGGTGCGATGTCTGGGAAGGCGCGCCGGCGAGCGAGGACGACATCCTCGCACTGCTGGCGGACGTCCAACCGCGGCTGGTTAAAGGTGAGCCGCAGTTGCTGACGCATTGGGGCGCGTGGATCGCGCCGCCACAGGATGCGTCAGGGGACTGATGGCGCGAAGTTCACCAGGCCGAACAAAGACCAGCGGCGCGAGCTTCAAGGCGCAGGCGACGGGGAATGTTCCCTGGTAACGCCGGCCTGTAGGCCGTCCCTGACCCGGCTATAGCCGGTCAAGCAACCGACGTCCGCGGGATCGTAGTCGATCGGTTCGGCTCGGCGTGGCGCAGTTGAGTCCATTGGATTCAACGTGACTGAGCGACCCAAACGCCAACGGCCCGTGAAGCGCGTTCCGCGAGCCCGTTTCGGCTGCTTTCACGGCACGGTGGCACACTGGCGGCACGCCCCCATAGGGGGCAATGGAGTCACTTAGAGTTAAGAGGAGTTATGCCGAGTCAACAAGCTCGGAAATGAAAAAGCCCCGCAAATCAATGACTTGCAAGGCTTCCGATGGTGCGCCCGACTGGGTTCGAACCAGTGACCCCTGCCTTCGGAGGGCAATTTGGGAGTTTTCTGAATTTGTCTTGCAGGCACTTTTAAGCACTTCGTTGCACCTCCGGGACTCCAATTTATAGCGAAGTCTCCCGGCGAATCCTCTGGAGACCCCTGCCTTCTGTGCTACGCTCGCACTTGCAGCATCTTCGTTGCACTTGTTCTAGCGTGGAGTCCTGATGGAGTCCCAAGAAAGGCAGACCATGAGCCGCACCGCAAACCCGCCCGCCGAGACGACCAGCAAGACGAAGATCACGAAGGACTTCGTGGCCGGCCTGAAGGCCACCGGCGCCCGCCAGGTTTACCGCGACACGCTGGCCCGCGGCCTCCTGCTGCGCGTCAACGCGGACGGAAGCAAGGGCTGGTACTTCGACTACCGCGACCCGGCGGGGAAACGCCAGTCGTACAAGATCGGCGACGCCGAGCGCATCGACCCCGGTGCTGCGCGCCTGAAGCTAAAAGACTTGGGCGACGACCCGGCCGCCGAACGGCGCGCCGCGAAGGTCGATGCTGCGAAGGCAGAGGCCAGAGCAGACGCCGCGGCGTCGCGCACGATCAATGCCTTCCTCGACAAGACAACTGGCCTGTACTGGCTTCGCCACCTGAAGTCCGCGCGGAGCGGCGATGCAACCAGGAGCCGAGTCCTCGCTTCCTGGGCGCCGATGCTCGAAACCGACATGGCAGCGCTCGACGTCCAGGACGCAATCGACCACCGCGCCGAGCGACTGGACGACGAGGTGAGCCCGCAGACCCTCAACCGCGACCGCATCGCGCTGATGGCCCTGCTCAACCAGGCGCACACCTGGGGTGTCATCGAGCGCAACCCGCTCGACGTGCCGTCGTTCAAGCCGCTGAAGACCGAGGACGACAAGCGCGTGCGCTACCTGGGCATGCGCGACGAGCACGAGGACGTGCGCGATGCGGACGGGGTGAAGCTCAGCGAGCGCGCGCGCTTCACCGCGGCGCTGGCCGATGCTCAGACACCTGACTACCTGCGCGACATCGCAACGCTGGCGATGAACACCGGGTTGCGCCGCGGCGAGCTGTTCAAGCTGCGCTGGTCGATGGTGAGCCTGCAGAACG
>Ga0302323_100001293_pt1 | contig 20224 bp, 11 predicted proteins | sample Fen_T0_3_FD_201950 | JGI IMG/M metagenome (GOLD analysis project Ga0302323, IMG submission 201950) | Peat permafrost microbial communities from Stordalen Mire near Abisko, Sweden - Fen_T0_3 | ecosystem: Environmental > Terrestrial > Soil > Wetlands > Permafrost | place: Sweden: Abisko... | reverse complement strand
ATGACGACCTTTCCATGTCTTCCCGGCCACGAGATTATCGGTCGCGTAACCAAGTTCGGCGATGATGTCAAGAAGGTGAAGGTTGGCCAACGCGTCGCTGTTGGGTGTTTCGTCAATTCGTGCCAGACCTGTGCAAGCTGCAAGGAAGGGCACGAGAACTACTGTGAGAACGGCTTCACCATGACCTATGGAAGCCCGGATCCCGATACTGGGGGGAAGACCCAGACCCTGGGCGGCTATGCCAACCACATCGTCGTCGATGAACACTTCGTCTTCAATGTGCCGGCGGACCTGGATCCTGCGGGCGTGGCCCCGTTGCTTTGCGCCGGCATCACGACGTACTCGCCGCTTCGTCAGGTCGGCGTCGGCAAGGGATCGCGCGTGGCCGTGATGGGGCTCGGGGGTCTCGGCCACATGGCGGTCAAGCTCGCCGCTTCGTTCGGCGCCGAGGTCACGATGCTAAGCCGCTCGCCGGGGAAGAAAGCCGATGCGCAAAGGCTTGGCGCACACGACTTCGTGCTTACCAGCGGCGACAACGCCCTGGCTCCGCTGGCGAACCGCTTCGACGCCATCGTCGACACCATCTCGGCGAAGCACGATATCAACGGACCGCTCGGCTGCCTGAAGCGCGACGGGACGCTCATCCTCGTGGGCGCCTCTCCCCAGACCCTGGATCTCAGCCCGATGCCGCTCATCTTTGGACGGCGCAAGGTGATGGGCTCGCTGGTGGGCGGCATCGCCGAGACCCAGGAAATGCTCGACCATTGCGGGAAACACGGCATTACCAGCGACATCGAGCTAACCACCCCGGACAAGATCAACCAGGCTTACGAGCGAACGTTGAAGGGCGACGTGAAGTACCGCTTCGTGATCGACTGCACGAAGTTCTAAAGCTGGGGGGGGGCGGTCTAGTCGCTATTGGTCGCCCCGTGCCCCACCGTTTGTGGCTTGCCAAAGAAGGCCTTCCACGTCGCCATGCCAGGCAGACGAAGCTTTGCCAAGCGCATTTCCACGAGGTGATGGAAGAGGAAGGCCGCAGCCACACTGAGTCCCCATGCCAATCCCATTCCGACGAGAGCCATCCACGGATCGGGAGGCAGTCCGCGGGACCACCACGCATTCACCAGGAGACAAATGGGGAAGTGAACCAGAAAGAGGCTGTAGGTGACGAGACCGAGCCTTTGAATCGGGCGAGCGCTGGCGGCTTGGGCCAGCCATTGCTGGCCATGGGCTAGCACGAGCAGGGCGGCGGTGATGGTCGCCAGCGCGAGCCGTGAGCGAAACTCCACGTGTAGCGCGAGCGAGATGGCCGCAAGGTACCCCCAGAACGTCCCCTTGGACATGCTGCCGTCCTTGGTCCACGCGGCCGCCATGCCAAGCACGTAGCTGGCCAGAAAGTAGATGCCGAATCGGTCGAGACTGGGCGACCGGTTCCAGAAGAATGCAGACAACAGGCCCAGCCCAAGAAGCGTCCATCGTGCGACGGTCCCTCCGCGCAGGGACGAGATTCCACAGCCAGCGGCGTACACCAGGCCTACCAGCGCGACCAGCTGCAGATCGATGGCCACGTACCAGATTCCGGCGGTCAGGGATTGGTACCCGAGCACGTTGTGCAACAGGAACACGTGTGCCAGCAGCTGCCCCGGCGTGGGGCTGGGCGAGATGGACGAATGGTCCATCCAAGAGCGGGCAATCTCGTTGGCCACGAGGGCGAGCCCCAAGGCCGCGAGGTACGGCAACCCGATACGACAATAGCGGTCCAGCACCATCCTCGCGAAGGCGCGCGGACGCGCGGTCGATCGTCGCGCCAGGCTTCCAGCCAGGCAGTATCCGCCAGTGACGAAGAAAATTTGCACGGCAAAGCGCCCATACCGATAAAGCCAGTCGATGGGCCGTCCGGCCACGGGATAGGCATGATCGGACAGCGGCCCATAGAAGGCGAGGTGGTGCAGCACGATCACTTGTGCGGCCAGGATGCGCAGCAGGTCGATGAAAGCGTAGCGCGAGACGTACATAGGCATCGGCCCTCCCGTGGCCGATAGGCGCACCTTAAACTACATCGCGCGCGCGGCGTAAATGGATCTCTTGAAATTGTCATGCGCGGTCCAATGCCCGCTGTGTGCGCACGCGCCCCCCATCGAGTACATTTGTGACCGCCAGCCCGACGGGGGCGGCGTGAAACAGGAACACAACTTGTCGCTACTGATCCTGGGACTTGCGTTGGTCTTCCTGCTGGCGCTGAACGCTTTCTTCGTGCTGGCCGAATTCGCCATCGTGAAGGTTCGACCCTCGCGGGTCACGCAATTGGCCGCCGCGGGCGACAAGCGCGCGGTTCTGGTCCGGACGTAATCTCAGGTACCTGGACGCGCACGTCAGCGCTGGAAGGGGTTGCGTTTGGCGGAGCTGGGTCCTCGTTCGGGCTGGCGCTTGGCTGACGTCGCCTTCTTGGCGAGCTTGTGCTTGTGCTTCTTTGATTTCTTGTGCCGGTTGGTATGGTCCTTCACCGGTGGGGGAGGCGTTTCGGCGACGGGCGCCTCGTCGACGGGGACGGGCTCCGGTGGCGATGCTGGCAAGGGGACCACCTTGACCGCGCGGATCTCGGCGGGAACGGGGTCGACCACGGCGTTCGATCCTCGTCGGTCTTGCCAGGCAAAGAGGAAGGAAATGATGGCCATGGCGGCCACGACGGCGCTCACCAAGGGCAAGACCCGGAACGGTCGTCTCGGCGGCATGTATGGCGTGACCTCGCCAAGCAGCGGAGGTGGAGAACGGAGCTCGAGGATAGGCAGGGAATCGGGAAGGGGCGTCGGTTGTGCGAGGGCTCGGCGAATGCGCTGCCGCCACGCCGTCTGGTGTTTGGCGAAGTGTACGCGCATGAAGCGCCGAAGCTCGGGGGTACCTGCTACCTGTTGTTCCTCGGCGATGTAGCGCTGAAGCAGGGTTTCGATGGCCAATGCCGTCGAAAAGCGCTGGTCGGGGTTTTTGGCCAAAGCTTGCGCGACGATGGTTTGCAGAAACGGTGAAACCGCGGTGAAGGTTTGCAAGGGCGCGGGCGTTTCGTTCAGGATGGCGTGCAGGGCAGACGTATCGTCCTCGCCGCGGAACAGTCGAACCCCCGTGATCATTTCCCACAGGACGACGCCAAGGGAAAAGACATCCGACCGTGGCCCGACCTTCTCGCCACGCGCTTGTTCGGGAGACATGTACGACAGCTTCCCTTTGGGATTGCCCGAGCCGGTGTGGGTGACCCGCCCCATCGCGCGTGCAATGCCGAAGTCGATGACCTTCACTGTACCTTCGTAGGTGATCAGGATGTTCTGGGGCGAGACGTCGCGGTGAACGACGTCGAGTGGCTGGCCCAGGGGATCGCAGCTGGTGTGGGCGTGGTGCAGGCCTGCGGCCACTTGCGAAGCGATGTAGGCCGCAAGGGGCGGTGGAAACTTCAAGCGCTTGCCAGACAGTGTGCGCAGGATCTTCGAAAGCGGCTCGCCTTGGACCAATTCCATGGCCAAGAAGTACTGGTTGTTTTCGCGGCCCACTTCCAGGATGGTGGCGATGTTGGGATGCTGGAGCAGGGCCGCGATACGCGCCTCGTCCAGGAACATCGCGATGAATTCGGGCGAATCGGCCAGCTTGGGCAACACGCGCTTGATGACCACCGGGGTCTGAAAGCCTTCAAGTTGGCCGTGCGTGGCCAGGTACACCTCGGCCATTCCGCCCACGGCGATCCGTTCGCTGATCAAGTAGCGGCCCAGCAACAGGTGTCCGCGCAGCTCACCCGCAGGACGCGAGAAGATGTCGGTGGTGCTCTCCTCGCCCGGCGGCGCCTCGTGGTCGGCCCTTAGGTCCAACGGACCAGCCTCGAGGTGGGGGATGCCGCCCAAGGGCACGAGATCGCCGTGAGCAGGCGAACGCCTTCCACACTGGCGCCAAGCCAGGCTACGGGCAGGGTCATGCACGATTTATCGGTCGTCCTCGGGATGGGGTTAAGGCCGTCCGAACGGGATGAGCGCTACCGCCCTCCTGCGGGCATGCAACTTTAGAACTGCAGGAAACCGCCGAACGTTCGTTTTCGGGGGGATCCGTCGCGGATGTCTCGGGGCTGGCGCCTGCGTTGCGTGGTTAGGCCAAGGGATAACTGGATCTCCGCTCGGGATTTGCCCTATGGTCCCGGTGTCATGCCGAACTTCGAAAATGCCGCGGAAGGGCCGGGCTCGCCGTCTCCACGCAAGACCCTCATCGTTCTTGCCGCCTTCGCCCTTGCTGGCGTCGTGTTTTCTGGCGTCTCCTCGTACGATTTCATCGCCCACCTGGATCGCCAAGTTCACGCCATCACGTGCTCCATCGTGCCCGGGATTGGGCCGCGCGACGCCAGCGGCGCTTCCGGGTGCCACACAGTGCTCATGAGCCCATACTCGTCGGTGCTGCGCGACCTGACCTGGGGCGGACTTCCCATCGCGCTTCCGGCCTTCGGCGTTTTCGCCTTCCTGCTCTTTCGTGCCGTCGACTTGCTCCTGCGCAAACGCATGGTACGCAGCGAGACCGGCTTCATGGTGGCAGCGACTGCCCTGCCGGTGCTGACGTCCCTGGTTTATTCAATCATCTCGGCGACCCAGATCGGGACGTTCTGCAAAGTGTGCGTCGGCATCTACGTTTCGTCGTTGGGCGTTTTCGTTGCTGCCATCGTGGCGCACGTGTTAACCCGACCCGAGAAAACGGCGAAAGGTTCGCTGGTTGGCTTGTGGGGCTTCTACTTCGTCGAGGGCGTGGCCTTGGTCGCGCTGTCCTTGCTGCTCTACCTTGGGCTCAAGCCGGCCTACGCCGATTCCCTGCTGCGCACGTCGGGTTTGCGCCATCCCGAGGACAGGTACGGCGTGATGCTGGATATGCACAAGGGCGGTCACGTACCGACCATCGAGGTGCTGGATCCTCTGTGTCCCGCCTGCAAAGGTTTCTCCGAGCGTTTGGCTGCCAGCGGTCTTGGCGATCAACTGCAAATCAAGTTGGTGCTGTTCCCGCTCGACAAGGAATGCAATTGGATGGTCGGGGAATCGCTTCATCCCGGTGCTTGCGCCGTCAGCGAGGCGCTGCTGTGTGCAGGCGAGCGGGCGAGCGGTGTTCTGCAGTGGGCTTTCGAGCACCAGACCGAGCTGCGAACGTTGGGCGCCAAGGGGCAGCCCGAGATCTACGCCCGCATTCGCCAGGATTTTCCTGCGCTGGCCAATTGCGTGGGGCAGCCCATGGTTCGCGCACGCATCAACAAAGGGCTGCGCTGGATCGTGGCCAATTCCTTGCCCGTGCTGACGCCGCAACTTTTCGTGCGCAATCAGAAATTGCCCGATGAGGATACCGATCTTGGGCTCGATTACGTGCTGTCGCGTGTGCTGGCCCAGGACGGCGCTTCGGTGGGAGGACGGCGATGAACACCGGCAAGGCACATCTCATTCTCGTCCTGGTCGCCTTCGTCGGCGTGGGGGCGAGCGTTGCAACCTGGACGCGTTCGGCCGCCGGGCGCTTGGCCGAGACCCAGGGGAAGCAGCCGGAGGCGGTTGCAACCGCTAGCGCGTCGGACATGGGCTACTGCACCGGCGACCTCAAGGTGATCCTCAAGCGCGTGTTGACCTCGTGTGGTTTGGTCGAGGGCGGCGCTGTGGGGAGTGCCCGAGGATGCCAGCCTCTGCAGGCACGCCAAGTTGCTGCCATGTCGGGTGGCGACTTCAATGCGCTTTTCACGCCGCTTGCCGACCGCGCCGCCATCATCCAGTTCGACAAGGACAGGGCCGAGCTTGACCCGGTCGCAGCCGACCTGCTGGAAAAGACCTTCGCCGACCGGCGTGGGGCGTCCTACTTCTTCGTCGTCTCGCGCGCCTCGCCCGAGGGCTCGGTCGAGCACAACCGCGACCTCAGCCACCGCCGTGGTAGTGCCGTTCTCGATCACATCAAGTCGAAGTTTCAAGACCCCGACATCGATCAAGAAGTCGGGCTGCTGTGGCTGGGCGAGGAATTCGCGCAGCTGGACGCACAGTTCTGCCAGTGGAAGCGGTCACGGACGGGCGAGGCGTGCACCGCCGCCGAGTTGAACCGCTCCTCGTTCATTGCCTGGATTGATTGTCGGCTGTGAAAAACACACTGCTGTCGCTTGTCTGTTTCGTTGGTGCTGGGGCAGCCTGCAACCAGAAGAGCGAGCCTCCGGTGGTGTCTTCTCGCTACGAAGCAGTCAAGGCCGTCGCCGCTTCGACCGCGCATTGGTGTGACACCACCTTTACCACGGGGGGGCCCCGCTTGACCTTGCCGTCCCTGGCGCCGGTGGGTGCGGGAATCGCCCGGGCTTCTTTGCCCAAGGGCAAACGCGTCTGGTTGAATCTGTGGGCGACCTGGTGCACACCCTGCCTGCGCGAAATTCCGCTGCTGCTCAAGTGGCGCGACGATCTTCGCAAGGACGGCGTCGACGTCGAGGTTCTCCTCCTGTCGTTGGATGAAGACGCCGCGACGCTCGATACGTTTCTCGCCCAACGCAAAGACGTCCCTGCAGCGCTGGTGGCCCGTGCGGCGTCGCAAGCCGATTACCAGCAATGGGCGAAGTCATACCTGAAGGATCCGACCACACCCATCCCCATTCATTTTCTTGCCGCCGGCGACGGCGGACTCCGCTGCATCCGTAGCGGGTCCCTTCGCGAAGGCGACTACCCGGCTGCCAAGGCAGCTTTGCGCTGACCAGGGGTGATTGGACCGGAGGCGGGAGCCTCCCCGAAGTCTGACAACGCGCCAAACGCGGAAATTCTCGCGGTTAGCGAGAAATCGGAGCGGAAATCGCAACAGTCGCCGATCAGTATCCCAGCTTGGGCGACAGCCAACGTTCGGCGTCGGCCACGCTGATGCCTTTGCGGGCAGCGTAGCTTTCAACCTGTTCGCGGGAGATGCGGCCTACGTCGAAGTAGCGCGACTGGGGATGTGCCAGGTAGATGCCGCTGACACTTGCCGCCGGCCACATGGCGAAGCTCTCAGTCAAGGTGATGCCAGCGGCAGGGGCCTGCAACAGGTCGAAGAGCTTTTGTTTCTCGCTGTGCTCCGGACAGGCCGGGTAGCCGAAGGCAGGGCGGATGCCGCGGTACTTTTCCGCCAGCAGGTCTTCGCCGCTGAGCTTTTCGTCGACAGCGTACCCCCATTCGCGGCGCACGCGTGCATGCAGCATTTCGGCGAAGGCCTCGGCCAGGCGGTCGGCCAGGGCTTTCACGATGATGGCGTTGTAGTCGTCGCCCGCCTGCTGGTACTTCGTCGCCAGCTCCTCGCTGCCCAGGCCCGCCGTGACGGCAAAGGCACCCACGTAATCGGACAAGCCCGACTCACGCGGTGCCACGAAATCCGCCAGGCAACGGTACGGCGCTTCGCCGCCTTGCTGACGCAACATCGGGAAACGTACCAGTTCCCGGCTGCGACTCTCGTCGCTGAAGAGCACGATGTCGTTGGCATCGCCGGTGGCCGGCCAGAAGCCGTAGACCGCCGAAGCGCGAAGCAGCTTGCCCTTGACGATAGTGTCGAGCACCTTCTTGCCGTCCGCGAAAAGCTCGCGCGCCGACGCCCCGTACTTGGGGTGTTCGAGGATCGCGGGGTACTTTCCGCGCAGATCCCAGGCGGTGAAGAAGAAGGTCCAGTCGATGAAGGGGACGATCTCGTCGAGTGGCTGGCTCTCGATCATGCGTCGGCCGAGGAACGATGGCTTGGCGATATCGTCGACCTTCCACGCGATCTCCGGTTTGCGCGCGTTGGCCTCGGCGAAGGGCAGGAGTGGACGCTTCTTCTTGCCGGCGAAGATCTGGCGCAAGTCTTCCTGTTCGCCCCGGTTCTTGGCGTCGAAGGCCACGCACTGTTTGTCGTCGAGTAGGGCGCTGACCACCGGTCCGGCGCGTGAGGCATCGAGAACGTGCACGGTGCTGCCTTGGTACTGCGGCGCGATCTTGACCGATGTGTGCTCGCGGCTGGTGGTGGCGCCGCCGATGAGCAAGGGAAGCTTCAGCCCGCGGCGCTGGAGCTCTTCGGCGACGTGGGCCATTTCATCGAGCGATGGCGTGATGAGCCCGGACAGGCCGATGATGTCGCAGTTTTCTTCAATCGCCGTGTCGACGATTTTTGCACAGGGGACCATGACCCCGAGATCGACGACCTGGTAGTTGTTGCAGCCGAGCACGACGGAGACGATGTTCTTGCCGATGTCGTGCACGTCGCCTTTGACGGTGGCCAGCAGGACCTTGCCGCGTGGTTTGCTGGTGCTGGTCTTTTCGGCCTCCATGTAGGGCAAGAGGTGCGCGACGGCGTCCTTCATGGCGCGCGCGCTCTTAACCACCTGGGGCAAGAACATCTTGCCAGCGCCGAACAGATCGCCTACCACGCCCATGCCGGCCATCAGCGGGCCTTCGATCACGTCGATGGGCTTGCCCAGCTTCAGGCGCGCCTCTTCGACATCTGCGGCGACGAAATCGGTGATGCCGTGAACCAGGGCGTGCTCCAGCCGCTTCTCGACCGTATTGTCGCGCCAGCCCAGGTCTTCCACGCGTTTCTTGCCATCGCCTTTCAATCGCCCGGCAATTTCGATGAGCCGCTCGGTAGCGTCGGGGCGACGGTTGCCAAGCACGTCCTCCACGCGGTCGCGCAGCTCGGCGGGGATGTCGGCATAGACGCCCAGCTGGCCGGCGTTCACGATGCCCATGTCCAGTCCGGCCGCAATCGCGTGGTACAGGAACACCGTGTGCATCGCTTCGCGTACCAGATCGTTGCCACGGAACGAGAACGACATGTTGGAAATGCCGCCCGAGATGTGGACGCCCGGGCAAGCAGCTTTGATGGCCGGGATGGCCTCGATGAAATCCTTGCCGTAGTTGCTGTGCTCTTCCATGCCCGTGGCGATGGCCAGCACGTTGGGATCGAAGATGATATCGCTCGGATCATATCCGGCTTCGTCCACCAGCAGGCGATAAGCCCGCGTGCAGATCTCGACCCGGCGCTCGGTGGTGACGGCTTGCCCTTCCTCGTCGAACGCCATGACGACCACTGCTGCCCCATAGCGCTGGACCAAGCGCGCCTTGGCCAGGAATTCCGCTTCGCCTTCTTTGAGCGACAGGGAATTCACGATGCCCTTGCCTTGCATGCACTTGAGGCCAGCTTCCAGGACGGACCACTTCGAGCTGTCCACCATGATGGGTAGCCGTGCAATTTCCGGCTCGCTGGCCACCAGGTTCAAGAAGTGGGTCATGGACTTCTCGCCATCCAGAAGGGCTTCATCCATGTTGACGTCGAGAATGTTGGCCCCGCCGCGCACTTGATCGAGGGCAATGGCCAAGCCGGCGGCAAAGTCGCCCGATTTGATGAGGTTGGCAAACTTGCGCGAGCCCGCCACGTTGGTGCGCTCGCCGATCATGATGAAGTTCGACTCGGGCCGTACCGTCAGGGTGTCGAGGCCGGCCAGTCGCAACATGCTGGGCTTGCTGCCGGGCAGAGGACGCGGTTTGAGCCCTTGGACAGCCTGGGCAATGGCGCGGATATGGTCGGGCGTGGTGCCGCAGCAGCCGCCGACGATGTTGAGCAATCCGGCCTGCGCCATTTCGCGAATGAGGCTGGAAGTGATTTCCGGGGTCTCGTCATAGCCGCCAAACGTGTTGGGCAAGCCAGCGTTGGGATAGCAACTGATGTGACCTTGGACCAGCTGGGACAGTTCGACCATGTACGAGCGAATCTGGGTCACGCCACCGCCGCAGTTCAGCCCAACCGAAAGCGGGCGTGCATGCGCGATGGAGGTGTAAAAGGCGTCCAAGGTCTGGCCGGAAAGAATGCGCCCGCTCTTGTCCGTAATGGTGCCCGACACCATCACGGGTAGGCGGAGGCCCTTGTTGGCAAACACATCTTCGATGGCACACAGGCACGACTTGAGCGAAAGCGTGTCGATGGCCGTCTCGGCCAGAAGAATGTCGCAACCGCCGTCGATGAGGCCGCGCACTTGTTCGACATAGGCGGCGCGCATTTCGTCGAAGGTGACGGCGCGGAAGCCGGGGTCGGTGACCTTCGGCGACAGCGACAGCGTCTTGTTGGTCGGTCCCATCGCGCCTGCCACCAGGCGTGGCCGCTCGCATGTTCGGGCCGTCCACTCGTCGGCCACCTTGCGGGCGATGTGGGCGGCAGCGACGTTCATCTCGTAGACCACGTCTTCCAGTTGGTAGTCGGCCTGGGCGATGCGCGTCGAGCTGAAGCTGTTGGTCTCGACGATGTCGGCGCCGGCCTCGAAGTACAATCCGTGGATCTCTCCGACCAACCCGGGGCGGGTCAGCACGAAGATGTCGTTGTTGCCGCGCAACTCGTGGCTGTGGTTCGCGAAACGCTCGCCGCGAAAGTCGGCCTCGCCCAGCTTGTGGCGCTGGATCATCGTGCCCATGGCGCCGTCGATGATCAAGATGCGCTTGCTGAGCTCGGAATGAAGATAGGCAATGCGTTGGTCGCGGTTCATTTGGATTCCTTGGCGAGTTGGGGAAGGCTGTCAGTTTTGCGGGCAAATGCACTGATCACTTCGAAATGGGGAGGCCGCTTCTCGCGCGAGGTCACCTCGCAGCGCTCGACGGTCAAGCCGACGTCAGCGGCCAGCCAGGCCCGTAGGACCTGAGGACGAAAGCCTTGATTGACGTGGCCGTAGGCGGCAGTCACGGCGGCGTGATCGTGCAGGGCCAAGGTGCTGATGATGATGTCGCCGCCAGGGCGTAGCACGCGAGCCGCTTCCTTGAGGGCCAAGACCGGATCCCTGGCGTAGGTAAGCACATGAAGCAAGAGCACATGGTCGAAGTGTGCGTCGGCGAAGGGGAGGGCGTGGATGTCGCCAGGGGCAAAGTCGACATTGGTCAGCCCTTGCAGGCGCCGTCGCGCAGCCTGCAGTACCTTCGGGCTTTGGTCGAGACAGGTAATTCTTTGGCAGTGCGGGGCCAGCAAGAACGCCATGGTGCCGTCGCCGGAACCCGCGTCCAGCACGCTGCCCAAGCGAAGGTAGCTGAGGAAACTGAGCAGCGTGGCTTCCCACGTGCGACCCGGCGAGTAGTAGCGATCCATCTGGCCGGCGACGTTCTCGGGCCAGTTCTCACCCTTGTGACGGGCCTGCAAGACCTCCTTGCATCGGGCGCGATCGCTCTTCAGCAGGGGCTCGTCGCAGCTTTCGGCGACCAGGTTCCACAGTCGCCGGGTCTTCTCGGGCATCGCGATATCGTTGAGCGTGTAGTAAGTCGATGTGCCTTCGTGGCGGTCGCGCAGAATGCTGGCATCGCGCAGCTTGCCCAGATGGGTAGACACCCTCGACTGCGGCATTTCCGTGATTTGCGTGATCTCGGCCACCGAAAGCTGATTGCCGTCCAGCAACATAGCCAGCCGAATGCGGGTGGAATCCGCCAAAAGGCGCATGATGTCGGCTGTTTCCGTCAGCGTATCCATCGTTTAATCCAGATGGAATGATTGTAGCACAAAAGTGCTTCCATCTCTCAAGAGCTCACCTATCTTCGTCGATGATGGCTCCCGTGACTACCCGCACGCCCGGCGGCGGTCCTCGTTTTTCGGACCGTTACGAGCTCAAAAGCCAAGCCGGCATCGGCGGCATGGGGACCGTGTATCAAGCGATCGACCGTGAAAGTGGTGCGTTGGTCGCGCTGAAGATCCTTCATTCGCGAAATACCATCGAGCAAGCGCGCTTCGATCAGGAGGCTCGCGTACTGTCAGAGCTTTCGCATCCGGGCATCGTGCGCTATTTCGACCACGGTGTGGCCCCGCACGGTTCGCCCTATATAGCGATGGAATGGCTCGAGGGCGAGACGCTGGAAGAGCGCTTGGCGCGCGGTATTCTGGGCCCTGCCGCTGCTGCCCACGTGGCGCGTCTGGTGCTGGAGGCACTGGCAGCAGCCCATGCTCGCAACATCGTCCATCGCGACATCAAGCCCAGCAACATCTTTCTGGTGGGTTGGAAGCTAACCGAAATCCGCATTCTCGATTTCGGGATCGCAAGGCGCGTATTCGATGCCAAGCGCCTTACGCGCAAGGGGTCCACCGTGGGAACCCCACTTTATACGTCGCCCGAACAAGCGCGCGGCCGTGCCGACGTGGACGGGCGCGCCGATATCTTCTCGCTTGGTTGTGTCTTGTTCGAATCCCTCACGGGCGAGCCACCTTTTTCGGGTGAGACGCCCCTCGAGGTCATGACCAAGGTTTGCGCGGGGCACGTGCCCGAGCTGACATCTCGGCGGGCCAACGTTCCCCCGGCGGTCACGACGCTGGTTCACACCATGCTTGCACCCGATCCGGCAATGCGGCCGCAATCGGCAGAAGTGTTGGCCAGCCAGTTTGCCAACGTCGTTCGCAAGCTGGGCGGTATCGGTGGCGAAGCGGCAGCCGCCAGTCCGGTCTCGTCGGCCAAGCGCGATAACATCAGCGAAATCGAAGAGCACCTGGCTTGCGCCATGCTCGTTTCGCTGGCCAGGCGGGACACTCCGGTGGATGCCGTCCGGCCCTTGTCCGAGCGCCGGCATGGTCCCAAGTCGGCGTTTGCTCCGGGGCCCAGCACCGAGCAGTTGGCCAAGGACGAGGACAGTTTCCGTCTGGCGGAGATTCGTCGCTTGCTCGAGCTCTACGCTTGCGAAATGGATCGTCTGATCAATCGCACGTTGTTGTTGACGGCGCCCACCGTGTCGACCGCACACGAGCAGGCGATGCAACTGGCATCGGCGGCGCTTGCCTTGCGCGACAAGGAGCCGGACGCCAAGATCGCCATCGCCACCGGTCGGGCCACGTTCTTGGGCCGTCTGCCCGTCGGACGTTTGATGGATCGCCTGCCAGCTTTGATGGAGGGCCAGGATGCCGGCACCATCCGCCTGGACGACACCACGCGCCGACTTCTGCCGATGCGTTTCGCCGCCAACGGTCCCCGCAACAACACCCTTCTCCTTGCCGAAACGCGCACGCCAGGGGCAGAGCGTCCGCGTGAAGTCAAAGGTCGTTGCAGTCCTTTCCTGGGGCGGGACCGCGACCTGTCGGCGCTACGTTTGACGTTCGAGGAAGCGTTGAACGAGAAGGTCGTCCGCCCGGTTCTGGTGCTGGGGCCTTCCGGTTTGGGCAAGACGCGGTTGCTGCGCGAATTCCTGGGACAGCTGTCGGGTAATCCGCCGGTTATCGTGAAAGGCGGGGGAACCTTGCTGCGCATCGAACGACGGTATCCCACGTTGGCGCCTGTGCTTGGCGAGGCCGGCATCGAGGTGCAAGGGAAATCGAGCACCCAGGTCGAATCGGAGTTGGCAGATTGGCTCACCGGTCACTGCGACGAGCGCGGGCTTCTGATTCTGCTCGAGGATTTGCAATGGGCGGATGGCCCGAGCCTGGAAATGATCGACCGACTACTCCAACGACTGCATGACAAGCCCATCATGGTCATCGGCGTTGGCCGCGAGGACGTCGAAGACCGATTCCCCGGACTGTGGAGCCTGCGTGCGGTTCACCGCCTTCGCCTCAGGCCTTTGCCGCGCAAATTGGGTTTGGAGCTCTTGCGCTTCTGGATCTCCTCGCTATCGCGCTCGACCGAAGAATTCATTCTGGAGCGCTGGGAAGGAAATCCACAATTCCTCGAGGAGATGGCCTCCAGCGTCGTCAACGATCACCTCGTGATATCCGATGCCATTTACGCTGTCGTCGAGGGCAGGCTGGAAGGCGTCGAGCCGGATGTGCGCCGTGTCTTGCGCGCTGCCAGCTTGTATGGCGACAAGCCCTTTACCGTCGAGGCGCTGATTGCTCTTCTGGGCGAGTCTGCGCGCAAGGGAATTGCCGAGTGGTTGGAAATTCTCATCATGAAGGACTTCATCGAGCGCGATATCGTCGTCGGTGAGGCCATTTATCGCTTTCGCGAACGGTTGGTGCGCGACGCCGGTTATCGCATGTTGACCTCCGCCGATCGCGTACTTGCCCGCCGCCTCGCGCGCGCCTGGCTGGAAGGCGCCGGCCGAACCCTGCCGGAATTCCTCGCCGCGCCTCCGTCGCAGACCAGCCGCCTCCTTGCCACCGGGGGCTGAAGACGACCGTCGCGGCCGTCGCCGGTAGGTCCAGAAAGGTCTCCGGCTACCGCGCCTCGTGCATCACGGTCCCGGCGTCTCGCTGGCGCAAACACTGTCTACCAGGATATGACCACTCTCATCACCGTCGGTGATGCGCACCCGGGCTGTCTTGCCCACGTAGGGCCTGGTATCCCAGGTGACCCGTGCGAGCGCGTCGACACCTTGCCCACGTGCCGAATACCGGGTGCTTCCGTCAACGACCAATTCGACGGAGAGCTTCTCATGATCGGTGCCGCCAACCAAAATGGACAAGCGGGGATACTTGACCTCGAAGGGCGGCGAAGTCAGGACACCGGTCGCCGAGTCCTCATGCGACGGTGCCGATGAGGCCATGCCTTTACCCTCGATGCCTATCGCGGTCTTTCGATCGGTGATCCAGCGGCCCACTGGATGTGTGAAGGCATTTCCCGTCTTCTCCCAGCCGCCGTAATCACCACCTTCGAAGTCGAAGAGGCACGATTGCGTCGGCGAGACGTCGCGATGGCGGAGGACGTACTGTGGCCAACTCGGGAATCCCGTGATCGGACGCGCCATCAGCTCGGACGGAAAGGCGTGGTCCAGCTCGTAGAAGTCCGCCAGAGCATCGAAGGTAAGAGGAATCTCTTCGCCCGAAGTCACGATATACTTCGCGTTAGCGGCGGAGAGAAACGGCCGGAGGTCCAGGTTCGGGATGCTTGCCAGCCAGGCGTCGGCCCAGGGCATTTCGTGAAGTTGGTCCGTGCGGGCTCCGGCCTCGATTGCGAAGAACGGATGGTGGAAGTCGAGCACATTGCTTCCGAGGCGCTCGTACTCCTTCTTGAGGAGTCGGGCGGCAGCCCACCGGTCGCGCCCAATCTCGTACTGGGCGGTCGAAAATTCTCTCGCATCCAGATAGAAGGCAGCCGCCGACGCACAGATCAGTACCAGGACCTTGGCCGCCGCCGTTCGTTGAGAAACGTGAGAAAGTAGCGAGCCAAGCAGGATCAGGGCCGTCGGACCGGCTAGCAATGCCACGGGTAGCAGGTTGTTGAGGTAGCCTCCCTGCTTGGCGTAGGGGAGCAACGAGGCCGGAAACGCCGCCGCGAGCATGCCGCACCAGAAGCGACTGCGCAGCGATGAAAGGTTGAACCACAGCAAGGCCAAGGCAAAAATCGGGACCAGCGGAAGGTAGGGCGCGAAATCCAGCCAGGCCCGTAGCCCCCCCATGTACTGTTCGTTGTGGATTTGCTGATGGGCGAAGACCGTGAACGTGTAGTACAGGTACCGACCGTTACTACTGAGCACGAGCAGTCCCACGGCCAAGGCGCCCAATCCCGCGATGGTGAGCCCGAGCCAGAACGCCCGCTTGGGATATCGAAACAGCTCGAAGAGGAGAATCCAGGCGACGAAGAAGACAGCGGTCTGCTTGACGAACATCGAGAGCGTCATCAGCGCTGCGGCGGCGAAGAAGCGTCGACGGTTCATTTCGTGGCGCCCATACACCAGCGCCGCAGAACCGACGATCATGGCGTATACGACTGAGTCGTTGCGCGCGAGATCGAACCAGCCGCCCGAGATGGGGAAGGCGGCCACCATGAAGCCGACAGCAAGAATCGCCCAGACCAGCGGAAACCCAACAGGTCGAAATTGCCGGTACACCTCTCGGGCCATCAGCAGCATGATGAGCCCCATCGCCACGCAAGAGATTGCGCGCGCTCCGCCGTAGCCGAGCCCGAACACTAAACCGAACACGGCCAGCACCAGAAAATACCCTGGCGGGTACGAGTCCGGCATGAACCCGAAGTTGGGCTTGACGTAAAGGTCCATGCCGTGGAGCACGCGGTAGGCTTGCAAGAGCTGACCCTCCTCGCACCATTCGAGTGCCAGCGGGTAGCGCATGCGGGAGGCTAGGATTACGACTAGGCGATAGGCGAGAATCAGGGCGGGGATACAGGTAAGGACAATGAGCCAGGTTCCGCGTTCATGCCGGAGCCTTCGGAAGAGTCCGCGAAACGAGTGCCAGCCTTGAAGGATTCCGTTGGGGCGAGCGTTTGGGCTGTTGCCGTTGTTCACTTGCGATTCTCAGAAGTGGAAGTGAGCGCCGTATGGTTCCGGGATCTGGGCGGGGCGCGACTCTAGCACGGACCGTCTGTGGCCCGCCCGCTGTGATGGATGTCACCGCCCAGAGCGCCTTGGCGATGTCCAAATCATGGTCGGCCTCCGGGGGGAGCTTCGTTCCGTCCCGATGAGCTGACGAGCTTTGCGCGGGCTAGCCTTTTTTCTTCTTCTTGCTCAGCTGGTCGTCGGCTTTCACTTCATCCATGGTCGTGCGGAGCGTGCCGCCGGTGTCGTTGGCTTTCACACCTGCGGGACGCTCCCAGGGGATGTCTTTCAGCGACTGGCCGGCGGTGACCTCGTACAGAAAACGCGCTGTCATCGGTACGCTCAGCATGAAGGCCGCGTCCTTGAACCCAAGTGGTCGCTCGCGCCGGTCATCGCCAATCCAGCTGGTGGTCATCCATCGCGAGGTATAGCCAACGAACCACGAATCCATGGTTGCGCTCGACGTACCGGTCTTTCCCGCCACCAACAGGCCCGAGCTGCGTAGCGCGGGCGCGTGTCCTTTGGTGACCACGTGGCGCAGGAGTTGGGAGGTCAACCATGCCGTCCGAGCGGGAATGACGTTCTTGGTGCGCTTGCCCGCCAGGGCCACCATGCGGTCCAGCCGGTCGTCCGGCGAGCCCATGGGGTCGGACACCACCGAATTGTCTTCCAGCATTTGCCCGGCGCGGTCCCGCACCCGGCGCACATAGACGGGGTTCGACAGCGATCCGTTGCGTGCGAAGGCCGAGAAGGCGCGGGTCAGCTCGTCGACGCGTGTGCACGATGCGCCGAGCGCCAGGGCCTGGTCGGGAATGATGGGCGTGGTGATTCCCAGCCGGCGCGCCCACGCCTCCACGTCTTTGCCGCCCATCAGTTTGAACAGCTGCACCGAGGGAACATTCTTCGACCACACCATGGCGTACTCCAGGTTGACCTGGTACTCGACTGTGTTGTTGAGATTTTGGGGGATCCAGACCTCGCCCGTGATGGGGTCGACTTCGGCTCGCGGGGTATCGTTGAGCAGGGACGCGTAGCCATAGCCCCTGTCTAGCGCCAGCGAATAGTAGACCGGCTTGTAGGTCGAGCCGGGCTGGCGACACGCCTGCACCACGCGGTTGAACTCGGAGCGGTCGAAGTCGAGCCCGCCGATCATGCCCAGCACGTAGCCGGTTTGGTGGTCGTAGGAATAGAGCGCCCCTTGCACGCGCGGGGTTTGTTCGAGGCGCAAGGGCACAGGTCCCCGCCCGGGCTTGCGGTTTGCGTAGGAGGCAACCCACTGCACCTCGCCGGCGCTGTCGTAGGTCCAGTCGGAAAATCGGCGCAGGTACGAATTGAACATCGGCGTCACCCACACCACGTCGCCTGGATGAAGAATGCCCGCCGTGCTGGTCAGGGGCTTGCTGTTGGTCGAATCCACCGTGCTGTAGGGAAAAGCCCACTCCATGCCCGACGAGGGCAAGGTGTAGATCTTTTCGCCAATCCGCACCTCGGCGCCCTTGTTGCTGTTCGTGCTTTCGACCAAACCGAGATAGAGGCGACCTTCGGCGGGTGGGGCAGCTCCGTAGCGAGCTTTGGCGCGACGGCGGAATTCTTCGGCGGCCGCACCCGCCAATCGTGCAACCGGACCGCGCCAGCCCTGGCGCTTGTCCAGCTTGCGCAAAGAGAAATCGACATTTTCTTGTGCGGACTCATCGATCCAGGGCAGCAAGGTTGTTTCAATTTCCATCCCGCCTTCCCACAGCGCCTTTTCACCGTAGCGTTTGCCGATGTCGCGCCGGACGTGCTCGGCAAAGTACGGCGACCGTTCGTGGAACACATCGGGCGGTTGGTGGACGACCAGGGGGCGGGCACGCAAATTGTCCGTGGTCGACTCGTCGATCACGCCGGCGGTGGTCATGGCGGTCAGCACCTGGTCACGGCGTGCTCGGGTCAGGTCGGGTGCCAGCAGCGGCGAATAGCGACTGGGGGCCTGCGCGATGCCAGCGATGGTCGCCATCTCGGCGATATCCAGCTCGCTGACTTGCTTATTGAAGTAGCGGCGCGCGGCGGCCGCCACGCCATAGGACTGATGCCCTAGAAAGATCTGGTTGAGGTAAAGGCCAAGAATCTGGTCCTTGGCGTAGCTGGCTTCCAAACGGCGGGCGAGAATGGCCTCGCGGATCTTTCTTTGCAGGGTTTGTTCGGAAGAACGCAGGAATGACCTTGCAACCTGTTGGGTGATGGTCGAGCCGCCTTGGACGACGTGGCCAGCGCGCAAGTTGGCGACGAAGGCGCGCAACATGCCTCGATAGTCGAGGCCGCTGTGTTCGTAGAAACGGCGATCTTCGATGGCGACGAAGGCCTGAAGCAACTTCTTGGGGAAAGCCTCCAGGGGCAAGATTTCCCGGCGCTCGCTGGCCAGCTCGGCAAGCACCGTTCCGTCCCAGGCGTGCACGCGGGTCGATTCGGCGGTCTCGAGGCGGTAGCGGTCGAAGCTTGGGATTTTGGGTAGCGTGGCGGCGAAGTAGGCATAGAGGCCGATGCCGGTCAGCAGCGCGGCGCCGACAAGGCACATGGCCCCAAAGGCGTAGAATTTCAGAAGCCAGAACCAGAATCCGCCGTCCGAGGGATTGGAGATCTCGACGCAGGCCGACTCTGGCGAAGGTCGTCGCCAAAGCACGCGCCGAATCTAGCAGATGTGGATGCAATGGGAACCCTGAGAGGTCGTCTCTGGACGCTTCCGTGACATGGAGGCGGCAGCCGCCGGCCGGCAAAGGGCGCGTGCCTGGCCTTCCGCTCCGACTTCACGCTTGTCAATAGACGGCAACGCCGACGGCAAAGGTCTCGGCGGCGGCCCAGTCTCGACCTGAGGCCGCGGGGGCGACTTTTGCGCTGGTGTAGTCGGCACGGAAGGTGAGGGCCAAGCGCGTGGTAAGCGCCAGCTCCAGCAGAAGTCCGCCACCGAAGGCGGCACCATCTCGGAAACCGCCGAGAGCGTCGGATACGTACACGATGCCCCCGTGGCCGAAGACGCCCAAGTTCAGGCGTCCGGCTGTAACCGGGAAAAACTGGGCTTCGAGTGCCAGATCATGACGGTAGAACGATTTGCCATCGCTATCCGAGCCGCCCGCCGGTGACCAGTCGGCAAGCAGACCGAAGCGATGGCTGGGGAAAAAGCCGAGTTGGATGTTGGCGGCAGCGCCATCCGCGGCCAAGCACGCGCAGGACGAGTGGAAGAGCCCCGCGTCCATCTTGAAGGCAAATCCCTGTCGGTCGAGGGGCCGGCGGCCAAACCGCGTGATTCCCCATCCTTCGTCGTCCATGACCACGGCTTGGGTCGCATCCGCCGCATCTTGAGGTGTAAGCTGGGCCAGCGGCACTTCCCGTTCTTGGCCGTTGGAGCTTTTCAGATGGAGCGGCTGCCACACGTACATGGCCACGTTTCCGTCGTAGCGTACCCCTTCGGTCGCAACCATGCCCACGGTGGCCAGGACCGCCATGACGACAAGAAGAACCACGACTTCATTGTTGTTGCCTCCTCCTCCGCCCTTGCCAAGGTTGCTGCCACGCGAGCCGGTCGACGGGCGAGTCCCGGCGCCTGGCGCGCGAACAGGCCCGCCGACGGGTCCGCGCGGACCGGGCATGGGTCTTCCGGCGCGACCAACCGGTGGTCCCCCGGAACCTCCGGGAACGATGATCACGCCCACGCCGACCGCTGTCTGGGGGCCCTCCTCGACATAGCCCGCTGGCGGGGGCCCGTAGTCTGGACCTTCTTGGTAAACAGGCGCTGGCGGCTGGCTGGTGTCGATGGCCTCGCCCCGTCGCTCACCCAATTCCTGCACGACGGCCACGTTTCGCCCGCGCTCTTGCGGGGGCAGGTTCGCCAGACGTACGAGCTCAGCTTTCGGGATGACGTAGGCGTTCGAAAGACAGCCGCCACACGCATAAGAAAGGAACGCACCGAAAACGGCGAGGGCGACGCCCGGCCTGCGTTCCAGAAGGTGGTGAGAGGACCTGATGGGCTGATGACGGAGCATGCACGCGACGGTAGCAGTTTTTGTGCCGCCACG
>Ga0302323_100001292_pt1 | contig 20238 bp, 16 predicted proteins | sample Fen_T0_3_FD_201950 | JGI IMG/M metagenome (GOLD analysis project Ga0302323, IMG submission 201950) | Peat permafrost microbial communities from Stordalen Mire near Abisko, Sweden - Fen_T0_3 | ecosystem: Environmental > Terrestrial > Soil > Wetlands > Permafrost | place: Sweden: Abisko... | reverse complement strand
TTGTACATCCATCTGCCATTCTGCGTGGCCCGCTGCCCGTACTGCGACTTCACCGTTTACGCGGGGTCGGATGCGCGCGGGCCGCGCGCGAGGACGGAACGACTGTACGGGGCGGTGGCTCGTGAGCTGGAGCTGCGGGCGGACGCGCTCGATGAGCGGTTTGGAGCCCCGGCCGCCGGCTCGGCGGCCACGCCGCGCCGCCCGGCCGCTGGTCCGGCCGCCCCGACCGCTGCCCCGACCGCCGCCCCGACCGCCGCCCCGACCGCCGGCTCGGCGGCCCCGGCCGCCGCCCCGACCGCCGGCTCGGCGGCCCCGGCCGTGCCGCCCGGCCGTGCCGCCCGCCAGCCGTTGCGGACCGTCTACTTCGGCGGCGGCACGCCATCGCTCGTCCCCGGGGAGTGGCTCGAGCGGCTGATGGCGGTCGTGCGAGCCCGCTACGGAGTGGCTCCGGACGCGGAGGTGACCATCGAGGCCAACCCGGGCCCCGACGAGCGCGGCGATCCGGCCGCGTTTCGCCGGGTCGGAGTGACGAGGATCTCGTTTGGCGCGCAGAGCCTCTCCGCCGCCGAATTGCGGCGCCTCGGCCGGCGCCACTCCCCGGCGGACGTGGCCGCGGCCGTGGCGGGGGCACGGGCGGCCGGGATCGAGTCGGTGAACCTGGACTTGCTCTACGACGTGCCGGGCCAATCGGTGGGGGATTGGGAGACGACACTCCGCGCCGCCCTGGCGCTTGCGCCGGATCATCTCTCTCTGTACGCGCTGACCCTCGACGACCCCGAGGCCGAGGGCATCGCCGGTACCGGCGGCGACCACCTGCCCACAGCGCCCGGCGCCCGCCGCTGGCGCGAGCGAGCCCGTCTCGAACAGGACGACGACCGCGCGGCGGACCAGTACGTCCTCGCCACTGAAATGCTCGCGTCAGCAGGCTGGCGGGGTTATGAGATCTCGAATTGGGCCCGACCCGGGCACGAGAGCCGCCACAACCTCGTCTACTGGGAGCGCGAGCCGTACGAGGCAGTCGGGCCGGGCGCCCATGCATTCGACGGCGTGGTCAGGCGGTGGAACGCCGCAGCCATGGAGCCATATGTGGCGGCGCTCACCCCGGCCGGCGGAGCGGGGCGCTCGGCCATCCCGCCCGGCGGCTCCGAGACGCTCGACGAGCCTACGGCCCAGGCCGAGGCCGCGATACTGGCTCTGCGCCTCGATCGCGGCCTCCCGGCCGCGGCCGCGAGCGGGCCGTTCGCCGCCCATTTCGACTGGGCCAGATCGTCCGGCTTGCTGGAACTCATCGAGATTGCCGGCGAGCCGCGGCTGCGCCTCACCACGCGAGGCCGCTTGCTCGGCAACGAACTTTTCGCGCGGCTGGTTTGAGCGCGCCATCGCCGAGCAGGGCGTGGCCCTCACCTTTGTGGCGCCCCGGCCCTCAACCCCGTTGACACTCTCGGGGCGGCACTGCTAACATCGGCGCCAGAAGTTAGCACTCTCAGTGTGTGAGTGCTAACTACCGCCAGAGCAGGCCGAATCGGGGATCGGCAGCCGGCCGTGGACCCTCCGCCGCAAGGCAGAAGCCGCGCCCGCCGCCGCTCGATCCGTAGCCTCACACGGGCGGGGAATGGAGCCATGCATGGCGCGACGGCCACGCCGCACCATCGGCTCGCTGGACGAGCGATCGGACTCGATCCTGCGAGCCGTGATAGACGAATACGTATCTTCCGCGACGCCCGTCAGTTCGGGCTCGCTCGTGTCCAACTACCCGCTGGGCGTGAGCAGCGCCACGGTGCGCAACATCCTCTCGGACCTGGAGGCGCTGGGTCTGCTCACGCATCCCCACACCTCCTCCGGGCGCGTCCCCACCGACGCCGGCTATCGGTACTACGTCCAGGTGCTGGCCGACGAGTGGTCCCTGCCCCCCGTCGAGCAGCGGATGATCCGCCATCAATTCGGCCAGGTTGAATTCTCGAGCGAGGGCTGGTTCCGCCTGGCCGCGAGCACCCTCGCTGCCAACACCCACATCGCCGGCCTGGCCACGACGGCCAAGCCGCAGTCGGCTCGAGCCCGGCGGGTGGATCTGGTCACGGTCCAGGACCGTCTGGCTATGCTCGTCGTCCTGTTCAAGGAAGGAACGATGAAGCAGGCCCTCCAGAACCTGCCTGCCATCACGAGCCAGGACCAGCTGGATCGCGCCTCCTCGTTGCTGAACGTTCTGGCGGTGGACCGCACCGCGGACGAGATCGAAGCGGCACTGGGCGACCTGCCGCGCGCCGAGGAGTCCACGGATGACCTGGACTTGCTGCGCCGAATCGGCGAGGGGCTGGTCCGGACGATTCGCGAGTTCGACGCTGCGTCGATCGACGACCTCTTCAGCGACGGCTTGCTCAACGTCATGGCCGCGCCGGAGTTCGACCGCAGCGACAAGGTCCGCCGGGTCTTCGCCGCGCTCGAGAACCGCGTCTACCTCGGTTCGCTCGTGGAGGCCGTCGCTCGAGCCGGCACCATCCAGATATTCATCGGCCACGAGAACCGGCCGCTGGAGATGCAGGACGTTTCACTCGTGCTGGCACCTTACGGCCGGGTCGGCCATGCCATCGGCGTGGTCGGCGTCCTGGGGCCGACTCGAATGCCGTATGCCCAAGCGATTGCCTCGGTCGAGTTCGTGTCGGGGCTCATGAACGAATTGGTGGAGCATCTTTATGCCTGATAGACCCACCCGCAGCAGAACGCATTTCCGCGGCGCGGCCGGAGATTGGCCCGGCCAGCCGGCCGGTGGCTCCGATTCGGGGCCGGCGGACGAAGATGCCGTCGATCGTCTGACCGAACAGCTCGAGATCGCCAAGTCGCTCGCCGCCGAGCATCTGGCATCCCTGCAGAGAACCGCTGCCGACTTCGCCAACTTCAAGCGGCGTACGGCCGAGGACCGCGAGCGCGAGCTCGGTCTCGCCGGCGAGGGTCTGCTGCGCAAGGTCATAGTCGTCGCCGACGACTTCGACCGGGCGCTGGACCATATGCCGGCGGAGTTCAAGGACACGCCCTGGATCGAGGGCATCGTTCTCCTCGATCGCAAGCTTCGGGCATTGCTCGAAAGCGAGGGTGTCACGGCCATCGAATCGATCGGGCGGGCGTTCGACCCGCACGAGCATGAAGCCATCGCCATCGTCCCCGGCACCGGGCGTCCGGACGGCGAGATCGTGGACGAGGTCCAGCGTGGCTATCGAGTGAGAGACAGAGTCCTGCGCCCCGCCCTGGTCGCCGTCGCCGGCGATGCGGGACCGGGCGCCACAACCACAAACATCCACTGACCTGAACCGACAAACGAGGAGCGCTGACTACATGGGCAAGATCATCGGCATCGACCTGGGCACGACGAACTCCGTCGTGGCGGTGATGGAGGGCGGAGAGCCGACCGTCATCCCGTCCGCAGAAGGCGGCCGGACGGTTCCGTCGGTCGTGGCCTTCACAAAGGGTGGCGACCGTCTCGTTGGTCAGCTGGCCAAGCGCCAGGCTGTGACCAACCCCGGCAATACCGTCTACTCAATCAAGCGATTCATGGGCCGCCGTTTCGACGACCCGGAAGTGGCTCACTCCCTGCCGCTCGTCCCGTACAAGGTCGAGAAGGACACCAAGAGCGACGGCATAAAGGTCGTCCTCGCCGACGGCAAGACCTACACGCCGCCGGAAATCAGCGCCATGATCCTCCAGAAGCTCAAGGCCGATGCGGAGGCGTATCTGGGCGAGAAGGTCACCGAGGCGGTCATCACCGTCCCGGCCTACTTCGACGATACCCAGCGCCAGGCCACCAAGGACGCGGGCCGAATCGCCGGCCTGGACGTCAAGCGGATCATCAACGAGCCCACCGCCTCTGCCCTGGCCTACGGCCTGGACAAGAAGCATGACGAGAAGATCGCCGTCTACGACCTCGGCGGCGGCACCTTCGACATCTCGATCCTCGAGCTGGGCGAAGGCGTCTTCGAGGTCAAGGCCACCAACGGTGACACGCACCTCGGCGGCGACGACTTCGACCAGCGCGTCATCGAGTGGCTGCTGGCCGAGTTCAAGCGCGACGAGGGCATCGATCTGCGGAGCGACCCGCAGGCTCTGCAGCGGCTCAAGGAAGCCGCCGAGAAGGCCAAGATCGAGCTTTCGACCACGACCACCACGGAAATCAACCTGCCGTACATGACCGCCCACGAGGGCAACCCCAAGCACCTGGTCATGACCCTGACTCGGGCCAAGCTGGAAGACCTCGTTGCGGATCTCGTGGACAAGACCCGCGGTCCGGTCAGCCAGGCCCTTCGCGATGCCGGCCTCAAGCCGGGCGAGATCGACGAAGTGGTCCTGGTCGGCGGAATGACGCGCATGCCCGCGGTCGTCGAGGCCGTCAAGCAGATGTTCGGCGGCAAGGAGCCGCATCGCGGCGTGAACCCGGACGAGGTCGTGGCCATCGGCGCCGCGATCCAGGCCGGCGTTCTGGCCGGCGAAGTCAAGGACATCCTGCTGCTGGACGTTACTCCGCTCTCGCTCGGAATCGAGACGATGGGCGGCGTCATGACCCGCCTCATCGATCGCAACACGACGATCCCGACCAGCAAGAGCCAGGTCTTCAGCACCGCGTCCGACAACCAGACGCAGGTTGAGGTCCACGTCCTCCAGGGTGAGCGCGATTTCGCCACGGACAACAAGACCCTGGGCAAGTTCATCCTGGACGGCATCCCGCCCGCTCCTCGGGGCATTCCGCAGGTCGAGGTCACCTTCGACATCGACGCCAACGGCATCCTCGACGTCAAGGCCAAGGACCGCGCCACCGGCCGCGAGACTCAGGTGCGCATCACGGCCAGTTCGATGCTGTCCAAGACGGATGTGGACCGGATGGTCAACGAAGCCGCCGTCCACGCCGACGAGGACAAGCAGCGCAAGGAAGAAGTCGAGACTCGCAATCAGGCCGATGCCCTTGCCTACCAGGCCGAGCGGACGCTCCGCGATCTGGGCGACAAGGTGGCGGCCGAGGAGCGAGCCGAGACCGAGAAGCGCGTCGAGGCCGTCAGGGCTGCTCTGAAGGGCAGCGACGCGGCTGCGATCAAGACCGCATCCGATGCGCTCGTCGAGCAACTGCAGAAGGTCAGCACCGCGGCTTACCAGGCCGCCTCGGCTGCAGAGGCAGCTGCCGGCGAACCCTCAGCCGATGGCGACGATCACTCCGGATCGACCGGCGGTTCCACCGACCAGGGCGATGAGGAAGTCGTCGAAGGCGAATACAAGGAAGCTTGATCCGGCCCTTGGGGGCCAGATCTGCCGAAGCCCGGGCTGCCAAAGTCCGGGCTTCTTGGCGCCCCGATGCCTGAGCCGCCGATGAGCTCCTCGTCGTTGTCGACGCTCGGGCTCGCACCACCGACTCGGCCGATGAGGCCGGGCCGCCCGACCAGGGGTTCGTTGACCGCCGGAGCCGCGAAACCGGGTCCCGCGATCGGAGCGCTGCGTGTCGGAGCGCCGAAACCGGGGCCCGGGATGGGGCCGCCGAAACCGGGCGCGTCGAAACCCGGCGCGTCGTCATTCGGGCCTGCGGAACCGCCGAAGATGGATCCACCGGCCGGCCCTTGCGGGTTGAAGCTCGTGACCCTCTCCACAATCCGGTCCTCGTCGTAGCCACCGAAGTCGCCCGTGCCGGGGCGGTTCGGATTCCCGCGTCCGGATTCGCCGGGTCGGGCGACCCACGACCGTGCCTTGCCCACGCGGACGAGGGTCCGGCGAGTCCGTTGCCGCTGGACCAACCCGAGCGTCAGCGGCACGAGCAGGGCCATCGAGATCGCGGCCGAGGCGAGGAAGGCGACCACCAGCAGCGCGACGGCGATCTGGCCGGGCCCAAGGCCGTTCGACTGCCAGCCCAGGAGGTCGGTCCGGTGGGTGATTGCCGAGGCGGCGAAGAACAGGAATGCCATCAGAGGGATCGCCCAGACGGCGATGGCCAGGCCGTTGGCCAGCCGGAAGGTACCGGACCATGCCCATGCCATCGGCGATGACATCGAGCCTTCCATGCCGAGCTTGGCATACAGGTCGGGCAGGTGGCGGTTCGGCCGCACGAGCCAGTCGGCGCCGCTTTCCAGGTGGCGATGGGCAATCTCTACGGCCACGACTGCGGCGATCAAGCCCGGGATGGTGTAGTTCCGCCAAAGCAGCAGCGCCGGAACGATGAGGCCGGCGGCGATCCGGACCTGGGCCCAAATCACGCTCTTCCAGCAGGTGCCGGCCTCGTATGGCGCCAGAAGTGGCTGGTCCGCGCCAAGGCCGGTCGCGTTGTGGGTCGAGAAGCCCAGGAATGCCGAGAAGCACACCAGAGCCAGACCGCCGAGCGCGGCGGCCACGATCAGCTCGACCTCGACCAGACGCTGCTGGCCCGCGTTCAGCTGGGCCCATGCCCGGCCGATGTCGCCGTACTGGAGCAGGTTGGTGGCAACGGCCATGAAAGTGACGATGGTGACGGCCGCGACGATGAGTACCAGGAAGATCAGCACCGCGCTCAGATATCCGAGCCACCCGACCGAAACCGACGGCCGCATCGCCAGCGATCTGGCGACGCGAGCTTTGACGGCCGCCACGGGGCCGTTTAGTCCGGGCGTCGTGCGCGAGCCGCGGAAAGCCGACGCCCCGACCCCGCTGCGGCTTGCAGGTCCGGCGGGCGACGCCAGAGCGACGGGCCGTGAGTAGGCCGGGGGAGCAACCGGAGCCGCGCTGAAGTCGGGAATCTGGGTCTGGGGAAGTGGCGCGGTGACCACGGGCGCGACCGGTTTGGCCGCGTCCGGCTTGGGCGCGGAACCGTATCTCTCGCGGCAGCTATAGCACTTGCCGGTGCCCGCCCGGTTGAGCGAGCGGCAATGCGCACATACCCAAAATTCGTCCACGCGTCACCTTTGCTGGTACCGGACGATCATAGGCTCGCCGGTGGGGGCGCGGACCACGGCCAGATCGTCCCAGTACCCATGGCGCTTGTGGCGGTCGGCGAGTCGATTTGGTCGTGCGGCGTCGATCCGGCCGGCCGGCGGTACCATCGCTCCGTGACCGAAACCATGACTGCCACGACCATCGCCACACCGGCCGATTCGACCACCGCGCTCGCCGCCTCCAGCTCAGCCGAGGCGCCGCTGATCCATGCCCGCGGCCTTCGAAAGTGCTTCGGCGCATTCACCGCCGTGGACGGCGTGGACTTCGACGTCGCTCCGGGCGAGGCATTCGGTTTCCTCGGGCCGAACGGCGCGGGCAAGACTTCGACGATGCGCATGATCGGGACCGTCTCGCCCGTGACCGCTGGCACACTGACCGTTTTCGGCCTCGACCCGGCTCGCGAAGGTGCACGTATCCGGGCCCGCCTCGGCGTGGTACCGCAGGCCGACACGCTCGACAACGAACTGAGCGTCCTCGAGAACCTGCTCATCTACGGCCGCTACTTCGACCTGTCGTGGAGCGAGTCCCGTCGCCGCGCCAAGGAGCTGCTCGAGTTCGTCCAGCTCACGGAGCGCTCCAACGACAAGGTGGAGCCACTTTCCGGCGGGATGAAGCGCCGGCTCGTGATCGCCCGCTCGCTCATCAACGAACCATCGCTTCTGCTTCTCGACGAGCCCACCACGGGTCTCGATCCGCAGGCCCGCCACCTGGTCTGGGATCGCCTGTACCGGCTCAAGCAGCGCGGCGTGACGCTGTGCATCACCACCCACTACATGGACGAGGCCGAGCAGCTGTGCGACCGCCTCGTCGTCATGGATCGGGCCAAGATCGTGGCCGAGGGTTCGCCGCGGCAACTAATCGATCGCTACGTGACCAGGGAAGTGCTGGAGTTGCGGTTCCGCCGGACCGAGGACGAGGCCGACGACTCTGCCCACATCGGCAACAAGCTCGAGGGTCTGGCGGATCGCGTCGAGCAACTCCCGGATCGCGTCCTGGTCTACACCGCGGACGGCGAGGCTGCGGCGGCTGCCGCATATGAGCGCGGTCTCCGGCCGGCCAGCATCCTGGTTCGGCGCGCGTCGCTCGAGGATGTGTTCCTTAGCCTGACCGGCCGCAGCCTGGTCGAATAGTGGCCGTCGTGTCGCGGGCCTCGGTGCGCATCCTCGAGCACGACCTGCTCGTCTTCCGGCGCGGCTGGTTCAACTATCTGCTGGCCGGGTTGTCGCAGCCGTTCCTCTATCTGGTGGCGATGGGTATCGGGCTGGGGCTGTACGTGAACCGCAGCGGCAACCTGCCCGGCGGCGTGCCATATCTCGACTACATCGCCCCAGCGTTGCTCGTGACCCAGGCCATGATGGCCGCCGCCTTCGAGTCGGCCTGGCCGATCATGTCGAAGATCGAGTGGGACAAGACGTACCACGCGGCGCTCAACACGCCCATCGGGGCGCTCGATCTGTTGCTCGGCGATCTGATGTGGATCGCATTCCGGACGACATTGCTATCGGTGCTGTTCCTGCTGGTCGTCCTGGCGCTCGGCGCGGCGTCGTCACCGCTGGTGGTTCTCGCCGTCCCGGTCGCGGTCCTGACGGCGCTCGCCTTTGCCGCCCCGATCATGGCCTTCACCGCCACGCAGACCGGCGACGGGGGTTTCAACGCCCTGTTCCGGTTCGGCATCACGCCGCTCTTCCTTTTCTCCGGCACGTTCTTCCCGATCGAGAAGCTGCCGCTCTTCCTTCAGCCGGTGGCCTGGATCACGCCGCTGTATCACGGCGTGGCGGCCGCGCGGGAGCTTTCGCTCGGCCGGGTCGAGCCCGTGGGGCTGGCCGTCCACCTGGCGTTCCTGGTCGCGGCGATTGGGGTCGGAGTAGCGGCCGGACGAGTCACGTTCCGCCGCCGGCTGGTCGTCTGATGCTGGCCCTGAGGTTCGCGTCACCGGCCGTCCTGGCCCGCCCGCTGCGGATCGTCGAGCGAAACACGCTCGTCTACCGCCACAGCTTCATCGTCATCTTCTCGGGCTTCTTCGAGCCGCTCTTCTACCTGTTCTCGATGGGCTTCGGGGTGGGCGCCCTGATCGGCGATGTCTCGCTCGGCAACGGCACCACCGTCCCGTATGCCGTATTCGTCGCTCCGGCGCTGCTCGCCTCGTCGGCGATGAACGGCGCGATCTACGAAACCTCGAACAACTTCTTCTACAAGCTCAAGTACGCCAAGCTCTACGACGCCGTCATCACCACACCGATGTCGCTCAGCGACGTGGCCCGGGGCGAGATCATGTGGGCCCTGATGCGCGGCGGGTTGTACGTCATCGGCTTCGTGGCGGTGATCGCCGCGCTCGGCCTCTTCGGGACGCCCCTGGTGAGTTCGCCGCTGGCGATCCTCGCCATCCCGGCCTCGATCGTGGTCGGTTTCGCCTTCGCCGGGGCGGGCATGGCGGCCACGACGTTCGTGCGCAAATGGCGCGACTTCGACTACATGCAGCTGGCGATCATGCCCATGTTCCTCTTCTCGGGGACCTTCTACCCGATCGATGCCTACCCGCCCGCGCTGCAGGTCTTCGTCCAATGCACGCCGCTCTACCGCGGCGTCCATCTGATCCGGGCGCTCACGACCGGCACGCCCGATCCGATTCTGCTGATCGACGTGGCCTACTTGCTGGCCATGGGCCTCGTCGGGCTGCTCATCACGTCGCGCCGTCTGGGCAAGCTGCTGCTGTCGTAGGGCCCCGAGCCGCTCCCCGCCGCTCGCCGAAACCCGCCGAGGGCGCCCGTCTCGTATCCTTCTCCACGCCATGGCCACCACCGAACGCAGCTACTACGAGGTCCTCGGCGTCGAACGCAACGCCGACGACGCCGAGATCAAGCGCGCCTTCCGCAAGCTCGCCCAGCAGCTGCACCCCGACGTCAACGCCGAGGCGGACGCGGTCGAGCGGTTCAAGGAAGTGAACGAGGCCTACCAGGTCCTGTCCGACCCGAAGCGGCGCCAGATCTACGACATGGTCGGACGGGCCGGGCTCGGCGACATGGGTTCCGGCGGCTCGCCCTTCGGTGAGGGTTTCGGCGGCTTCGGCGATCTGTTCGACGCGTTCTTCGCCGGCATGGGCGGTCAGCAGGCGGGCACCCGCCGCAACCGACGCCAGGCCGGCTCGGACCTGCGCTACGACCTGCGCATCACCTTCGACGAGGCCGTGCGGGGCATGGAGAAGGAGATCGAGTTCGATCTGCTCGACCGCTGCCAGACCTGCACCGGAACCGGCGCCACGCCCGGCAGCGTGCCGTCCACCTGCACCATGTGCGGCGGCCGGGGCGAGGTCCGGAACGTTCGGCAGACCCTCCTGGGGCAGATGGTCAACGTCACCGCCTGCACCCGCTGCAACGGCGAAGGCCGCTTCATCGACTCACCGTGCAAGGCCTGCAAGGGCGACGGCCGTGTTCAGCAGCACAAGAAGCTGCGCGTCACGATCCCGGCCGGCATCGACGAAGGCCACCAGATCCGGCTCTCCGGCGAGGGCGAGGTCGGTCCGCGCGGCGGGCCGTCGGGCAGTCTGTACGTTGCGGTCCACGTCACGCCGCACCCCGCGCTGCGCCGCGACGGCACGGAGATCTTCTACGACCTGCAGCTCTCGATAGCCCAGGCGTCGCTCGGTACGCGGGTCCGAATTCCCACGATCGAGGGCGAGGAGGATCTCGAGATCCGGCCCGGGGCTCAACCCGCCACCGAGATCAGGCTGCGCAGCCGGGGCGTCCCGCACCTGCGCCGGCCCGGCACTCGCGGCGATCTCCACGTAATGGTCCACGTCAACGTGCCGACGAAGCTTTCCAAGCGGCAGCGCCAGCTGCTGGAGGAACTGGCGGCCGAGTCGGGCGAGGTCGTGCTTCCGACCGGGTTCCTGGATCGGGTCAAAGATGCCCTCGACTGAGCGAACCGGGTCTGGCGGCGTGGCCCAGAATGAGGGCGCCGCTTTGGCGCCCGAACAAGGAACCCCAGGCGATCTCTCCGCGCTCGGGCCCGGTATCTGGGTCGAGCTTTCGGTCGCCGCCGACATCGAAGCCGTCGAAACCGTGTCGGAGATCCTGACCCGCTTCGCGCCCGGCGGCACCAGCGTCGAACCCGGCTTCGGGCTGACCGACGAAGGTTTGGGCGCGGTCATCGACCCTGCGAAGCCGGCCATCGTGCGGGCCTACCTGCCCGGTCTGGATCCGGCGGCCGTCGAAGCCGCGATCGCGGAAGCAACGACGGCGCTCGGCCACCTCCAGGCGTTTGGGCTGCGGCCGATCGGCGAGCTGCAGGTTCGCACCGTCCGCGAGGCGGATTGGGCCGAGGCGTGGAAGAGCCACTTCCCGGTTCTGCGGATCGGGCGGCGGATGGTGATCCGGCCCACCTGGCGGCGCCACCACCGCCTGCCCGACGACGTAGTCCTGTCGCTCGATCCCGGCATGGCCTTCGGGACGGGGCTTCACCCAACCACCCGGCTGTGCCTCGCGGCGCTCGAGATCCTCGCCGACGAGGGGCTGATGGCCACGGGCACGGCCAAGGGCGGCGCCGCCCGGATCATCGACGTCGGCTGCGGCTCCGGGATCCTCGCCATCGCCGCCGGCAAACTCGGCGCGGGCGAGCTGCTGGGCGTGGACACGGACCCGATCGCCGTGGAGGCCACGGCCGCCAACGCCCGCCTCAACGGCCAGACGCGCAAGATTCGCGTTCGCCAGGGCAGCGTTCCGTCGGGCGAGGGCCCGTTCGACATCGTCCTCGCGAACCTGATCGCGTCGCTGCTGGTCATGCTGGCGTCGCCGCTTCGCGCTGAACTCAGGCCGGGCGGCCGCATTCTCGCCTCGGGCATCTTCCGTGACCGTGAAGACGACGTCCGCGCCGCATTCGAAGCCGCCGGCCTCAGACTCGCCCGCCGCTGGGCCGAGGAGGACTGGGTCGCGCTCGAGGCGATCGCGGTCTAGGGCTTGATTACCGCCAGGTAGACGGCCAGCCCGCTGCGGGCGTCACCGTAGGCGTAGTAGACGACTCCGTTGGAGAAGCTGGCATTCTCGCGCAAGCCGACGCCGTTCATGTCGGGCGCGGCGCTGTTCTTCCACGACCCATTGGAGACTTTTGCCGGCGGAAGGAAGCTGGTCCCGCCGTCGTAGCTGATGGTGTAGTAGACCCAGATCTTGCCGGACTTGTCCTTGACATGCCAGCCCAGGAAGATGGTCCGGCCGCTGATGGCGAGCGACGGCTTGAAGTTGTAAACCGAAACCCCGAAGTCCTTGACCAGCCCGCCGACCTGGACGAGCCTGATCTTGCTCTTGCGTTCGACCGCCAGCCACGGCGTGCCGGTGTCGTCCACAGCCAGGCCGGATTGGAACTGAGTCTCGGCTATGTCGGTTGTGACGAGAAAGACGGGCTTGTCAACGACCAGCTTCGCGCCGTCGAAGTGGACATGAGATATCTCATAGCCCCGGCGACCGACGTTCTTGCCCCAGCCCTCGTTGAAAATGTTGGCCGAGCTCCAGTGTTTGAGGCTGCTCTCGTAGAACGAAACGTATGCCGTGCCGTCCGGTGCGGCCTCAATCCGGTAGCCCAGACGCCAGGCGTACGGGTAGCCCGCCGGTGCGGGACCCAGCGGAACCTCGGCGTGAACCCAATTCGAGCCGTCTTTCGAGGCCATGACGCTCACGCCGGGCCCGTACTGGTTTGGCAGCCAGTTGTAGGCGACATAGACCGTGCCGAAGTTGGGGCTGTCGCGCCAATTGTCGACGGTCAGCGTCGGGAAGCAACCGACCCACGGCCGCGTGAAGTGCTCTGTGAACTTCTTGGCCCAGGTCTTGCCCATGTCGTCGCTGTGAGTCACCGACATGAGCACGCCGCCGCCCGAAGCGACCGCGTTCCCCACCCACAGGCGATCGTCGGGGCCCCAGGCGACCAGTGCGTGGATGTCCTGGCAGCCCGTTCCCCACGGGTACGAGGGCCCCGACCACGTCCGGCCCGAGTCGCTGGAGACGCGCACGGCCGGTCTGCTGCAGCCGCTACTCTTCGACCTCCAATTGACACTCTCGGATACGACGGCCACGACGCCCGGGCGGAAGGGATCGGCCGCGCTGCCCGGCTCAGTGCCCGAGGCCACGCGGTACTCGCTCACCTTCGGCACCGGTGGCAGGGTGGGCGTCGGAGTCGGAGTGGGCGATGGGATCGGCGTGGGGTCCGGCGTGGGTTCCGGCGTGGGCGACGGCGACGGCGACGGGCTGGGTGTGATCAGCGGCGTCGGAGTCGGGGTCGGAGTGGCGGTGGCCACTCGCACGGCACCGAGCGCCACCGAGCCCGCAGCCACGGCGACGACGACAAACGAGGTAACGACCGCAACCGCGAAGGCGGCCTTCAGGACGCGGCGGCGACGTGATGGTGCTGCCGTACTCAAGTCCCGAATTCTCCCGCCTCTGACGGCTGCTGCGTTGCAAGACTCATGGCCATCCCCCTCGGCGGCGATTGTACGTCGCGGTGAGGCGAGTATTGCCCAATATGCAGCGACGTCGGCGGGGTTCGACGGTGCTGCTGCAGGCGTACGATCGGCCGGTCATGAGAGGCTCCACCACGACACCCATTCGCCGCGCCGCGATCGCCAATCTGGGATGCAAGGTCAACCTGGCCGAGATGGGCGCGGTGGAGCGGGTGCTGCGCAGCCACGGGATCGAGCTCGTGGACGCCGCCGAGCCGGTCGATCTCGTCGTGGTGAACACCTGCGCCGTGACCGCCGTCGCTGATCGAAAGTCGCGCCAACTCGTGAGGCGTGCCCGTCGCGCGAACCCGGACGCTCGGCTGCTGGTGACGGGCTGTTCGGCCACGGTGGCGCCCGGGCCGCTGGTCGCGGCCGATCCGGCCGCCCGCCTGTACGCCAACGAGTTGAAAGGCCGGCTGCTGGCCGACCTGGAGACGCTTCTGGACTCCGCCGGCGTGAGTGCCGACTTGGCGCCCGAACCCTGCCGCGGCCCGGTGCCCGGCGAAACCGAGCCGGACAAGACCCGGGCCTTCGTCAAGGTCGGGGACGGCTGTTCGTTCTGTTGCACTTACTGCATCATCCCCAGGGCTCGCGGCGAGGGCCGCTCCGTCGCGGCAGGGGTTGTGCTGGAAGACGTGCAGCGCGCGGTCGCGGCCGGCCGCCGCGAGGTTGTTCTCACGGGCATCAACATCGGCACGTACTCCGATGCGGGTTACGACCTGCCGGGGCTCGTTCGTCTGCTCCTTCGGGACACCTCCGCGGAGCGGATCCGGCTCAGCTCTGTCGAGCCCCAGCACGTCACCGACGAGCTGCTCGAGGTCTGGGCCGAGTCCGGCGGCCGCTGCCTGCCGCATTTCCACATACCGCTGCAGTCGGGCGACGACGCGATCCTGCGGCGCATGGGACGCCGCTACGACACGGCGTTCTACGCCGCGATGGTGGAGCGGGTGAAGGGCGCGTTGCCCGGCGTGGCCGTCCACGCCGATGTGATCGCCGGCTTTCCCGGCGAAGACGATGACTCCTGGTTCCGGACCGCGGCATTCCTACAGTCGCTGGATCTCGCCGGCATCCACGTCTTTCGGTATTCGGCCCGACCGGGAACGCCGGCCGCAAGGATGGCCGGGCGAGTGGATCCGAATACGCAGAAGCGGCGCGCGGCCGAAGCCCTGATCCTCGCGGCAGAAGCGAGGGCGCTCTTCGCCGAGCGGCAGATCGGGTCGGAGGTCCAGGTGCTGTTCGAGGGGCAGCTCACCGACGGGCGGTGGCTCGGCCACGCCGAGAGCCACCTTCTCGTTGCCGCGGCCGCACCGGACGGCCGGCCGCTCCACAACGTGATCGCCCGGGTTGTGGCGGCCTCGATCGAGCCGTCGGCGCCGGACCGCATCAACGGTCGGCTGCTGCCGGTCGCCGCCACGCAACAAACACTGGCGCCGGCGGGCGGCAAGTAGCAAGATCGACACGTCCACAGCCGGACAGACTCAAGGGAGCGAGCAATGCCGTCGGACTGCCTCTTCTGCCGCATCGTTGCCGGCGAGTTGCCCTCGTCCCAGGTCTACTCGGACGACGCCGTGGTGGCCATACGGGACATCGCGCCCCAGGCTCCGACCCACATCCTCCTGCTGACCCGCAAGCACATACCGTCGGTCAACGCCATCGGCCCGGCCGACCTCGAACTGGTCGGCAAGCTCGCGGCCGTCGCCGCCGAGCTGGCGAAGCGTGAGGGGATTGCCGAGGGCGGCTACCGGCTCGTTGTCAACGTCGGCCGTGACGGCGGTCAGACGGTTGACCACCTCCATGTCCACATGCTCGGCGGCCGCCCCATGACGTGGCCTCCGGGCTGACCTAGCGTCCCTTGCTCCGCCATCGGCCGCCCGCCGGGGAGGGGCCGTCCTCGCGCACCGGCAGCGGCTCGTCGGTGACCGCCCACGCTCGGACGCGATCGCGCTGAATCTTGAACGTGTGGGTTCTCGGGAAGTCGGCGTTCGGCCACAGGCGCCACGAGTCGATTCGCTGATGAGCGGCCAGGGTCGCGTTGGCCGCCTTGATCGTGGTCTCGATCCGGGCGCGGACGGTGGCCGGATCGTCGAGTTCGGGGGCGCGGGAATGTTCGGCCGGCTCATCGGGCACCGGCAGGACGGGTGCGCCGGGGGCCAGCACGACGGCTTCGATCCGGCCGGGAGCGGTTTCGACGACCACCGCATCGCGCATGCCCGCCGTCCGAAGCGCGTTCTCGACGTCCTCGGGGTACACGTTCAGTCCGCTCGGCAGAACGATGATGTCCTTCTTGCGGCCCATCAGGATCAAGTGGCCGTCGGCGTCGTGGCGGCCGATATCGCCGGTCCTGTACCAGCCGTCGGTCGTGAACGCGGCCGCGGTGGTGCCGGGGTCGCGCCAGTAGCCTCCGAACACAGTCGGTCCGGCGACAAGGATCTCGCCATCGTCCGCGAGTCGCACCTCGATCGGCGGGATCGTCCGGCCGACGGTCCCCAGTCCGTGGTCCTCGCGGCTCGTGACCGACGTCACGCCGCATTCGGTGGCGCCGTAGCCCTGCATCACGACCACGCCGAGGTCCTCCCAGGCCAGCTGCAGCGCCGGCGGAAGGAACGCCGCCGCCGACACGATCAAGTTCAGCGACCCGCCGAGTTCGCGATGGACGGAGTTGAAGAGTCGCCGCCGGACGGGGTAGGGGAGGCGCCGCGCCACGAGCCGCGTCGCGTCGAAGAGCCGCTGCCGTCCCTGCGCCGCGGCTTCGCGCTCGATCGCCGCCCAGAACAGCTCCATGACCTGCGGCACGACCACGAGTGTCGTGGTGCGGTGGTCGCGGATCGTCTCGAACACGACTCTCGGGTTGTGGCTGCGGACATACATGACGTGCGCCCCGACGCTCATGGCGTAGTAGACCAGCGTCACCTGCTCGAGGAGGTGCGACAGGGGCAGCAGTGACACGGCTCGATGTGTCTGCTCCGGCAGGACGGTATGCGCCGCATCGAGCGTGCCGATCAGGTTGGCATGTGTCAGCACCACGCCTTTGGGCTCGCCGGTCGTGCCGGAGGTGAAGATGATCTCGGCGGTATCGCCACCGCGTGGCCGCGGCCACGAATTTACCTGCGCCTCCCAGTCCGGCGGGAACGTGGCATCGGGCTCGGCGGCCAGATCGTCCACGATGGAGCACGGGAAGTTCTCGAGACGGGCGTCGGCCGGGTCCGGCGTGTCGCGCCCGGTACCCAGGACCAGGTGGCGGGCATCGGCCCGAGCCACGATCCGTTCCACCGCACCGGGCGACATCCGCAGATCCAGCGGCACGAACGCCACGCCCGCTCGCATCGCCCCGAAGTAGAGCGCCGGCACCGCCGGGCTGGACGGCGTCCAGACCAGCAGGCGATCGCCCGGGTTCATGCCCAGGTGCCGGAGCCGCCAGGCAACGATCCGGCTGCGCCGGTTGAGCTCGCGGTAGGTCCAGTTCTCGACGGTTCCCCTGTCGCCGCGAATGCCGTAGGCAGAGCGATCGCCGTAGCGGGCCTCGCCCTGGTCGATGATGTCGAGCAGACTCTCGAGCTTCTCCATCCGCGCATGATAGGGACCCGCCGTGAACGAAAACGCGGGCCGGGCAATCGTATCTGGCATGCAGGAGGGCGCACTCGACACAGTCGCCGGATATCGGAGGGCTCCGGTAGACAACCGAGCCGTGGCCGGGCTACACTCCGCCCGCCCTGTCCGCGCGATGTTCGTTCGTGCTCGCAAGAGACACGATCGGGCCGCCAGCGCGAACTGCGGGCAAAAGGAGGTGATTTCCGGATTGGCAGAAGTCCGTGTGGGTGAAAACGAGAGCTTCGAGAGTGCCCTGCGCCGGTTCAACAAGAAGATCCAGCAGAGCGGCATCCTGGCTGAGGCCCGTCGCCGCGAGCATTACGAGAAGCCGAGCGTGAAGCGCAAGCGCAAGGAAGCGAAGCGCAAGAAGGTCGCGCGTCAGACCAAGGACTAGAGCGATCTCCACGCCGTCGCATGGCTGCGCGCCAGACGCTTGACGCGCAACCGACCCCGAGGTGCCACACCGGTGTCCCTCCGCGATCGTCTCGACCAAGAGCTGAAGGCCGCGATGCGGTCGAATGACGCCGTGCGTAAGGATTCCCTGCGCATGGTGCTGGCGGCCGTCCAGAAAGCCGAGAAGGAAGGCAAGCACACGCTTGCCGACGACGAGATGATCGGCGTGCTGGCCAAAGAGCTGAAGACCCGCAACGAGTCTGTCGAGACGTTCCGGGCGGGCGGGCGCGAGGATCTCGTCGCGAAGGAAGAGGCGGCCATCGCGGTCGTCTCGGAGTTCATGCCCAAACCGCTCGCTGAAGCCGAGTTGCGGGTGCTCGTGGAACAGGCCATCGCCGAGACCGGCGCGGCCTCTCCACGGGACATGGGCAAGGTGATGGGCTGGCTTTCCCCCAAGACCCGCGGCCGCGCCGACGGAAAGGTCATCAGCCAACTGGTTACCCAGCTGCTCACCGCCCGCGCCGCGGGATCGTGAAGGCGCTCCCATGTTGAGGGAGCCACACGAGCGCGCCGGGTCGTTCGGGCGTCGGGACGCGATCAGGTTGGTCGCCGCCGCGATCCCCCTCCTCATCGCCCTGGCAGCCGGAGTCGTCGGGAACCTGATCCCCGCCGACCCGGGCTACGCTGACAATGTGGTGGCACGGTCGGCGATCGTCGCTCCACGCGACGCCTCGATCCCCAACCCAGTGGAGACGCGCGCGGCCAAGCAAGCGGCGGCGGCCGCCGTCCCGAGGATGTACGACTTCACCGAGGCCGCGTCGTCCGCCGCAGCCTCCGCACAGGTCGCCAAGCTCCACGGCGCTCTCGCGGCCGTAGACACCATCATGTCGTCGGCCGAGACCCCTGCCGCAAGGCACACCGCGTTGGCCGCAACCATCCCCGGGTCGCTGCCCGATCTGCCGTCCGACGCGGCCGCGACCCTCGTCGCACTGGATCCCACGCGCTGGCCGGTCGTCGAGAACGCCGCCGTTGCGGCTCTGGCGGGCGGCGAGGATAACGAAATTCGCGAGGCAGATCTGCCCGCCAAGGCCTCGACCCTGGCCGCGGAATACCTGCCCGCCGGGCTGAGCGGTGCCGAATCCCGCCTGGCTGTCTCACTGGCGACTCCGATGTTCGTCGTCAACTCCCAATACAGCGCCTCGCTGACGGCTCAGGCTCAGGAACGGGAGGCGGGCCGGGTGGCGACCGTCTACGACTCGGTCAAGGGCGGCCAGATCATCGTTGATCAGGGCCATGCCATCACCGAGTCGCAGATGGTCCAGATCGCCTACTTCGGGCTGGAACGCCCCGGCGCGGATTGGGGTAAGGCCGGGGCCTGGATGCTGCTCGGCACAGTCGTGGTCGGACTCATGCTGGGCTGGCTATGGCGCTTCCGGCCGGAGTACTGGGCTCGAACGCGGACGCTGATCCTGATCGGCATGATCTTCGCGATATCGGTTCTCGCCGTGAAGTTGTTCGGCGGCCGAGCGTGGCTGCCGTACGTCATCCCGGCCGCCGCCGCGGGAATGGTCCTGACCCTGCTGCTCGATTCCGGAGTCGGTATCGTCACGGTGGCTCTGCTGGCGGTGCTGGCCGGTCCGGCGAGCGGTTCACCGGTTGAGATGACGGGATATGTCTTCCTGGGTGGCTTCGCCGGAATACTGGCCATCCGCAAGGGCGAGAGGCAGCACTTCTTCGTCCAGGCCGGCCTGGCCGTGGCGGCCGTCCAGATCGCCGTCATCGCGACCCTCGGCATGCTCGGTTTGCACGACATGGCCGGCACGCTGCAGCTCGGAGCGGCTGCGGTCGGCGGCGCGGTAGTGGCCACGGTCATCACGCTCGGGAGCTTCTCGCTGCTCGGCAATCTGTTCGGCATCCTGACGGGCTCGCAGTTGCTGGAACTGGCGAATCCGTCGCAGCCACTGCTGCGCCGACTGCTGACCGAGACTCCCGGCACGTACCACCACTCGCTCATGGTCGGAAACCTGGGCGAACGCGCGGCTTCGGCGATCGGCGCCGATCCACTGCTGGTCCGCGCCGCCGCCTATTACCACGACATCGGCAAGCTGGCCAACCCAATCGCGTTCATCGAGAACCAGGCCGCCGGCGAGAACCTGCACGACCAGCTCGAGCCCTCTGCGTCCGCCACGATCCTCAAGCAGCACGTCGCCGACGGCATCGACCTGGCCGGCAAGGCGCGCCTGCCGAAGCCGCTGATCGCCTTCATCCCGCAGCACCACGGCACTGCTGTTCTGGGCTACGTCTACGGCAAGGCCCGTGAGGAAGCCGCAAGACCGTTCGGTGGCGAGAAGACCGCCGCCGGGAAGGCTGCAGCCGACGCCGTCGACCAGAGCCGCTTCCGTCACCGCGGTCCAAAGCCGCAATCGCGCGAGGCTGCCATCCTTATGCTGTCCGATGGAGTCGAGGCGTCGGTGCGCTCACTCTCGAGCCGCGATGAGGCGACAATACGGGCGATGGTCAGCCAGATCATTCAGGAACGGCTCGGCGACGGCCAACTCAGCGAATGTGACCTGACAATCAGCGACCTCGAGAAGATCCACGAAGCCTTCGTCGGGCAGCTCCTGGGCATGTACCACCAGCGGATCGCCTACCCGCAGAGCAAGGTGGTCGAACTCGAATCCCGACGCGAGCGGGGCCAGCGCTAGAAGAGGAGGGCACCGGCATGGGGGTACGAGACGGCGGCCTTCGTCGGCCGAGTGTCGGCTCATGACGCAAGCAGACGAATTGCCGATCCTCGACGCGGACCGGGTCTTCGGTGACGACGGCGCGCTCGATGAGGAGCACGA